>Ga0207691_10000216_pt1 | contig 55947 bp, 51 predicted proteins | sample KBSM13metaG_FD_184327 | JGI IMG/M metagenome (GOLD analysis project Ga0207691, IMG submission 184327) | Miscanthus rhizosphere microbial communities from Kellogg Biological Station, Michigan, USA - KBS M1-3 metaG (SPAdes) (version 2) | ecosystem: Host-associated > Plants > Roots > Rhizosphere >...
TGCTGCTGATCGGACCGCCGGGCACGGGAAAGTCGATGCTCGCGCAGCGCCTCCCGTCGTTGTTGCCGGCGCTGAGCGAAGCCGAAGCGCTCGAAGTGGCCGCGGTGGCGTCGATCGCCGGCCGGTTCACCGCACAACGCTGGGGCGAGCGCCCCTTTCGCGCGCCGCATCACACAGCGAGTGGCGTGGCACTGGTCGGAGGCGGCAGCGATCCGCGGCCGGGAGAGATTTCGCTGGCTCACCACGGCGTTCTCTTTCTCGACGAACTGCCCGAGTGGGAGCGGCGCGTACTCGAGGCGTTGCGCGAACCACTCGAGTCCGGCGTGATCCACATCTCCCGCGCGGCGCGGCAGAGTACGTTCCCGGCGCAGTTCCAGCTCGTGGCCGCGATGAATCCGTGCCCCTGCGGCTGGCTCGGCCACGCCAGCGGCCGTTGTCACTGCACGCCGGACCGCGTTGCGCGCTACCGCTGGCGGGTATCGGGTCCGCTGCTCGACCGCATCGATCTCGCCATCGGCGTGCCTGCGGTCGCGCCGGAATCCCTTGCGCTGAAGGAGCAGACATCGCGCGGCCCTGGCTGCGACACCACGGTTGCCGAGCCGGAGCATGCGCACGCACGTCGTGAAGCATCCGCGACAATCCGTTCGCGGGTCGAGCGCGCGCGGGAGCGCCAGCTCGCGCGGCAGAATATGGTGAATGCGCGCCTGCAGCCCGCAGACGTCGCGCGGCATTGCGTGCCCGAAGCCGCGGCCGAGGAACTGCTCGCGAAGGCGATGACGCGCCTCGCACTTTCCGCCCGCGCCTACCATCGCGTGTTGAAGGTGGCGCGCACGATTGCCGATCTCGCCGGATGCGATCGCATCGACACAGCGCACGTTGCGGAAGCCATCGGATATCGCAGGATGGACGCGGTGTAGCTGCGCGGGACTTCGGCGCACCGGTGCCGCCACGACGCATGCTGCGCTGCGGTAACATGACAGATTGCGCGGACCGTGAACCATCGATGCCCCGATCATGAATGCAATAAGCGACGCCTTCGTCGACCTCACGAACCCGGAAGCCGAAGCGCCGCGCCTGCGCGAGATCCCCTACAACTACACGTCGTTCTCGGATCGCGAGATCGTCATCCGGCTGCTCGGTTTGCCGATGTGGCACGTCCTGGAGGAATTGCGCGACGAGCGCCGTACCGGGCGTTCCGCGCGAATGCTGTTCGAAGTGCTCGGCGACATTTGGGTTGTCGAGCGCAATCCCTACCTGCAGGACGATCTCCTCGACAATCCCAAGCGCCTGGCGCTGCTGGTCGCGGCGCTCAAGCACCGGTTGCGCGAGGTTGATCGCCGTCGCCGCGAAAATGAGTCCGCGTCCGCGGGTACGGATGCCGATCGCGACGGCAAGGTCACGCAGCTGGTCGACGCCGCCAATGCTGCGGTCGACCGGTTCGCCGCGAATTTTGCGCAAACCATGGAACTGCGCCGCCGCACGCGCCGCGTGCTCGGCCGCTTCACGGACAAGGACAACATCGCCTTCGACGGCCTGGCGCGCGTGTCGCACGTCACCGACGCCACGGACTGGCGCGTCGAATACCCGTTCGTCGTGCTCTATCCGGACAGCGAGAACGAGGTTCGCGGCCTGGTCGAGGGCTGCATCGAACTGGACCTGACGATCATTCCGCGCGGGGGTGGCACCGGCTACACCGGCGGTGCCATTCCGCTCGATGCGCGCTCCGCGGTGATCAACACCGAGAAACTGGAACGCCTGTCGGCGGTCGAGCTCGTCGCATTGCCGGGAAAGGGTCGTCCGCAGGCAACGATCGACGCGGGCGCGGGGGTAGTCACACGGCGCGTGATGGAGGCGGCGGAGCGCGAGGGCCTCGTTTTTGCCGTCGATCCGACTTCGGCCGACGCCTCGTGCATCGGCGGCAATGTCGCGATGAACGCCGGCGGCAAGAAGGCGGTGCTGTGGGGCACGGCGCTCGACAACCTCGTATCGTGGCGGATGGTCACGCCGGAGGCCGAGTGGCTCGAGGTCACGCGCATCGACCACAACCTTGGCAAGATTCACGACGCCGCGCAGGCGACGTTCGAGTGCCGGTGGTTCGCAACGGACGGCACGACCGTCAAGCGCACCGAAACGATGGCCATACCGGGCACGGCATTTCGCAAGGCGGGCTTGGGCAAGGACGTCACCGACAAGTTTCTGTCCGGATTGCCAGGCATCCAGAAGGAAGGCTGCGACGGCCTCATCACCAGTGCGCGCTTTATCCTGCACACGATGCCGTCGGCGATACGCACGGTTTGCCTCGAATTCTTCGGGCAGGTGCGCGATTCAACGCCAGCGATTGTCGAAATCAAGACCTTCATCGATGCGCTGCCCAAGGAAGCTCCCGCGCGCGTCGTGCTGGCTGGCCTGGAGCATCTCGACGAGCGCTACGTGAAGGCGGTCGGCTATGCCACGAAAGCGAAACGCCATGGGCGGCCGAAGATGGTGCTGCTGGCGGACATTGCCGGCGACGATGACGATGCCGTGGCGAAAGCGGCATCCGAAGTGGTTCGCATCGCCAACGCACGCGGCGCGGAGGGCTTCGTCGCGGTGTCGGCGGAGTCACGCAAGAAGTTCTGGCTCGACCGGGCGCGCACGGCCGCCATCGCCCGGCATACCAACGCGTTCAAGATCAACGAGGACGTGGTCATTCCACTTCCCCGCCTGGGCGACTACACCGACGGCATCGAGCGCATCAACATCGAGCTGTCGCTGCGCAACAAGCTGGACCTCTGTGACGAACTGGCGGCCCGGCTCGCAAGCCCGTTGCTCGAGCACGCGTGGGCACCCGACAGCGACGCACGGCCGGCGCCGGAGATCGTCGCCGCCAAGCTGGACGAGGCGGCCGAACTGGTCGCGGCTACGCGCGCGCGCTGGCAGGACCTGCTCGACCGTATCGACGCGACATTTCCCGAGCTGCAGGAGCATCGAATCGTCGCGTCGTGGAAGCGCGAGCTCAAGGCGCCGCTGGAGGAGCTGTTCGCCGGGCTTGCCTTCGCGCCGGTGGTGGCGCGCATCAACGGTGCGCACGCGCACGTGCTGCGCAGCCGCGTGTTCGTCGCGCTGCACATGCACGCGGGCGACGGCAACGTGCATACCAACATTCCCGTCAATTCCGACAACTACGACATGCTGCGCGAGGCCAACGCCGCGGTTGCGCGCATCATGCGCCTCGCCCGCGCGCTGGGAGGCGTTATCTCCGGCGAACACGGGATCGGTATCACCAAGCTCGAGTACCTGACGGACGCCGAGCTGCAGCCCTTCGCCGATTATAAGCAGCGGATCGATCCGAAAGGCCGCTTCAACCGCGGCAAGCTGCTGCGCGACCCCCGCCTTCCCGCCGACCTTTCCGGCGCGTACACGCCGAGCTTTTCATTGATCGGCCATGAAAGCCTGATCCTGGAGCAGAGCGCGATCGGCGGCATCGCGGATTCGATCAAGGACTGCCTGCGCTGCGGCAAGTGCAAGCCGGTGTGCGCGACGCACGTGCCGCGCGCCAACCTGCTGTACAGCCCGCGCAACAAGATCCTCGCCACGTCACTGCTGATCGAGGCGTTCCTGTATGAAGAGCAGACGCGGCGCGGCATCAGCCTCAAGCACTTCAACGCGTTCGGCGACGTGGCCGACCACTGCACGGTCTGCCACAAATGCGCGAACCCGTGCCCGGTCGACATCGACTTCGGCGACGTATCGATCGCGATGCGCAACCTGCTGCGCAAGATGGGAACCCGCAATTTCAATCCCGGCACGGCGGCGTCGATGTTCTTCCTCAACGCGACGAACCCCGCGACGATCAAGCTGACCAAGAAGGTGATGATCGACTGGGGCTACAAGGCCCAGCGCCTGGCTCATCGCATCGGCAAGGCGACCGGATTGGTGCAGGCACAGACGCGGCATCCTCCGCCGACCGCCGGCAAGCGTCCGATCACGGCGCAGATCATCCACTTCATCAACAAGCCGATGCCGGGCGGTCTGCCCAAGCGGACGTCGCGGGCGCTGCTCGACATAGAGGACGACGAGGTCGTTCCGATCATCCGGGATCCGGCGCGCGCGGCCGACGACGCCGAAGCAGTCTTCTACTTTCCCGGGTGCGGGTCGGAACGGCTGTTCTCGCAGGTGGGGCTGGCCACGCAGGCGATGCTCTATCACGTGGGCGTCCAGACGGTGCTCCCGCCCGGGTACCTGTGCTGCGGATACCCGCAGACCTCGGCGGGCAACCACGACGAGGGGCAGAAAATCACGACGGCCAATCGCGTGCTGTTCCACCGGGTGGCGAACACGCTCAACTATCTCGACATCAAGACGGTGATCGTGTCTTGCGGCACCTGCATGGATCAGCTGCAGAAGTACGAGTTCGACAAGATCTTTCCCGGCTGCCGCCTGCTCGATATCCACGAATACCTGATGGAGAAGGGCGTGGCGCTGTCGGGCGTGACCGGAACGCGGTACATGTATCACGACCCTTGCCACACGCCGATGAAGCAGTACGCGCCACTTGCGGTCGTCAATCAGCTGATGGGGACGCCGGTGCCGCTGAGCGACCGCTGTTGCGGCGAGTCGGGCACCCTGGCCATGACCCGGCCCGACGTGTCCACGCAAGTCCGGTTCCGCAAGGAGGAGGAGATGCGCAACGGCGCGGACAGCCTGCGGGCGGACGGGTTCACCGGCGCGGTAACGGTGCTGACGTCGTGCCCGTCCTGCTTGCAGGGACTATCGCGATTCGACGACGATGCCGGCACGAAGGCCGATTACATCGTCGTGGAAATCGCAAAGCGCCTGCTGGGCGTCAATTGGATGGCCGAATATGTCGCGAAGGCCAACGCCGGCGGCATCGAACGCGTACTGGTGTGATCAGAGGTCGGGTTCGCTGGCGGGATGCCCGTTGCGCACGACGATCGATTTTCCCGGGCAGACGACGCCCGAATCCGGATTGCTGACGCAACGCGGCTTGACCAGTTGCGTCGCCAGTGCGGCCATCGCGTGGTCGTCCGTCGACGGGCCGTAGCGCACGATGAGCGGCGCACATAGCACGAGCGCCAGGTAGATCGCGGCGAATATGGCGGCAGTCCGCGCGGTCCTGGCTTCCGGTGTCTTCCTGGTCGTGGCCGATTCGGGTGACGAGGACGGCGACGCATATTCGTGTATGAGCAGCGCTTCCATGGCTTTCTCCTTGTCCGGTGTGGGCTGACCGGACGCGATTGCCTCCGAAAAAATCCCGCGAAGACGCCCAAGCGATTGGCTCGGAACTACGGACGCTCGGCCTGATTCCAGTCGGAGCGCCCTCGCGGGTGGAGGCAACGGTGCAAAGCGTTCGGCAGCGCCCGGGGCCTGCGGGTGGGTGTTGCCGAATGCCGAGTTCTTGGTTTCCATGGGCCAACGATAGGCCGCCGAACCCTTCCGTGCGTCGGAACTTTCGCACCTCGGCGTGCGGAATATTCGCCATCCGTGGCCATGAGGAGGCGTTCGGACGTCTTCCCGCCCGTCGGGTCCGGATTGGCGGGGCGCCCGGGGCGGGCGGCCTTTGTGCTATAAATCGCGAGGGCCATTCATAGCGGATTCCGGCGCAAAACTGCCCCGGCCACCCAATGACGCAGGACACCTCCACACCGGTTTTGCCCCCAAAGGCGAGCGTCGCGGACCGCGGCGAAATTCCGTCTCTGGCGTTTGCCGATGCGGACGGCGCCAAGCGCTGGGCCAAGTCGCTTATGGTCACAGGCGTGGGGCCCCTGTACGCGGCCATCTACGGTCAGTTGCGCGCGTTGTCCGCCGCGTCCTTCGCTCCTCGCGAGCGCGCGACGATCGCCGAAGTGATGCGCGACCAGGCTGCCCACCTGCACACGGAGCTGGCGCGCCGCTTCGCCGGAAAACCGCAGCCTGCGGCGGACCGCGAGCTGGACGCGGCAGATCAGGCCATCGCGTTGTGGCATGCGCTGTGGGAGCAGTATTCGGCGTGCCTGAAGCCCCTGCTCGAAGGCGATAACGAATTGCAGGGAGTGAAGGCCAAGCTCCTGCAGCGCGGACTCTATGTCGGCAAGCAACTGGTGCTGGTGCATGCGCTGGCGCGCCGCGCGGCGCCGGCTTCGTTGTGGCAGGAACTGCATGCGTATTACCGGCTGACGGAGATTCTCGACTGCGCCGTCACCGCGGTGTCCGACGATCTGACGCCGCACGCCGTCGGCATTTCCTGCTATTCGACGTATTGCCATGCATTGCTGCTGGGCCTGGCAGATCCCTACGCCATGTCGATCAGGCAGATCGAATTGACCGACCGCTGGCTGTCCCAGTGGGCACGCAAGGTTTTTCCGTACGCGCAGCAGCGGGAGACGGAAGGTCCGGTCATGCTCATCGACCTCGATGGCAATTCCGGCGCGGCACTGGTCGCGACCGCGCCGAGCGAGCCTCCGCGCTCGATGCGCTTCTGCTACCCCGGCAAGCTTGCTACCAGCGTGCGCGGACGGCTGAAACGGCTCGCCGCGGGCGCAAGCCCCGCGGAGCTGCAACTCGGTCACGATCCGTCCGTCGAGAGCTGCACCGCCCTGCTGTCGCACCTCGACGCTCACTGGTATCAGCTGCCCCGGCGCAGCGCGGACGCGCAGAACGCGTGGCAGGAACTCGTGACCGGCGGCGTGCCGGCGGCGTATTTCCGCATCGGAGGCCGCACGTTCGATCGCCAGGACCCGTTGGGACGTATGACCTTCCAGGGCGCGCAATACCTGCAGACCCTGGGCGCGCTGACCGATTACGATCGCTTTCGCGAAGACGCCGAACGCAACTGGCCCTGGGAGCGTTGGCAGGGGACCTGCGAATGGCGCGGCGCGGTGCTCAAGCGCGGCGACTCCGGCCACTATCGCTGGTTCCTGGACCAGCTCGTCGTGGCCCGCGACGACGAGCGCGTGCGCATGGGCTACATCACGCGGGTGTCGCTGGATCCGCAAGGCGAGTTCACGATTTCCCTTGCGTTCTGGCCCGGCACGCCCAAATCACTGGCGATTTGTCCGATGTCGCTGGCGTACGTCGAAGAGCCGCCGATGCCCTCGTTGATTTTGTCCGAAACACCCGAGGAGCGCGGGACGTTGATCGTGCCTCCGCGCACCTTCAATCCCGGCCGGATCTTCCGGTCCATTGATCCCGGCCCGGAGCGCAAATTCCGCCTGACCAAGCTGGTGCAGCGCGGTGGGGATTTCGAGCGCGTCGCCTTCGAAGAATCCTGACCCACGCGGCAGCATCCGCGCCGCGCATCCTGATGGCCAATCGTCTCGCGGGCGCCACGAGCCCTTACCTCCGGCAGCACGCCGCCAATCCTGTCGACTGGTACCCGTGGGGCAGCGAAGCGCTGCAGCGGGCGCGCGACGAAGACAAACCCATCCTGCTGTCGATCGGCTATTCCGCCTGTCACTGGTGCCACGTCATGGCGCACGAATCGTTCGAGGATCCGGCTGTGGCGGCGGTGATGAACGATCTCTTCGTCAACATCAAAGTCGACCGCGAGGAGCGGCCGGACCTCGACCAGATCTGCCAGACGGCACACGCGCTGTTGGCGCAGCGCTCCGGCGGCTGGCCGCTCACGATGTTCCTGACGCCGGCCGGCGCGCCGTACTTTGCCGGCACCTATTTTCCGAACCCGCGCCGTGGCGGGCAACCCGGCTTCCTGGACCTGCTGCCGCGCATGGCCTCGGCGTACCGTCTTCGTGGGGAGGATATTGCAAGGCAAAGCGCAAGCCTCGCCGAGGCAATGGCGATGTTCGAGCCTGCGGCGGGCGGTGACCTTGACGCGCGGGTGAGTAGGCAAATGAGCGCCCAGGCTCTCGCTGCGCTCAAGCAGCGCTTCGATCCGGAATATGGCGGGTTCGGCGCCGCGCCGAAGTTCCCGCACCCGACCGAACTCGAGTTCTGCCTGCGCGCGTGGAGCGCGACGCGGGACGAGGCAGCGTTGACCGTCGCTCGCACGACGTTGTCGCGGATGGCCGACGGGGGAATCCACGACCAACTGGGCGGCGGATTCTGCCGCTACTCGGTCGATGCGCAGTGGACCATCCCGCATTTCGAGAAGATGCTCTACGACAACGGTCCGTTGCTCGGCCTCTACGCGGACCTCGCACGCGCGACCGGCGACCAGCGATATGCCGACGTCGCCCGCGACATCGTCGGCTGGCTGGTTCGCGAGATGCGCGCTCCCGACGGCGCGTTCTACTCGAGCCTCGACGCCGACAGCGAAGGCGAGGAGGGCAAGTTCTACGTGTGGACGCCCGATCAGGCACGCGCCGCCGTCACGCCGGACGAATGGGCCGTCGCGTCGCCGTATTTCGGACTCGACCGGCCGCCGAATTTCGAGGGCCATGCTTGGAACCTGCACGTGGCCCAACCGCTCGACCAGATTGCAGCACAGCTGGGCATTGCCCCGCCAGACGCTCGGACCCGCCTCTTCGGCGCGCAGGCGGCGTTATTCGCGGCGCGCGAGGAACGCATCCGGCCGGGACGCGACGACAAGATTCTGACTGCGTGGAATGCGCTTGCGATCGCCGGGCTCGCGCGCGCAGCACGCGCGCACGACGAGCCGCGTTGGTTGGAACTGGCGTTTACCGCTGCCGACTCGCTCAAGCGCACCGTGTGGCGCGACGGGCGGTTGCTCGCCACGCGCTTCGGTGATCACGCTGACCTGAACGGCTATCTCGATGATTACGCCTTCCTTCTGAACGCGCTGCTCGAACTGCTGCAGGCGCGATTCCGGGTGGAGGACTTCGCCTGGGCGCGCGAGCTCGCGGATGCAATGCTTACGCACTTCGAGGATGGCGAGCGCGGCGGATTTTTCTTCACCAGCCACGACCACGAGAAATTGTTCCATCGCACCAAGCCCGGGCCGGACAACGCCACGCCGTCGGGCAATGGCGTCGCGGCCTCCGCATTGATAGCGTTGGGTCACCTTGCCGCCGAGCCGCGGTATGTCGCCGCCGCCGAGCGCGGCGTTCGCGTCTTCGCGCCGATGCTCGCAGAGTCGTCCTTCGGCTGGTCGACACTGCTCGGCGCGCTGGCCGACCTCCAAGCGCCGCCGACGGTCGTGATGATCGACGGCGACGTGCAGGAGGCGGGGGCGTGGCAGCGGACGCTCGAAACGCGCTACCGCCCCACGGTGCGGGTCTACAACATCGCCGGTATCGTTACGCTACCGCCGGCGCTGGCCAAGGGGCCACGGCCGGAGATGGGCGCTGTCGCGTGGGTATGCAGCGGGACGCATTGCCTGCCGGCCATCGTCACGCTGGCGGAATTGCAACGTGAACTGGCGTCATGACGCTCGGCACAGGTGTCGGGTAAGATTCGGGCGCTTGATCCAACACTCGCGACACGACTTGCTGAACCCTGGAGATTCGATGAAACACGTACCGATCGCACTTGCCGTCGCCGTACTTCTCGCTGCCGGAAACGCCAGCGCCGCACTGGACACCGCCGCGGCCGAAGCCATGATGAAAAAAGACGGTTGCGCCGCGTGCCACGCCGTCGACAAGAAGCTCGTCGGTCCGGCCTATGTCGAAGTCGCCGCCAAGTACAAGGGTGACAAGGACGCAGTCGCCAAGCTGACGAAAAAGGTGAAGGAAGGTGGCTCGGGCGTCTGGGGCCAGATCCCGATGCCGCCCAACGTGGCGATCCCGACGGCGGACATCACGGAACTCGTTACCTGGATCCTGACGCTCAAGAAGTAAGCACATACTATGCTGTGAAGGTTCACCGGCCGAGCACTCCACTCGGCCGTTGCATTCTCGCCTCCGTTTATCGGCAAACCTGCCGCCCGCCTTTGACCGGAGCCTCCCTACGCCGGTAGAATCAGCGCGGTTCGTGCAGGAGAGAGCCGCGTCGCTTGGGAACCTACCCGGCACTGCGGCCGCCGAAGGCGTATTCCCGAAATCGCTCAGGTACCGAGGACTGCACGCACGCAACACCGATCTGGAGAGCGGCCGATGGGAGTGCCAGGGAGATTGCCTGGCGCGAACCCGAAAGGTCCACCGAAGGGGCACCGGGTGTTGGGACGCGGCAAGCGCGCACCCGCCACTCCAAATCTCTCAGGTAAAGAGGACAGACGGGGCGAGAGCGGAAGTATCGCTTCGCCCTATTGTCGTTCCTTGCCGGAGGTCCCCAGTGCTCAAGCAAACGCCGCTCAATGCCACGCACCGCGCCGCGGGCGCACGCATGGTCGACTTCGGCGGCTGGGACATGCCGGTCAACTACGGTTCCCAGATCGACGAGCATCACGCGGTGCGCAACGACGCGGGCATGTTCGATGTGTCGCACATGCGCGCGGTCGATCTCGAAGGCAACGGCGCGCGCGACTTGCTGCGCCGGGCGCTCGCGAACAACGTCGACAAACTGAAGCACCCCGGCAAGGCGCTCTATTCGTGCCTTCTGGCGCCCGATGGTGGCGTGCTCGACGACCTCATCGTGTATTTCCTGCGCGAGGATTTCTTCCGCATCGTCGTCAACGCGGGGACCGCGGACAAGGACATCGCGTGGTTTCGCCGGCTGATCGCCGAACACGCGCCGCATCTCAAGCTGACGCCGCGAGACGACCTCGCAATGATCGCCGTGCAGGGTCCCAACGCGCGCGCCAAGGTCTGGCAGGCGCTGCCCGGCAGCGAAGCGGCAAGCGCGGGCCTGAAGCCGTTCGTGGGCACCGCCGCGGGTGAGTTGTTCATCGCACGCACCGGATACACCGGCGAGGATGGATTCGAAGTGATGGTGCCCGCCGTGCGCGCTGAAGCCACATGGCGCGCGCTGGCCGAAGCCGGCGTCAAGCCCTGCGGCCTGGGCGCGCGCGACACGCTGCGGCTCGAAGCCGGGATGAATCTCTATGGCCAGGACATGGACGAGAAGGTGTCGCCGCTCGTGTCCGGGTTGGCGTGGACGGTCGACCTCGCTAGTCCGCGCGACTTCGTCGGCAAGGCGGCGTTGCTCGCGAATCCGCCCGCGCAGCAATTGACCGGCCTGTTGCTGCAGGACGCCGGCGGCGTATTGCGCGCGCATCAAAAGGTGCACACGGCGCACGGTGACGGCGAAGTCACCAGCGGCACGTTCAGTCCGACGCTGGGCAAGTCCATCGCGCTGGCCCGTTTGCCGAAGGGCGTGGCCCTGGGTGACAACGTCGAAGTCGCCGTGCGCGACAAGCGCCTTGCAGCACGCGTCGTCAAGCCGCCGTTCGCCCGCAACGGCAAACCTCTCGTTTCCTGAATTCTTCCCCGATTTTTTCCTGATTGTTCCTTCCGCCAGCAGCCACCCGGAGAATCCGCATGAACGTACCCGCCAATCTCAGATACGCCGACAGCCACGAATGGCTGCGCGCGGAAACCGACGGCACCGTCACCATCGGCATCACGGACCACGCGCAGGCCGCGCTGGGCGACCTCGTGTTCGTCGAATTGCCCGCCGTCGGACGACAGTTGAAAGCGGGGGAGGCGTGCGCCATCGTGGAGTCGGTCAAGGCCGCCAGCGACGTGTACGCGCCGATCGCCGGGCAGGTGGTCGCCGTGAACGAAGCGCTGCCGGGCGCCCCTGAAGCGCTCAACGCGGATGCCTACTCGGCGTGGCTGTTCCGGATCAAGCCCGCGGACACCGCAGCCATCGCCACGATGCTCGACGCGGCGGCCTACGAAAAGCTGATCGGCGAAGACTGAAGGCGCTCATCCAATGAAAATGAACGAACCCTTGCCCGGCGCCACGTCCACCAGCCTGCGCGCGCTCGAAGACCGCGCCGCGTTCCTCGCCCGGCACATCGGCACGACGGACGACGACCAGGCCGCGATGCTGGCGGTGCTCGGCTATGCCAACCGCGGCGAATTGATCGACGCGATCGTTCCACCCACGATACGGGAGCGGGCGCCCGTCAAGATCGCGCCGCCGGTGCCGGAGGCGGAAGCGCTTTCGCGCCTGCGCGCGATCGCCGCGCAGAACAAGGTCCTGAAGTCGTTCATCGGCCAAGGCTATTACGGCACGCACACGCCGGGCGTCATCCTGCGCAACATTCTCGAGAACCCGGCGTGGTACACCGCGTACACGCCCTACCAGCCGGAGATCTCGCAGGGGCGGCTCGAGGCGCTGCTCAATTTCCAGACGATGGTGTGCGACCTGACCGGCATGGCGATCGCGAACGCGTCGATGCTAGACGAGGCCACCGCGGCAGCGGAGGCGATGACCCTGGCGCTGCGCGTTGGAAAAAGCGGCAGCAAGCGTTTCTACGTCGCGGATGACGTGTTCGCGCAGACGCTGGACGTGGTGCGCACGCGCGCCCTTCCGCTCGGCATCGATGTCGTCGTCGGGCCTGCTGTTGACGCCGCCGCCGCAGTGGCCACTGAGGGCGCCTTTGCCGTCTTGCTGCAATATCCGGGCGCCACCGGCGAAGTGCGCGACGGCCGCGCGCTGGCCGATGCCGTGCACGCGAATGGCGGATTGGTGATCGTCGCCGCGGACATTCTGGCGCTGACGCTGCTCGTCCCGCCGGGCGAATGGGGTGCCGACGTCGTCGTCGGGTCCACGCAGCGTTTTGGCGTGCCGATGGGTTACGGCGGGCCGCACGCCGGATTCTTTGCGACGCGCGACGCGTTCAAGCGTTCGATGCCCGGACGCCTGGTCGGCGTGACCGTCGACGCCAACGGCAATGCCGCGTACCGGCTCGCGCTGCAGACGCGCGAGCAGCACATCCGCCGCGAAAAGGCGACGTCGAACATCTGCACGGCGCAGGTGCTGCTGGCCGTCATCGCCGGGATGTATGCCGTTTACCACGGACCCGAGGGTCTGACGACGATCGCGCGCCGCGTGCATCGCATGACCGCGATCCTGAAGGAAGGTCTCGAGCGCCTGGGATTCACCGTGCCTACGCAGGCGTTCTTCGACACGATCACGGTGACGACGGGTGCCAAGACGGCGGATATCCTCGCCGCCGGTGTCGCGTATGGCTTCAATTTCCGCCGCGTCGACGAGCGCACGCTCGGGATCTCGTTCGACGAGACAACGACGCGCGACGACATCGCCCGCATCTGGGGCATCGTCAATTTCGACGACGCGCCGTTCACCGTCGCCGATCACGACTCCGTGGTGACGGACGGGCTGCCGCCCGCCCTCGTCCGCGCGACGCCCTTCCTGACCCATCCGGTCTTCCATCGCCACCGCTCCGAGACGGAAATGCTGCGCTACCTGCGGCGACTCGCCGATCTCGACCTGGCGCTCGATCGCTCGATGATCCCGCTCGGCTCCTGTACGATGAAGCTCAATGCGACGTCCGAGATGATCCCGGTGACGTGGCCCGAATTCGGTGCGCTGCATCCCTTCGCGCCCGCCGACCAGGCGGCCGGCTACCACCGGATGATCCACGAGCTCGAGAAGATGATGTGCGCGGCCACCGGGTACGACGCGGTGTCGCTGCAGCCCAATGCCGGCTCGCAGGGGGAATACGCGGGCCTGCTGATGATCGATGCCTACCATGCGAGCCGCGGCGAGCCGCACCGCAACGTGTGCCTGATTCCGGCATCGGCGCACGGCACCAATCCGGCATCGGCGCAGATGGCCGGCATGCACGTCGTGGTCGTCGCATGCGACGCCGAAGGCAACGTGGACATGGCCGACCTCGAGGCGAAGGCGGACGCCCACGCAAGCGATCTCGCGGCGATCATGATCACGTATCCGTCCACGCATGGCGTGTTCGAGGCGGGCATCAAGCGTATCTGCGAAATCGTGCACGCGCACGGCGGCCAGGTGTACGTTGACGGCGCCAACCTGAACGCACTGGTGGGCCTTGCAGCGCCCGGCCATTTCGGTGCCGACGTATCGCACCTGAACCTGCACAAGACGTTCTGCATTCCGCACGGTGGAGGAGGACCTGGGGTCGGCCCGGTCGCGGTGAAGGCGCACCTCGCACCGTTCCTTCCCGGCCACCGCAGCCTGCCGGACGAGGACCGCGCGGCGCACGCGATCGGTCCGGTGTCGGCGGCCCCGTACGGCAGCGCGTCGATCCTGCCGATTTCGTGGATGTACGTGACGATGATGGGCGGCGAGGGCCTCAAGGCGGCAAGCGAAAGCGCGATCCTCGCGGCGAACTACATCGCGAAGCGTCTCGCGCCGCACTACCCGGTGCTGTACGCGGGACCTGGCGAACTCGTCGCGCACGAATGCATCCTCGACCTGCGGCCACTCAAGGCCACGTCGGGCATCGAGGTTGACGACGTGGCCAAGCGGCTGATGGACTATGGCTTCCATGCCCCGACGATGAGCTTCCCGGTTCCCGGTACGCTGATGGTGGAGCCCACCGAGTCCGAGCCGCTCGCGGAACTCGACCGATTCATCGACGCGATGATCGCCATCCGCGCCGAGATCCGCGCCATCGAGGAAGGGCGCATGGACCGGGCCGACAATGCGTTGAAGCACGCGCCGCACACGGCCGCCGCGGTGTCCGCCGACGAGTGGACGCATGCGTATACGCGGCTGTCCGCTGCGTACCCAACGGCGGCGCAGAAGGCGGTGAAGTACTGGCCCCCTGTGGCGCGCGTCGACAATGTGTACGGCGACCGCAATCTCTTCTGCAGTTGCATCCCGCTCGCCGACTACGCAGGCGAGGCGGCGGAGGCAGCGGCCGCCTGATGCGCATCCTCGTCCTCGGCGCGGGCGTCGTGGGCGTCACCGCCGCCTGGTATCTCGCGCAGGACGGGCACGAGGTCACGGTGCTCGACCGTCATCCGGGCGCGGCGCTCGAAACCTCGTTCGCGAACGGCGGCCAGATCTCTGCATCCTATGCGGAACCGTGGGCCAATCCGGACGCACCGCTCAAGATCCTGCAGTGGCTGGGCCGCGACGACGCGCCGCTCTTGTTCCGGCTGCGCGCCGATCCGCAGCAATGGCGCTGGGGACTGCAGTTCCTCTACGAATGCCTGCCGTCGCGGACGCGGCACAACACCATCCAGTGCCTGAACCTGGCGCTCTACTCGCGCGATTGCCTGAAGGAGCTGCGCGCGCAGACGGGGATCGAATACGACCACCTGGAGCGCGGCATCCTCTCCTTCTATACCGATCCGAAGGAGTTCGCGCAGGGCGTCGCGTCGGCCGAGCTGATGCGCGAGTTCGGCTGCGACCGCGACGTGAAGACCGTCGCCGAATGCGTAGCCATCGAGCCGGCGCTCGCGTCGTGCCGCGCGCAGCTCGCCGGCGGCATCTTCACCGTTTCCGACGAATCGGGCGATGCGCAGCGCTTCACCCAGGAATTGGCGCGCATGGCGGAGGCGCGCGGCGTCAAGTTCCGCTGGGGAATGGCGATCGAATCACTGGCCGCCGAAGGCGACGCAATGACCGGCGTGCGCTGCATCAACGCGGAACATCGCAAGGAAGTGCTCAAGGCCGACGCGTACGTCCTCGCGCTGGGCAGCTACAGCCCGTTTCTTCTGAAGCCGCTCGGTGTGCCTTGTCTCATCTATCCGGCCAAGGGCTACTCGGCGACGATCGCCATCGAAGACCATCGCGGCGCGCCGACGGTATCGCTGACCGATCTTGCATGGAAGATCGTGTTCACCCGCCTTGGAGATCGGTTGCGCGTCGCCGGCACGGCGGAGCTGTCCGGTTACAACAAGGACCTCAATCTGGTGCGCTGCGAGGCGCTGTTGCGGCGCACCTTCGAACTGTTTCCCGATGCCGGCGACCGCGAAAGCGCGCAGTTCTGGACGGGCCTGCGGCCGGCCACGCCGTCGAACGTCCCGCTGGTGGGCGGCACGCGGTACACAAACCTTTTCCTGGACACCGGACACGGCACGCTGGGCTGGACGATGGCGTGTGGTTCGGGCCGTGCGCTCGCGGACGTCATCGCGGCCCGAAAGCCTGGTGTGGAATTTGCATTTACAGGCAACCCCGGCAACCCGACAGGCACGGTGTCCCCTTGAATCCCTTCGCACCCGAAAATCTGGCCCGATTCACCCGCGCGCAGGCGGCGCTGACCCACCTGGGCATCAGCGCCCTGGTGGCAGCGGCCATCTTCGCGCTTATGTTGTTCGTCTGGTATCCAAGCCCGTACTTCGCGGCCGCCGGCGGCGCGACCCTGCTGACGCTTCTCATCGGCGTCGACGTCGTCTTAGGACCGTTGCTTACGTTCGTCGTCTTCGATCCGGCCAAGAAGAGCCTGATCTATGATCTCGCGGCCATCGTGATGCTGCAGGTTGCAGCGCTTGTCTACGGCGTTCACGTGATGGCTTCGGCGCGCCCGGCGTTCGTCGTCTACCTGCGCGGCGGATTCGACGTCGTGTCGGCGAATGACGTCGTGATCGAAGGCATGGCGCAGGCGCGGCTCCCGGAATTCCAGTCGGTGCCGCTCACCGGGCCGCGTCTGGCCGCGGCGCGTGTCCCTGTCGATCCAGGGGCGCAGTTGCAGATCAGCCTGGAAGCCATGACCGGCGGCCCCGACCTCACGGCCTATCCCCGGTACTACATTCCCTATGCGACGGCGTCGCGGGAAGCGGCGGCAAGCGGCAAGCCGCTGGCGAAGCTTGCACAGGCGAGCCCGAAAAATGCCGCCGAGGTCGCGAAGCTCGCCGGATCGTCGGGCAAGTCCTTGGACGACCTGGTCTACCTGCCGTTGCACGCCCGCGCCGCCCCAATGGCGATCGTTCTCGACAAGGCGAGGGGCGACGTGGTCGGCGTTCTGCTGCTGGATCCGATTTGACGGCAACCACTTGAAACCGCCTGGCGCCCGGAAATGAAATTCTGCACTGCGACGCTGCGAAACCACGCACTTGCGGCGATGGTGCTGCTGGCGTGCACCGGAGCGCAGGCAGCCCTGCTGGTCGACGCGTCATGGATCCTGCCCACGCCGGACCGCGCGTCGACCGCCGCATACATGTCGATCACCAGCACCGAGAGCGCGGTCCTGAAAGGAGCCAGGTCGACGGTCGCGACCAGTGTCGTGATTCGTTCGGGCGCAACCGGCGCGAGGATCTATCCGCGGCTGGCGCTGCCCGCCGGCGTCCCGGTGGTGCTCGCGCCCGATGCGTTCCATCTGGTGCTGCGCGGGCTGGCCCACCCGCTCAATCCCGGCGACCGCGTGCCGATAGTGCTGACGATCGAACTGGAGAGCGGCGCGTTGCAGGAACACACAGTCAACGCCGAGGTGCGCGCACGTGCGCCGGCCGCCGACGCGAGGCCTGCGCGCAAATAGTGATTCGGCAGGAGCCCGTATAATCGATTGTTTTTCCGGGCACCCATGCGTCCTCCAAAGTTCCTTGCCGCGTTCCTTGCCGCGGTGCTCGTCGCCGGCACGACCTGCCATGCGCAGATCGTCGTCGCGGCAAATACGGCCGGCCCCGCCGCCACCGCGCTCCCTGCGCCAACGATTGCCGCCGCCGCGCATCTGCTGCTGGACGTCACGAGCGGGCAGACGCTCGGGCAGGCCAATGCCGATGAACGCCGCGATCCGGCGTCGCTGACCAAGCTCATGACGGCGTATATCGTCTTCGGCGCGCTGCGCGCGAAGACCATCCAGCCGTCGCAGATGGTCAACGTGTCGCAGCGTGCGTGGCGCGCGGAGGGCTCACGGATGTTCATCGAGCCGCGGCGCGCGGTCAGCGTGGACGAGCTCGTGCATGGCATGATCATCCAGTCGGGCAACGACGCGTCGATCGCGCTTGCCGAGTTGGTCGGCGGCAGCGAAGAAGCGTTCGTCGCGCGCATGAACGCGGAAGCTGCGCGGCTGGGGATGACCAGCACGCGTTTTGCCAATGTGACCGGGCTGTCTGCCCCGGAGCACTACTCGACCGCGGCGGACTTGGGCAAGTTGGCCAGCGCGGTGATCACCGACTACCCGGAGTACTACCCGCTCTACGCGCAGAAGGAGTTCCGCTACAACAACATCACGCAGCCCAACCGCAACCGCCTACTCTGGACCGATCCCAGTGTCGATGGCATGAAGACAGGGCACACCGAGGCCGCGGGGTGGTGCCTCATCGCCTCGGCAAAGCACGGCGAGCGACGCGTGCTGGCCGTCGTGCTCGGCGCGAGGTCGGATGCCGCGAGGGCGGCGGAAGCGCAAAAGCTGTTGACCTGGGGGATGCAGGCATTCGATACCGTGCAGCTCTATCAGGCGGGCACGACGATTGCGACGCTGCGCGTGTGGAAGGGGACCCGCGACGAATTTCCCGCCGGTTTCCTGGCCGATCGCTACCTGACGCTGCCCAAAGGCAAGGCCGACAAGCTCGCACTGGCGATGGACGTGCAGCAGCCGCTGCTCGCGCCGATCCCCCGGGCGCAGCGCGTGGGGACCGTGAAGGTGACGCTGGAAGGCCGACCCGTGGCCGAGTTTCCGCTGATCGCGCTCGAGGACGTGCCGGCGGCCGGGCTTATCGGGCGGGCGTGGGATACGATCCGCCTCTGGTTCAAACGCACGTGAAATCCGCCGCCGCGTGCGGCGCCTGAGCAATCCAATGGAGCGCACAACGACCATGTTCGACGCCGACCAGATTGTCTGCCTCAACGGCGAATTCATCCCATTGGGCGAGGCCAAGGTATCAGTACTGGACCGGGGCTTCATCTTCGGCGACGGCGTTTACGAGTTGATTCCCGTGTACGCGGGCGAGCCGTTCCGCCTGCCGCATCATCTCGCGCGGCTGCAGCGCAGCCTCGACGGCATCGGCCTCCCCAATCCGCATACCGACGCGCAATGGGAAGCGCTCGTGCGTTCGCTGATCGGGCGCCAGCCCTACGCGAACCAGGGCGTCTACTTCCAGGTCACGCGTGGCGTGGCCAAGCGCGATCACACGTTCCCCAAAGACGCGACGCCCACCGTGTTCATGATGAGCAATCCGCTCGCGACACCATCGCGCGAAGTCGTGGAGCAGGGCGTCGCCGTGGTCACGGCCGACGACAATCGCTGGCATCGGTGTGACTTGAAGACGATATCGCTGATGGGAAACGTGCTGATGCGCCAGCTTGCCGCGGATCATGGCGCGGTCGAAACGGTGATGTTCCGCGACGGGTTCCTTACCGAGGCCTCCGCGTCGAACGTTCTGGTCGTGATCGATGGCGCAATCGTCATTCCGCCGAAAGACAACCTGATCCTGCCGGGAATCACCTACGACGCGACGATGGAATTCGCGCGCGAGGCCGGCATTCCGCTGACGGTGAGGCCGGTCCCGCGGGCCGAGGCGCTCGCCGCGCAGGAGATGTGGCTGTCGTCATCGACGAAGGAAGTGATCGCGGTCACGACCGTCGACGGCAAGCCGTTCGCGGGCGGCCAGCCCGGACCGGTGTTCCGCCGGATGTGGGAAATCTTCCAGTCCAAGAAGCCGAAGGCGCACTGAGGCGGCGAGCGTCAGCCCTCCGGCACCGCCGCCACCGACCCGAACCGGCCGTGGTGGAAGACGAGCCCGTTGCCGCTGGCGCGTTCGCAGGTCGCGACTTCGCCGATGAAGATCCGGTGATCGCCTGCGCGATGCTGCGCGTGATGCACGCATTCGAACCACGCGGCGCAGCCGTCGATCAGCGGCGCATCCGCCCAACCCATCCGGTAACTGACGCCGGCGAAGCGATCCTCGTGGGGCCTTGAGAACCGCCGCGCCAGTTCCGTCTGCCCGGCCGCCAGCACGTTGACGCTATAGCGCTGCGCCGCCTCGAAGGCCGGCAGGCTGGCCGAGCGCCGCGACAAGCTCCACATGACAAGCGGCGGGTCCAGCGAAACCGAGTTGAAGGAATTGGCGGTAAGCCCGACGTAGCGGCCATCGCCGGTTCGCGCACAGATGATCGTCACGCCGGTCGCGAACTCCCCGAGCGCGTCGCGGAACTGCCTTGAGTCGAAAGCCTGCGGTGGATGGACCGGCTGGCCCGGAGTCGGCATGGGGAGGGTTGGACGGCGTAGCGGTCGCCCGCGCGCCGCAGCTTGGACTCGCCGATGGTAGGCGGCAGGGTGCGCGGTGTCAAAGGATGAGGCTTTCTCCTACACCCGCCGCCGCCACAACTTGCTAGAATTTCGCGACTGCGGTGCCGAAGGCATCGACCGCACGGGACATCGTCAACACCGGAATGGGGGGCGAAGTACCATGGCCGAAGCACTCCGTCATTTCATCGCGAGCCGATACGGCGGCCGCAACGTGCCCGTCACGCTCGTGCTGCCGGACGGCGTCCGCGTGCCGCTGTCGCCCACGCCTGCCGTGGAGGTCGTGGCGCGCTCGTGGAACGGGATGCGCGCCTTGGCCAAGCCGGCCTTGGGATCGCTTGCGCGCGCCTACGTCCATGGCGACCTCGACTTCACCGGCAGTTCGCAGCGCATGCTTGCGATCGCCGAGTCCATGGTGGGCACCGTGCAGCACGAGCGCGATCGGGCGCAGGCGCGCATCAAGGCGTGGCTGCACCGCAAGCGCGACATGCGCCGCAACATCGCCCATCACTACGACGTATCCAACGCGTTTTACCGGCTGTGGCTGGACGAGCGGATGGTCTATTCGTGTGCGTACTTCCGCCACGACGGTGATTCCCTCGACGCGGCCCAGGTGCAGAAGCTCGACCACATTTGCCGCAAGCTGCGCCTCGCTGCCGGCGAGCATTTCCTCGACATCGGCTGCGGATGGGGCGCGCTCCTGTTCCATGCGGCGGAGCGCTATGGCGTGGAGGCCACGGGCATCACGTTGTCGCAAAACCAGTTCGATCACGTGACGCGGGAGATCGCCGCGCGCGGCCTTGCCGGGCGCGTGCATGTGGAGTTGCGCAACTACCTCGACCTGCCCGACGCTGCGCAATACGACAAGGTCGCGAGCGTGGGCATGTTCGAGCACGTCGGGCTGCGCCGTTTTCCGGATTATTTCGGCAAGATCCACCGCGTCCTGAAGCCCGGCGGCCTCGTGCTCAATCACGGCATCACGCTCAACTCCGTCAGCGCCCAGAACCTGGGCAGCGGCATCAGCGATTTCGTCGAGGACTACGTCTTTCCGGGAGGGCAACTCACGCACATTGCTCGCGTCATCGAGGGCATGGCGGAACAGGGGCTCGAACCCGTCGACGCCGAATCGCTGCGCGAGCATTACGCGAAGACGCTGTGGCACTGGGTGGACCGTCTCGAAGCCCACGCGGATGCGGCGCGAGCCGAGGCCGGCGACGAGCGCTATCGGATCTGGCGCATCTACATGGCAGGGTCGGCGCACGCCTTCGACCGCGGGTGGCTGTCGTTGTGGCAGGTGCTGGCGGGCAAGGCGCACGCCGACGGCCGCCTGCCGCACCCGCTCACGCGCGACTACATGTACGCGAGCGACCCAGGCACCTGACGCGGCTCGAGCGCGGCCCGGCGATAGCGACCGGACCTCTGAAGCGGGGTCCGGGTTGCAACACGGACACGCCGCCCGCATATTGGCGGGATCGCCGGGTTCTGCACTCAATCCTTGGACCCGGCCGGAGATCGCCATGACGAAAATCGACACCACGCTCGACGCCCTGCATACCGAAGAACGCGAATCCGCGCTCGTTTTCCCGTGCACGTTCCCGATCAAGATCATGGGGCGCACGCAAGACGGGTTCGCCCAGGCGGTCGCCGACGTCGTATGCCGGCACGCGCCCGACTTCGATCCGTCGGCGCTGGAGATGCGCGCGTCCAAGGAAGGCAACTGGCTGTCGTTCACCGCGACGGTCAACGCCAACTCGCGGGAGCAGCTCGACAACCTGTACCGGGAACTGGTCGCGCATCCGATGGTGAAAATGGTGCTGTAGGTCGCGGGGGCGGGGGTTGCGGACCCATTGTTTCTAGAGCAAACTGACGGCTGGAAACTTTCTCCGTGAATCCCGCGCCCCAACCCCTTCGCGTACCCCTGTCCGAGGCCGCCGTGCTGAGCAAGGCCGCAGTTCGCGCGGCCCGGCTGCTCGAGTTGACCCAGCGCGACGTCGCCGCCGCGCTCGGCGTATCGGAAGCGACCGCCTCGCGCCTGTTCGCCGGCAAATACCTGCTGTCACCGGACCACGCCAAGGAATGGGAGCTGGCGCGCCTGCTCGTACGCATGTTCCGGTCGCTGGACGCACTCTGGGGGCACGAGGAAACGGCGCGTACATGGCTGGCCAGCGACAACCTGGCCTTGGCGGCCCGGCCCCGGGACCTGCTGCGTTCGGTCGAAGGGATGGTCCGTGTCGTCGCGTACCTGGACGCCGCGCGCGGTCGCGTCTAGCGCCGCGGCCTTCGCCGGCGACGTGTGGCGCGCGGTCGAGGCGCAGCACGTCGTCTCGACGCGGGCGCTGGTCGACACGCTCGACGAGCAGCACGTGCTCGAGCGTGTCCTCGACGAGGGCAAACCGGCCGTTCCCGAAGGCGCCGGTCGCCTGCACTACCTGCTCTTCACGCCGTTTCGCTATGCGCCTCCAGCGGGCGGGTCGCGTTTTCGCGGTCCCACCGACGCGGGCGTTTTCTATGCGGCGGACGAACGACGCACCGCGTGCGCCGAACTAGGCTACTGGCGCTGGCGGCACCTGCTCGATGTGCCGGCATTGCAGGCGATGCCAACGCGGCCGCAGACGGTTTTTCGCGCCAGGCTCGCGACGCGCGCAGTCGACCTGCGCGAAGCACCGTTCCGGCGTGATCGCGCGACGTGGACGCAGCCGAACGACTACCGCGGATGCCAGCGCTTCGGCGTGACCGCCCGCGAGGCAGGTGTGGGCGCCATCCGCTATGAATCCGTGCGCGATCCGCAGCACGGTGGTTGCTGCGCCGTCCTGACGCCGCAGGCGTTCGCGCGACCTTCTCCGCTCGAGCAGCAGACGTGGATGCTGTCCGTCGCGCGCGATCGCGTGGTATGGCAGCGCACGCACGCGCTGGCGCGCGAGGAACACGAGTTCTCGGCGGCCCTGTGGAGCGCGCGGACATGATGCCGGCGACCGCGGATCTGGCGACGGGCGTAGTGATCCGGAGCCTCGGCCGCACCGACTACGAGGCGACGTGGCGCGCGATGCAGGCGTGCACCGACGGGCGCGACGCGGCCACGCCGGATCAGATCTGGCTCACCGAGCACCCGCCGGTGTACACGCTGGGACTTGCGGGCCGCCGCGAGCATCTGCTGCGCGACAACGGCATTCCCGTGCTCAAGGTCGACCGGGGCGGACAGATCACCTACCACGGCCCCGGACAGCTCATCGCGTACACGCTGTTCGACCTGAAGAGAGCTCGGTTGGGGGTTCGCGACATGGTCAGGCGCATCGAAGCATCGGTGGTACAATGGCTTGATTCCGTTGGGATTTCCGCTTACGGCAAGGGTTCGGCCCCGGGTGTGTATGTGGCGACCGGTCTGGGTGAGGCGAAAATCGCGGCGCTGGGACTCAAAGTGCGCAACGGCTGCACCTATCATGGGCTCGCGGTGAACATCGCGATGGATTTGGCGCCGTTCGCCGATATCGATCCCTGCGGCTTTCCGGGCCTCGCAGTGACGCAGCTTGAGGAGTTCGGAATTGCGCGAAGCGTGGAAAGGGCCGGCGCGGAACTGGCGCCGATCATGGCAGCGCATTTGAGTCAACGATGACCAGCGAATCTCCTCCCGTCGCCGCAACCGCCAACGCCGCCGGTGTGAAGCACCAAGGCGCGGCGAAGACCGCGAGAATTCCCATCAAGGTCGTCGCTGCGGAACGGCTGCCCAAACCCGAATGGATCCGCGTCCGCGCGTCGTCCAGCCCTCGCTTCAACGAGATCAAGAAGATCCTGCGCGAGAACAGCCTGCACACCGTGTGCGAAGAAGCGTCGTGCCCGAACATCGGCGAGTGCTTCAGCAAGGGCACGGCGACGTTCATGATCATGGGCGACATCTGCACGCGCCGCTGTCCGTTCTGCGACGTCGGCCATGGCCGTCCGCTGCCGCTCGACGCGAACGAGCCGATCAACCTGGCGAAGACGATCGCGGCGCTCAAGCTCCGCTACGTGGTGATCACCAGCGTCGACCGCGATGACCTGCGCGACGGGGGCGCTGCACATTTCGTCGACTGCATCCGCGCGGTGCGCGCGCATTCGCCGGCCACGCAGATCGAGGTGCTGGTCCCCGACTTCCGCGGACGCCTGGACCGCGCGCTGGCGATACTGCGCGAAGCGCCACCGGACGTGATGAATCACAACCTCGAGACGGTGCCGCGACTGTACAAGCAGGCGCGCCCCGGTTCCGACTACGCGCACTCGCTGGCACTGCTGCGCGACTTCAAGGCGTTGTTCCCGAACCTTCCCACCAAGTCCGGGTTGATGGTGGGCCTGGGCGAAACCGACGACGAGATCCTCGCCGTCATGCGCGACATGCGCGCGCATCACATCGATATGCTGACGATCGGCCAATACTTGCAGCCGACGCAAGGGCACCTGCCGGTGCTCCGCTACGTGCATCCGGATACGTTCAGGATGTTCGAGCGGGAAGCGAACGCGATGGGCTTCCGGCACGCCGCGGTCGGCGCGATGGTCCGCTCGTCGTATCACGCGGACAAGCAGGCCGAGGAAGTGTTGGCAGAGGCACCCTAGCGCGCGGTCGGGTCGGCACCCTTCGGCCACAGCAGCCACATCCGGCCGTCCTGCAGCATGCGGCCGGCTTCTCTTCCGGCCTGCGGGCCGAATCCCCAGAAGTAGTCGGCGCGCACCGCGCCACGAATCGCGCCGCCAGTGTCTTGCGCCATCACCAGACGCTGCAGCGGAGTCTTCGACAACGGCATCGTTGTGGCGAGGAAGACGGGTGCGCCCAGCGGAATGGCGCGCGCATCGACGGCGATCGTGCGTTCTGCGAGCAGCGGCACGCCGAGCGTACCGATCGGGCCGTCAATGCGCGCTTCGGGTGATCCGGGCGTCGCGGACGGCACTTCACGAAAGAACACGAAGCTCGGATTTTCGTCGAGCAACGCGCGCGTTTCCGCCGGGTGTGCCTTCACCCACGCACTGATGCCCTGCATCGACGCGCGTTCGCGCGGCAGGTCGCCGCGGTCGATCAGCACTCGCGCAATCGAACGGTATGGGTGGCCGTTCTGGTCGGCGTATCCCAGGCGAATCACCGATCCGTCAGCCAATTCGACGCGGCCCGACCCCTGGATCTCGAAGTAGAAGGCCTCGACGGGATCTTCGACGTAGACAAGGGTTTTTCCAGTGACAGGGATGCCGCCGCGCTCGATGTCCGCGCGGGTCCAGTAGGGCACGACCTTCTTTCCGTCGACGCGCGCACGCACGCGCTTATCCTTGAGCTCCGGGTACAGCTCAGACAGCTCCACGGTAAGCAGGTCGTCGGGTGGCGCGTACAACGGCACGGCGAACTGCGGTGTGCGTTCGCGCGAACCCTTGAGCAGCGGTTCGTAATATCCGGTGACGCGCCCCACGTCGCGGCCATCGGTGTCGGCGACGCGGTATGGGATAAACTGCGATTCGAAGAAGGCGCGGACAGCGGCAGCGTCGGTTGCAACGACTAGTTCCGAGGCGGCGCACGGCGCCTGCCAGAGTTCCCGGGTCTTCGCATCGGCGAGCAATGCGCGGCAGCCGATCCGAAACGCGGGCCATGCAGCCTCGACAGCATCGCTGTTCCAGCCGGGTACGTCCGCCCACGCCGCGGGCGTGAAGACCGGCCGCGTAACTGCCGCAGGCGTAGCAGGTGGAGGCGGCGCCGCGATCGGCGGAACGGCGACGGGCGGCGTCGGCTGCGGCGCGACCGGGACCGTTTGACACCCTGCGGACAGCAGGCAGGACAACGCCAGCGCAGGCGCAAATGCGCGCGCCGCGCCGGGAAAGGTCATAGCCATGGAATGGTTCTTCATCGAGGCGCTCGTCGCATTGGCGGTGGCCATCGGCATCGTGTGGTGGACCATGGCGCCACAGAAGAAGCGCGACGGGAAATCCAGCGCCGCGCGCAAGGCGAAGCCCTAGTGCAGTGTGCGCGGAACGGACAGCGTAAACAGGGGGATGGGCGCGTCAAAGGCCTTCCCGTCCACAGCCATCATCTGGTAGCTTCCCTGCATGGTGCCCACGTTCGTCGGGATCGAGGCGCCGCTGGTGTATTCGAAGGACTCACCGGGTTTGAGTACAGGCTGCTGGCCGACGACACCGAGGCCCTTGACCTCCTGCACTTTGTGGTCGGCATCGGTGATGATCCAGTGCCGGCTCAGCAGTTGGGCGGCGACGTCGCCGGTGTTCGTGATCTTGATCGTGTAAGTGAAGACGTACTGGTCCTTCGCCGGGTCGGATTGATCCGCGAGGAACCTCGCCACAGGCTCCACCGTCACTTCGTATCGTTTGCTCTCCGCCATGCCTAGCTCGATCATTTCGCACCCAACCTGCCCACGCGGATTATAGCCCGATGCCCACGACCTTCAGGATTGCGCCGTCGTTGCTGTCCGCGGATTTCTCGCGCCTGGGCGAGGAAGTGCGCGCGGTCGTCGCGGCGGGCGCAGACATGATTCATTTCGACGTGATGGACAATCATTACGTTCCCAACCTGACGATCGGTCCGCTGGTTTGCGCAGCGATCAAGCCGCACACCAGCGTGCCGATCGACGTGCATTTGATGGTCAAGCCGGTTGATCGCATCGTTCCCGATTTCGCCAACGCAGGCGCCTCGATCATCAGCTTTCATCCGGAAGCGTCCGAGCACGTCGACCGCACGATCGGGCTCATTCATGACCATGGCGTCAAGGCAGGTCTCGTGTTCAATCCGGCCACGCCCCTCGATTGGCTGATGCACGTGGTCGACAAGCTCGACCTCGTTCTCATCATGTCGGTGAATCCTGGATTCGGCGGCCAGGCGTTCATTCCCCATGCGCTGGACAAGCTGCGCGCGGCGCGCAAGCTGGTGGACATGGCGCAGCAACGCACGGGCCGGTCGATCATGCTCGAGGTCGACGGCGGCGTGAAGGTCGACAACATCGCCGAGATCGGCGCGGCGGGCGCGGACACATTCGTCGCCGGGAGCGCGATATTCGGTGCCGCGGACTACCGCGCGACGATCAGCGCGATGCGCGCGGCGCTGGCCGCGCAGGGCCGCTAGACCTCGCCAGTGACTGCGGGCGATGCTATGATCGATCGCATCGGCTCGGCTGCGTCGTGTGGCCGCACCGACCCTGATATGAACCTCGACTCCTCCAACTGCAACAGCCTCCCGGCCGACCCGGGTTGGCGGCGCAAGGGCGAGTGGCGCTGGCAGCGCCTCTCCTAGTTCCTTCGCGTCTGCGCGTCGCGCGCAAAAACCCCAGGCGACGCACCTGTTGACAGGCTGTTCCGAAGCATGAGGTTCGAAGCATGATCACCGAAGCCGATTTCCACGCCCTTGCCGCCAAGGGCTACAACCGCATCCCGCTCGTCCTCGAGACGTTCGCCGATCTCGACACGCCGTTGTCGCTGTACCTGAAGCTGGCGGCGACGCGCTACACGTTCCTTCTGGAATCCGTCGTCGGAGGCGAACGCTTCGGACGCTATTCCTTCATCGGTTTGCCGGCGAAGATCCGGCTCCGCGTGCGCGACACCTGCACCGAAGTCGAGGATGACCAGGGCGTCGTGGAGACGCACGACGGTGATCCGCTGACCTTCATTCAGACGTTTCGCGAGCGCTTTCGCGCAGCGCCCCTTCCGGGCTTGCCGCGCTTCTGCGGCGGGCTGGCCGGTTATTTCGGTTACGACACGGTGCGCCACATCGAGACCCGCCTCGCGCATTCGGCCAAGCCGCCGACGCATGTGCTGGCCAACGTCCCCGACATGCTGCTGCTCTTGTCCGAGGAACTCGCGGTCGTCGACAACCTGGGTGGCAAGATCTCGCTGATCGTCTACGCCGATCCGACCGTGCCCGCTGCCTACGCGAATGCCGCCGCCCGGCTCACCGAGTTGCGGCGGAAGCTGCGCGAACCCGTGGCGATTCCCTTCGGCACCGCGTCGACGGTCACGCGCGCGACGAGCGAGTTCGGCGAAAGCGGCTACAAGGCGGCCGTGGCGCGAACCAAGGAGTACATCGCGGCGGGTGACATCATGCAGGCGGTGATCTCGCAGCGGATGACGATGCCGTTCACGGCGCCGCCGCTGTCGCTGTACCGCGCGCTGCGCTCGCTGAATCCGTCGCCCTACATGTTCTACTACGATTTCGGGGACTTCCACGTCGTCGGCGCGTCGCCGGAAATTCTCGTGCGCAAGGAAGGCACGACAATCACGCTGCGCCCGATCGCCGGAACCCGGCCGCGCGGCAAGACGCGCGAGGCCGACGAGGCGCTGGCGAGCGAGCTCGCGCACGACCCGAAGGAAATCGCCGAGCACGTCATGCTGCTCGACCTGGGGCGCAACGACGTCGGGCGCGTCGCCACGACCGGCTCGGTCCAGGTCTCCGATCAAATGGTGATCGAGCGCTATTCGCACGTGATGCACATCGTGTCCAACGTGGAGGGCCAGTTGAAGCCGGGGCTCACCAGCATCGACGTGCTGCGCGCGACATTTCCGGCCGGCACCGTGAGCGGCGCGCCGAAGGTGCGCGCGATGGAAATCATCGACGAACTGGAGCCGACGAAACGCGGCATCTACTCCGGCGCCGTCGGCTACATCAGCTTCCAGGACGACATGGACACCGCGATCGCATTGCGTACCGCTGTGCTCAAGGACGGCACGCTCTTCGCGCAAGCGGGCGGCGGCATCGTCCACGACTCGTCGCCGGAGGGGGAGTGGCAGGAAACGCTGAACAAGCTGCGAGCGGTGCTGCGCGCGGCGGAAATGGTGCAGCAGGGCCTCGATGAGCCCGAGGGAGGACACTGATGAACGGGCCCCCACGCTCACTTCGTTCGCTGCCCCCGGAGGGGGCGCACAGTGCCCTTCGGGCGGCCGGACGGGCACTGATGAACGGCCCCCACGCTCACTTCGTTCGCTGCCCCCGGAGGGGGCGCACAGTGCCCTTCGGGCGGCCGGACGGGCACTGATCATGCTCCTCATGCTCGACAACTACGACAGCTTCACCTACAACCTCGTCCAGTACCTGAGCGAACTAGGCGCCGACGTGCGCGTCTATCGCAACGACGCGATCACGGTCGACGAAGTCGCGGAACTCGGCCCTGCGCAAATCGTCGTCTCGCCCGGGCCGTGCACGCCTGACGAGGCCGGCATCTCCGTGCCGCTGATCCAGCGCTTCGCCGGTCGGATCCCTATCCTGGGCGTATGCCTGGGGCATCAGGCGATCGGGCAGGCGTTCGGCGGCCGCATCGTGCGCGCGCAACGGGTGATGCATGGCAAGATCTCCCCGGTGACACACGACGGCCGCGGCGTTTTCGCGGGCGTTCCCGCTCCGTTTGCGGTGACGCGATACCATTCGCTGGCAATCGAGCGGGCGAGCGTTCCCGAAGCGCTGGAGGTTACCGCGACATCGGACGATGGCGAGATCATGGGCGTGCGCCATCGCACCTTCGCCGTGGAAGGCGTGCAATTCCATCCGGAAGCGATCCTGACTGAACACGGCAAGCGACTGCTCGCCAATTTTCTGGAGGGGAAGAGATGAACATGACCCTGGTGCCCGTGGCGATGGTGCTGTTCTTGATCGTGATGCCCGCAAAGGCCGGTGCGCTGGAGGAATGCCAGATTGCCGGCGATCACGCCGTCGTGATGAAGTGTCTGGTCGATGCCGATGCGCAGGCGCAGGCATCGCTGCGCAACGCCGAGGGGATCGCGGGTACGCGCGCCCGCGAAATCGACAACGCCACCGGCCGGCCCGGCGCCAATGCCGCGCTGGCCAAGACGCTGCGCACGTTCGCCGACTATCGGACAACGCAGTGCGATTACGTCAAGGCGCTTTTCGCGAGCGGCACCGGCGCCGACCAGGCGCTGCTGGCCTGCCGCATCGACCTCACACGGCGGCGCGTCCGCGAACTGCAACCTTAGGCACCCCGCACATGTCCATCACCATTCACGACGCGCTGCAACGCACGATCGAGCACCGCGAGATCTTCCACGACGAGATGCTGTCCCTGATGCGGCAGATCATGAGCGGTGAAGTGTCTCCGGTGATGATCGCCGCGCTGACCGTGGGCCTGCGAGTCAAGAAGGAGACCATCGGCGAAATCGCCGCGGCCGCGCAGGTGATGCGCGAACTCGCGACCAAGGTGGACGTTCCCGACCGCGAGCACCTGGTCGACATCGTCGGCACGGGCGGCGACGCATCGCACACGTTCAACATCTCGACGGCGTCGATGTTCGTCGCCGCGGGCGCGGGCGCGCGCGTCGCCAAGCACGGGGGACGCTCGGTGTCGTCGCGATCAGGCAGCGCCGACGTGCTGGAAGCGCTTGGCGCCAATATCATGCTGGCGCCGGCGCAGGTCGCCGCGTGCATCGCCGAGACGGGCGTGGGCTTCATGTTCGCGCCCAACCATCATTCGGCGATGAAGCATGCCGGCCCGGTGCGCAAGGAATTGGGCGTGCGCACGATCTTCAACATCCTGGGCCCGCTCACCAATCCGGCCGGCGCGCCGAACCAGCTGATCGGCGTGTTCCACCAGGACCTGGTCGGCATTCACATCCGCGTGCTGCAGCGGCTGGGCAGCCGGCACGCGCTTGTCGTTTATGGCCGCGACGGCATGGACGAGGTGTCCCTCGGCGCGTCGACGATGGTCGGCGAGCTCAAGGATGGTGAAATACTCGAATACGAAATCCATCCCGAGGACTTCGGCATGTCGATGAAGTCAAATCGCGGCCTCAAGGTCAAGGATGCGATCGAATCGAAGGAAATGCTGCTGGAGGCGCTCGCGAACGTCGACGGCACGCCGCGTGAGATCGTGACGCTCAACGCTGGAGCAGCGCTGTATGCCGCCAACATCGCGACGTCGATCCAGGACGGCATCGCCCGCGCGCGCGAGGCGATCGCCAGCGGGGCGGCCAGGCGCAAACTGGACGCGTTCGTCGCGACGACGCAGAAGCTTGGGGCCAAATCGCCGTGAGCGCGAGCGACATCCTCAATCAGATCGTCGCGACCAAGGCCGCGGAGGTCATCAATGCGCAGGTCGCGCGGCCGTTCGATGTCGTCGACGAGGCGGCGCGCGCCATGCCTTCCGCGCGCGGTTTCGCGACCGCGCTGCGGGCGAAGATCGCCGCCGGACGTCCCGCGGTGATCGCCGAAATCAAGAAGGCGAGCCCGAGCAAGGGCCTGTTGCGGGAAGCGTTCGACCCGCCGGCCATTGCCGCAAGCTACGAGGCCGCCGGCGCGGCGTGCCTGTCGGTGCTGACGGACAGGCCGTTCTTCCAGGGCGATCCGGACTACTTGGTCGCGGCGCGCAATGCGTGTTCGCTGCCCGTGTTGCGCAAGGAATTCATCATCGACGACTATCAGGTTGCCGAGTCGCGCGCACTTGGCGCCGACGCGATTCTCCTCATCGTCGCGGCGCTGGAGGACGCGCAGTTGGCGAGCCTGGAGGCCGCCGCGCACGCCTATGGCATGGATGTCCTGGTCGAAGTGCACGATGGCGAGGAACTCGACCGCGCTTTGCGCCTCAAGACGCCGCTGATCGGCATCAACAACCGCAACCTGCGCAATTTCAGCGTGACGCTCGACACGACGCTCAACCTGCTCTCCCGCGTTCCGGCGGACCGGTTGGTGGTGACCGAAAGCGGCATTCAGGTCCAGCGCGACGTCGCGTTGATGCGGTCCCGCGGAGTCCACGCCTTTCTGGTCGGCGAGGCGTTCATGCGCGCGCCGGACCCGGGCGCGGCGTTGACGGCGCTGTTCGGCTGAGCCCCCCGACAAAATCCACCGGTTTGCTATGATGCCCTGCCATATGCGCGGGGCTGAAGGGGGAGCTTCAGGGTCCCAGTTCGGCAACGCCCGGATTTCATCGCCAAACTCCACGTTTCACGTTGCCCTCAAAGGACGCGCACGGTGTCGGCCATTGCCGTCGAAAACGTCAGCAAGCACTGGACGACGCCTTCCGGACAGGTGCGCGCGGTCGACGCCATATCGTTCGAATTGGCTGCGGGCACGTTCAACGTGCTGCTCGGGCCCTCGGGGTGCGGCAAGTCCACGACGCTGCGCCTGATCGCGGGGCTGGAAACTGCGGATGGCGGCCGGGTCATCATCGACGGCCGCGATGTCACCGGACTGCCGCCGGCGCAGCGCAGTATCGCCATGGTGTTCCAGAGTTACGCGCTGTTTCCTCACCTCACCGTCGCCGCGAACATCCTCTTCGGCCTGCATGTGCGGCGGGTGTCCGCCGCGGATTGCCGGACGCGGCTCGCGCGCGTGGCGGAACTTCTCGGCCTGTCGCCGCTGCTGGCCCGCAAGCCGTCGCAGCTCTCCGGCGGGCAGCAGCAGCGCGTGGCGCTGGGCCGGGCGATCATCAACGAGGCGCCGGCGTGCCTGATGGACGAGCCGCTGTCGAACCTCGACGCGCAGTTGCGCGCGGAGATGCGGCTGGAGATCCGAGCGCTGCAGCGCAAACTCGGCATCACGATGGTGTACGTCACGCACGACCAGGTCGAGGCGATGTCGATGGCCGACCGGGTGATTCTGTTGAACGGCGGCCGCATTGAACAGAATGGGACGCCGATCGAGCTCTACGAACAGCCCGCGAACGCGTTCGTCGCGCGGTTCATCGGCACGCCGCCGATGAACCTGCTGGCTCTGGAATCAGGCGCCGGCGGCGCGATCATCCGCGGCGCGGACGGACCGGCGGTGCTGCCGGTCGATTGCGCCGGCGGCATGCTGGGCGTGCGGCCCGAGCACATCGGCCTCGCGTTCGAGCGCGGCGTGCGCGCGCGCGTGGACAGCGTCGAATACTTGGGCGGCGATTCGCTGGTCGCGTGTCGGATCGGTGTCCAGCCCGTCGCTGTACGCGCGCAGGGAAACGTCGCGCTGGCGTCGGGCGATACGACGTGGCTCACCTGGGCACCCGGCGCACAGCACTATTTTGCGGAGGACGGCGCGAGGCGCGCCATTCCCGCGCAGCAGCAATCCGAAACGCAGATTGCCTGACAACACGCGGAGCGAATCCGCGGCCCTTGGAGGAGAGAGCAATGTTACATCGAAATATCCGTAACGCGATGATTGCCCTGTTTGCGGCGGCGTGTCTGTTCGCGCCCACGCTGGTGCTGGCGCAAACCGAGGTGTCGTTCTACTACCCCGTTGCGGTGGGCGGACCGATCACCAAGATCATCGACGGCCTCGCCGCCGATTTCGAAAAGGAAAATCCGGGGATAAAGCTCAAGCCGATCTACTCCGGCAGCTATCAGGACTCGGTCACCAAGGCGCTGACCGCCGTGAAAAGCGGCGAGCCGCCGGTCACGTCGATCCTCTTGTCCACCGACATGTACACGCTGATCGACGAGGACGCCATTCAGCCATTCGACGATCTCATCAAGACGCCGGAAGACAAGGCGTGGCTGAAGAGCTTCTATCCGGCGTTCATGGAGAACAGCCAGACCGGCGGCAAGACGTGGGGCATCCCGTTCCAGCGCTCGACGATCGTCCTGTATTACAACAAGGAGATGTTCAAGGAAGCAGGACTCGACCCGAACCGCCCGCCGGCGACTTGGAAGGAGATGACCGAATACGCGCAGAAGCTGACCAAGCGCGATGCCTCCGGCAAGGTCACGCAGTGGGGTGTGCAGATCCCGAGTTCGGGCTTTCCTTACTGGTTGTTTCAGGGGCTCGCGATCGAGAACGGCGGCATCCTGATGAACCCCGCAGGCACGCAGACGTTCTACGACAAGCCGGAAGTGATCGGCGCGCTGCAATACTGGGTCGAACTGGTGAACAAGTACAAGGTCCACCCCGAAGGCATCGTCGAGTGGGGCACCACGCCGAAGGATTTCTTCGAGAAGAAGGTTGCGATGGTCTGGACCACGACCGGTAACCTGACCAATTTCAAGACCAACGCGAAGATGGATTTCGGCGTGGCCATGCTGCCCGCGGGCAAGCAGCGCGGCAGCCCGACCGGGGGCGGCAACTTCTACCTGTTCAAGAAGTCGACGCCGGCGCAGCGCGAAGCCGCGTTCAAGTTCATCAAGTGGGTGACGACTCCGCAACGCGCGGCGCAATGGGGCATCGACACCGGTTATGTGGCGGTACGCGCGGACGCGTGGGACACGCCTGCAATGAAGCAATATGTCGCGGGGTTTCCGGCCGCTGCGGTCGCGCGCGACCAGCTGCCGTACGCGAAGGCCGAACTTTCGACGCACGACAATCAGCGTGTCACCAAGGCGTTGAACGACGGACTGCAGGCGGCATTGACCGGCACCAAGACGCCGGAGCAGGCGATGAAGGACGCGCAGGCGCAGTCGGAGCGGATATTGCGCACGTACAGGCGATAGACGTCCAAGCCTCGCGCACGTCGCGGACTCGAAGCGCTGACCTTGAATCGCCGGATGCAGTGGGTGTACGGCTGGATGCTGCTGCTGCCGGCGATGGCGCTGCTCGCGCTGTTCACCCACTATCCGGCGGTCGCCAACCTATGGCACAGCTTCCGGTCGACACCCAAGGGCGACCTGCCCACGAAGTTCGTCGGTCTCGACAATTACCAGCAGTTGGTCGAGGACCCGATCTTCTGGCAGGCGCTGAGCAACAACCTCTGGTACGCGCTCGGCACCATTCCGGCATCGATCGCACTGGCACTGGTGATGGCGGTCTGGGTGAACGACCGCATTCCCGGCCGCGGGATCCTGCGCCTCGCCTTCTTCACGCCAACCGTGCTGCCGATGATCGCGGTGGCCAACATCTGGGTCTTCTTCTACACGCCGCAGTACGGGCTGCTGGAACAACTCACCGGCGCGCTCGGCATGCCGAGTCACAACTGGCTGGGCAGCCAGAGCACGGCGCTCGCGGCGTTGATGGTCGTCACGATCTGGAAGGAAGCCGGCTTCTTCATGATCTTCTACCTGGCCGCATTGCAGTCGATGTCGCCGCACCTGGCCGAAGCGGCCGCCATCGAAGGCGCGTCGCGCTGGTATTTCTTCCGCCGCGTCACGTGGCCGTTGCTGATGCCGACCACTTTGTTCGTGCTGGTCAACGCGGTGATCAACGCGTTCCGCCTGGTCGACCACGTCGTGGTGATGACGCGCGGCGGGCCCGACAATGCGACGGAATTGCTGCTGTTCTACATCTACGAGATCGGCTTCCGGTTCTGGGATTCCGCCTACGCTGCGGCGCTGACCATGGTGCTGCTCGTCATCCTCGGCCTTGTTGCGCTTGCGCAGTTCTACTTCCTGGAGCGCAAGGTGCATTACCAATGAGCACCGCAGGGCCGACCCAAGGTGCGAATTCCGCCCCCTCGGGGGGCAGCGCAGCGACCGAATTGTCCAATGGGGTCGCAAGCGTGGGGGTCCAATGAGCGCCGTGCTCAACGTCTACGAACCGCACGGCGTTGGCCGCGTGTTGGAGACGATCGGCGCATGGGTGCTGGGCATCCTGTGGGTGCTGCCTCTGCTGTACGCATTCTGGACGGCGTTCCATTCCGCCGAGTTCTCGACGCGGTTGTCGCTGACGGCTCCGCTCACGCTGGCCAACTTCATCACTGCCTGGCATGCGGCGCCGTTCGCCAGATATTTCCTCAACACGCTGATGATGGTGTCGATGGTGCTGGCCGCGCAGCTGGTGCTCACCACGCTCGCGGCGTACGCTTTCGCGCGTTTCGAGTTCCCCGGCCGCAACATTCTCTTCGCGCTCGTCTTGGTGCAATTGATGATCATGCCGGACGTGCTGATCGTCGAGAACTACCGCACGATGACCGCACTTGGGCTGAAGGACACGATCACGGGCATCGGCTTGCCGTACATGGCAAGTGCTTTCGGCATCTTTCTTCTGCGCCAGACTTTCAAGAGCGTGCCGCGCGAGCTCGACGAAGCGGCGCGGGTCGAAGGTTGCACGCCGCTGCAGGTGTTGTGGAAAGTCTATGTTCCACTTGCGCGTCCGACGTATATCGCCTACGCGCTGGTCAGCGTCAGCTATCACTGGAATAATTTCCTGTGGCCGCTGATCATCACCAACTCCGTTGAGGCGCGTCCGGTGACCGTGGGCCTGCAGGTGTTCTCGTCGTCGGACCAGGGCATCGACTGGTCGATCATCACGGCGGCCACGCTGCTGACGACCGCCCCGTTGCTGCTTGCCTTCCTCCTTTTTCAACGTCAATTCGTCCAATCATTCATGCGAGCCGGAATACGATGAAACTCATTACCTGGAACGTGCAGTGGTGCTGCGGGGTCGACGGCAAGGTCGACCCGGCGCGCATCGTAACCGAGGCCCGCCGCCAGGCCGATTTCGACGTGCTCTGCCTGCAGGAGATCGCGGACAATTATCCGCACCCCCGGCTGGCGGGGAGCGCGGGCGAGGACCAGTTCGCACTGCTTTCCACGCTGCTGCCCGGTTACACCGCCATTCCGGGCGTGGCCACGGACCATCCAGCGGAAGGCGGCCGCCGCCGCCGCTTCGGCAACATGATCTTTTCGCGTCTGCCGGTGCAGCAGGTCTTCCGCTACCTGTTGCCCTATCCGGCCGACCAGGATTTTCTCGGCATGCCGCGCATGGCGCTGGAAGCGGTGGTCAGCGCGCCTTTCGGCGATGTGCGGGTGATTACCACGCACATCGAGTACTACTCCGTCATGAAACGCACGGCGCAGCTAGACGCCTTGCGCGGGATCTACGCGCAGGGGTTCCAGTATTCCAAGGGACTCCGCGTCACAGGAACCGACGGCGGCCCGTTCCAGACTTACCCCAGACCCGCAGCGACGATCATTACCGGCGACTTCAACATGGACCCGGCCGACCCGGGCCACGCGCAGATGCTGGCGCCGTTCGCCGACGATACGCCCGCCCTGACCGATGCATGGATGCACGCGCACCCGGGGGTGCCACACGCACCGACCATGTGCCTTTACCAGAAGATCGACCCGACCGCGCCCGGTTATTGCTGCGACTTCATCTTCCTGAGCGAGGACCTGAAATCGCGGGTCCGCGACGTCACCGTGGATACGCAGCTGCAGGCCTCCGATCACCAGCCGGTCGTTCTGACGCTTTCCTGACGCCAGCCAGAGCCTCCTGCACCGACCGCTGCGTAGGCAATGGCAGGGCGGCTACAATTCGGAGTGGTACGCGCTGACCTTCGTGGCCGTCGCCCATATTCCCCCCAGCCGCATTCCCTTGTCTTCCTTCCCTTCCTCCTCTACCGCGCTCACCTTCACCGGCGAGCGTTTCACGCCGGAGGTGCGCGGTCCGATCTGGTACGAGCACTGGCATCGCTATGCGTTCGTCGCGTCGATCGTGCGCGGCCTGCGCGTGCTCGACGCCGCCTGCGGCGAAGGCTATGGCAGTTTTCTGCTTGCGCGCGCCGCGGCGCAGGTGACGGGCATCGATATCTCCGGGGACGCGGTGACACATGCGCGTGAACGCTATGCTTCCGGCAATCTTGCGTTCATCCAGGGTTCCGTCACGAAGCTTCCGTTTCCCGACCACAGTGTCGACGTCGTCGTATCCTTCGAGACGATCGAGCACCTGGCCCCCCAGCGCGAAATGCTCGCGGAATTCCGCCGGGTGCTGGCTCCGACGGGCGTGCTGGTCATTTCCTCCCCCAACCGTCCCGTCTACAACGAAGCGGGATCGGTCGAGAATCACTTTCACGTCAGCGAGCTCGATCGCGCTGAACTGAAAGCTCTGCTCGATCCCGCGTTTCCGCGACAGGCTTGGCATGCGCAGCGTGTGGTCGCCCAGTCGGCGCTGTGGGCCGAGGGCGGCGACCGCGGCGAAACGTGCTACGCGATGCTGGAATCGGACGAAGTCCATGAAGCGCGCCAGCCTGCGCCGCCCATGTACTTCGTCGTCGCATGCGCGGCTGCGGGCGCGCCGCTGCCCGCGCTGCCTGCACTTTCGCTGTTCGACGATGGCGCGCTCTCGCTGTGGCGCGACTATGCCCGCGCGCTTAACCGCGAAAGGCAGCTCGCGTGGGACGAGCTCGATGCGCGCGCAATCGCCGAAACCCGCCTGGCCGAGCTGATAGCCGCCGTCAATGCATTGGCCAGCGAGAAAGACGCCGGCACGGAGAAGGATCGGCGCATTGCGGCGCTGGCGGGCGTGCCGGCCGAGCTTGCCCGGGAGCAAGCGGCGCATGCATCGACTCGCGAGCGGCTAGCGTATCGCGAATCCGCGCGCGGATGGTTCCGCCTGCCGTTCTCCTTGCTGAAGCGCCGCTGGTCGGAGCCTCGCTGATGCCTTCCGTCGACGTCATCGTTCCTGTCTATCGCAATCTGGAGGCCACGCGCCGCTGCATCGAGAGCATCTTTGCGTCGTCGTGTCGCACTTCCTATGAACTGGTGGTGGTCAACGATGCGACGCAGGAGGTGGATCTCGCGCGATACCTGCGCGAACTGGCGGATCGCGGCCAAGCGACGTTGATCGAGCAGCCGGTTCACCAGGGTTATGCCGCAGCCTTGAATAGCGCGTTCGCGCTGCATCGCGACCGCGATGTGGTCGTGCTGCAGTCCGACGCCGAAGTCGCGAACGATTGGCTCGACCGGCTCGTCCCCCGCGGCGATGCGCGGGGAGTCGGCGTCATCGGGACGTTTACGCAAAATGCGGGCACCGCGACGTATCCGCTTCCACGTAGCGATAACCCGCTGCCGGCGGGAATGACCATCGCCATGCTCGATGCGCTGTTCGCGCGCGCCAATCCAGGGGCTTCGGCCGTGGTGCCGGCCGTGGCGGGGCCCTGTCTTTACTTTCGCCGCGACTGCCTCGACGTGGTCGGCGCGCTCGACGCGACCCCGCTGGGCAGTGACTACGGCGTCGAAGTCGATTTCTGCCTGCGCGCGGGTAGCGCGGGGTTCAGAAACGTGCTTGCCGGCGATGTGTTCGTCGGTCATTCCGGTCACGCGACGTTCGGCGCGCGCGAAGCGGACGAACTGGCCAGCCGCACCGAGCTCGCCCTGTCGAAGCTCTATCCCGCCTACGTCAACCAGAAGGCGGAAACACTTCTTCGCGACCCCGGCCGGCCATTCGCGCGGCGCGTCGATCTGCTGCGTCTGGCCGAGTTGCCTGCGCGCCCGATGCTTTTCATATCCCATCCGTGGGGCGGCGGTATCCGTCGCCACATGAACGACCTTGCATCGCTCATCTCCCCGCGCTGCGAAGTGCTCTATCTCGAGCCCGCTTCCGACGACACGGTAAAGCTATATTGGCCGCGCTCCGGCGAGAGCTTCGCGGTCTACTTCACGCTTCCCGGCGAGCTGCCCGAACTTGCAGCGCTGCTGCGATCGATCGGTGTCGAGCGGATGCATTTCCATCACGTGCACTTGCTGCCGCGCGCCATTCTCGAGCTTCCATCGGCCGCGGGCGTGCCGTACGACTGCACGTTGCACGATTATTTCGCGATATGTCCGCAGTACCATCTGGTCACCGAGCACGGGCAATACTGCGGCGAGCCGGATGCGACCGGGTGCGCCGCTTGCTTGACGCGCCGCCCCGGTCAATGGGGCCTCGACATCACGGCGTGGCGCGGAGCATTCGGGCAATTGCTGCGTGGGGCGGACCGCGTCATCGCGCCGTCGCGTGACGTGGAGCGGCGCATCCGTCGCTACTTTCCCGACCTGTCGATCCAGGTCTGGCCGCATCCGGAAGTCGCACCCAGCCCGCCGCCGCGAATAGCGCGCGTCGCCATTCTGGGCAACCTGTCGCCGGAAAAAGGACTGAACGTGGTGGCCGCCTGCGCGCAGGAGGCGAGGGCGCGGGGTCTTCCGCTGGTGTTTCGATTGCTGGGGTCCACCACCGAACCGATCGCCCAGTCACCGGAGGTTCCGCTCACGATTCATGGACAATATGTCGACGCGGATCTGCCGGGGTTGATCGGCGCCGAGAAGCCGGACGTGATCCTGTTTCCGGCGCAGGTCCCGGAGACCTACGCCTATACGCTGTCCGTTGCGCTTGCCTCGGGACTGCCGATCGTCGCCTCGGACCTGGGCGCGTTTCCGGAACGTCTCGCGAAACACCCTCGCTCGTCGACCGTTGCCTGGAATGCGCCGGCAGCGGTGTGGAACGAAGCGCTGCTCGCAGCTGCCGGGTTGCATCGGCACCAAACGGGTCCGGCGTTTGCGCTTGCGATCAAGGCTGAGCCCTGATGGATCCCAAAGCCTACGTCCGCAACTATCTCTCGCGCGTGCCACCAGGTTTGCGCGGACCTCGGTCCACCGGCCCTCTCCCGGAATTGGACGACCGGCACTATTACCTTGCCGAGGGCCACGTCGAAACTCCGCCGCTGTCGCTGATCCAGCTATTTTCCGCCGGCGTCGACTGCGGCCATACGGAGGCCCGCAACGAACTCAAGCGGCGTGTGGCGGTGGTGGACCTGGAGCTCGAAGAATTTCGCGAGATTCGCGATCGCGCGCAGGGCGATCGCGAGCACCTTGCGGCCGAACTGCTCGCGGCGCAGCGCGCGTTGTACACGACGCAGATTCGCACCGGAAACGACGAAACGTCGCTCGCCATCGCGCGGCATCGCATCGAAGAGCTCGAGGCATCGACGAGCTGGCGCCTGACCGCGCCGGTTCGCAGCGCCGGTCATCGCGCGAAGATACTGCTCGCGCGCTCGCGGGCACGCTGGGCCGCGATTCGTCGCACGCCCCATTTGGCGGCGATGATGTGGTCGATTGTTCGGAACGAGGGAACGGCGGCGGCGTTCAGGCGTGGGTGGGCCAAGTTCCAGGGAAAGGGGCGGTTCAAGGCCCAGCGCGCGCCGATATTCGAGACGGAGGCGTCCGTCGCACCGCTCGCGTTTGCGGTAAACGATGCACCCCGGGTGTCGATCGTTATACCCGTGTTCGGCAAGCCGTTGCTTACGTTCACGTGCCTGAAGAGCGTGCAGGCGCATTCGCCCGCGGGATTGATCGAGGTCCTGGTGATCGACGACGCGTCGCCGGTACCTCTTGTGGAACAGTTGAAGGACGTGACGGGCGTGCAATTCGTGCGCAACGAAGTCAATCTTGGTTTCATCGGCGCATGCAACCACGGCGCGGCGCTTGCACGCGGAGAAATCGTCCTGTTCCTCAACAACGACACGATCGTCACGCCGGGCTGGCTCGATGCCATCTTGGCCGTGTTCCGGGAGCATCCGGATGCGGGGCTGGTCGGCGCAAAGCTCATCTATCCGGACGGCAGATTGCAGGAGGCGGGCGGCATCGTCTGGCGTGACGGATCGGCATGGAACTGGGGCCGCGACGACGACCCCGACAAGCCGGAGTACAACTACCTGCGCGAAGCCGACTTCTGTTCTGGCGCGTGCCTTGCCGTCCCGAGCGCATTGTTCCGCGAAGTCGGCGGCTTCGATGCCAGCTACACCCCTGCGTATTACGAAGACGTGGATCTCGCGTTCTCCGTGCGTGCGGCGGGTCGCAGGGTCTATTACCAGCCGTTTGCCACCGTCGTTCATTTCGAAGGCCAGACGTCCGGCACGGATGAGACAGCGGGCGTCAAGCGCTACCAGGTCGTGAATCAGGCAACCTTCGCCAACAAGTGGGGCAACACGCTGGCCTCGCATCGCGCGAACGGCATCCATCCCGAACTGGAACACGATCGCGGCGCGCAGATTCGCGTGCTCGTCATCGACGCGTGCATGCTCACTCCCGATCACGACGCCGGCTCGCTGCGGATGAAGGCGATCCTTGAAATTCTCACGACGCTCCGCTGCAAGGTCACCTTCGTTGCGGACAACCTCGAATACCGCCAGCCCTACGTGTCGCAGCTCCAGCAGAGCGGCGTCGAGGTTTTGTTTCATCCCTATGCGGGCTCGATCGCGGAAATACTCGCCCGCCGCAGCAGCCAATTCGACATGGTGGTGATGTCCCGTCACTATGTTGCGGTCAAGCACATCGATGTGGTGCGCTCGTTCCTGCCGAGGGCTCTCGTTGTTTTCGACACCGTCGACCTGCACTTCCTGCGCACGGAGCGCCAGGCGGAGCTCGAGGGCAGCACGCTTGCGCGGGCGGCGGCCCACGCTAAACGCGACGAAGAGCTGGCGCTGATTCGCAAGGCCGATGTGACGCTGGTCGTCTCGCCGTTCGAGCAGACGCTGCTTGGTGAACTGGTCCCCGATGCGCGCGTGTTGGTGCTGGCGACGATTCAGGAACTGTTTCCCGGTGGCAAGCCTTTTGCGGAACGCGAAGGACTCGTGTTCATCGGCGGCTTCCAGCACCCGCCCAACACCGATGCCGTGCTGTGGTATGCGCGCGAGATCCTGCCTCGGGTACGGGAGGCGCTGCCCGGCGCCAAGACGTACATCGTCGGCAGTAACGTGCCGGCCAACGTCCGCGCGCTCGCCTCTGAGGACTTCATCGTCACCGGTTTCGTTCCCGACGTGACGTCCTATTTCACCGGTTGCCGCGCGTCAATCGCTCCGCTGCGCTACGGGGCCGGAGTCAAGGGCAAGATCAATCTGGCGATGGGCTATGGACTGCCGGTGATCGCGACGACGCCGTCGATCGAAGGCATGCACTTGAGCCCCGGCGAGGATGTGCTGGTCGCTGACGATCCGGAACGCTTCGCCGCCGAAATCGTTCGCGTGTACCGGGATGAGTTGCTGTGGGGGAAGCTCGCAGCCGGCGGGCGCGACAACGTCCGCAAACACTTCTCCCGCGATGTCGCGCGCAGCACCATCACGCGCCTCATCGCGCTTGCCCGGGGCAGCGACCTCAAGAAGTCGGCCTGACCAGCTAGCAGCGCCGGAACACCAGGTCGTGCACGCCGTGACCGAGTTGCAGACCCCGCGCCTCGAATTTCGTCAACGGCCGCCATGCCGGTCTCGGCGCGAACTCGAGGACCGTGTTGGCGAGCAGGGGCTCTGACGAGAGCGTCGCCAGGATCTCCTGCGCGTAGTCGTCCCAATCCGTCGCCGCGTGCAGGTAGCCATCGGGCGCCAACCGCTGCGCAAGCGCGTGCACGAACCCGGGCTGCAGCAGGCGTCGCTTGTGATGGCGCTTCTTGGGCCAGGGATCGGGAAAGTAGATGTGTATGCCTGCCAGCGACGCGGTCGGGATCATGTGCGCGACGACGTCGACGGCGTCATGCTGGATCACTCGAACGTTGGTCAGTCCCGCCGCGTCGACGCGGTTGAGCAGCGCGCCGACGCCGGGGCCGTGCACTTCGAGACCGAGGAAATTGCGTTCGGGATGTGCCGCGGCAATGGCTGCCGTCGTCTCGCCCATGCCGAAGCCGATCTCCAGGATGACGGGCGCACTGCGGCCGAACGCGGCCACGATGTTGAGCGGCGCCGGCGCGTACGCGATTCCCAGGCGCGGCAGCAGCACGTCGAGCGCACGCTGCTGCGCGGGAGACATCCTGCCCTGACGCAGCACATAGCTGCGCACGGGACGGTGCTCCGCATCGCGGACCTCGGTCGCTGCGGTCATTGCGCGGTGCGCGTTCCGTAGCGCTGCCAATCAGGATCGGTCAGGCGACGTTCGACGGTGCGCGGCTTGTCGTCGCCCTTTACCTTGAATTCGACGACGACCGTGTTGTCCGCCTTCCATTGTGTCGTCACGTCGGACCACGCGGCCTCCGGCTTCCAGCTCAACTCTTTGCGGATGCCGTCGCGCGCGACGCGCCATACGGTGATCTCATTGTCGCAGTCCGCAGCACAGAAATCCGCGACCACTGCGTGCTGGCGATCCGGCGACAGCAGCGGCTCGGCCGAAAGGACGGTCACCTGGCCCGTCGTTCGCAGCAGCGTCGCATAGCCGATGCGGTCGAGGTCCGTCGTGAACAGCACCACCACGTTTACCGGGCTCCAGTAATCCCACAGTGACCATGTCTTGGAACCGTGCAGCGTATCGACGTCGACGAAATCACGCGAGCCTGTCGGGTACAGCAGGACCTTCAACGTCCCGCCGTCGCGAATGGCAAGATTGGGAAGCGCCTTCAGCTGGTCGGCTTCGATCAGGTGTCCACAATGCGCCGGCCCCTCGGCCTGCGCACACAGCTCCGTAATGCGTGCTGCCGTGACGGCCGCCGCGCGGGCGGAGGGGGATGTCGCGAGCGCCACCGCGCAAATCGCCGCCAACAGAGCGCGCACGATCAGGAGATGAGTCCGGACGTCGGCGAGCTGGGGCTGCCCGCATACAGCTTTCTCGGCATGCGGCCGGCGAGAAACGCGTCACGCCCGGCCGCGACGGCGAGCTTCATCGCGCGCGCCATGCGCACCGGGTCTTCCGCCAGCGCAATCGCCGTATTCATCAGCACGCCGGAACACCCGAGCTCCATCGCGACGGCCGCGTCGGATGCGGTACCCACGCCCGCATCGACCAGCACCGGCACCTTTGCCTGCTCGATGATCAGCTTCAGGTTCCATGGATTGAGGATGCCCATGCCCGAGCCGATCAGCGAGGCCAGCGGCATTATCGCCACACAGCCGATCTGCTCCAGTTCGCGCGCGATGATGGGATCGTCGGACGTGTACACCATCACGTGGAAGCCGTCGGCCACCAGCGTCTCGGCCGCCTTCAGCGTCTCGCGCACATTGGGATACAGCGTTTCCTTGTCGCCCAACACTTCGAGCTTGGTCAGCGCGTGGCCGTCGAGCAGTTCGCGCGCGAGCTTGAGCGTGCGCACCGCGTCATCCGCCGTATAGCAGCCGGCACTGTTGGGCAGGTACGTGAATTCCGACGGCGGAAGTGCGTCGATCAGCGATGGCGCACCGGTGTCCTGCCCGATGTTCGTGCGGCGAATGGCGACGGTGACGATCTGGGCGCCCGATGCGACGACGGCTTCTCGAGTCTGCGCGAAATCGCGGTATTTGCCCGTCCCGACCAGCAGGCGCGAGCGGTACGCGCGTCCCGCGATGACCAGCGGATCGTCGAGTGCGGCCGTTTCGACAGGTGCATTCATCGCAACCATTTTACGCCGCCGCAAACGAATGCGGATCGGTGCGGGTCCTGCTATCCCCCGCCGACCGCGGCCACGACCTCGAGCTGGTCACCGGAGGCGACCCGCGTTTCCGCATATCGGCTCTTGGGAACGATTTCGCCGTTCATCTCCACGGCGATGCGCTTGCCGTCCAATTTGAGCGCCCGCACAAGTTCCGCGACCGTCGCCGGGGGCGGGTCGAAGTGGTGGAGGGACCCGTTGAGCATCACCTGCATCGGCGGATGATAGCGCGTCCGCCGCGCCCGCCTCCGGGGTCAACCCGGCGCGTCCCCGCCGCGTTAATGCACGATAATGGCGATCACGCAGGTCGCGCCAGGCGGCCGCGCACATGGTCCGCCCGTCGGCAACCGAGTGCCTTCCCTTGGAGCGTTCATGAAAGTTCCGCGAAAGATGGCGGTATGGTTTGCGGCCGCGCTCACGATCGCGGCGGTGACGGTCTCGGCGCAGAACGTGCCTCCGCCGAACACGCCGCCGCCTGCCGGTCTCCCGCAGGCATCGGCGCCGATGTCGCAGGACTTCCTCGACGGGCTGCTTGCCCCGATTGCGCTGTATCCGGACCAGTTGCTCGCGCAAGTGCTGATGGCGTCGACCTACCCGTTGGAAGTTGTCCAGGCGGCGCGCTTCGTCAGGGCCAACCCAAGTCTTAGTGGTTCCGCGCTGGACGATGCGCTGAAGGACATGCCGTGGGACCCGAGCGTGCTCTCGCTCGCATCGTTCCCGCAGGTCCTCGACATGATGAACGACAAGCTCGACTGGACGCAGCGGCTGGGAGACGCTTTTCTCGCCGACGAAGCCGCGGTGATGCAAACGGTGCAGGGACTGCGCGCGCGGGCACAGCAGGCCGGCAACCTGCAGAGCACGGAGCAGCAGCAGGTCATCATGCAGGACAGGACGATCGTCATCCAGCCTGCGCAGCCGCAGTACGTCTACGTGCCCGTCTACAACCCCACGATCATCTATGGCCCGTGGTGGGCGCCCGCCTACCAGCCGTGGTTCTGGTATCCGCCGCCGATCTGGGGCTTTGGGTTGCGACCGACGAACTGGGGCTTCTATTCGGGGTTCTACTGGGGCAGGCCCTGGGGAGTCAGCCGCAATAACTGGGGCTGGGCGCAACCGAACTGGCGCGGCAACAACATCTACATCAATGTCAGCAACAACAATGTCTGGGTGAACCGGGCGGGGTATCGTGACCGCGTATCGAACAACGGCAACTGGAACCACAACGTGGATCACCGCGGTGGCGTCGCCTATCGCGATTACGCCACCGGCAACCGCTATCGTCCGACCAACAATGCCGGCGTGCAATCGCGCGAGATTTATCGCGGCCGTGACAACACGACGCGACCGTCCGCCGCAACCGGTCGTCCCGGCACGAGCGCGGAAGGCTACGTGAACCGGACTCCCTCCGCACCTACCGGCCGCCCCGGCACGTACGAGGGCAACACCATGACGCGGCCGTCGCCCGGCACGTTGCAGAGACCCCCTGGGATCGCGGACAGCGCGATGCGTCCGTCGCCGGGCGCGGGCGGTGGCGTGGCCCGTCCCGCACCGCCGGGGACACCGCCAATGCGGCAGGCGTCGCCCGGGATGCGACCGCAATCGAGCTTCCAGCCGGAATCGCGTTCGCAGGTGCAGGTCGACGCCAACCGCGGCGCGCAGAGTCGCGCGTCTCCGCAGCGCCCCCCGCGGGTTGAGCAGCGTTCGGCCCCCGGCGGGGACCGCGATGGCGCTGACGGGCGTGGCGGTCGTGGTGGCGGCGGCGGTGGTGGCGGCGGCGGCGGTGGTGGTGGTGGTGGTGGTGGTGGTGGTGGCGGACCGGGACGGGGACGCTAATGGAACAGGGATGGAATGACATGCAGGGATTCAAATCCGAAGCGGTGCGCCGTTGCGCCCTTGCGCTGACGGCCGTAGTTGTTCTGTTGGCTCCAATGACGCATGCGGCAACACCGCCTCCTGCATCAGGCAAGCGCCCGGCTCATGCCCAGAACACGTATGCCACGCCGGAAGACGCCGCGAGGGCGCTCGCTGACGCGATGCGCACGGATGAACCCAAATTGATCTGGCGCGTGCTCGGTCCGGGCGCCAGCAAGTTCATCCGCTCGGGCGATCCTGTTCAGGATGAAGATGCGCGCAAAGCCTTCGTCGATGCGTACGACAGATCGGTCAAGTTCGAAAAGAGCGGCGAGACCAAGGCGACGTTACTTGTGGGTCCTGCGGATTTCCCATTTCCCTATCCGTTGGTGATGAAAGGCGGCGTCTGGCAATTTGACGCCAAGCAAGGCAACGAGCAGGTGCTCGACCGGCGTATCGGCCGTAACGAACTCGCGGCGATCAAGGTATGCCTGGCCTACGTGGACGCGCAGCGCGAATACGCCACGCTGGACCGTGACGGCAACGGCTTGCTCGAGTACGCGCAAAAAATGGTGAGCACCGCGGGCACGCACGACGGACTGTACTGGGAGACCAGGTCCGGCGAGGCGCCGAGTCCGCTTGGGCCGCTGACGGCGGGCCGGCAAGACGCGGGCTCCGCCGCGCGCGGTGCCGGCTATCCCTATCATGGCTACCAGTACAAGATCCTGACTGGCCAGGGTAAGGACGCCTCCGGCGGCGCATACGACTACATCGTCAACGGCAGGATGATCGGCGGTTTCGCGCTGGTGGCCTACCCGGCGCGCTGGGGCGGGTCTGGCGTAATGACGTTCATCTGCAATCACGAGGGCGTCGTGTACGAGCGGAATCTGGGCAAGGATACGGTGGCCACGGCAGCGTCGATGACTATATTCAATCCCGACGCAGGATGGGAGAAGTCGAAGGATCAGTAGTTCGCACGGCCGCTCGAGCCGCGAACGCCGCCACGGTTATGATGGCGGCGTTTCTTTGTCGATCCTGGCACGGGCCCTGCTTCGGACGACCAGGTGGACCGCAACGGAACAAAATTCGAGGAGACGGGCATGCAGATCCGAGTTCTTATCGCCGCGATGGCCTTGCTGGCCACTACTGCGGTCTGGGCCGACTATGACGCGGCGGGGGAAGCGCGCGAGCAGGCGCAACGCGAAGCGGCGCAGAAAGCCGAACGGGAAAAGCAGCGCCAGGTGGAAAAGATGAAGAGCGACGCCAACGCGAAGTACAACAAGGAGGTGATGGACAACAAGCGCAAGACGCTCGGCGCCGCGGCTCAGGGCAAGTCCGATGCGGAAGTCGACAAGCTCTACGACGCGAAGATCAGGAAGGAAAGCGCGACTGCCTACAAGGAGGCCGATGCCGCCAAGGCCGCCTTGAGCACCGGCCAAGGCGCCGCCGCGATGAAGTCGACCACGGGCAAGTCGATGAAGGAAATGCAGAACATGTCCGAGGCCGAACTCGAGGCCTGGTCGAAGGAAATGGAGAAGAAGTACGTCAAGTGACGCGTTGGTGCCCTCAGGAAACTGCGCCATGGATCCCGTCGCGGTCGTGCGACGCCAGCTCGACGCCTACAACGCGCGCGATCTGCCGCGCTTCCTCGCCGAGTACAGCGAGAACGTCCGCGTGTATCGCTTGCCATCGGCCGAACCCGCACTCGTCGGCAAGAGCGCGTTCGGCGAGTTCTACGCGACGCAACGTTTCAACCATGCCGGCCTGCACGCCGAAGTGATGAACCGCATGGCGTTCGGCAACAAGGTCATCGATCACGAGCGCATCTCGGGTGTGCGCGAGCAGCCGTTCGATGTGGCCGTCGTCTACGCGATCGAACGCGGTCTTATTGTCTGCATGTGGGCAGTGGCGCCGGAATAGCGCCCCTATTGTTACGCCGTTTCGCTGGAGGTTGCCATGAATCGACTCCTTGCCATTCCGATGCTGCTCTTCGTGCTCGCGAGCCATGCAGCCGACGGGCCTTACAACGAGGCCGCCGATGCCCGGAACGAAATCCGGCTGGCGTTGGCAGACGCCGCGCAGTCCGGGAAATCCGTCATCGTCGTCTTCGGAGCCAACTGGTGCGGCGACTGCAAGGTCCTTGACCTCGCGATGAAGCAGGGATCGAGCGCCGCCTTCGTCGCGCGTGAGTTCAGGGTAGTCAAGGTCGACGTGGGCCGGTTCGACCGCAACGTCGCTGTCGCGGAGTCCTATGGCGTGCCGCTCAAGAACGGCATCCCTGCCGTCGTCATCCTTTCCCCGGCGAATAAGGTTCTCTACGTGACGAAGGCCGGCGAGCTTGCTGACGCGCGAAGCATGGGCGAGAACGGCATCCACGATTTCCTGCGTAAGGTGACCCCCAAAACGGGCACAGGGTCGTGACGGGGAAGTTGCTGCTGTGCGCGTTGGCGGCGGCCGTGATTCCGCTGGCGTGCGCAGCGCAATCCCCGCCGCCCGCGATTCCGGAATCGGTCTACGCGCCTTTGAACATGGAGGAAGGGACGTGGGACGCCGACGTCACGTTCTATGAAGACGACAAGCCGAGCGGGCGTGCCGCTGGCGTGCAGGTCAATACCTTCCTTGCGAACAAGCATTGGATGGTCAACGATTTCCGAATCCCGGCGAATGGAAAGTCTCCGGCTTATGAAGGCCATGGAGTATGGGGATACGATCCCGTGGCCAGGACTTACGTGAACACATGGGTGGATACCAACGACCTCGCAGTTCGGACCGACTACGGCTACTGGCATGAGCCCGAGAAGACAATGGTCTGGTCATCGAAACAGAACGACGGCCAGGGACATTTCGTCGACTATCGGATCACCGAGGAATTCAAAGGCGACACCCGCGAGTTCACGTTCTATCAGCTGGGATTGGCCAAGCCCGCGCCGCATCCGCTGGTGAAGATCGTGTTTACGAAGCGGAAGCCGGCACCGGGCCTCTGACATTTCTGTGCAAAGAGGGAGGAAGGCATGTACGGTATCTCATGGATGGTTGCCACAGTCGCCCTCTGCCTGAGCGCCGTCGCCGATGCGCAGGACAGCGCACCACTGCCCAAGTCCCTTAGCGGACGCTGGACCGCGGTAGTCCCTGGAGTGGCGACGTTCAACGACACGATGTCGATGACGCTGGATGCGCCGGTGCAGCCCGGTCCCGTGACCGGACGGCTAACGGCGCGCGGCGTCGGATGCGGCGCCGAGAACGAACCTCTGACCGGCACGTGGGACGGATCGACGCTGCGCGTTGAGTCGAAGGTCTATCCGAACGTCAATGTGCAGCGAATGAACGCGCAATGCGGATCGGGTCGGGTGACCTATACGTTGACGCGCAAGCCGGGCCAGTCGACTTTCGAAGGCGAGGGCGTCCGCGACGGCATGACCGGTGCCGCCCAAATCACTTTGTCACCGTAGTCTTGCCCGCCCCGCGACCGCGCTACACCGGTTTCGGCCGGTCCAGGTGGTCGAGCGCTTCCTGCGCTGACTCGTAGATGTGCGGTGCGACGCCGCGTTCCTCGAGCGCGTCGCCCAACTTCATGCGCAGAAAATTCGACGTGGTATAGCGGGTGACGCGCGTGTAGAAGCGCTCCGTCAGGTCCTTCACCATGGCCGAATAGGCGTCGACCAGCTCGGGCACGATGTTGAACCCGTCGTAGTTGACGATCGCGTAGACCTTGCGCCCGATCGGCGCCAGGCTCTTCTCGACTTCGGCGCGTATGTCGACGATATCCTCCTGCCGCCGAATGTCGAGCCGTTCGAAATTGATGAAGAAGATGTCCTGCTCCGGCGCAAAGGCAAAGCGCCGCGAGAGGGGAATGGCGAGCATGCGCTCGCGCAGGCCCATCTTGCCGTCGCGGAAGATGGCGGCATCCATGAGTCGCGGCGGCGCGTTCATCACCGGCCTGAATTCCATCTGCGCCAGCACGTCGCGCTCGAGATCCACGCCGGGCGCGATCTCGATCAATTCGATGCCTTCGGCGCAGAGCCGGAATACAGCCCGCTCGGTGACGTAGAGCACGGGTTGAGCTCGCTTCCACGCGTAGCGGCCGGAGAACGTCCGGTGCTCGACATCGCGGACAAATTTCTTCGAGCGTCCTTCGCTCAGGATGACCAGCTTGCCGCCGCTGACTTCCAGCGCCAGCTTGCCGCACGTGAACGTACCGACGTAGACGACCGTCTTCGCGTTCTGCGAGATGTTGATGAAGCCGCCGGCCCCGGCCAGTTTGGGTCCGAATTTCGACACGTTCAGGTTGCCCTCGCGATCGGCCTGCGCCAGTCCGAGAAACGTGATGTCCAGGCCTCCGCCGTCGTAGAAGTCGAACTGGTACGGCTGGTCGATCACGGCCTGCGTATTGATCGCCGCACCGAAGTTCATTCCGCCAGCTGGAATTCCGCCGATCACGCCCGGCTCGGCTGTCAGCGTCAGCAGGTCGATGATCCCTTCTTCGGCGGCGATGCTCGAAACTCCCTCGGGCATGCCGATGCCCAGGTTCACCACGCTGTTGGGTTTGAGTTCCAGCGCGGCGCGGCGGGCGATGACCTTGCGCTCCGACATGGGCATCGCCGTCACCGCCGATGCGGGCACGCGGATTTCGCCGGCAAATGCCGCGCTGTAGGGTTCCGCGAAAGTCTGCTGGTGATATTCCGGCTTCTCGGCGACGACGACGCAATCGACGAGGATGCCAGGCACCTTCACCTGCCGCGGGTTGAGGCTGTGGCGCTCGGCGATGCGCTCCACCTGCGCGATGACGATGCCGCCGGAGTTGTGCGCCGCCATTGCGATGGCCAGCGCTTCCAGCGTGAGCGCCTCGCGTTCCATCGTTATGTTGCCGTCCGGGTCGGCGGTCGTGCCGCGGAAGACGCCCACGTTGATCGGGAATGTGCGATAGAAAAGATACTCCTCGTCGTCGATCTGCATCAGCGAGACGATGTCCTCTGTAGTGCATTCATTGACCTTGCCGCCGCCGAAGCGCGGGTCGACGAACGTGCCCAGACCGACCCGCGATAGCAACCCGGGCTTGCCCGCCGCGATGTCGCGGAAAAGGTGCGTGATGATGCCCTGGGGAAGGTTGTAGGCCTCGATCTGGTTGGTGACGGCGAGCGCCTGCAACATGGGCACCAGCCCCCAATGTCCGCCTATCACGCGCTTGACCAGCCCTTTGTGGCCGAGATGGTTCAGTCCGCGGCTCTTGCCGTCGCCTTGGCCAGCGGCGTAGACGAGCGTCAAGTCGCGCGGGGAACCCATCGCATGCGGGTCCTCCCGCGCCGCTTCCAGATAGCGCTCTTCGAGGGCGACGGCGATGTTCTCGGCAAAGCCGATGCCGACGAAGCCGCCGGTCGCGATGGTATCGCCGTCGCGAATCAGCGCAACGGCTTCGCGGGCGCTTACGACCTTGCCACGCTCGAACGTGTGCAACGCGTCGAGAAGGCGCCGCGGGTCGGTCGCGGTCATGAGTCGCGCGGGAAGCCGTTGGCCAATCCGGCAAGTCCGGTCGCGATGGTAGACATTTGAGGTATTCCCTTGATTGACTACGTTGTCGTTCTTGTGCTCGGGATCATAACGCCCTGGTGATGAGGCGTCACCACGCGCGCAAGACGCGGCGCGCCCGCATCGACGCCCCCGCTCGTGCCGATCGCCTGGCGCATATGCGATGGAAGGCCCCTAGCTCTGTTACATTCTCGCGACATGAGCGGATCGCCGAGCCAGCGCCCCCTTTCCGTGCCGGACATGGAGGCGATCCTCGCCGTGACGGCGAAGCTGGCGGCCCCGTTCGACCTGATGACGATGCTCGCCGAGGTGGTGAGTGCGGCGAAGCAGGTCCTGAAGGCCGATCGCGGATCCGTATGGCTTTTCGACGCCGCGGCAGACGAGCTGGTCCTGGAGATCGCAACAGGCATCGCGCCGGTGCGCGTCCCGGCCAGTGCGGGGCTGGCGGGCGCGTGCGCGCGTACCCGCCGTATCATCAACGTCCCCGATTGCTATGCGGACGAACGCTTCAACCCGGAAGTGGACCGCCAATCCAATTACCGGACGCGGTGCATGCTGACCCTTCCGCTGGTCGATCACAAGGACGTCCTCGTCGGCGTCATGCAGGTCCTGAACAAGACGGACGGCGTGTTCGATGAAAGCGACGAGGCGCTGGCGATGGTCCTGGCCGCGCAGTGCGCGGTGGCGCTGCAGCGGGTGCGCATGACGGCAGCGGTGATCGAAGGCGAGAAAATGCGCCAGGAGCTGGAGATGGCGCGCGAAGTCCAGATGAGCACGCTGCCTTCCGTCATGCCCGCGATTACCGGATACGACCTCTTTGGAACGTCGCGGCCGGCGAGCCAGACCGGCGGCGATACCTTCGACCTCACTGAAATCGACCAGGGTGTGCTGACGGTGCTGGGTGACGCCACCGGCCATGGCATTGCGCCGGCGCTGTCGGTGACGCAGATGCACGCGATGCTGCGCATGGCGTTCCGGCTGGGGGCCGACCTCGAGACCGCCTTCATGCAGGTGAACAACCAGCTCGCGGCAACGCTTGCCGACGACCGCTTCATCACGGCTTTCATCGGCCTCCTCGACACTGCCACACACCGCATGCGCTTCCACAGCGGCGGCCAGGCGCCGATCCTGCACTTCCAGGCGGAGACGGGAACCTGCGCCCGGCACGATCCAACCAGTTTCCCGCTCGCTGCCATGCCGCTGTCGACACTGCGTCCGGCGGTGAACATGGACCTGCTTCCCGGCGATATCCTGGTGCTGCTCTCGGATGGCTTCTACGAATACGAGAATCCCGCCGGCGAGCAGTTCGGCGAGCAGCGCGTCGAGGCAATCCTGCAGAGCAGCTACGCAAAGCCCATGGTCCAGATGTCGGCCATCCTGTTCAATGCGGTGCAGGAGTTCGCGCAGGGTGCGCCGCAGGCGGACGACATGACTGTGGTGCTGGTGAAGCGTGAAGCGGCCGCGGCGACGTCGCGGATGTTTCGCCGCAGCTTCGATTCGCTGCAGGCGATCTTCGCGCACACTGCGGACTTTTGTAGTCGACATGGCGTCCATCCGAGCCTCGTGCCGACCGTCGATTTCGTAGTGGAAGAACTGTTCACGAATATGGTCAAGTACAGTCCCGACGGCGCCGCCGAGGTGCGGATCGACATGACCGCCGTGCCAGGAGGGGTGGAAATGGTGTTGACGGACTATGATGTCGAGCAATTCGACGTCACGCGGGCGCCGGACGCCGAGATTGACCTGCCGATCGAACAGCGCAAGCCCGGCGGCTTGGGATTGCACCTGATCCGGCGGATGGTGGATTCCATGAATTACGAGTATTCGCGGGAACGCAGGCAAGGCCGGACCACGTTCCGCAAGACGCTGGACGGTCCAGCGCGATCCGGCGACACAGGGACTGGGGGATGAAGGATGCTGGCAATTGATTTCAGTGAGGGGGGCGTGGTCGAGATCGTGGGACGACTGGACGCCGCGGAAGCGCCGGCCGCCCAGGCGTTTCTCGATGCCACCATGGGGACCGTGACAATGGACTGCCGCTCGCTCGAATACATCTCGAGCGCCGGCCTGGGGGTGCTGCTGAAAACCCAAAAGCGCCTGCTTTCCGCTGGAGGAAAGTTGCGCCTCACGGGCGTCAACCGCCACCTGCAGGACATCTTCAGGTATTCCGGCTTCGACAAGATCTTCGAAATTGAAGCGGCACTGTAGCCCGCGCCCCAACTTTCCCGGCCGTCGCGTGTAATTGTGGACAATGAGACCGATCTGGAATTGCTGGAACGCTACCGGAAAGGCGATCGGGAAGCCTTCAGCGACCTGGTCGTCCGCTACCAGCGGCCGATCTACAACGCCGCGTTCTGGGTGTTGCGCCGGGCGGAGGATGCTAACGACGTCACCCAGACCGTCTTTCTCCGGGTTGCGGAGCGGCTGGACGAGTACGACCCGAAATACAAGTTCTTCAGCTGGATCTACCGCATTGCCGTCAACGAATCGCTCAATTTGCTGCGCCGCAACGGACATGAAGAGGCGCTCGATGACGAAATCGAGGTTGCAGACGGCGACGGCGCCAATCCGGAGTGGCAGGCAGGCAAGGCTGAGACTTCCAAGCGGATTCAGAACGCGCTGATGAGCATGAATACCAACGACCGGACTGTGCTCATGTTGAGGCACTTTTCCGAATGCAGCTACCAGGAGATCGGGCAGATACTGGAACTGGACGAGAAGACGGTGAAGTCCCGCCTTTTCGAAGCGCGGCACCGTCTGGCCATCCTCCTCAAGGATTTGCGCAGGAATTGACATGAATAACTCCGAATACACGCCATTGATGCATGCCGTCCTGGACGGTGAGGCCACGCCTGGCGAGTCGGCGGAACTCACGCGGCTTCTGGCCAGTGACCCGGCCGTCCGCGCGCAGTTCGAAGACCTGCAGCGCCTGTTCGAGGGCCTGAAAGCCGTCCCCCGGCTGTTCCCGCCGGAGGGGTTGGTTTATTCGGTCATGGCGGAACTTCCCGCCCAGATTTCACAGCGGCGAACGCGTTTTGGCGGAGTCCGCCAACTTTTTTCGCGGTCCCGTGTACTTGGAGCAACTGGAGAACATTCCACGGAAACCCCGGGCACTTTCCCGGGGACGTCGGCAACGGTCCATCCGATATCGCATCGCGGACCACATTTCAGGGGTGAGAAGAACATGAGCGAACAAAACACCAGTTCATTTGGCAACCGCAAGATCTGGATCGGCGCCGGCATTGCCGCAGCAGCCGTCATCGTCGCGGTTTCCACCGGCGTGCTCCCCCCCAGCGGGAAGGACACGACTGGCACGATCGTTCCGGCGCAACGGTATCAGGGCGCGCAGCCCACGGCCGCCGACGTCAAGCTCGACGGTACCGGTGGTACGTCGTCCTCGGCTCCGGTTCCGGCGGCGCAGGATGCAGCCGGCAACGCAGCCGCCAGTTCGGCGCAAGGCGCAGCCAAGAATGCAGCTGACGGTGCCGCCAAGAACGCGGCTGACGGCGCGGCCAAGAATGCAGCCGACGGCGCAGCCAAGAACGCAGCTGACGGCGCGGCCAAGAATGCAGCTGACGGCGCGGCCAAGAATGCAGCTGACGGCGCGGCCAAGAATGCAGCTGACGGTGCGGCCAAGAATGCAGCTGACGGCGCGGCCAAGAATGCAGCTGACGGTGCGGCCAAGAATGCAGCCGACGGCGCGGCCAAGAATGCAGCTGACGGC
>Ga0207691_10000218_pt1 | contig 55649 bp, 59 predicted proteins | sample KBSM13metaG_FD_184327 | JGI IMG/M metagenome (GOLD analysis project Ga0207691, IMG submission 184327) | Miscanthus rhizosphere microbial communities from Kellogg Biological Station, Michigan, USA - KBS M1-3 metaG (SPAdes) (version 2) | ecosystem: Host-associated > Plants > Roots > Rhizosphere >...
CATCTGGGTATTGGTAAAGCCGCTTCCACCAAACGTGTAGCCTCCGAAGCCGCCGATATAGGTTTCGTGGGGACGATGGTGTTCTTCGCGCCGAACGAAAGCCGGCGGCGCATACAACGCCTGCGCCTCTTTCATGCGTTCTGTCGTGGCTTGGGTCGGATTGCGTTCATCGGGTGTGGATTGTGTCGGAGTGCGTTCATCGGGCGTCGTCCCTTCCGTCCCGACTTGCGCTTGACCGATGTTGGGCAGAAAGGTCAGTGAGCATAAAGCAGTTAATAAGAGAGTTCCTCGGCGAATCGACCTGCGTCCACTTCGTACGTTCAGCTTCATTAAAATTCCCTTTCCTTTGTTAAGAACATGTCGCATGCGTGGAGTGGACCGTAGCATTCGCGGTCGGTGCGTCACTATCGGCGGCAACATTGAACGCGTGTCCTGTTGCGGCTTTTTCGGGACTCGGTCATCCGTACATAAGGCGTCAGTAAGAACGTCGATTCGGCATAGGGCACGATGCGTGGAAATGATGCTTCGCCTAGAAAAATGTTCCTTCTCGCTTTCCGACAGGCCTTGGGACTGCTTCCCTCCGTTAGGAGGCTGGAACGTCCTGCCTCGCTTTGCCGCGACGGTGGATCGATGGGCGACCGTGCGACGATGCAGGGATCGATCGATCTCCATCGCGCCCTCGACGCGTTCCAACACCGTGCCCTTTACATGTAACTGAGAAGGTTGGGGGGACTTGACGATTGGACTGTCGGGATTACCTATCGGGCGAAACGCATTTACCACCTATCACTGAAAGGAGGACACCATGGCACTTACATCGGTCGATGTGGATCGTTTACTCCAGGACACGCTTCGTACCATGAACGCTGGGTGGGCACCGCCCTGCAATGCTTACGAGGATGAACATGGGTTTCATATCCAGGTGGCGATCCCGGGCGTGGATCGGCAAGACATGCAGATCCTGTTTGAGGATGGGGTACTGACGGTCAAAGGCGAACGCAAGGAGCACAGCGTGGATCAGTCCCGTCGGTATTTCGCCCAGCAAATTGGGTGGGGCGGCTTTACCCGATCGTTCCGCCTTCCGTCCTATATCGATCCCGATAAGGTCTCGGCCTCGTACAAGGACGGCGTACTGGTGTTGGGGTTACCGAAGCGGGAAGAAGCCAAACCCCGACGCATTGAAATTACCTAACGGCAGGCGAGGATGTCAGTCAGGCGAGGTGTAACCTGGGGCGAGATGCGTTCCATCCCGCCCCAGTTCATTACTTCCCGGTCCGATGAAGCGACGATCAACTCCGCATCGCTTATGAACTTGCTCATGAACCGTCGAATCGGCAATATCTTCTCCCTCAAGAGCGATGCATTGGGCTCGAGAAGGTTGCCCTGCCAGTGTCACGACTGACACCCTCGGGTCTCTCCCGATTATCTAGAAGGTCCACGAAGTGTTGAACCAGCAGGTCAATAGGACTCTTTCCATGAGAGCATCCTTTCTCGTTATTGGACTGTTGATTTTCCTTGAGGCGCACGGTCGGACATTCATGATGCGCGCTGCATATAGGTGGAAAGCGCCCAGTCGACAAGGGGTTTTTCCTAAACAGCCTGTTTTGTATGAATCCAAGCATGCAAAGATTCTATAGAGGATCAGTAATACAAATGGAAGCCGAGTCCGATCCAGTCGGTGCGTTGGGTAAAAAATTGGCCGTTGGGCGAGGGACCGTTGAAGTACTCCACCAACAACTGCACCTTCCGGTCGCCGATACGCGCATTCTCGAATTGAAGCCCCGCCATTAAGGACTGGCTGACTGCCCAGTTCGCCCTCTCGTTGATCTGGAAATCTCCATACGCCACCGGACGAATTTTCCCGTCTAAAAAAGTCTTGGGGCTTGTGAACTCAAGCCCGAATTGGCTCGTGCCGCGTCCGAGAGTACTCGGGTCGCGATCCATGAGTATCCCGCCGCCACCATACACCCGGAGCCACGAGAAGAGCTCATAGGACAATTTAAGATCGATTTCTTCGAAGCTTAAATTGACTCGGTGCACTGGCGTCGGGCTATCGAGAATGAATTCATCTCCTAAATGCGAACTTTGATGATGGATGCGAAGGAAGCCAGAGAATCGGCCGGTCCGATAGGTGGTGAGCAGTCCGGCCGTATAATCGGCATTGACGAGGTCTTTGGACGAGGCATCCATATTGAACGTGCTAAACACGCCCGCCTGGATCGCGATTTCCCATTGGCCGCTCAGAGGAGCCGTATCCCGATAGAGCGCGAACGTTTCTCCGAAGTTAGCCGAGCCAGTTTTAGTCGGTCCGAGCCCGCTGGAGATACTACGGTACGCAATGGAAAAATGCGGCCACCGCGGATCGGCATGGAACGGCGCAAAAAGGAGACCATGAGGGAGAAATTTGGACTCGATCTCAGTCAGTTCTTGCTTGATGGTTTCCGGTGGGGATGAGGCCGGGACGGCAGCAACGGCCGGTCCTTGTCGAATCTCCACTCGTGTCACACCGGGAATCTTTTCCAGCGCTGTTTGCACCTTGGCCTGGTCCACGGTGCCGAGCGACTCAGCATCGACTGTCACAACGCCATCTTGTACCACCACCGATGCCTGGGCGGCTTTGAACTCGTTGTGCAGAACGGCGGCGGCATAGCCAGCAATGTAAGAATCATCCGCGGCGATGGTGTCGGGCGCAGGTCCTGCGCCAAGACAGACCAGGCAGAACGCAACCTGTAGAATGTTTCGCATGATCTGGGCGACAGTTGACGAAACGACAGGCGCTGGATGTCGAGAGGCTAATGAGTGAGTCGTCAACACTGCTTGCTTCCTTTCCCTCCCCGGCTCTTCCCTGGAGCGGAGCACACTAGTCACCAATAGTCACCAATTTGCCCGGCCATTGATACCATGGGGACTCGTAGCGAAAGCGCCGGCGAACGGTACATTGGGACGTGCTGATCCATGACTCGGTCCGGATTCGGCCCCGCTTCGAGATCGATCACGTTTCGTGCCCGTGGCCGATCCAGCGTCTTCATTTTTGCCCGACTTCGAATCGATTCCCGTCCCGTGCAGTGTTGACATCGAGCCGTCGGAGCCTTGCTGCGTGGCTGGGCCTGTCGATTGTGTAAGGTCGTAGGCCAACACTAAGCTAACACCGCTACACTCGGAGACCATCCATAGGATTTCATACTGTTCTCCTGTAATCGATTGATAATGGGAATTAGCCGTCAGGCGTGCGCCTTACATTCGGGTTCCTGAGATTCGCTCCTTTTGAGCTTGGTAAAGTTTCATTGCTGAGTGCCGAGCGCAGATTCAATAAAAAGCCCTTCTCCACAAGGGGAGAAGGGCTTGCAGAGCACACCATCAAGCTGCCTTACGTTTGTTCCCGTTAGACTTGCGTTTGGATGGAGTCCCTTCCATCTTGGCGATCAGCTTTTCTTTGCGCGCGAACGCCTCTTGTCCCAGAGCATCAAAGTCAAGGTCTGTCTCTTCAGCCTGGGGCAGGATCTCCGACTCTTCTTCCTCCACGTGATGCTTCACGATTTCATTCAAGACTTTAAATTTGGCGCGATACCGCTCATCTTTGGGCTGCATCTTCCGCAGTTCTTTAATCATAGCTTTGACCACATGATGCTCTTCGAGCGCCTCGTCCATCATGTCGTCTTCATCGAGTGCTTCCCGGATGGCCGGGTAGATCAATGTTTCTTCTAGCGTGGCATGGATTTCCAGCTCCGTTAATATTTGATTGCCAATTCCCTGCCGCGAGCGATTGTCCGCGCCTTCAAACTCCTCAAACAACTCCTGAACCTTCTGATGATCATTGCGTAACATCTCCAAGGCATTCGGTCCTTCGCTCTGCGTCGCTTCCTGTTCCTCATCTGCGACTTGCGATCGTTTCATGGGGGCTCCTTACATATTCGGTTAAACAGATTGGTGAAGAGGCTAATCGCCGGGCGCTCCAGCCACTCCGGGTTGACCTTGCTGTTGTTTCAACGCTGTGATGGACCAGGCGACGCCATCCGGCCGTACGTAGGCTTCAATGCGGTCACCTTCCATGAAGGTGCCGGTGCGGGGTTGGCTCAATGTGCCGATATCGGTTGACTGGTCAATCTTTAACCGTATTTCCTTCTTGGCAGAATCTCTCACCAGTAACGAGGTGCTATCGGAACTTAGGACCAGACCCCTCACCAGATGGCAACCCTCACAGGCATTCTTTTGCTGGTCGGTGTTGGCCTTTGTTGTAGATTTTTCCCGTGTGATGTTCTCCGGATCTTGCAGATCTTTTGGGGCACTCGCACTGCCTGGCCTCAACTGCTGCGATCTCTGTTGCGCAGATGACTTCTCGCCGGGCGTCTCACTCTGCGCGATCCGCAAAGTCCCCAACTGATCGCGGTCCGGTGTGGAATGCTGAATTTCTGTGGCCAATGATGCTCCCCCGCCGAGCCATCCGAGCAAGGCGCTGAAGACAACCATCCGCGTGACCGGTGTGGTAATCATCGATGCTCTACCTCCTATATGTTTGAGTATTGTTAAAGACGCAACGTACTCTGCTAAACATTCCGAAACTCATATTAAGCGAGAGGCGCATCAAATGATGTCGGCACCGGCGTTACCGAGGGTCATGGGTCAAGGAACCTCACGTCAGTCATAGTGGACTTTAAAAAAGGTCACCTTCGGACAACATTAAAATCCCTAGCGCATAAGCGATGAATGTCATGGCCTAGAAGCTCACGCCTCCTAATGAGGGGTACGCAGGTGAGACGCGGAACAGTCAAGACTCGGTTGCTCGGTTGGCAATTGATGGAGTGTGTCAGGATTAGAACATTGGATGGAGAAAGCAGGCCTGGATAACCAAAGCTCGCGTGCAGTCTATCGTCGTGCGCTTAGAATCCGACCTACGATTCGCGGTTGGGTGTTCGAATGGCCGCTCTCGGGCGAGGAGAATAAACGCTGCGGCGATAGTGCTAATCGTCTGATACACCAACACGCTACTAGCGCTTCGAAGGTATTGCCGTAGGCAATGCCTAGAGCGGGCACAGGTGATATCGCTGAGGTGACATTGACGACAAATGCGCCCACAAAGACCGCGGGCCACAAATGAGAGCCAAAATACACCAGCGCGAACACCGCCACCCCGCTTGCTGGCCAAATGGGTGAGGCGACAGGGTGCGCGGTAGCCAGAAGTAATCCAACTTTAGCCGATACGTAATAGATAGCGCTGAGCAGGAGAATGGATTGGAGTCGAAAAAGGTGTAGGAGGCGAAAAGTCACCATACGAGTGGGGGTAGGAAGAAGAATAGCTGCATGGGGCAAAAATGTAAACGAGAGCCTCTACTAAAAGGTCCGAGGTAGTTAAGAACTGTCAGTCTTGCCGGAGATGCGAAACGAAACGATCACAATCGTTCAGCAGGCTGTGCAGCAAAAGGGCGCGCATATTCTTGGTGAACAATTGTTCGGAGGGAAGTGCGCCCTTGACTGTGCAAGCGTTAGTGTATGAATTACGAGGCGTCAACCTGGAGCGTGAGTAATTCGATCTGTGGTACAAGACACACGTCTGCCATTTTAGGTTTGTCCAGACTGTTCGACTTCCTCATCTGTCTTGGCTGGCTCACCGACGGCGACGGCGTCCTCGGTCGGAAGAATGCGGGAGCCGCACTCGCTAGCATACACCGCCGTGAATTCAGCCCCGAAGAGTAGGACTTGTGACGAGTAATAGGCCCAAAGCAGAATCATCACAAAAGATCCGGCTGCCCCATAGAGTGAGACAATGACGCTTCGCCCCAGATAGAGGATGAAGAATTGCTTGCCGATGGTGAAAAGGGCGGCAGTCATTAGAGCGCCGATCCAGACATCAGACCATGCAATCTTCGCTTTGGGCAGGAGTTTGAAGATCATTGCAAAGAGCAGGGTGATAATGGCAAAGGTGACCAGCGAACTGATGGTGACGCCAATGACATCCGGGCCGGGTATCCGTGATGAAAATGCCCGGCCGAAGGCAGTTAATGCGGCGCTGATGGCTAGCGATACGAGAAGTAAGAATCCGGTCCCCAGGAGGCCGAGGATCGAGAGAAATCGATGCCGGACCCGAGCGACCATCCCCCCTTGCTGTTTGGGTTCCACTCCCCAAATTGTATTCAAGGCATCCTGAAGTTGGTCAAACGCGCCGGCCGCCGCGAAGAATAAGGTGATAATGGCCGCACCTGTCGCAATCCATGTCGAATGAGACTCTTGCCAGGTGTTCAGCAAGTCGCCGATGGCTTTTGCACTCTGCTCACCGATGAATCCCTCGATCTGTTTGATGAGATGAGGTTCGGCATTCGGCCCGACGACGGCCGTGGCCATCGCCAGTACGACCACCACGAGAGGGACTACTGAAAACGCGGTGTAATAGGCCAGCGCGGCGCCAAACCGTAAGACGGGGTCGTCGTGCCATTTCGACAGCGTTTTTCGAAAGAGGACCAAGAATGTGCGCGGGTTTCGCAGGCTAAGTCTGACAGGGGATGGCGTATAGGTGCCTTGTCGGCGGGGAGCTTTGTGATCCTTTGATTGCCGAATCATGTATGACCCTGACTCTAACGGGGGGAAAGAGGAGCCTTCACTTTACGACGATATGGAATTGGTAGTAATAGGCCCGGCTGGAGAGTGACATGCTCCGGTGGCCTACAGTGCGGACGATTGCGCTTATGCCGGTGCTTAAAATTTGAGCCGCTTCTCGGTCATTGCCTTACGGCGTCCATAGTAACGCTTAAGCAATTGATTATCGTCACCTGGATTTGTTTGTCAGCCGCACTAATGCCAGCACTATTTTTTGATGTGTTGCTGCCAGGGCCGAGCACGTAGGGCGACGATGCGACCCTTATAGTCCCTTGATCAGAGGCAGATATAAGGCAATTGTAGACAGGGAACAAAGTCGTAAACTGCGTACTCTTTAAGTGCATGAAATTGCTAACAGTGGTTTAAGCGAAAAGACGGTTTAAAGTCGTAAACTCAACGGGCAAGAAAAAGGAGGCGAGCAGAGGGGCTTTGGGGAATAAAGTCGCAAACTGTGACATTCATTCTACCGGGTGCTTGGCGCGGGTCATCCATAGATTGCATTCCGTGTTCAAACAATCCACGAAATTGTCGGATGTTGCAGAGCCTTGGCCGAGCAAGTGGAGCGCGGGCAGCATCACGAAAGCCATTCAAATTTCTGAAGACAAGTGATTCATCACTGTACCTAATACCTTGATATTCCCCGCACCATAAGCATTAGAAAAACCGACCCGTATTAACGTGAGTGAATAATGGAGTATTTTTGCTCGTTTGCCGTGTTCATCTATGCTGACATGTATGCCTTCGTCGAGGATTAGCCCACATTTCAGCAGCTTTAGCAACCTTCTCCCGCTTGCTTGCTGACTATCGCCGCTGAGTTCTAAGAGATTAGCAATGCCTGCGCCTTTTAGCGCACATCTAGCCGGGCGAAGGCAGCTAGACAGTTGAGCATTGAACTGCGAATGCTCGTCGAAGCATATCCGCAGGCGCAGCATTTCCTGGTGGGCCACAGCCATGGTGGGAATGTCGCCTGTTATACCCTGCGCGACGATCAAAGTGATGCCAACCATCAAGAGAAGCGGAGGATTGCATTTGATAATGTCCTTTTGTTCTGATAACAATACTATACAGGAGTATGGTACAGCATGCCTCATACGATCAGGTCCAAAAACCAATTGTTAATCCGCGTCCGACGCATCAAAGGACAGGCCGAGGCGTTGGAAAAGGCACTGGAACAAGAGGCTGAGTGCGCGGCGGTTCTTCAACAGATCGCCGCGATACGCGGGGCGGTCAGTGGACTGATGACTCAAGTGTTGGAAGGGCATTTTCGCGAGCATCTTGGTGCTAATGACATGTCGCCGCGACAGCGTAGCGATGATTTAGAGCAGGTACTGGGGGTGCTACGGTCCTACCTTAAGTAATAGAACACTCATACGCTCTTTGAGTGGCCTGACTATAGATTATTTGCGCTTGAGAGATGTTTATCTATTCGATCGAAGCCCTCAGCGCTATGGTATGTGCCCTTTCATGCAGTACGGTGAAGTGGTGCTCCGAGGCGCTTGGGCTAAAGGAATAAACCAACTGTGAGGTCCCTTGTATGGGAAGCGACAATAGTAGACGAAACGGACATCTCAGCACACTGATCGCCTGCCTGCACGGCCGCGCCATGAACTTGCCGACACGCCTGTTGCCCTTGCCCTAGAGCGTGATGGCAGCTTCGGCTCGGTCTGCATGGACCCGGCAGAAGGAGCCTAGTCATGACGCGTTTGATCCAGGCATTCACATCACGAGACTCATTCAAGTCTTTAGCAGTTACCCGGTCGGGAACAATTCCCTCTGGGGCAGTGTATTCGCACTTTCTCGTACTCACGTGTCTGCTGCTGGGATTGTTCGTCACCTCGGCTCCTGTGCATGCCCTGGAGAAATATGGCCGCCCACTGCCCTCCATGGAGGAGGAACAAGGGGAAACGGCCAGAGAGGCGGAAGAGACCCTATTCAACGGCTATCTCTTGACCAGTGCCTTTGTCTCCAACCCCACCTTCGCCGTCCTGATAACAGCGGCCTCGCGGGCTTGCGTCATATGATGCATCTCGACACGGATCTCTATAGAAAGTATCTGAGTTTTGATACCGATCAGAATTTCTTCTCCGACCGGACGAATGGCTGCATCAAACTGACTGAGTGGGATATGACCTACGCGCTGACCAGGCTCGTTGATCGTTGGGGCTGGCGCGTTCAGTACGAATGAGATGCCCCGCTAGACCGTAGTGGGATCAAACAGATTTATGCAGATACCTTGGCGACGGGTCAGTTCCAGGCTGCGGAAGATCTCTCCTGGTGTTGCCGGAATCGGATTCGTGATGGTCGGAGGATGGATGTTGTTCGAGGTCCGGTCGTGACCAGACCGGCGCTGGAGAACACAAAATGAACCTGACCTGGTTGAAAGAGTTGTTTGCGGGCTTTCTTCGTACCCGCCATATCGGCCGGCACTTCCGCCGCCTCATCCTGTTGGACACGCTGATTCAGACCGGCGTTAGCCGCGAGGTGCCTGCTGCATTGGCCCACACGCTGTTTACCGCGGCCGAAAACGACCCCAATGCCCTTCTGAAGACGCTCGACAGTCATCTCGATGGCCTAACAGAGAAACAGGCCGATGCCGTCCGCGAACGCATCGGCCTTAATGAAATCGAGCATGAGAAGCCACTCTCGTGGTGGCTTCACCTGTGGCACTGCTACAAGAACCCGTTCAATTTGCTCCTGACCTTCCTGGCCATCGTGTCCTATCTCACGGAGGACCTGAAAGCCACGGTCGTCATTGCGGCCATGGTCGCGCTCTCGACGTTGCTCCGTTTCTGGCAGGAAGCGAAGTCCAACAAGGCGTTCGAGAAGTTGAAGGCGATGGTGAGCAACACCGCCACTGTCATGCGGCGTGATATCAGCGAGGAGGCCGCGCCGGTGTTCGAGCAGTTCACCGGCACTCCCCTGCACGTCAAACCGCCCCGGCGGATAGAGCTGCCGATCCAGCACCTCGTGCCGGGCGATGTGATCCTGCTCTCGGCCGGCGACATGGTGCCGGCCGATTGCCGCATTCTGCACGCGCAGGACCTCTTCATGAATCAGGCGGCAATGACCGGGGAATCCCTGCCTGTGGAGAAATATGCTCAGCAACGGAGTCCGGGCACCACAAACCCCCTGGAGCTGGACAACATTCTGTTCATGGGCACGAACGTGGTCTCGGGTTCGGCCACGGCGGTCGTGGTGACCACCAGCAACCGTACCTATTTCGGTTCGCTGGCTCAACGGGTAACGACCACGGATCGGCTTCCCACCCAATTCCAGATCGGCATCAACAAGGTGGCCTGGCTCTTGATCCGTTTCATGATCGTGATGGCGCCGCTGGTGTTGTTCATCAACGGTCTCACCAAGCACGACTGGCTGGAGGCGCTGCTCTTCGCCCTCTCCATCGCGGTTGGACTCACCCCCGAAATGCTGCCCATGATCGTGACGTCCACATTGGCCAAGGGTGCGGTCCTGCTCTCACGCCGCAAGGTGATCGTCAAGCAGCTGGACGCCATCCAGAACTTCGGCGCGATGGACGTGCTGTGCACGGACAAGACCGGCACGCTCACCCAGGATAGGATTGGCCTGGAACGCCACACGGATGTTTGGGGCGACCCTTCCGACGCGGTGCTGGAATTTGCCTATCTGAACAGCTACTACCAGACAGGCCTGAAGAATTTGCTGGATGTTGCCGTATTGGATCGCGTTGAGGTGCACAAGAAACTTGAGGCGGCGACCGCATTCCATCTGGTGGACGAGATTCCCTTTGATTTCCAGCGCCGCCGCATGTCGGTGGTTGTGACCAAGCACGATGAGCATTATCTCCTGATCTGCAAGGGTGCGGTTGAGGAAGTGCTCCACGTCTGCAGTCGGGTGCGTCATGGCGAGCGCGACGAGCCGCTGACGGAGGAGCTGCTCAGCCGCATCCGCGATGTCAGGGCCTCCCTCAACCGGGAAGGTCTGCGAGTCGTGGCCGTCGCCATCAAGAATCTCCCGCCAGTCAATAAAGATTACCGCGTGCCCGATGAGTTTGACCTGACCCTCATCGGCTATGTGGCGTTTCTCGATCCGCCCAAGGAGACCGCCGCGGCGGCTTTGAAGGCGCTCGCCGAGCATGGTGTCGCCGTGAAGGTGTTGACCGGCGACAACGAACTGGTGACGGCGAAGATCTGCAAGGAGGTGGGCCTGGAACCGAACGGAGTCTTGCTTGGCTCGGACGTGGAACGCATGAGCGACGCGGAATTGGCGCAGGTGGTGGAGACGCACGACGTGTTCGCCAAGCTGACCCCCGCCCACAAGGAGCGCATCGTGAGGCTCTTGAAAGCCAACGGCCATGTGGTGGGCTTCATGGGCGACGGCATTAACGATGCCCCCGCGCTGCGCACGGCCGACATCGGCATCTCGGTAGATACGGCCGTGGATATCGCCAAGGAAGCCGCCGACATCATTCTGCTGGAAAAAAGCCTCATGGTGCTCGAAGAGGGGGTGATCGAAGGGCGAAAGACCTTCGCCAACATACTCAAGTATCTCAAAATGACGGCGAGCTCCAACTTCGGTAATGTCTTTTCGGTGTTGGTCGCCAGTGCCTTTATCCCCTTTCTGCCGATGCTGCCGCTGCAGCTGTTGGTGCAAAACCTCTTGTACGATATCTCGCAAATCGCCATCCCGTTCGACTACGTTGATGAAGAACTCCTGAAGAAGCCGCAGCGCTGGCAGCCGGGCGACATCGGGCGTTTCATGGTGTTCTTCGGACCGATCAGCTCGATCTTCGATCTCCTCACCTATGCCATGATGTGGTTCATCTTCAGCGCCAACACTGTGGAAGCGCAGACCCTGTTCCAGTCCGGCTGGTTCATCGTGGGCCTGCTGACCCAGACGCTGATCGTGCACATGATCCGCACGCCGAAGATTCCGTTCTTCCAGAGCCGGGCGGCCGCACCACTCATGGTGATGACCGGTCTGATCATGGCCATCGGCATCTTCCTACCGATGGGGCCGCTGGCGCACTACTTTAAGTTTCAGGCTTTGCCGCCGCTGTACTTCGTGCTTTTGCCATTGATCCTGTTCGCCTACATGGGACTGACGCAGGCCATGAAGGGGTTGTACCACAGGCGCTTTGGTTGGCAATAAGGAGACACTTGTATGCAAGCCATCCACAACATCGATCTCGCGTCCTTTTACGATACGCTGGTGAGCCTTGCCGCCGCGTTTATCTTGGGCGGGCTGATCGGGTTCGAACGCCAGTACCGGCAGCGGACGGCCGGCCTGCGCACCAATGTGCTCGTGGCCGTGGGCGCGGCGGTGTTCGTGGACATGGCCAACCGATTGTATGGCCACGAGGGCGCCATTCACGTGGTCGGGTATGTGGTATCCGGGATCGGGTTTCTCGGGGCCGGCGTCATCATGCGGGAGGAAGGCAACGTGCGTGGCCTGAATACCGCCGCGACACTGTGGGGCTCCGCGGCGATCGGCGCCTGTGCAGGAGCAGATCTACTCTTGGAGTCAGCATTGGCCACCGGTTTCGTCTTGGCGGCCAACACGCTCTTGCGCCCGATTGTCCATGCGATCAACCGGGAGCCGTTGGACACGGCGACGGTCGAGATGACGACCACCGTGTACGTGATCGCTCATCGGGAGCGTCGGAAAGAGGTGCTGGCGTTGCTCGAAGGCGAGCTCAAGCGCAGCAACCATCCGACACACGACCTCAACGTACATGCCTTTGGGGAAGAGGAAGTGGAAATTGAAGCGACGCTGGGGGCGACGTCGGTCAATCGCGATGAACTCGACGCCGTCGTCAAGCGTCTTGCCGCCTCCCCCTTGATCACCCAAGCGTTTTGGAGTCCGCGAACGACTGACTGAAGTTAACGAGGAACTTGGTATAGCCTTATTTCTTAGGAGGGTAGGATGTATATCATCGTCGTTCTTTCGGTTCTCGGTCTTTTCGTGCACGGTTGTGCATCAGGGCCGCAGGAGCAAATCCCGCAACCGGCAGCACAAAAACTGCTAGGAAAGAGCCAGGCAGACATTCTCCAGTGCGCCGGAAACCCGCTCGAACAAACCAGTCATGGGCAGGGCCTGGTCCTCCGCTATTACAAAGAAGCCTCGATGTTCGAGGAGTCCCGTCCATTTTTAAAAGGAAGTCAGCCGGGTATGCACCATGGTTGTTGGGCGAGCCTGCTCATCGAGAATGATCGAGTCACGGGTGTAGAATTTCGCACGGTTCCCGAGGGGGCTGAACCACATGGTGATGAATGTGAGGAGCTCTTTCAGGGATGCGAGTCATGAACATCGTGCCTGTTAACAGGCACATAGTGTAATTTCTGGAATTGCGCCTTCCGAAATCAATATGCCGAGCCCAACGAAGTCGGCCGTTGGGCGAAATGCCGCATCCTTTTTTGCTATGACTCCACCAACTAACTAACCGAAATGCCCTCGACGCAGAGACTACAAGTCACTGCGTGTTGCGCGATGGCTTGGAGTTGATCCCTCAGTAATAAATCGTGCGATTAGAACCGGATAAGTTCCAGAGAGTCAGTCTCGCTTTTTGCGGATAGTGTCGACTTTTTAGAAGATGCCTCGATTAACTTCCTGATCGCTCTAGCCCTCGAGTGGAGTGTGACAAGTCGGGCTCGCGTAGGGATGGTCCTCGCGGGCATCCTATTAATACCCAGTTTGGCCACGCTTTGGACCGCCTGGGAGAAGTTCCTGATACCGTTGCCACCTGCCGCTCTTCCTCTGTCGCTAGCCGGCGGCGGTGCCCTGGCGATCAATCTCTTGTGCGCGTACATGCTGGTACAGTTCCGTGCTCATAGCGGCAGTCTGACGCGAGCGGCGTTTCTGTCAGCTCGAAATGATGCGCTGGCAAACGTCGCGATCGTTGCGGCGGGGTTCGTGACGGCCTATACACGTGCTGGGTGGCCCGATCTGATCGTTGGGCTCGGCATCGCGGCAATGAACGCAGGTGCTGCGCGGGAAGTCTGGAGCGCAGCGCGGGAGGAACATAAGGAAGTGAACTCTTGAACAATGTACAACTGTCTCATAACCAAACACTGGCTTAGTTTGCTTCAGCCGTGGACGTATGCTAGCGTAATAGCGTATGAAACGAGCACAACGCTTATTAGTGTTTTGGTCGATCCTGTGGACGATCGCGTTCCCCTTGATCCATACTCACCCCGCGCATGCCCACGGAGAGACGGGGCATACTAGGCCTCTGACCCATACCGTTTTTTCAGCGGATCTGCCGGATGAGTACGACCACCACCATCATGACGGCAATCTTGAGCCTCGCTTAACTAATTCTCAGCCGATCGTATCCCATTCCGATCAGGCCCATCCTGAAATTGGGTTCTCCGTTCTCACGCTGTCGAGTGATCGTAAGATAAACAAAACCTGTCTGCTGTGTTTGATTTCCTGGGCCGACCATTCTGCACCGATAGCTACCGCACGGACGCTTACTACTAGAGTGCCTATCGCACCGCCAGCTTTAATTCTCCTCAATTCTTCGCTGTCGCTACGTGCGCCTCCTGTCACCACCACCTAACTGCCTAGCGCTATTTACTCGCAACTGATTCTCTCATGGCCATCACGGGCAATGCCGTGATGTGAGCGTCAGGTTCTCAACTTCTTGATCCACACAACGGCCTCTCCTAGGGAGGAAGAGATGATATTCCCATTTCTACAAGCCCTGCGCATGCTTGGCTTTGTTTTAGTCTTGTTCCTGTCGGTCTCATCATTCGTTAAGGGAGAAGCCGGCGACCCGGTCTACACCGTTGATCAGATCGTTCTGTTGGCGCTTGAGCGCAGCCCATCGCTGATGCGAGCCGAGGGTGAGGTTGAGCACAGCCGGGGGCAAGACGTAACCGCGAGAGCCTTTTTAAACCCCACCATCAACGGGCAAAGCGGCAGCGGCGCCGTGCGCGATCCGACGAATGGGACGCGCATCACAGAGGTCTTCGTTAATGTGAGTCAGCCACTGGAGTGGACGGGCAAACGGACGGCCCGCCAACACGCGGCGGAGGCCGCCTTGTCCGGAGCCAGTGCCGGCATGGAAGAAGTGAAGTTGAATCTCGCCAGCCAGGTGAAGCTGGAGTTCTATGATTTACTCATGGCCCAGCACACCTTCCAGATTGCGCAACAAAATCTCACCGCGATAGAGGACGTGGCACGCGTGGCGAAGATTCGTGTGAAGGCGGGTGACGCCGTGCGACTGGAAGCGGTAAAAGCGGATGTTGAGGTCCTGAAAGCGCAGCAGGATATGAGACGCGCCCGGAATGCGATTCGTCTCGGACGCGTGAGTCTGGACACATTGACCGCCGGGGCCTTGGGAAAAGCTTTCACTGTTGAAGGTGAGTTTCGAACTTTTCGCCGTGATCTGGATGTGGACACCCTCATGGCGCATGCTCGCGAGCAACATCCTATGTTACGAAGGCTTGAGAAACAGGTGGAACAAGCCGACTGGCTCGTGACCAAAGAGCGGCAGAGTCGGATGCCCGATGTCTCGGTGTATGGTGGTTATACACGTGAAGCAGGACGAGAAGGGGCGTGGGCCGGTCTTAGTATCCCCACACCAGTCTGGTCTCAGCGGCAAGGCGAGGTCGCGTCCGCGCTCGGAGCGAAGCGACGCCAAGAGGGCGAATGGTTTCTGATTCGGAATGACTTGCTGAAGGCGGTGTATCAGCATTTTCAAGATGCGGAAACAGCCGCGGAGCAAATCGAGGTCTTTGAAAAAGGGCTGCTCAAGCAGGCACAGGACGCGCTGCAGATGGCTCAACGTAGCTTTCAGCAGGGGGCCGCCAGTCTCCTTGAGGTGTTGGATGCGCAACGCGTCGCTCGACAGGTGAAGCTGGAATATAACTTCGCACGCCGAGACCTTTCGGGAGCCTTGAGTCGTCTGGAGCGGGCGGTCGGTGAGGCGCTCTAGTGCGACGCAGTGTTGGCGACGAGTGTAAAAAATTTCAACTCAAACACACAACACTTGGGACCATCGGCCGACTCTCGTCAAGCCTGTTCTTGGGCATATTACTTGGGAGTTGCGGTGATCCTCCAAGCGAGCCCACCAAGAGCGCCCCACAACCAGTCGCATCTGAGCCCGCTTCAGTCACAACCCGTCTTGTTCAACTCCCGCCAGCGGCACGGGCCAATCTAGAGGTCGAGGCCGTCGCGCTGCGTCCCATGGAGCAGGTGATTACCGCGCCGGGAGAAGTCCAACCAGATCTCAAGCGGGTCGCGAAGGTGACCTCGCGTATTGATGGGCAAGCCGTCCGACTATACGTGGGACTTGGTGATCGAGTCAGGCAGAACCAACCTTTAGTGGCCATTGAAAGCATGCGACTCGATGAATTGGTGCAGGAGTATCTCGTCACGAGAGCCCAAGCGGAGGTGGCGGAGAATAGCTACCGGCGAAGTCAGACCCTGCGGGCCGAAGACATTGTGTCAGAACGCCGGCTCGTCGAGGAGCGTGGTCGATACCTCGAAAGTACCGCGCGGCATCAGCATGTGCGCGAAAAACTGTTGCACATGGGGCTTACCGAGACGGAGTTACGGGCCCTAGTGCATGGGAGTCATATGGAAGGCCATCAAGCCCGGCTCACTGCTCCGCTTCCCGGCGTGGTCGTGGCCCAACAGGTCGTGTTGGGCCAGGGGGTCGCCCCGGGAGACACACTCTTTGAGATCATGGACACCACGCGTGTGTGGGTCGTGGCCAATTTCCCGATTGAGCTTGCACGACAGTTTCATCCTGGTGAGACGGCCACGATTAAGCCGGCACAAGGAACACCGATCGTTGCCCCTATGACCTACATTGCGCCGGATGCGGATGAAAAGACGCGCACCACACGAGTGCGGTTCGAGGCGCCCAACCCAACCGATCAATTACGACCCCATGAATATGTCGAGGTCTCTCTCACGCGCCAGCGTCCACCGACAGTGGCGATCCCCACTACCTCTGTGACGTTTGTCGAACAGGTCAAAGGCGTGTTCCTCCAACAGGAGCAAGGCTATGCCTTCGTGGCGGTGGAAGTGGGGGCGGAACATAACGGATGGAGCGAAATTTTGAAAGGGCTCACCGTCGGAGATCGTGTAGTCACGCACGGGGTCTTCGATCTCAAGAACGTCCTTTTAAAAGAGACAATCGAGAAAGCGACTCACTAAGATGACGGGACTCCTCGCGCTCAGTCTCCGGTACCGCTTCTTCACATTGGTGGCGTTAGGCCTGATCGTGGTCGGCGGTGTGTGGTCATTACATGCTTTGCCGATCGATGCCATGCCTGACCTCACGCCGGTGCAGGTGCAAGTCCTGACCCGTACGCCTTCCCTAGGACCGATCGACGTCGAGCAGTTCGTGACCTTTCCGATTGAGGCGTCTCTGGCGGGTCTACCAGGACTGCAGGAGTTGCGATCGATCTCGCGCTATGGGCTGTCCGCTGTCACGGCCATCTTCAGAGAGGACGTGAATGTCTACTTAGCGAGACAACTCGTCAATGAACGATTGACGCAGGCCATCGAACGCATCCCGACCTCCTATGGGCGCCCCATGATGGGCCCACTGACCACGGGCTTAGGGGAGGTCTACCAATTTACCGTCACGGGGAAGGACCACAGTTTGATGGCCCTGCGAACAATCTTGCAGTGGGACATTGGGATGCGGTTACGGGCGATCCCTGGGGTCGTGGAAGTGAATATTTGGGGAGGAGATCTCCAACAATATCAGGTCATGGTGGACCCGGCCAAATTACTAGCGTATCGCGTGACGTTGCGCCAGCTCTTTGAAGCGCTGGAACGAAACAATGCGGTGATGGGCGGCGGGTACATTGAGCATGAGCGAGAACAGGTCCTCCTCCGGGCCGAAGCACTGGCCACGAACGAGGAGGAAGTCGCCGCGATTGTCGTCGAGCACGGCCCCGGGGGCGTCCCGATCTTCGTCCGGGATCTGGCGACGGTCAGACCTCGACCGGCCTTGCGGCTCAGTGCCGCGACAAGGGGAGGAAAAGGCGAGACTGTCATCGGGATGGTCCAAATGTTGGCCGGGGCAAATGCTGATGACGTCGTGGACCGCGTGAAGCGTCGCGTGCGTGAACTGTCCGAGAGCCTGCCGCCCGGGGTTAAGATCGAACCCTACTATGATCGAAGTGTCTTTGTGTCCGCAGTCATTGCGACGGTTCGGAATAATCTGATGGAAGGTGCGATTCTGGTGATGGCGGTGTTGTTCCTCTTTCTCGGGGATCTCCGGGCCGGATTGATCGTCGCCTCCGCCATTCCACTCTCCATGCTCATGGCCTTTAGTGGCATGCTCCAGGCGCGCATCTCAGGTAATCTTATGAGCCTGGGAGCGATCGATTTTGGTCTGCTGGTCGACGGCTCGGTCGTTGTCGTCGATAACATCCTACGCCGGCTGGGACAGAAACCGCCGAGCACAGAGGTCGAGCGGCTCGCCGTCGTGCAAGCCGCCACGCAGGAAGTCCTACGCCCGGTTGTCTTTGCCGTCGGGATCATCATCGTCGTCTATCTGCCGATTCTTACGCTCACAGGGCTGGAGGGGAAACTGTTTCGTCCCATGGCGCTCACGGTCATCTTGGCCTTGGCGGGCTCCATGCTTGTAGCGGTGACACTCACGCCAGTCCTTACTTATTGGCTCGCTCGTCGAAGCCAAGGAAGTGAGGGTACGTGGTTTACCAGGTGGCTGAAACACGCCTATGAGCCGTGCGTGAAGTGGGCCATGGCACGACCACTCAGAGTGGTGGTACCTGCCGTAGCGTTTTTCCTCATCAGTTTAGGGATGGGTTGGTCACTAGGGGTTGAGTTTGTGCCGCGACTCGAAGAAGGGGATGTAGCCATTAACGTGTGGCGATTACCGAGTGCCGCATTGAGTGAGTCCGTCGCGACGTCTCTGCACATCGAACAGACCCTCTTGCAGTTCCCTGAAGTCCTGGGTGTCGTGACCCGGACGGGAAGCCCGGATGTCGCAACGGATGTCATGGGCGTCGAGCTGTCCGATGTCTTCGTTAGGCTGAAGGCACGTGCACAGTGGAAGACCGCACGAACTCGCGAGGAGCTGATTGAAAAGCTGAAGCGTGCAGTGCTCGAGTCTGTTCCTGGCGTCAGCCTCGGCTTCACGCAGCCGATCGAAATGCGATTCAATGAATTAATCGGGGGCTCTCGATCTGATCTAGCAATCAAGATTTTTGGCCCTGACCTCGACGTGCTTCGGCACGCGGGTGAAGCGGTCGCCCACGTGCTGGAAACCGTGCGAGGAGCCGCTGATGTAAAGGTTGAGCAACTGGCCGGACTGCCGGTGCTACGTGTGGTCGTCGATCGCTTGCAAATTGCACGATACGGCCTGACGGCGGACGATGTCCTGACGGTGATCGAAACCGCCCGAGCGGGGCATTTCGTCGGGACGGTGGTGCAACATCCTCGACGCTTTGACCTTGTTGTCCGTTTGGATGAGAAGACATCCGAAGATCCCACCCAGCTCGGCGCACTCCTCTTGCCCACCGCACACGGGGAACTTGTTCCGTTGTCCCGCATCGCCGCGATTGAGCTGTCTTCTGGTCCAGCACAGATCAGTCGTCAAGATGTGCAACGCCGGCTGGTGGTGGAGTGCAATATCCGAGGGAGGGACTTAGGGAGCTTTGTATCCGAAGCCAAGCGCCTGCTGGCGCAGAAGGTGCCGTTACCGTTGGGGTATCATGCGCAATGGGGCGGGCAATTTGAACACTTGGAAGAAGCCAGTCGCCGACTCGCTCTCGTGGTCCCCGTCACCCTGAGCCTCATTTTGGGTATGCTCACCGTTGTATTCGGCTCGGTCCGGCCGGCCTTATTGATCTTTTTAAATGTCCCCCTCGCGTTATCGGGAGGCATGATCGCGTTATGGCTTCGTGGCTTGCCGCTCAGCGTCTCGGCTGTCATTGGGTTCATGGCCCTCTTCGGTATCGCGGTGTTAAACGGCGTCGTCTTAGTGACCTACATTCGTCAATTGGAGGCACAGGGTGTGCCGACATCATCTGCGGTCATTCAAGGCGCGACGGACCGATTACGGCCGGTCCTTATGACCGCCTTGGTGGCGAGCGTCGGATTTCTGCCGATGGCGGTCGCGTCCAGTCTTGGTGCCGAGGTCCAGCGGCCCCTGGCCACGGTTGTGATTGGGGGGCTACTCACGTCCACGGTGCTGACATTGCTCGTTCTGCCCGCATTGTATAGACGCGTCTGCTCTCCCTGAAGGGGAATGTACGCCAGGTTAAGCATCAGCAAACAGGATCAAGAGGAAGAGGCCCATTGCAATTCGCCGATTCGGAGAATTGTAAAAGTTGTTCCCGTCCTACATCTACAGAGTAAATCTGTTGATATCAGGTGTTGGTGTCAAAAGGCTGCTTAAGAAGAAAAGAGGGACCTACGGATACCAAATCAGCCACTGCAAAACCTCACCATCACGAGCATTCCGCGACATCGCAGGTCCCAACCCCCACTTCATTGAATCGTCTTGCCTGGAGTGCGACTGTGCATTGCTTTACGGGCTGTGCGATCGGAGAAGTCATGGGTATGGTCGTGGCCACGGCGTTTGGCTGGGGAGCCATGGCCTCGGTGATCATTGCTGTCATGCTCGCATTCCTCGTCGGTTATAGCTTTACACTGATCCCACTTGTAAGAAGCGGAATGACGCTTCGCGCTGCGGTTCCTCTGGGGGCCGGGTGAATTTCCATGCCGAACGCTTGGACGGCTTATCGTATCATGACATCTATGCCCATCTCTTTCGTGCACGAGCGGCGATATCGATGAAGCATGCATCAGATAAAACTGTGAAGACGATTCCAGGGATCATATCTAGCCACGACGCCCTTAGGCCGGTAGTAATGCGATCAGCCGATTTTCGAGGCGCGCTATCTCTAGCGTGTCATCGATGGATTTGATAGTCCAGTCCGACCGTATCACTTCTCCGGCGAGTCGCTTTAATCATTGTGCATGCTAGTACGGTTCATAGATGCAAAGTTCGGCGGCGCTCGCTCAGATGATCTTGCTGCGGCGCACCGTGATCCTGCTCTCCTGCTCGTTTTACGCATAGCGCATCGGTTCATGTTAATCGATGTCGTCTTAGCGTTACCGTTGTGTGCTAGAGCCGTGCGCCGAATGTGGTCCGATAGCTGAGTGTAAAGATGCAAGGCCATCTTTCCTTTACATTTTCTAACTGGTCCGAGATCTCTTCGAATCCTTCTTCGCCATTGCTGTAGCCTGTTAATAAAGTTGGAAACTCGTTAATAGAGTTGGTTACTGACAAGGGTTCAGCAGTTAAATGTAATGACCAGTCAACCAGCCGATGCCATTTGTGTAGCAACAGACCTATCTCCCTCCCTCCGTATATTAATCAGTTTCTCCAGCTGTATTGTGGGATTAAAATCTTAACGCGAACGCGAAAGTCTTGAACTGGAAAAATACGTGCCTGTTTCTTTGGGATTAAAGTCTTGAACTGGAAACGATCGTCAAAGTCGCAACCGAATCTATGGACTCCTTAAAGTCGCAACCGAATCTATGGACTCCTTCAGTGCCCGCTATGATGCTCCTGGATCACGGCATGGCCGCGCCCCATTGCAATGAGCCATCGATTCACGCGGGATACGCCGCCAGGAAGGCGAGTGCAAGGGATGCGACCAGGCTGCCCCAAAAAATCGGCTCCAACAAACTGGTCGACATTGCGCCCGGTACGACCAGCATAATCGCATTATCGACGAGTTCCATAACGATAATAGAGACCGTGTCAGCCATGAGTGCCACAGCGCCCAGGGATGTTGTCGATTCTGAGCGAGGCAATCCATTGCGGTAGGGCCGGGCTTGTCGCCGACCGGCTCGAGGCCGAGCAGGACGCGGAACGCCAGCAGCAGAGTTCCTGATGCCCAGGCCTGTGGGCTGCAGGCGGTCGGGTATTCGACTGGGAAGACTGTATGATCGCGGCCATAGCCGGCAAATACTTCCGGCAATCGATAGTGGAAAAAGTAGGACGCCTGCAGGAGCGCCAGCGCAACCCAGCTTGCCGCCTCGCGCTGGCCGTATCGGGCAAGCCCCGCAGCCAGGATGGAGCAGTCGTGCGGCCAGACCGTGCCGACGTGATAGCCGATGGGGTTGTACGCGGCCTCAGTTTGTGCCATTGTCCGCACGCCCCAGCCTGAAAATAGATCGGGCCCGGTCAGATGACGAGCGTGGCCGCGGCAAGCTCAGGAACGAACGGCAACGCCTGTTAGCTGGTGATCAAGCTGTCCCACCGAACAGGGCCATGAACCAAGGCAGGCCGGCGGCGGGCAGTGATGCTTCCCCGAGATTTCCCGGGTTGAAACGGAGACTGGCGAGATCGACCATGCTGCGCTCATATGTTTGGCGCAGCAAATCCGGATAGGCCGACACGCTCGGAGTATTCTCGACCCACTCCTGCAGACTAAGGCGAGGGTTTCGATACGCAGCTGCCCGACTAGGGTGCGTCGGCCGCTGAACCTCTTCATCGATCGCCGGTCGGACAGTCAGGCATGTCGTCCATTCCGATCTAGCACCGAGCTGAACGTTGAACGAGATACCCTGCGCATCTACATCAAAGGGCTCGCTGGAGCTGATTGAGGTTTCGCGGACAAAGTCGGCGCGTCGATAGCCAAGGACGAGGTTGGCTTCACGGATCTCGAGATAGTACTCGCCCTTCTTCTTGACGACCTCCTTCACCTCGAACAGGTCGGCGAAGTCGGCCCCCGCCTAGAGGCGCACGGTTATCGCCGCCGGGTGCGTGCCGTGGTTTATCAGAGTCACCTGTTCGACAAAGCCCTCCTCAATGGAACGCTTCCGCATGACGGAAAGCATGCCATCTTCGCCGATCCGACTTGTTGGCAGCCTGAGGAAGAATTGAACGAAGAGGTGTGATTGTGAATAGATAGGTAGTGCTGTTCTTATCGTCGCGTGGAGAATTTGATAAGAAAACGCAGGATCGGTCTTCGCGCCTGCGATCCGAGGACAACCTGGTCGGACTGAAACTCTTCGGAGTATTGAAAGGATGGTCTGCGGGGGCGGACCGACCTTCGTGTTGGGTAGTGCAGCATTGCAGGGTCGAGAGACGTCCGGCAATAATCTACCATTTCCTCTCATCTCACAGCAGTGGTTTCTGTTACCAGAAAGCCTGAGCTTCCGTCTTGACGGTGCCCCCGTGTGGGGTCTACCCTACCGCGGAACCGAGGCATGCCAGGAATATGTGCAGCCATTGCTATGGATGACACCTCCGGACAGATTCTCGTCGTCGATGATGATCTCGAGATGCGCGCGCTGGTAAAAGATGTCCTTGAGGAAGAGGGCCATCATGTCACCACTACCGAAAGCGGACGGGATGCCTTACAGCGCCTCAGTGAAGGGGAGTATGCGGTGGTGTTGACGGATCTTCGCATGCAGGGCATGCAGGGACTGGAACTTCTCTCATCGATCAAGGAAACTTATCCGGACATCAACGTCATTCTGATGACCGCGTTCGGATCCGTCGAGACCGCGATCGAAGCAATGAAGCAAGGCGCCTACGATTACCTGATCAAGCCGGTCAAGAACGACGAACTGATCCGCGTCACGGCGCGCGCGGTTCGAGAGGTGCGCCTCCGTCGGGAGGTCCAGCGACTTCGGCGGGAAGTGCTGAAGACGTACAGCTTCCACCAGATTCTGGGAAAGAGCAAGCCGATGCAGGTCGTCTTTGATCTCATCAGACGAGTGGCCGACAGCCCGACAAACGTCCTGATTACCGGCGAAAGCGGGACAGGCAAGGAACTGGTGGCGAAGGCCCTCCACTATAACAGCGACCGGCGGGACGCGCCCTTCGTACCGGTGAACTGCGCCGCGATTCCCGAAGCGTTGCTCGAGAGCGAGCTGTTCGGCCACATGAAGGGCTCCTTCACCGACGCAAAGGCCGATAAGCGAGGTCTGTTCGAAGAAGCGCACGGCGGGACGTTGTTTCTCGATGAAATCAGTGAAATGCCGTTCATGCTGCAAGCCAAACTATTGCGCGCCATTCAAGAGCGGGAAATCCGGCGCGTGGGCGCCACGCGGTTCCTTTCGGTCGATGTGCGCATCATCGCCGCCACGAACCTCAACCTAGTGGACGAGGTCAAGAACAAGCGCTTCCGCGAAGATCTGTACTACCGGCTGAACGTGATCGAGATCCGCCTGCCGCCGTTGCGGGACCGCAAGGAAGATATTCCGTTGCTGGTGGAAGCCTTCTTCCGCCGATGTACGGAGTCCGGGCGGAAAGCCATAACCGGGATGACAGAATCCGCCCTCGCGCTCTTGATCGACTATCCATGGCCGGGCAACGTGCGGGAATTGGAAAATGTCGTGGAGCGAGCAGTCACGCTTGCTCGGGACGTTCAAATCGGTCCCGAGGACCTTCCACCTGCGATTCAGGGTGCGCGCGGAGATCGACGCGTGATCGACGAGGCGGCTGAACGGACCTTGCCGCTGTCGGAAGTGGAAAAGGAATACATTCTTCGAATCCTCGACAAGATGGGCGGCAACAAATACCAAGCGGCGCAGGTGCTGGGAATTGATCGAAAGACACTCTACAGAAAACTTGCCGATATCGAGGGGAAGATCCACGAATAGTTCAGGTGGGAATAACGACCGAAAGATATTTCCCTACAAAGCCGGCGGCATCTTAGTCGTCAGTTTCGGCATTTTTCTCTTCGATCTATTAACCCCTTTGAGTTGGGCGGTGTGGCTGCTGTATCTTCTCCCGCTGCTTATTATCTTCGACTCACCTCATGTCCGCGATCCGATTTATTTCGGTAGCCTGGTCTCTGTACTGACCGTCCTGGGACTTGTCCTCTCACCAACCAGTGTACTCCTCTCAGTCGAGACGCTGAATCGCATGTTGGGTCTCGTGGTCATGTGGGCATTCGTCGTCATACTAATGAACCGACGAAAGCTGGGCGAAGGAATGGCCGTGGCCATAACGGAGCGGGAACAGGCGGAGAAAGGCCAGGCCGTGGCCGTCGCCGAGCGTCAGCATGTCGAGGAACGGCTGGCTGTTAGTACCTTGCGGCTCGAAGGCATCGTGCAATCGGCTATGGACGCCATCTTGACGGTCAATGAGCAACAAGAGATCGTTCTGTTCAATAAGGCGGCCGAGCAGATGTTCAGATGTTCGGCAGGCGATGCCATCGGCGGCTCCCTGGACCGATTCATCCCACCACGCTTTCGCAATGCTCATCGAGACCATGTGCACACCTTCGGCCACACGAACGTCACGAGCCGGAAAATGGGCGCCTTGGGAGCCATCACCGGAATTCGTGGTAGCGGCGAAGAGTTTCCCATTGAAGCCGCGATCTCGCAAATTAATCTCGAGGGCAGAAAATTCTACACCGTGATTTTGCGTGATATCACCGAACGTAAACTCGCTGAGGAGCAACTGCGCCGAACGGAGCGCCTTGCAGAACTCGGCACGCTGGCCGCCGGCATGGCGCATGAAATCGGCACCCCGATGAACGTGATTCTGGGGCGCGCGGAGCACCTCTTGCAGCGTGCCGCCGACGAACGCGTCAGGAAGGGGCTGGAAATCATTATCGTTCAGATCGAGCGCATCACGAAAATCATGAACCAATTATTAACCTTCGCCAGACGGCGTCCATTGGAACGGCGTCCGATGGATTTGCGGCGAACCATCACCGACTGTCTGGATGTCATGCAGGAGCGGATTGCTCAACATGGCATCAAAGTCGAACACGTGTGGGCCGCCGATCTGCCGTCGGCCTACGCCGATCCTGACCAGATGAGCCAGGTGTTGCTGAACCTCATCATCAATGCTATTCACGCCATGCCGGATGGTGGTACGTTGAAGATTGGACTGCAGCGCGTCGATAAGAGTGTTCGGCTGACAGTCGCGGATACGGGCTGTGGTATCCCGCCTCAAGACCTTCCAAAAATCTTCAACCCCTTTTTCACGACGAAGGAAGTCGGACAGGGAACGGGATTGGGATTGACGGTGGTCCATGGCATTGTGCGCGAGCATGGCGGCTCCATCGACGTCGAAAGCGAGGCTGGCTGCGGCACCATGTTCAGCATCGTCCTGCCAGTTATCGCCTCCGATCTTCATCCCAAAACGGGATAGCATATCGCGCCAGCCGCTTTGCGTGATTCGGGTATTTCTCGCCGGTCATTCGGGCGCCGCATGCTGTTGATCTGCTCATGGTCGCGCAGTTCCAATCATCTTTGATGCCACTGATTGATATGGCGCCGATCCCGCTGATGTTGATCGGAATCCTGCCGGGCCATCGCATTGGCATCATTGTGCGAAACTCGATTTTCCTAGTCGCTTTTATTTCAATTCAACCGCAGAACGATGTGCCGCTGAGTGAGGCCATCACTCGTGCAGGCGCTATTCGACCGCGGCCAATCCTACTCACTGCGGCAGCCTTGAGGGAGGGTGCGTTTGTGATCGTTCTCGATCCGATCTTTGCAGGCTTGGCAGTGTCCGGAGCGGGGACGGCCACTCTGTTGACGCTCGTGGTCATCCCGGTCCTGTACTATACGTTGGTCGGGAAGCGCCGTGCCATGCCTCCATCGCCAGAGAAGAACAGCACGATCAACCTATCGACTGGGAACCGGAATGGGGCACAGTCAGCGACCGAAAAATAGGAGTGCGATGAAGACGTGTCTGTGCTGAATTGCCATCTGGTTGTGGATCGTCGGTGTGACGGTGTTAGGCTATTCTTTGTCAAGGGCGCTACTATGTCGAGCTCGGATGGCCGAACCGAGATTGCTCTAGCCCCGGCCGAGCGAGATCAGATTCTCTCTGAAATGCGAGAACTTTTGAAGGGCGTACAAGGAGTCGTTACTGGTGTGAATGAGCAGAATGCCAAAGGCATCGAAGCTGCCGCTCAAGCCGTCGGTATGGGCATGGCGGCCCGATGTTGAGCCGGCCATCATGATGAAGCTGCCACTGCATTTAAGCAGATGGGCATGTCCGCTCATCGCGACTTCGACGCCATCGCCGACGGCATCGCACAAGCAGAGGTCGGCTCTCAAACCGTACAGCGACTGCGCAGCATCATGAGCGGATGCACATCGTGTCATGAGCTGTATCGGTTCTCAGCGAAGTGATTCAAATATTTTGAAAGAAGCCTATTGCCAAGGAATCGTCGCGTCCATTCTTAAAACGTTGGACTTCGTATGGTGCGGATGTTGTCGTTTCAGGATGGTCGTTCTCTTTCCGCGCTCAACATGATGATTTCAATTTCCTCTGTAATTTCTTCCTGACGAAGCCTGTCGCGTCTGACTTTCAAGTCGGCACTCTCTTTGTCCAGGCGCCGGCTCGCGTTGTCCATGTGCTGGAGCCGAAGTCGATTTTCAGCCATGAGCGAACTGTAGAAGAGCTGATGAAGGACGGAAAAGAAGTAGAGGTCGATGAGCTCGGCAAGAAAGGCGAGGGGCTCAAGGGTTAAGCGCGGTGGGTGCGAAAAGTGACGGACAGGCTGTGTGAATTTCTCGAATGGCTGGAGTGTCTCGATCGAGACGCCTTCCGCACCGGCATCATGGTAAAAGACTGTGGTCTCGAAGGAGTCATCTTTTTTACCGGCATGGAGTTGGTGGAGAGCTTCCATCACACGGATCAGTACCGGCTGAATTTCTTCCGCCATTGCAGGGCCATCGAGGGCGGCATAGAGACGGGCATCGCCGGTGACTTTCGGCTCGAGTTTCCGGCCGACGGTGATGAGGACCGGCGGTCTGTCGACCAGATGTCGGCTATGCTCTTCGAACTCCCGCACAAGCGCCTCATTAAAATCGCCGCAAAAACCTCGTTCCGAGCCAATCAACAAGAAGACCGCTCTTCCCTTGAAAGACGGCCCCATCACGTGTGGATAAAAACTGACAAAATCAGCCGCCGCAGTTTCAAGGCTCGCCACAACGCGCTCTTGAGCGGCCAGCAAGCGGCTCAGCTTATGCGTTTCCATCAGCGACAGATTTTTCATGGCCCGCATAATCCCGCTGATTTCACCAAGCGTCCGTCGATGCTCATCAATGTCATGGCGTTTGCTCATGTCGGCCGATATTCCTTCATCCAAGTTGTCATCGTCTGCGACCACTGCGCATCGCTGTCGTCGAGTGTCAGGGGATTCATTCGCATACGATCGGCAAGGTCATCGAGCATACCGGGAAGGCCATGCGGTTGAAAAGAATCGAACAGGCCGTCGGCGAATCCGGTCAACCAGGCCATGTGAAATTCGATGGGTTCGGGCGATAGGCGATCCTGCTTCAGCAGTTCTCTCAGTAGGCGGCCTCGCTTTATTTTGGCCTCAATCGACGGCTCGAGGCGGGAGCCGAACCGCGTGAACACCTCGAGTTCGAGAAACTGGAGATAATCCAGTTTCATCCGACCGGCCTTAGCCTTGATGCGTGAATGCTGTCCTTTTCCTCCCACGCGGGACACCGATTTCGTGACATCGATAGCGGGGAGAAAGCCCGCGGCGAACAGTCGCTTATCCATGTAGATTTGTCCATCGGTAATGGAGATCAGGTTGGTGGGGATATAGGCGGCGATTTCTCCCTCGTTGGTCTCCACAATGGGAAGCGCTGTCATGCTGCCGCCCCCGAGGGAGGAAGCCAGGCACGTGGACCGCTCCAGCAGGCGTGAATGCAGAAAGAAAATATCCCCTGGATACGCCTCTCGCCCAGGCGGCCGGCGCAGCAGCAACGACAGTTCCCGGTAAGTCTGCGCGTGTGTCGTGAGATCGTCATATACGACGAGCGTATCCTTCCCCTGACACATCCAGGCCTCCGCCACGGCGCATCCTGCGAATGGAGCCAGATATTTCAGCCCCGGTAAGGCAGTGGCCTCCGCAACCAGGACCACCGTGTGACTCAACGCGCCATACTGACGTAATGTTTCAATCGTGCTCACCACGGTGGAACGTTTCTGCCCGATCATCACATACACACACACTACCTCTTTGCCTCGCTGATTGATGACGGCATCGATCGCCAGGGAGCTTTTGCCGACGCCGTTGTCTCCGATAATCAACTGACGCTGTCCCTTGCCGATCGGGATCAGCGTATCGATCACCCTGCTCCCGGTATAGAGAGGTTGGTGAACGAAGTCACGGGATGTAATCGGAGGCGAGAGAATATCCAAAGGCCGGCGGGCCGTAGGCTCGGGAGCCGGGAGGCCGTCCAATGGATCCCCTAATGGATCAATGACACGCCCTAGCAGTGCCTGGCCAACCGGGATACTGAGGTAGGGCTCTCCCAGGTGCGCGGCGGCTCCCGCCGTCAAACCGTCGGTCTGGTTCAACAGGACAACACCGATCAGCTCTTTGCCTAAATGGAACACGAGTGCCCGACTGCCGTCTTCGAGCCGGACCATTTCATCCATCGCCGCCGATGGCAATCCTCTGATCCAGGCGATCCCATCACCGATGGACACGACCGTACCTCGTTCAGACACACGTAATCCGAACCGGTACTCTTCGAGCCAGGCACGTTGACGGACAAGCGCTGTCTTAGGCGCGGGGTATCTCGGCATGTGCGGCGGCCTGTGCAAAAAATTCCAATTCCTCGTGCAGATTGGCCCCTAAAACCCAATCACCGATGCTCACTCGAATCCCGGCCACAAGGGTTCGATCCTCGCGGTACTCACAACCGAGCGACGGGGCAATCACACTCTGCAAGACCTCAGAAAGCGCCGCTCGCTGAGTGGGGATGAGCGGATAGGCAGTGACCACCTCTGCTCGCACCCCATTGTGTGGCAGAGCCGCCCGAACCGCCAGTCGCCGGTTCTCGGGAAGACCGCACACCTCTTCTATGGCGAGGACCACGATACTTCGTTCCAGTTCAGGGCCAGCCACGCGAGTGAGGAGACGTGCGGCAAATTGCGCACCATGCGTCAGCGCGGTTTCCTCAGCCTTCCGAGCCATTTCATCGGTATGCTGTTGGGCGACGACGGCAGCCCGTTCGCGCTCATGATCGAGTGACGCCTGAAGCGCGGCCATGAGTCGGTTGCGCTCCGTGGTGAGCTCTTCCAGAAGATGTGCCCGCGCCGTCTCCTTCTCACGTTGCCAATCGGCCTGACGGTGCTCGTATTGCTCACGCAGCGCCTGCGCTTCCTTCTGCGTCCGCTCCGATGTCGCGAGCGTCTGCTCGATGGCGGCTTTGCGCTCCGCGATCATTGTCAGAATCGGCTTGTACAAAAATCTCTTCAGGATCCAGACCAGAATCAGGAAGTTGAGGATTTCAAGGATGAACGTTGACCAATCGAGTTGCATGACTCAGCTATCCTGCCTAGCGCACATCTGCAATTGTGCTCCAGCCGGCTCCTATTTCAAGAGATATTCGAGTAAAGGATTTCGGAACAGAATGATGAGGACGATCACCAGACAGTAGATCGCCAGCGACTCGATCATCGCCAGCCCGATGAACAAGGTTCGCGTAATCGACTTTTCCGCTTCAGGCTGTCTCGCCAACGCGTCGAGTGCTTGGGTAATCGCACGTCCCATGGCCAGAGCGGGAATCATCGTCCCGGCCGCGATGGCCAGTGCGGCAACGACCGTCGACGCGACGGCAAACCAGCTGATGTCACGCATGATCAATCCTTTCCCTTGAGTTGTCTCACCTGCTGTGATTGGATCGCTCCCGCAATGTAGATCAGCGCTAACATGCCGAAGATGTAGGCCTGGATCAGCGCTTCAACGATGTGCAACATCAACAAGGGAATCGGCACCAGGATACCTCCCACCAGCAGCACGAGCAGCGCCGCCATTTCCAGACTCATCATGTTGCCGAACAAGCGAACGGCGAGCGCGAGCGTCCGTGTCATCTCGCTGATGATATGAAACGGCAGCATCAGCGGAATCGGGGCCAGGTAGTGGCGCACATAGGTGGCGATTCCCTCGGAACGAATGCCGAACCAATGGACCGACAGAAAGACGAGAACGGCGAGGGCGGCGGTTGTTGACAGGTTGCCTGTCGGGGCATCCACGCCTGGAATCAGGCCGCTGAGGTTCGCGACGACGATGAAGAGCCAGAGGGTCGCGATAAAGGGTAATACACGGCGCGCCTCCCCCGGCAACACCGCCCGGATTGCATTCTCAATGGCCTCGATGATTCCTTCGAGCACGACCTGAACAGGACCAGGCGTCACCCGAAGACGACGCGTCGCGGCCCACGATCCCAGCGCCATGAGCAGGGTCAAGACCCAGGTGGTTACCACTGTCTGGGAGATGGTCACGGCACCGATGTTGAACAGAACGTCCGTGGTCTTCTCCATCTTATCCTTCCTAGTCCTTCACGAACTGATAGGCGCTCACGGCGCCGATAAGGACGCCAAGGATGATCAAGCTCAGCGTCCATCGAATCGAATACCCTTCATACAAGCCATCTAACCATCGTCCCGCATACGCTCCCAGGACAACGGGGACCACGAAGAGCAAGCCCAGCGTCCCCAAATAGATGGATTGCGCCAGCATCGTCGGCCGGTCTTGTTCGGCCCGTTTCATGCGCTGCACCTGTTTGGCCACTTCTCGTTTCAGCAGATCGTGATTGTCGGGCATCACAGCACACGCTCACGCCCTATTTTCCACAAGCGCTTGAACATTTCCTCTTCGAGCCGGTGCAGGCTCTCCTTCACGGTGTGAAGAGCGGCCTCCTCGGCGACCAACTGTTGGTCCAACGCCAGACTGATACGGTCATAATCCTGATCTCGAAGATAGCGGCGTGTCACGATGGAGAGTTCATTATCAACGAAGTAGAGCAGACCACCCGGCAAGGCCACAAATTGCCATGTGCCGTCCATCATCCGAAAGCGAGACAGTCCGAATACGAGCATAGTCATTGTGCGTGCATGGTCCGCGAGGATACCGAACAGCCCGGATGTGTCCTGTCCCACAAAGCTGGCCACGCTGTCGAAACGTTCATCGTGCGTCGCATCCTGCAGATGAAGGATAAAGGGTTTCATCCAATCACGCCCTTCATCGAACCCAACATGTAGCAGGCTGATTCGGGGATGGCATCATATTCCCCATTGACGAAGGCCTGGCAGTCACGCAGGGTCTCCAGCAACGGTACGGAGACGCCTTTGATGCCCGTGAGTGCGCTGGTGACATGAAAGGGCTGTGTCAGATAGCGCTGCAGTTTTCGGGCGCGAAGCACGACCTGCCGGTCTGCCTGAGAGAGTTCCTCGATGCCGAGCATCGTGATGATATCTTCCAGCTCCCGATAGCGTGCGAGGTGCTCGCGTACGGCTTCGGCGACCGCATAGTGTTCGTCGCCCAGGACATGGCGATCCATCAGCTTGCTGCTCGACTGCAACGGATCAACCGCGGGATAGATTCCCTTCGCGGCCTGTGACCTCGAGAGAATGACCAGCGTGTCAAGATGGCTGAGAATGCTGCTGACGGCGGGATCGGTCATATCATCGGCCGGGACGTAGACGGCTTGCACCGAGGTAATCGCGCCCTTCGCCGTCGACATAATGCGTTCTTGCAACTCAGCCACCTCGCTCATCAAGGTTGGCTGATAGCCGACCGTGGCCGGCATCCTGCCGAGTAGACCCGAGATTTCGCTTCCGGCCTGAACGAAGCGGAAGACATTGTCGACGAGAAAGAGCACTTCTTTCTGCAACGTGTCGCGCAGGTATTCAGCGTAAGTGAGCGCCGTCAGCGCAACACGAAAGCGCACGCCGGGTGATTCATCCATCTGCCCGAACACCATTAACGTGTGTGGCATCACGCCGGCTTTTCGCATGTCGTGCCACAGTTCATGGCCTTCACGAATTCGTTCTCCAACCCCAGCGAATACCGACACGCCATGGTGCAGAGCAACGATCGCATGCATGAATTCCGTGATCAGGACGGTCTTTCCAATCCCGGCTCCGCCGAAGAGCCCGGTCTTGCCTCCTTTGATGAAGGGACAGAGAAGATCGATGACTTTGATTCCCGTCTCCAGAATTCCGCTCGCTCCTTGTGTCTCATGGAGGGCGACCGGCTTACTGAGAATGCCGCGGACATCGCCCTCCAACAGAGGTGGAAGCTTATCGAGCGGTTGACCGAACACGTTTAAGAGACGACCGAGACAATCAGGTGAAACTGGCACTTGCAGGGAGGCGCCGGTATCGAACACCGCCATTCCGCGTTGAAGCCCGCCGGTCCGATGAAGCGTGATGGCACGCACATGCTGTTCATCGAGATGCTGGTACACCTCAAATGTGTAATGCTCATCGTCGATCCTGCAGCCGAGCGCTTGGTGGAGTGGCGGCAACTGCTCACAGGCGATATCGACTACAGGTCCCTGCACCTGCGCAATTCTCCCAAGAGGTGCACTTTCTCTAGCGAGTTGGGATAGGCCATCACTCATACAGAATCACTACTTGTAAGGAGCGGTCGGGTTCTCATGATCAGCATTTCTTGCAGGATCTTGACGCGGAATGACTCTTGGCGAATTGACCCGATCCGCCTTTCTCATGAACAGGCCTACATAAAGTAGTGCGGCCCTTTGAAGGAGATCTCCTCTTGTCAGAGATTAGTGCTGCAAATGGTACGCCAGTGAGGGTGGTTGGCGACGATAGGTCTCTGTAGTCGACCTACCCTGCATGGTCGATATTGTCGGACATTGTCCTTCTTCATGGCGTTTCCTGAGGCAATGTGCGACAGTCAACGCGCCGTTCTGCTGCCATTCGCCCCATCATTACGTAGAGGATTATTCCGCTCTCTTGCAGCACTAACTGGCGAGGGGTGCCCTCCATATCCAATTCCCGTGGCATCCGGCTTGCGTGCGTCACTGAGAGCATGGTCATCTTAAGTAGTCCTCCTGCAACGTGGTTGAAAGGGGACATCATCGAATCATTGTTTCTGTTCTTACATCTCCATGTATAGCTGGCACTGCAAGGGCGATTAGAGCACGGTATTGAATGAACGGATATGGGCTCCTAGTAGCTAGGGGCAGCGCGGTGCCGGAAGTGGAACATCAGTGGGACCTCTAATGATTGAGCAGCCGGTCGTCGCCTATTTCTCGATGGAAGTCGGTCTAGAGCCTTCGATACCCACCTATGCCGGGGGACTTGGTATTCTGGCGGGCGATATGATTCGCTCGGCCGCCGACTTGGAAGTACCCATGGTGGCGGTGACGCTATTGCACCGTCGTGGATATTTCTACCAACGGCTGGACGGTGAAGGCCGGCAGCGTGAAGAACCGGTCGCCTGGACGGTAGAAGATTTCTTGGAGCCCTTGAAGCCAAGGGTCACCGTTGAGATCGGAGGGCGCCCGGTGCAGATCCGGGCTTGGCAATACGAGATGAAAGGGGTCTCGGGATACGATGTGCCGGTATTTCTCTTGGACACGGACGTGCCGGAGAACAGCGCAGATGATCGGAAGCTGACGGGAGAGTTGTATGGCGGCGACCGCGCGTATCGTCTAGGCCAGGAAGCGGTGCTCGGTTTGGGCGGGGTGGCGATGCTGCGCGCCCTCGGCTATGATCGGATCGTTCGTTTTCATCTCAATGAAGGTCACGCTGCGCTTTTGGTGGTGGCATTGTTGAATGAGCGACTGACGGCAGGTGCGGATGGGACGAAGGCTACGACGTTCAATAGTGTCCGTGATCTGTGCGTTTTCACGACCCATACCCCTGTGCCGGCCGGGCACGATCAATTTCAGGCCGACCTAGCCAGTACCGTGCTGGGCGTTTCCGTATGGAACCTGTTGAAGCTCTGCGGCCAGGAGTCGGGACTAAACATGACGGATTTGGCGCTGCGGGGATCGCGATATATCAACGGTGTGGCGATGAAGCATGGCGAGGTCTCGCAAAGTCTCTTTCCCGGCTATCCGATTCATTCGATCACGAACGGCGTGCATCCGGTCACCTGGGCTGCGCCGTCATTTCAAGCGCTGTACGATCGGCATCTTCCCGATTGGCGCAAAGATCAATTGTCTTTGCGATACGCGATCAGTATTCCGGGCCCGGAAATTTGGGACGCCCATATGGCGGCCAAGCGGATATTGGTAGACACCGTCAATCGTGAAGTCAATGCCGGCTTCGATTGGAAGGTCATGACGATCGGCTTTGCGCGGCGCGCGACCGCATATAAACGCGGGACCTTGCTGTTCCAGGACATCGATCGACTCAGGGCCATTGCCGACAAGGTCGGGATGTTTCAATTGGTTTTTGCAGGCAAAGCCCATCCGAACGATCAGGCGGGGAAGGACATGATCCGGGAGATCTTCAGAATGCGGGAAGCCTTGCGAGGCCGCATTGCGGTAGCGTATTTGACGAACTACGACATGGCCTTGGCAAAGTTGCTCTGTGCAGGCATCGATGTATGGCTTAACACGCCGTTGCCGCCGATGGAAGCGTCTGGCACAAGCGGCATGAAAGCGGCCATGAACGGCGTGCCGAGTTTCAGCATCTTGGATGGATGGTGGGTCGAGGGCCATGTGGAAGGGGTCACGGGGTGGTCCATCGGCGATCGTCTCGATGCGTGCCTGGAGCCGGTCTCCGGGATGGATGGCTGCCATGCGGACGCCTTGTATCGAAAACTGGCCGAAGAAGTCCTGCCGTGTTTTTACCATGACCATGATCGCTTCGTAGACATCATGCGGCACACGATTGCATTGAATGGTGCCTTCTTCAATACTCAACGCATGGTCGAACAATACGTGCACAACGCGTATCGGATCAACGGGCCGTACACTTGCCACGCCTATCCAAAATCCAGCGAACGATGATGTTCGATGAAAGAATCCGTCAAGACAGGATTCGCTTTCGGGCTGACCTCCGGAATAATTACGACGCTTGGTCTTATGGTGGGATTGTATTCCGGCACGCACTCGCAGCGGGCGGTGATCGGTGGGATTCTCACCATTGCTATCGCCGATGCCTTTTCCGATGCCCTCGGCATTCACATATCCGAAGAGTCAAAGAATACGCACGGTGAGAAGGAAATCTGGGAGTCGACCCTGGCGACGTTTGCGACAAAGTTCATCGTGGCTCTGTCTTTCGTCGTACCGGTCCTCCTATTGGATCTCACTATCGCCATTGCCGTGAGTATTCTATGGGGACTGTCGTTGCTCGTCGCATTGAGTGTCCATCTGGCGAATCAGCAGCGCATTCCACGGTGGAAGGTCGTCCTGGAACACGTCTTTATCGCCGGGATTGTGGTCATTCTCACTCATTACGTCGGTGAGTGGATCGACGATATATTGAGTTAAGACGATAGCCGCGAAGGGTGGAACTGACTGAGTTTCGTCGAACGCCCTTCACACTATCGAGAAAGGAATGATGACTATGGAAGTACGGAGCAAGGTCTACACCTATAGGACGAGCTTAAAATGGACCGAGCGGAAGATGGGCCTGCTGTACTCGCCGGGGAAGCCTGAATTGCAGGTTGCCACGCCGCCTGAGTTTAAGGGACATGAGGGGATTTGGTCGCCCGAAGATCTGTTTGTGGCCTCCGTGAATGTCTGTGTAATGAGCACTTTCCTGGCATTCGCGGAGCGGGCCGGCCTCGCATTCGCCAGCTATGAAAGCGACGCGGAAGGACGCGTGGAACTGGTTGCCGGCAAACTTCAGGTCACTTCTCTTATCTTGACGCCTCGGGTTACCGTACAATCGAGAGAGGAGGTGGACAGGGCCAAAGAACTACTGACCAAGGCGGAATCGAACTGCCTGATTTCCAACTCGGTGAAGAGCCATATCACGATGAATCCTACCGTCAGCTCTGCAGAGCTGTAGCATCTTGCGCTAACGGCAAAGTGCTTCTGTAGCGTTTGTCCACATCTGCCCATCATTACTTGTCCGCGCCTTCATAAGCGACCGTAGATCATACAAAGCCACGCTGACGGCGTGGCATAGTCTTCGCACTTTCCACCCTTATGCGCCGCTTGTTGTTTATCGCATGGCCGTTCATGCTCGCGATCTGTTTACAGATGCCGGCGGCGGTCTGGAGTTCATCCACTTCCAGCATCGCCAAGGGCAAAACGATCTATCGCGACAACTGCACCGCGTGTCATGGCTCCTCCGGACGCGGAGATGGTTATGTGCAATTCGAGCCCCCGGTTGCCGATCTCACTTCCCCAACGGTTCAACGGAAATCAGATGACGAGCTTTCCAAGACCGTTCATACGGGGCGGCCGGGTACGGCCATGGGGTCATGGCGGTTGGCTCTATCCGCGGAAGAGATTCGCGACGTTGTCGCCTATCTACGTACATTGAAAGCCGGCTGAAGAACGTGGGGCATGCTAACCGCAGGTGGTTAAAATTGAACGCGGGAAACGGCACTCTCACGAGTGACGAAAGCGACGGACGGAATCTCAGCACTAGACTTAATACAAAGGAGGTGCGGTATGAGACGTAATGTTGGCGGTATCGAACGGCCGCTCAGAGGGATCGTTGGGGCAGCGCTCTTGGCGATCGCAGCGTTCACGTCACTCCCCATGGGATGGATGATCGCATTGTTTGTTTTCGGGGTAGTCGCCTTGGCGACGAGTGTTATTGGCTTTTGCCCCGCCTGGAGTTTGATGGGAATTAATACATGCGAGGTCGAGACAACTACGAAGAGGGCGGCTTAGAAGATTTCTTTCACTGACTTGGTCGCGATCTGAAAACCATCGAGGCATCGATGTGGTTGCGTACCGCATCGAGCCGGAGAATCGGCACGTTTTAATGAGTACGTTATTTCGATATTAGGAGTTTTAGGCCTTTCAAAAAGGGGGAACTATGACAACGAAGACAATAGCGGGCGTTCCGGTGGGCGGATTGAAGACAGTCGGCCAGATAATTGGGACGAATGATCTCCTATTTCATACAGGCCAGAACGGCTTAGCGGTGGCGGTGGAATTATTATCGACTCACACGCCTGGCGCGCCTGTCGTGGATGACCGCGGCGAATTTATCGGCTTCATCAGTGAATTCGATGTGCTGCGCGCACTGGAAGTCAATAAGGACTTGAGCAAGGTGACGGCGGGAGAAATCATGGCTAAGGATCGGATCTCCATCACGGAGGAGACGACGATCGAAGATGCGGTCAGAATGATGGAGGAAAAGCGTCTCTTGAACTTGCCGGTAAAAAGAAACGGCAAAGTGATGTACACGGTGACTCGTCATGATTTACTTCGCGCATGGATCGGTTTGGGCATGGGGATGGGATTGGAAGCCTAGCCCATATTTTTCTCGGAGAACCAACGAGGGAATGCACGAATAAACAGGACTCAATATTACGGCTGGATGGCGACGGCGGTTATTCAAATGGAGGACCGCCGCCGCCATGTTCCTTGTGGGAGTGGAACTCGGCTTTCCATTGGTCAGTTATCTGATCTCACCGATGTTTTATCTTGAGCCAAACGATTAACAGATAACGGTATCAGTAAACGCACGGTATGTCTTCACGGTTAAACGGGGGAGAAAGTTGAGTTCAAGAATCGGCTGGGACACGTGGTCAGTAGTCAGCCAAGAGTACCTTCAAGCAGCAGAATAACTTTCAGCACATTGGCGAGGGGATCGGCGAGTATTGAAAGCTCAGGGCAATCCGCGACGATCACGTGTGCCTCGACTGGAGCGTTGGAATCGAAAGTCCTCGCAATGGCGGGACGCTAAACAGGCAGGACGCGTAGACTTAGCGATACAGGTCTTACGGGTAGTTATCAAAACACTTATTTCAACAACGGCGCGTCATGGATCATTGGACGCACTGACGGTCTCGTATCCTGTTTGCCTCGCTGTTGAATGGGCCTGCTCCTGCCTGTGGCGCGAGGCAAGTCTATGATCAATAAGCGTGCCTACAATGGGGACCGTTGGGCCTCCTATACCCGAACTTTGTACACAACGAAGCCCGGTTGGAGGATCTAACGAGTTACGGGCTGAGCTCAAACAATCGGGTTCAGAAAAGGATGAAATGAAGGGATGTGGTTGAACCAACACGATGATCTATCGCGACGAGCGTTTCTTGTAAATGCGATAGGCGGAACGGTTGGACTCTGCCTGTCCGGACCTCTCGCATTTGGACTCAGCCGCGACCAATCGGCCGATGTCGATTCAGACTCGGAACAACCGCTCATCGGACGCGTTCCTCGACCACTCGACGCGGAAACTCCGGTCGACTCCTTCCATTCTTGGCTCACTCCCAATCATCGGTTCTTCGTTCGGAGCCATTTCGGGCCCCCAGCAGGCGATCTTGCGCACGCGTCCGCCCGGCAGCTGCGCGTTCAGGGACTCGTCTACCGTCCACTCACCTTAAGCTTGGGCGACCTTCGACAATTCGAAGAAGTTACGGTCACGGCTGTGCTGCAATGCAGCGGCAACGGACGAGCCTTTTACCGACCCCAAACACCCGGTGTGCAGTGGGAGCGAGGCGCTGTCGGCAATGCGCGCTGGACCGGCGTGAGGCTGCGCGATGTGCTCCAAAGGGCAGGCATCCAATCCGGCGCGCGTCACGTGCACATGCAAGGAGCGGATCGACCGGTGTCCGAACGCACACCGATGTTCATTCGGAGCATCCCCTTATCCAAAGCCTTGCATCAAGATACATTGCTGGCCCTACGGATGAACGATGAACCACTGCCGCCGCTGCACGGAGCGCCGATGCGTGTGATCACGCCAGGATGGATGGGGGAATCGTGCATGAAGTGGCTGACCGATCTCACCGTGCAAGAGGATGAAGCGCAGGGCTATTACATGGACACCGCCTACCGCTATCCGAGCGAGCCGACCGAGCCCGGCAAGCCGGCCGATAGGATTCGTATGCTTCCGGTGGAAGCCATGGTGGTGAAATCGGTGATCGTACAGCCGACCGACGCGATGGTCGTGCACCGTGGACCGGTGGTCGTTGAAGGCGTGGCGTGGACCGGCGAGGGCCGCATTGCCAAGGTCGATATCTCGACGGATGATGGGCGCACGTGGCATCAAGCCGACTTGCTCCGCGAGGATGTCTCGTACGCCTGGCGTCAGTGGCGTCTCGTATGGCAGGCCAACGAAATCGGTTCTTGCACCGTTCTCGCGAGAGCGACGGATGACGCAGGACATGTTCAACCGCCAACCAGTCCATGGAATCCAGGCGGGTTTCTCTGGAACGGTACGGATCGTATTCGCATACAGGTGGAAGCATGAGGGGAACGATGCGCGCATGGGCCATCGGCAGTCTCCTCACCGTGACGCTCGTCGTCGGCGCTCGAGGCGATGAGGCAGGAAATCCGAAAACAGCTCACCCGCATCATGTCGCAGAGCGTCTCCTGGCTGCGCGTTGTACCGTGTGCCACAGCATCGAACTGATTGTCCAACAGCGACTCGACCAAGATCACTGGGACACGATCGTTAAGAAAATGTCGAGCTGGGGGGCACAGGTTTCCGAATCGGAGCAGGAAGTCCTCGTTGCCTATTTAGCTTCTCGCTATCATCCGAACGCGGGGCCGGTCCTCGCTGAGGAGCCTGCGCCAACGTTATTCCCCTCGATCGACAAGGCCCAAGGCAATGCTAAGCGCGGTCAAAACTTGTATGGGCAAAATTGTGTGCCGTGTCACGGCCTGCAGGGTATCGGCGGCGTGGGGCCGAAACTGGCGGGGAACCAGGTCCTGACCGATGCGCCGCGCTTCTGGGAAACGGTCTTAAATGGCCGTGGCGGCATGCCATCCTGGGGAACTATATTGAGCGGGCAAGAAATTGCGGATATTCACAGTTGGCTTCAAACGTTGAAGTGATCCCGTAGGGAGGCAGCCAATGAAGGCACGGCGCATCATCATCAGCGGCATGGCGGTATTATTTGTGGTCCTCGCGTCGACCTTTCCTCGTGTGCTGCTCGGGAGCGACGGCGCACGTTCTCAGACGCTGATTCAGAAGACCTGTGCCGCGTGTCACCGTTTCGAAGGGAAGCCTGAGTCACGGTTTAATGTCAAGGCGCCTGACCTCATGTGGGCCGGCAGCAAGTATCAGCGCGAATGGGTCATCGACTGGCTCACAGGAAAAGAGGAACCGCTCTATCCGAAAGGCTATCGGTGGGATGTGACAGCGATGCCCTCCGAGCATATGACGGTGTCCGAGAACGATGCGCAAGGGATTGCCGACTATTTCGAGCAACATCTCATCGATCCGCGTGTCGCGATCGGCGCGTTCGATCTCTCCACGTTCAGCGCGATGGAAGCGGAGTTTGGCCGCAAGGCGTATCACGAGCACGCCTGCATCGGCTGCCATCAGATTGAGGAGCAGGGAAAAGTCAGCGGCGGGCCGCAGAGCGCTTCGTTGATAAAGGCCGGTCGGCGCTACAAGGTCGATTGGCTGTACCGATTCGGTATGAATCCGCAGGATTTCAATCCGCATAGTGGAGAATTTTTGGCGGACGCGAGTGGATTGGGATTGCGGTACGTGATCGGCTTCGTCGCCATCCAAGGCGTGCCGGAATTTCGCTTCGCCGAGCCATGGAAGAGCGAGGAGTTCGGACGCGCCAGTATAGATCGGGGCAGGCAAATCTATAAAGAGTATTGCATGCAGTGCCACGGTGCGACGGGACGGGGCGATGGGCCTGCCGCATCGGGGCTCAATCCAAAGCCGGCCATTCACGCGAACATGGCGTTCGAGAAACTGCCGCCGGATTATGTGTACAACGTGATCTATTACGGTGGGAGAAGCATGGGGAAATCGCCCGCGATGCCCTACTGGGGACTCACGATCGGACAACAAGGCGTAGCGGATGTGATGGCTTATCTCAACGTCACGTTCAACGGCGTGCCGGAGATGGCGGGGGCGGCCTCGTCCGGCGTGTGCGTGCAACCGAGGAAGACGGTCGCTGCGCCAGTCGAATACTTGCAAACAAACAATCCCTTACCGACTACGCCGGAGGCCATGGAATCTGGGAAGACGCTCTTCTTAAAGACGGCCCAACCAATTGCGTGCGCTTTCTGTCATGGCGAGAAGGGAGACGGGAAGGGACTGATGGGCGCCGGCCTTATCCCTCCTCCACGAAATTTTACGTGTGGCGAGATGATGAAGAACATTTCTGACGGGCAGCTCTATTGGATCATCAAAAATGGATCGCCTGGTACCGGCATGCCGTCGTTTCCCTCGATGCCAGACGATCATGTGTGGCAGCTTGTTCGATACATTAGGAGCCTGGCAAAATAACGCAATAGCGCGTCGGACTCTATGCTCGATGCCCATTCCTGGTCCAGTTCGCGAAGGTGGCGTTCGATCGCCTCACGTCCATCCGACGAGCAGACATTCACTGGAGCGCGCATGTCGTCTAATAGTAAAGTCCGATGCGATCCCACTATGGCTCACGACGCGGCTTCTTACCTGTCTCAATCTCTGAGCAATCGGCAGCAGGAAGATGGATGAACACAAATTGTCATCACAACAAGCTGGCAGGATGCAGATTGAAGCGGAGGGGCAGCTTCGAGATCGTTTAGCCCGGGAGCGAACGAAGTTGGCCATCGAACGGACATTCCTGGCATACGTCCGGACGGCGCTGGCGTTTGTCGTGGTCGGCATTCCAGCGAGTTTTATGTTCGAGACACTCGCCATTCAAGCGCTGGGAGTCATGTCTATTGTTGTCGGAATCGTCCTGGCGGCATTTTCCATCCATCGGTATGCCAGCGTGAAGCGATCCCTTCAAGACCTGCTGCCATCCGATGGCGATGACACCGACGGATAGGTCATCTGGTATCGTCCGGACGGTCCTACCGATTGACCACGGAGGTCTAATGACTGTGGCGTCTTGCGACACGGCTCGTCTCTTGGTGCTGCCTTTCTCTTCATTCCATTCGCTTTCAGTAGTAATACGCCGGTACAGGGCGACGTAAACCAAGGCTTGCTGGCATGCGAATCGCAGTGAACCCAGTGGAAATTCATTAACAGATTAATAGACGGGTAAACCAGTAGTCCAAGAGGCATTATGGCACTTACGGTCTCATTTCAGGGGGAAAGCCGCTTCGAGCTATCAAACGGCCACCATGCCGTTACGACAGATCAGCTTAAGGAAGACGGAGGGCAAGATGCCGGGATGAGTCCGGTGGAGCTCTTTGTTGCGTCACTTGCCGGCTGCGTGGGGTATTTTGTAGCCCGCTATTGCACCCGGCACGGCATCCGCGCTGAAGGATTTTGTATCGAGACGGATTGGTCAATGGCCGAACAGCCGCATCGGGTTGGCCGCATTCAATTGCGTCTTCATCTTCCGGCCGAACTCTCCTCCTCAGAGCAGGAGAGATTGTTGAAAGTCGCGCATGGCTGTACCGTCCATCAATCGATCATTCATGCGCCGGCGATCGACATCTCGCTACAGGGAGCATCATGATTCCGTTCATCAACGTAGCGAGTCTCGGCGGTCGTTCACTGTTTATTCTGGCACTGTGCGCGACCGCGTCGGCGCCATCATGGGCAGACGACCGGCCCATGATGGCGCCGCGCGTCCCTGCGGATCAGATCGAACAGGCGCGCGCGTTGACGAGCCCCTTGCCTGAATCTGCCGATACCGTTGAAAAGGGAAAAGCGCTCTACGAAGGCAAAGGCACCTGTGTCACCTGCCATGGAGCAACCGGCCGAGGAGATGGACCCGGCTCCGCCGGTCTCGATCCGTTCCCTCGCAACTTTCATCATCACGGATTCTGGCGTCATCGGACCGAGGGTGAAATCTTTTGGGTGATCAAGCACGGCTCGCCGGGAACGGGCATGATCGGATTCGGCAGCATGCTGTCCGATGATGACATGTGGGCCATCATCCAATACGAACGCAGTTTTTCGGGAGGCCATGGGCGCGGCCGTCACATGGATGAAAACGGTATGGGACGGATGGGGCCACGCGGTCCCGAGCGCGGCATGAGTCCCGCGGAGAGCGACTGTTGCGACGCGGAATCTCGCTAGTGACCAGGTGAGGTCGATACAGATGCGAGCACAGAGACGCAATGCATCTCAGCAATGGAGTACGGCCATCCTTCGGTGTTTCGTCGGAATAGCTCTGCTATGGGGATGTGCGCCGACTCAGGATGTTTCGGGACCGGATCAACACATAGTAGACCTTCCCGATACCCGGATCCCGATCGCGATATCCGCCGAGGCGAGCCGTCAGCATCGGACCGTCATGCTGCAGCACTTGGAGACCATCCAGGCCATTGTCGCGGCCGTCGTTGAAGAGGATTTCGAACGCGCGCAAGGGCTTACCGAGGCGCATCTCGGATTTTTTATGCACCGGCAGGAGGTGATGGCGGAACAGCAGCCAGAACGGTTTCCCCCGGCTTATCACGACCTCGCGATGGCGCATCATGAGGCCGCCGAGGAACTGGGTCGCGTAATGCCGACGCATGATCTCAAGCAAATTCTGCCGAAACTGGATGGCGTGCTCAAAGCCTGCGTCGGCTGCCATTTGGAATATCGAGTGTCCGGCGAATGATTGTGCTCGTGTGACAAAGCGGAGGACAATGAACGGACGAACGTGGGGGGCCATGGCCTCAACCATCTTCGGGCTGCTGGCAGCGTTGTTCAGCCTTGATCTGGAAGGGAGGCCTCATGCCGCGACCATCACTGCAATTGGCACGCCCGCGTTGTCGACGGCCGAGACACAGGATGACCTGGGGCGCCTCGTCAATCCTCACAGCGACCTGATTTTTCGAGTGACGGACGCGACGTCTTGTCGAGACTGTCATGCGCCTGTGAAGGGCTCGCCTGAACGCCTCGCCGTGTTAGACAATGGCGCCGTGCGCGGCCTGATTGCTAAAGGGAAGGGCGCGCATGGCCCCGGCCGGTTTGCCGATTGCTTTCGCTGCCATAGCGGTGGCCGCAAGGGCGTGGAGAAATATTCGGATGGTTGAAGCGGTAAGATCGCGCTTGGATCGAACGTGGTTCGGCTCGCACCGTTCCCTCCCAAGGCGAGGCCAAAGACTATCGGACTTTCTCACCCTCCGTTTACCCTCATGAGTCCGCTCTCGCAACGCAGCCTGCTTGTCCTGGCGGGCACGTCCCTCTTCATCGTCGCGGCCTTCGGTGTTGAATGGACCTTGAGCCTGCGAAACGGTCCTCCATTCGGACATACTCAATCGGGGCATGTGGTCGGATGGGTCGGATTTGCTTGTATTCTGTTGACGTGCATCTACCCCATCAAGAAGAGATCCAGACGAAAGCCCGGCTGGCCAAAACGATGGTTTCAGGTTCATATGATCTTCGGTGTGCTCGGCCCCTTGGTGGTTCTGGTTCATTCAGGCACTCACTTTCATGCTCTGGTTCCGATTGCCGCGATGCTCACGATGGGCGTCGTCGTGGTGAGCGGGATTGTCGGCCAGGCGCTGCACTATCTGGCCTTTCGGGAGGTAAATGACCACCGCCGTGAACTGGTGGCGCAAGGGTTATCGGAGACGGACATCGAAGCGCAGGTCCATGCATTGGCCCGCCATGAAGAAACGCTCCGTCTCTGGCAGTGTATTCATGGCCCGATGACGGCGGTTTTTGTGGTGTTAGTGCTGATGCATATCGGACGCGCACTGTATTTCGGGGGGCTGTGATGAGATGCAAGGCCTTCGTGCTTCCGGTGTTTCCTTTGGAGCTGGGGTTGGCTTGGGTGACCGCCGTCTGGGTGGCATGGGCGTCGGCCCGTGATCCCGAACCTTTATGGGCGCCAGGCGATGTGAGCCGTAACCATCGTCATGTCCTGTGTTCAACAATGCCGCGGTTCGCCACTTGACGAAGAAAGGGGACGGGGCGCATCGTCCCGTCGGGTTCGCCCGTTGCCTCCGCTGTCACACCGGGAGCACAGTGGATCTCCAGCATGACGACTAAGACCGCCGCGACCCCATTCTGGACTTGGCCGCTTCCGGAGTTGCTGCAGCAGCTCGACACATCATCGGAGGGTTTGTCCAGCGAGGAGGCGCATCGGCGTCTCATCCAGTTCGGTGGCAACCACTTGCGACGAAAGAGCCGCCTTCGAGAAGCGGTTCTTTTCATGTCGCAGTTTAAAAATCCAATCGTTCTTATTCTCCTATCGGCCGCCGCCCTCTCCGTTTTTCTCGGAAATTCGACGGATGCAGTCATCATTCTGACGATTGTCCTCGTGAGTGGTTTGCTCGGATACTGGCAAGAACATGGCGCCGGTCATGCCGTGGAACGTCTGCTGACGATCGTGCGAGTGACGGCCGAAGTGGTTCGGGACGGAACCGTTCAGGAGATTGCCACCGATGAGATTGTGCCCGGAGATATCCTCTTGCTTTCAGCCGGAGCGGGCGTACCGGGGGATTGTCGCGTGCTTGAGTCAAAAAATTTGTTCGCCGATGAAGCGACATTGACGGGTGAGACATATCCCATCGAAAAGATCGTGGGCGTAGTCGGAGTCGACACGCCGCTAAATCAACGCACGAATTGCGTGTGGATGGGCACGCATGTCATTAGCGGGAGCCCGGGCGATCGTCGTCCGGACGGGGAAAAGCACCGAATTCGGCGGCATCGCGCAACGCTTGACGCTGCGCCCCCCGGAAACCGAATTTGAGCGGGGGGTTCGCCGCTTTGGATATTTGCTTCTCGAAGTCACACTGGTCTTGGTCATGGCGATTTTCGCCATTAACGTGGCGTTGGCCCGGCCGGTCCTGGATGCGTTTCTCTTTTCCATGGCGCTGGCGGTCGGACTGACTCCGCAATTGCTGCCGGCCATTATCAGTATTAATCTCGCCCACGGCGCGAAAAAAATGGCCCTGAAAAAGGTCATCGTCAAACGGCTCGCGGCGATCGACACTTTCGGCAGTATGGACGTGCTGTGCTGCGACAAGACCGGCACCCTGACCGAAGGCGTAGTACGGCTGCACTCCGCAATCGACGTCGAGGGAAAAGAGAGCGAACGTGTCCTCTTTCACGCCTATCTGAACGCCGTGTTCGAGTCGGGGTTTCTGAATCCCATCGATGAAGCGATCCGGCGCCATCGTGGGTTCGACGTGTCCGGTTATCGGAAGCTGGACGAAGAACCCTATGACTTTGTGCGCAAGCGACTGTCGATTCTCGTTGCGCACGGCGATCGGCGCATCATGATCACAAAGGGCGCTTTGCCAAGTGTCTTGAGCGTCTGTTCGTCAGTGGAGTCGGACGGTGGAGGTTCGTGCGGCATGGACGCGATGCGCGACAAGCTTCTGATGCGCTTTGCCGATCTCAGCCGTTCTGGGTTTCGCGTCATCGGCATCGCGTCTCGGGACATTGACGGGGAATCGACGATTTCCAAAGTTCACGAGTGTGACCTGACGTTTCTGGGATTTCTCGTTCTCTATGATCCGCCGAAGGCAGAGATCGCCAAGACACTGGCGTCGCTCAAGGGATTAGGCGTCTCGTTCAAACTGGTCACGGGCGATCACCACCTCGTCGCGGCGCATCTCAGCGAACAGATTGGGTTGCCTAATGCGCAGATGGTAACGGGCGCGGACCTCCGGCAGATGAGCGATGAGGCATTGTTGGCGAAGGTGGGCCAGGTGCAGATTTTCGCGGAGGTTGAGCCCAATCAAAAGGAACGGATCATCCTCGCGCTCAAGAAAGCCGGGCACGTCGTGGGGTATAGCGGCGACGGGATCAACGACGCGTCGGCGCTGCATGCAGCCGATGTAGGCATTTCTGTAGACAGCGCGGTCGACGTCGCCAAGGAGGCCGCGGACATCGTGCTCTTGGAAAAAGATCTCGGCGTGCTGGTGGACGGGGTTCGCGAGGGACGAGTCACGTTTGCCAACACCCTCAAGTATGTATTCATGGCCACCAGCGCCAACTTCGGGAACATGTTCAGTATGGCGGGAGCGTCCTTGTTTCTGCCGTTTCTGCCGTTGCTCCCAAAACAGATCTTGTTCACGAACGTTCTCACCGATATCCCCGAAATGACGATAGCAACCGATGCGGTCGATGATGAGCTGATTCAGCGTCCGCGGCGATGGGATATCGGCTTCATCAAAAAGTTTATGCTGACGTTCGGGCTGGTCAGCTCCGTATTTGATTATCTCACCTTCGCGGCCTTGTTCTTTGTATTGGATGCCGGGATGGGGCAGTTCAGGACAGGCTGGTTCATCGAATCAGTCATCTCTGCGGCCATGATCGTGCTGGTGATTCGCACCCGGCGGCCGTTCCTTCGCAGCCGCCCGGGGAATGGCTTGTTTCTGGCGACGGTCGGGATTGTGGCCGTGACTCTTGCGCTGCCGTTCACACCGATTGGCCTTGTTTTTGGATTAGCGCCGCTACCAATGTTGTTTCTTGCCCTGCTGATGGCGATCGTCGCGCTGTACATGATCAGCGCCGAAGTCGTGAAGAAGATCTTTTATGCGCGCCTGTCATCGATGACAGGATGACATGGCCAATGGGATCTCATAACGGCGACTCGGTCGTCGCTTTGTTACGAAAGTGAGGACTCACAGCGGACTTTATATATGGTTGGCCTTGGCTTCCACGGGTCCCACCCGAATGCGGGCGTCCACAATATGGCAGCCCTGCCCAGGCGGCATGGCAAAGATAGGATTGAGGTCAATCTCGGTGATCGCATCGACCTCTTCGACGAGACGCGACACGCGGAGGAGAACCTCCTCAATGGCCTTGATATCGGCCGGAGGATGGCCGCGATAGCCTTCAAGGAGACGGTAGCCTTTAATTCCGCGGATCATCTCAGCCGCATCGCAATCCGTGAGCGGGGTGATGCGAAAGCACACGTCGCCCAAGATCTCTACATGGATGCCGCCCAGGCCGAAGGCGAGTAAAGGACCGAACAATCGGTCCTGGGTCATGCCGATCATGACCTCAACCCCATCGGCTTGCATTGGCTGTACAAGCACGCCTTCCATTGCGTCCAGGTTGTCGTCATGCGCCAGACGTTCTCGGATCGCGGCGAAGGCTTCGCGAACCTCTCCAGCAGTATGGAGACTCAGGCGAACGCCTCCGATCTCCGTTTTGTGGACGAGACGATGTGAGGCCAGTTTTACGGCGACAGGATATCCGATGCATGCGGCAATCCCTACAGCTTCGTCTGCCGTTGGAGCCACCCCGCCGGGAAGAATAGGGAGGTGCATGGCTGCCAGCACGGCGCGTATTTCCTCGGTGGTCAGCCATCCGCTGCCCCGCCGCACAACGGCCTTCTCACAGATTTCTCGTGCCAGCGGAAGATTGAGGTCGTCGAAGTCCGCGACCATGCCGATGGGTTGTGCACGCCATTCTACATAGGAAGCGGCTTTACTAAGTACGTTGGCTGGCGTCTCAGGAAAGCGATAGGTGGGAACGGTTTCGTGATTGGTCATAAGGGACCGGTCATGATCCCCTTCCGCCATCCAACACGCGAGCACCGGTTTGCCTTTCGCGCCGGCAGCACGGCCTGCGGTAATGCCCGTGACAATGCCGTCAGCTATCGCCGAGTTGTCAGACATGGTCACTGAGGTATAGAGCACGATCAGCGCATCGATTTCGTCTGCAACCAACAGAGTGTGAATGGCTTGATGGTACTGCTGGGGTGTTGCCGAGGCGATGAGATCGACCGGATTCTTCAGAGCGGCAGCAGAAGAAAGAATGGTCGCGAGACGAGCTGTGGTCTGCTCAGAGAGCGCCGGCACAACCAAGCCGCCGGCTTCACAGGCGTCAGCACTCAGAATCGCCGGGCCGCCCGAGTTGGTGACAATCGCGACTCGACGTCCTGGCGGCAGTGGCTGGCTGGACAGACCCGTTGCGAGCGCGAACAGCTCCTCTAATGTATCAGCACGCATCACACCTGCCTGGTGGAATAGAGCATCTACCACGACATCGCGCTGGGCTAAGGCTGCAGTATGAGAGCCCGCTGCACGACTGCCTGAGGGTGATCGTCCACTTTTGATGGCGATAATGGGTTTGCCGCGACTCACGCGCCTAGCTATGCGGGCAAAACGACGTGGATTGCCGAACGATTCCACGTAGAGAAGGATCACTTCGGTGCTTGGATCTTCTTCCCAGTACTGAAGGAGATCGTTTACGGACACGTCACCTTTATTTCCCACACTGACAAAGGTGGAGATGCCGAAATGGAGGCGTCGAGCGGCAGCCAAAATAGTGAGGCCGAGTGCCCCGCTTTGAGATGAGATCGCCACGCGTCCAAACGGTGGAAAATGGGTTGAGAAGGTAGCATTGAGGCACACCGCAGGGTCGGCATTGACGAGTCCGAAACAATTGGGACCGACCATTCGCATGCCATGCTCTCGCACCTGTTGGACGAGCCGCTCCTGGAGTGCACGTCCCTTCGGATCAACTTCAGCAAAACCTGCGGTGATGATGATGAGCGCTCGCACATTTCGATTCGCGCATTCATCGACCACGCCAAGGACGGCGTCGCACGGAACAGCGATAATGGCCATATCAACCGGATGCGGCAGATCCCGCATTGATGGGTACACACGCAGGCCACGAAGTTGTGAGGCGTGCCGATTGATCGGATAGATCGTCCCCTTAAAATTATTTGCGATCAAGGCCTCAAGGAGCTTAGCACCAATCTTAGAGGGATCCCGTGAGGCCCCGATCACCGCCACCGATCGAGGTCGAAAGAAGGGGCGGAGGGACGCCGTGGTCGCGATGCGTTCCCGGATTTCAGAACGAGTCACGGTTGTTTCTGTGGGCACAAGCAATATATCCATCTCCATATCACCGTTTTCCAGGGCTTCATGGACGTCAAAGCCAGATTCCTTAAAGACCTCCCGCATGGCAAGGTTGTCGGCATGCGTCACGGCCCAAAGGTGTACAAAACCGTGCCGAATGGCCAGCAGCGCCAGTCGTTCCAGGAGTAATGTCCCTAACCCTTTTCCATGGAACGTATCATCCACAGCGAGCGCGATTTCGGCCGTGTTCTCCTCTTTTGCAAGGTATGAGCCGGCAGCGATGACATGCTGTTCATCATTCCATGTCCTGGTCACCAACAACGTCAGGAGTGAACGGGGATCGGAGTTGTCGCAGAGAGATGCAAGTAATTCAGCAGGAGGGTTGGTCTCGGAAAAGAATCGGTGTCGCTTTGACTCCCGCGAAAGCCCCTCAACAAACATCTGCAGGGCGCTACGATCCTTAGATTCAGCCAGGCGGATCATGGCTGTAGTTCCATCGCGAAGGATCAAGTATCCAGCCTCCGCCTCGCCCTCCGTAAGCGATGCGACATACATGGGTCTGGTGCGCGTCATCGCCGGCTCGTGGTCCTATGTATGAAGAGAAGAAGCTTTTTCATCATTCTCACCGTACAGATGCCGGGACTGCCTTGTCAAAATGAGTCCCGGTGCGAATGCGGGGCGATTGTTATTTGACGTCGATGGCCATGATGACAAACTCCTTGTTCATCTGCGTTCCTTGATGAGGCTCCACATACATCCCGTCATAGTAATACCATTGAAGCGGTTTCATTTGTCCCAGTGCACGAGGCTGACGAGGCAGCTTGGTGACATCCAAGCCGTTGGCAATAAAGGTCGCGGGATTGATGTAATAGACGATATCTTCTGTGGTCTTCTCAGGCGACCCGGAGAAGTGCACGATATTATGCTTAGACACTGTCTCCAGCATCCACATCTCACTACTGGCACTTGTCGCATCGATCGGCGTCAGTTTGGAATCCTGCGTGAGCAGGTTGGCGCATTGATTTCTCTTTTGCCTTTCCCTCCAACTTCAAGACCGGGCCGAAATCTTTCTTGAGAGCCTGGAGTTGATTGGCCTCATTTGCGAGGGCGTGAGCAGCGATACCGATGCTGAGCAGCGCAGGTAATCATAATGCACAATCCCGTTTTCATGACTGTCCTTCCTGTGAAAGAGGTTGAACTGTTGCATACTCGAATTCGTTGGCGGGTAAGTGGGGGACCGGTGCAATCGGCCAATGGATAGCTTACCGCTCTCGTGAAAGATGGAACGGGTTCGGCTCAAGACCAGTCCTCCCCGGCGCCGTTTTATTTCGTGCGTGCCTTATGTCCGACCGACTGGGGATGGCCGACTTCGCCCGTGGGGGCCGGCGATCCGTCCGGCCACAGATGGAAAATGATTCCATCGGTTTTCGCGGCCGCGGCGCCGATCTCCTTGGCTTTGTCTTCGGGGAGATCTAAAACCTGCACGCGTCCCGTCGCAATTTCCACTTCATGGTCATGATAGTACTTGTTCCAAGTTGCGAGCGGAAGTTCCCGTGCAATCGGCTTGGCGATGAAATACTCAATGTCGGTCAGGCGGGCATTCGACTCGGTCGAGTCAAAGAGCAGGCACTGGAGCACCTCCGCCGAAATCGGCTTGCAATAATGGTGATAAGGACCATGCACCGTGCCATCTTCGAATTTATGAGGAGCCATGACATGGATGGTGAACCCTTCGGCCGGCGATGAAGTAGTCTTGGGCTCTTCCGCCGCACCGCCGGTGGCGGTCATACACGTCAGGACAAGAACGATCATCGGAATTGTACGATTCAGCATGGAAACCTCCTTCAAAAAGTTGCATGTGGTTGAACGTCTGAGCCATCTACCGGGTGAGAGAAACGTATCGTGAAAAGGATTCACTGATATTTATTGTTGGTCGTTTGTACGTACACGGGATAGACGAAACGCTGACGCATGGCGGAGAGAATGGTATAACAATGCGAAAAGGAATGCGATGAGCAAATGGTGAGATGCGTGCCATTCACTGGAGACGACAAATGCCAGCAAAGACCGTCATGACCTCTCTTTTCGTCTCTCTTGCCGTGATGGCAGCCTGCGCTTCGCTGAACGCCTGGTCGGCGGATGCCGAGGTGCTCCGCCCCCGCGTCCCTGTCGATCAACGGGACGCCGCCAAGGCTACCTCGAACCCTCTGTCGCCCTCCGCCGAACTGCTTGAAAAAGGCAAAACGCTTTACCAGGGCAAGGCGTTCTGTATCGCCTGCCATGGGCGGGATGGCAAGGGATTGGGGACGGATCTGGCTCTAAAAGGTCCGCTGCCCCGCGACTTTACTGATGTCATGTGGCAGAACTCCAGGTCCGACGGAGAATTGTTCTGGATCCTGAAAAACGGCAGTCCAGGCACTGATATGGCCCCCTTCATTCCTCTCGTCTTGACCGAAGAAGAAGCGTGGCAGGTGCTGCTCTACGTCCGCTCGTTCAAGGGACAGTAGGAAATTTTATATGCATGTCGGTGGGCCACTTATCGCGGTCGCACTGTATGCGGTGCTGGCGGCTCACGTTCGATCAGCCTATGCAGAATGGTCGGTGATTGCGGAAAACCGGACCTCCTATACTACCGATGCCTTCCAATTCTCCAACGCACGGCGGCTACGATTCACGGAAGATCCCTCGCAGCCTACGGGGGTCTCGCTGAACAAACCTCAGGATGTGGTGTGGGAGCCCGCCGCCGAGATTCGGGATGGATTGACTTCCTCCCTAGGGCATACCTTTCTCTCCTTCAAAGCTCAAGGTGTGCTCTATACCAACAATCCCATTTTCGATCACGGCAACTATCGGGCGCAGATCGAGCACGCCTTTACTCCAGATACGTCCGTCCTGTTTCGGTATCGCTACACCCCCGATTTATTTCTTGGTCCTAATATTGAACATCGCACAGGGCGCCAGTTGATCGAAGGCGAGCGCGTCACGTCACATATATGGCGGACCGAAGTGATGCAACGTTTAGCAGACGCCTGGACGCTGGGCCTCATCGGCCGCTATGGACTGCGTCTCTATAATGAAGCCTTTGCAGAACGCAACACACACTTCTGGACCGGAGGACCGCAGGTCCATTATCAATTGCTATCGAACGTCATCCTGAACCTTGGCTATCTCTACGAACGGGGCTTGGCTGATGGAAGAGGAAATCCGACTTTCGACGACGATGTTTCCTATCGAAGCTACTCTATTTCGTTCGGCACAGATGTTCGCCTCACGCCAGTGTTATCCGTCTCGCTCATTTATCTGTATCAGCGAAAAGATTTTACGAGCGATCTCATTGGAGACACGCACAACGGTCGTCGCGATCAGAGCCACCAGGGTATCGCGGAGCTGAAATATTCGATCACATCATGTTCAAACTTGATTCTGGCTGTTCAACGGACGCAGCGAACATCAACCAACGCACTCCGTGATTTCAACGATACTATTACCTCCCTCGGAGGGCAGATCACATTTTGACCCTGTGCTCAGGGGGTATTGGTATTTTGGTCAGACGCCTCCTTCCAGGGCCTTTCCCCGTTCAAAGGTGTCTGTCAAATCCGGGCCACCCCAGCATATGTCTGTAATCTTCCCTCGCACATAGACCCATTTGGTTTTGCTGATCCTTCTGGGAGCACGACATATCCATACTGCACCAGTAAACAAAGACAATAGCCCATTCCCGTCAGAAGGAGTCATAATGACAAGGACAGCGATTTTTATTTACCTAATAGTATTTGCTGTGGTCGGTCGCACCTCGGAGTCAAACGCTGTCAATGTGAGTATCTCAATTGGGTTTTTCAACGTGAACGTCTGCGACTTCGGTGATTGTGTCGGCAATTTCAACATGAGTGGGACGAACTTCCTTTTGCAAGGAGGAGGGTTCGTAATGGGTCCATCTCTGGAAATGCCTGGAACGACACAAGCGCTTGACTTTATTCTGTTCCCTGGTCCGTTCGGAAGTATCCTGACATTCAATGGCGATCAGTATCTCCCTGTTCCAGCTAACAGCGCCTTTGGCTCACTTGATTTTAGAAGCGTGCTCACGTTCCCAACGGAACCGAGAACTCCGATGGGTGGGTTTCCTCCCATTGCACCGGTCACTATCAGTGGCCCATTTACAATGACCGGCCACTTGCAAGGTTTGGATACAGCTACGAATCAAGTTGCAACGTTCGACTTAACGGGAAGTGGCATCGCATCTGTGCAGTTTGGCTTCAACAGTAACGGTGGGCCTCCTTTAGAAGGAAATTTTATTGTGCGCGCCGCTCAACACACCTTTGTTCCAGAGCCTTCGACCTGGCTGCTGGTCGTCACGGGGTTAGCTGCCTTCTCAGCGATTAGGCGGATTGTGAGAGTCATGCCGGTCGGCTCTTGGGGCTCCCCCAAGGGCGTTGACTATGTAACGAGTAATCCATCGTCCTGAATGGCTCCGCAGCGCCGGTTGTGGCTCCAGAACCTGATGCCTTCAATCTCCAAGGAAGGCTGATCTTTCTGGACTCGGCCATGGTGATGTCCGGAGTCCTTCAGGGAAGAAACACAGTGAATGGTGACTTGGTGGATTTCAACTTAACTGGCTTTGGCATTGCCCATGCTCGAGTTACCCTCGACACGAATCAGTTTGACGAACTTAGGTTTGGCAAAGGGCAGTTGGGTCGCTTGATCTATGACGTCCAGCCTATTCCCGAACCATCCACGTGGTTGCTTTTAGGCAGCAGACTTATCTGGCTAGCCTTGTTAGGGCGAAGGAGAAGATCTAAAGTAGGTGGCTGCGGCTCCAGGCTAAGGGTATCGACGTTGCTCACATTGCACTGAAAAAGGGACTCCATGAGTGTGGCCTCTCTCGAAGTTTTAACGGACGCGCAGGCATATCATATCCTCTCGATTGGCTTGGCCTACCCAACTCTTTAGCAGACAAAGGTGAGAACCATGAAACGAATACTACTGCTCGTTATTATTTTTGTCATCGGCACGGTCTCATTAGGCAAGGCTGATGTGCTGACGTTAGAGGCAACGAGCGGTTTCATTAACGATTCATCACAACTCGGCCCCTTTGCCATCATCTCAGGCGCTGGCTTTCAATTTAGCTTCAACGACAACACCGGAAGTTTTGGCATACCGGATAATATCGATAGGTTGCATCCCGTTCCGAGCCAAGTGATCGATCAAAGTGGCCCATACTCTTTTGAAGTTCATGGAAACCTTGGCGGTGGACATGTAAATATCAATGGGCAGCTGTTTGGGGAGGTGCATGGATCTGGCGTGAGAGACTCTATAGATGTTTCCACTATCCCGTCGACTTCATTCCTCTCGCATCTTGGGGGGAATCTAACACTGGAGGTGACTGCGCCTTTCGTGCTCAGTGGGATTTTGACGGCCACGCGAGATCCCTCACGAGACCGCGATTTGCCAGGTCCGCCACTTTCTGTGAACTACTTGTTTGAGGGGATGGGAACTGTGAACACTGCATTTATAGGTAGAGGCGCTAACTCTGCGTGTGAGATATCTCCTACCTCTGCCTCTTGTGA
>Ga0207691_10000219_pt1 | contig 55457 bp, 42 predicted proteins | sample KBSM13metaG_FD_184327 | JGI IMG/M metagenome (GOLD analysis project Ga0207691, IMG submission 184327) | Miscanthus rhizosphere microbial communities from Kellogg Biological Station, Michigan, USA - KBS M1-3 metaG (SPAdes) (version 2) | ecosystem: Host-associated > Plants > Roots > Rhizosphere >...
GGTCGACCGAGCGATGGAACTCGTCCTGCAAAGGGGCGTCGGGCCGCTGCCGCCGTCGCTCGTGGCGATTTCGCCGGCGCCCGTCGTGACGCCGCCGATGGAGGGGAAGCAGTGAAGGGCCGTCCGGTCACCCCGAGGAGCGCTCTTCCCCACGCCGTCGTCCCGAGGCGCGCCTTTCCTCATTCCGTCATCCCGAGGAGCGCAGCGACGAGGGATCCCGGACTTGATAGTGCGGCTCAGAGCCTGCCGGTGACGGGATCCCTCGCTTCGCTCGGGATGACCGGCACAAACGAGCCCGGGATGACTGCCAAGAGCGTGCTCGGGATGACGGCGTGGGTGGCGCTCATCCTGGCCTTCGCGGCGGCAGCGCTGCCCGCCCAGTCCATGGCGCCGCCGCCGGGCGGGATGGTCCGGGCGAACGAGACGCCGGGCTCGCTCGAGGGGATCGGCATCGACCAGCGCCTCGACGAGAGCCTGCCCCTGGCGCTGCCCTTCCGCGACGAGGCCGGCCGCGCGGTTACGCTCGGCGACTACTTCGGAAAGCGGCCGGTCGTCCTCGCGCTCGTCTATTACAACTGCCCGATGCTCTGCACGCAGGTCCTCAACGGCCTGGTGGCGTCGCTGAACGTGATGTCGCTCGAGGCCGGGAAGGACTTCGACGTCGTGGCCGTCAGCTTCGATCCGCGCGAGACGCCGGCGATGGCGGCCGCGAAGAAGGAGGCGTACCTCTCGCGGTACAAACATCCGGCCGCAGCGCAGGGCTGGCACTTCCTGACGGGGGACGCCGCCTCCGTGGCCGCGTTGACGAAGGCCGCCGGATTCCGCTACCGCTACGACGAGGAGCTCGAGCAGTTCGCCCACGCGAGCGCGATCGTCGTCGCCACGCCCCAGGGCCGGCTCGCCCGCTACTTCTACGGCATCGAATACGCGCCGCGCGACCTCCGCCTCGGGCTCGTCGAGGCCTCGGCCGGCCGGATCGGCACGCCCGTCGACTCGATCCTCCTCTACTGCTTCCACTACGACCCGGCGAGCGGCAAGTACGGTCCCGTCGTCGTCAACATGGTCCGTCTCGCCGGCCTCGCCACGGTCGTCCTGATTGCCGCGGCGATCGTGATGATGAGCCGCCGCCGCGCCCGCGCGCTCCGAGTGATCCACGAAGCGTCCGTTTCGGCCTCGGGGAGCCCCCGCTGATGCCGTTCGTACCCCCGCAGGCCTCCTCGTTCGCGCCGCACGTCGACGCGCTCTACGGCTTCATGATCGCCGTGACGGCGTTCTTCTCGATTCTCATCGGCACGCTCGTCGTCGTCTTTGCGATCAAGTACCACCGCAAGTCTCCGGACGAGGTGGCGACCGAGATCCACGAGTCCGCCGTGCTCGAGATCGCGTGGACGATCATCCCGGTCGGGATCGTCCTCGTCATGTTCTATTGGGGCGCGCAGGTCTACTTCCGCATCACGCGCCCGCCGGCGGACGCCATCGAGATCTACGTCACGGGCAAGCAGTGGATGTGGAAGATCCAGCACGCCGACGGGCACCGGGAGATGAACGAGCTGCACGTCCCCGTGGACCGCCCCATCCGGCTGACCATGGCCTCCGAGGACGTGATCCACTCTTTCTTCGTGCCGGCGTTCCGCTTCAAGCGCGACGTCGTGCCCGGACGCTTCTCGACGGCCTGGTTCGAGGCCACGGAGCCCGGCAAGTACCACCTCTTCTGCGCCGAGTTCTGCGGCACGCGCCACTCGGGGATGATCGGCTGGGTGTACGTGATGACGCCGCCGGAGTACCAGGCATGGCTTTCGGGAGGCGTGGCCGGCGAGTCGCTCGCCGCGGCCGGCGCCAAGCGCTTCGTCGAGCACGCGTGCAACACCTGCCACGGCGACCAGCCGGGCGCCCGGGGGCCGTCGCTCAACGGCATCTTCGGCAAGCCCGTGCGGCTGCAGGGCGGCGGGACCGTTCTGGTCGACGAGGCGTACATCCGCGACTCGATCGTGAACCCGCACGGGAAACTGGTCGAGGGCTATCCTCCGATCATGCCGACGTTCCAGGGCCTCATCAGCGAGGAGGGGCTCCTCCAGCTGACGGCCTACATCAAGTCCCTGTCTCCGGCCGCGGCCCCGGGGGCCGTCACGCCGATGCCCGCGGCCGCCGCCGCGGAAAGGAAACCCGCGAAGCCATGAGCGCCACCGCTCCCGACGAGACGCCGCGCGTCGCCGAACGGCCGAACTACCTGAACACCGGCTACGGCGTGAAGTCGTGGCTGCTGACGATCGACCACAAGCGGATCGCGATCCTTTACCTCATCGGCGTCACGTTCTTCTTCGCGATCGGCGGCCTCTACGCGGCGGCGATCCGCCTCGAGCTCCTCACGCCGGCGGGCGACGTCTTCCAGTCCGAGACGTACAACAAGCTCTTCACGACCCACGGGGTCATGATGGTCTTCTTCTTCATGATCCCGGGCATTCCCGGCGTGCTGGGAAATTTCCTGATCCCGCTCATGATCGGCGCGAAGGACGTGGCGTTCCCGCGCCTGAACCTGCTCTCCTGGTACCTCTACATCATCGGCGGCCTGCTCGCCCTCTGGGCCACGGTCCACGGCGGCGTGGACACGGGCTGGACGTTCTACACGCCCTACTCGACGGTGTACTCGAACGGCTGGGTGGTCGTCACGGGCGTCGGGGTCTTCATCTCCGGCTTTTCCTCGATCCTGACGGGGCTCAACTTCCTCGTGACGCTCCACACGATGCGGGCCCCGGGCATGGGCTGGACCCGGATGCCCCTCTTCTGCTGGAGCATGTACGCCACGGCGATCATCCAGATCCTCGGCACGCCGGTCATCGCGATCACGCTGCTGCTGCTGGTCGCCGAGAGGGTCTTCCATCTCGGCGTGTTCGACCCGGCGCAGGGCGGCGATCCCGTCCTCTTCCAGCACCTGTTCTGGTTCTACTCGCATCCCGCCGTCTACATCATGATCCTGCCGGCCATGGGCGTGATCAGCGAGCTCGTCACGGCCTTCGCGCGCAAGCCGATCTTCGGCTACAAGTTCATCGCGGCGTCCTCGGTCGCGATCGCCACGCTCTCGTTCCTGGTCTGGGGACACCACATGTTCGTCTCGGGCCAGTCGGTCTACGCCGGCCTCGTGTTCTCGATCCTCTCGTTCATGGTCGGCGTGCCGTCGGCGATCAAGGTCTTCAACTGGACGGCCACCCTGTACAAAGGATCCGTCTCGTACCAGACGCCGCTGCTCTACGCGATCGGCTTCATCGGCCTCTTCACGTTCGGCGGGCTGACCGGCCTGATGCTCGCGGCGCTCGGCCTCGACATCCACGTGCACGACACGTACTTCATCGTCGCGCACTTCCACTACATCATGGTGGGCGGCACGATCATGGCGTACCTCGGCGGCCTCCACTACTGGTGGCCGAAGATCTCGGGCAGGCTCTACCCCGAGTACTGGTCGCGCGTGTCGGCGTGGGTCATCTTCATCGGCTTCAACCTGACCTTCTTCCCGCAGTTCATCGTCGGCTACCTCGGCATGCCCCGCCGGTACCACGCGTACCCGGAGGAGTTCCAGGTCCTCAACGTCATGTCGACCGCCGGCGCGTCGATCCTGGGCATCGGCTACGTCATCCCGCTCGTGTACTTCGCGTGGTCGATGCGCTACGGCAAACGCGCCGCCGACAACCCGTGGGGCGCCACGGGCCTCGAGTGGGAGACGCCCTCGCCGCCGCCGACCGAGAACTTCGCGGTCACGCCGACCGTGACGGGCCGGCCCTACGACTACCTGACCGGACGCGAGGAGGCCGCCGCTGGCTGACACGAGCATGGGCGCGCACGCGGCGGCTCACGCCGGTGGCCACGACTCGCCGCCGGAGCTCCGCCACCACTTCGTGGACCTTCCGGCCCAGAGGGAGGCCTCCACGCTGGGCATGTGGGCCTTTCTGGTGACCGAGGTCCTCTTCTTCGGCGGGATGTTCACCGCCTACGTCATCTACCGCGCGACCTATCGCACGGCCTTCGAAGGAGCCTCGAACCTCCTCGACATCAAGCTCGGCGCCTTCAACACGGCCGTGCTGATCATGTCGTCGCTGACGATGGCACTCGCGGTGTGGGCATCGTCGCTGGGCAGGAAAAACCTCATCATCCTGTTCCTCATCCTGACGATCCTTCTCGGGGGCATCTTCCTCGGCGTGAAGGTCATCGAGTACAAGCAGAAGTTCGAGCACCACGAGGTTCCGGGCCCTCACTTCGTCGTTCCGCTCAACGAAAAGACGCACCAGCCGCTGCCGCCGCAGAGCGAGATGTTCTTCTCGCTCTACTTCTGCATGACCGGGCTCCACGCCCTCCACATGATCATCGGGATCGGCCTGCTCACCTGGCTCATCGTGAAGGCGCGCCGCGGGGCGTTCACGACCCGCTACAACACGCCCGTCGACATGGTCGGCCTCTACTGGCACTTCGTGGACGTCGTCTGGATCTTCCTCTTCCCGCTCCTGTACCTGCTGGGGAGGCACACGCTGTGAGCAGCGGCAACAGTCAGGCGCATTCGCATTCCGGAATCGGCGCGTACCTGGGCGTCTTCGCGGCGCTCATGGTCCTGACGGCGCTGACCGTCTGGGCCGCCTTCCAGCACCTCGGCGTCTGGAACACGCCGGTGGCCCTCGCGATCGCCGTATCCAAGGCACTGATGGTCGCCTGGATCTTCATGCACCTGCGCGACTCGCCGAAGCTGACCCTCTTCGTGGTCTTCGCGAGCATCCTGTGGCTCGCCTTCCTGATCCTCATCACGGCCTCGGACTACCTGACGAGATCGTGGCTGCCGATCTACGCCTCCTGAGCCGGGCCTGAGCCGGAGAACCTCCGAGCGCCATGCGTTGGTTCCAAGCGCTGATCCTGGGTCTGCCGATCGCGATCGTCTGCCGGATGCTCGACGCGCCGGCCTGGACGATCTTCCTCGCCTCGGCCCTCGCGCTGCTGCCGCTGGCGGGCTGGATCGGCCTGGGAACCGAACACGTCGCGACGCGCCTGGGAAGCTCCCTCGGCGGGCTCCTGAACGCCACGTTCGGAAACGCGGCCGAGCTCATCATCACGATCTTCGCGCTCCGCCGGGGGCTCGTGGACCTCGTGAAGGCCTCGATCACCGGCTCGATCATCGGGAACACACTCCTGATCCTCGGGCTGTCGGCCGTGGTCGGCGGGACGAAGCACGGCGTGCAGCGCTTCAACTCGAAGCACACCGGGCATCACGCGGCGATGATGATCCTGGCGTTGTCGGCGATGGCCCTCCCCGCCGTCTTCGCGACCGTCGAACGGGATGCCTGGATCCGCGAAGAGGTCTCGATCGGCGTGGCCATCCTGCTCCTTCTGACCTACGCCGCGTACATCTACTACTCGTACTTCTCCAGGGAATCCCACTCGGAAAAGGCCCCGGAGGCGCATGCGCATCCCGCGGGCCGGCCCTGGAGCCTGGCGAAGTCGCTCGGCGTGCTGGCGGGGGCGGTGCTCGGGACGGTCGTCGCGAGCGAGCTGCTCGTGCACGTCATCGAGCCGGTCTCGAAGTCGCTGGGCCTGACGCAGTTCTTCGTGGGCCTCGTCGTGATCCCCATCATCGGCAACGTCGCCGAGCACTACGGGGCGATCACGTTCGCGAGACGCAACCAGATGGAGCTGTCGATCTCGATCGCGGCCAACTCCTCGACGCAGATCGCGATGTTCGTGGCGCCGTTCCTGGTCCTCGCGAGCCTGGTCGTCGCGCCGATGCCGATGAACCTGATCTTTCAGCCGATCGAGCTCGTGACGCTCTTCGCCTCTGCGGCGATCTTCGCGTACGTCTCGCTCGACGGCGAAACGAACTGGCTCGAGGGCGTACAGCTGCTCGCCCTGTACCTGATCGCCGCGATCGCGTTCTACTTCCTGCCCGGCGCGCTCTGAGGGAGCGGGGCCCGGCCCCCGCGCCCACGGGACGCCAGGAGCACCGCGACGAGGATGAGGGCGCTGCCGGCGATGATCCGCGGCGAGAGCGGCTCCGAGAGGACGAGGTGGCCGAGGATGACGGCGATCACCGTGTCGACGACGGGGATCGTCCCGATCACGGACACGGGCACGCGGTGGAGAAGCCAGAAAAGACCGGCGAACGGGAGCGCGGTGCCCAGGATCGACAGATAGAGGAGCGCGCCGACTGACATCGGGGTCCAGCGCAGCGCCGCGCCCGGCTCGAAGACGGCGGCGAGGGCGAGCAGGAGCGTCGAGCCCGAAAGCGTCTGCAGCCAGGTGTTCCAAACGGGCGGCACGTCCGACAGGTACTTCTTGTTGTAGACGTTCGCGAAAGCGGCCACGAGCGACGCGCACAGGGCCAGGCCCGAGCCGACGAGCATCGGCCGGGTCTGGTGCGAGAGCAGATTCCCGAGAGCGGGCGACTCGATGACCATGACGCCGCCGAGGCCGAGGAGCGCCGCGGCCGCCGTCCGCGCCGTCACCGGCTCGTCCGGGAGCAGGTAGTGGGCGAAGATGCCGGCGAAGATCGGAAACGTCGCGAAGAGAAGCGCGGTGAGCCCGGAGTCGATGCGCTCCTCGGCGAGAAAGACGCAGGCGTAGTTCACGCCGATCTGCAGCAGGCCGCTGAAGACGACGAGCTTCCAGCGCCCCCGTCCGGCTTGCGACGCGCCGCGCGCGAACGCGAACGGCGCGAGGAGCGCGCACGCGAGCGCCATGCGGATCGCGCCGAACCAGAGCGGGGGGAGATCGCGCAGGCCGATCTTGATGACGAGCCACGTGGAGCCCCAGACCGCGCAGAGACCGATGTACATCGCGAGCCGCCGGCCGGAGAGCGCGGACATTGGAGGCGCATCCTATAGAATCCGGGCCGTGCTCGAAGCGTTCGAAGCGAACATCGACCGCGGCCTTCCCAAGCCGGAGCTCTACCGGGACCTCGCGAAGTCCTTGGAATCCTTGCTCGAGGGCGAGACCGATCCGATCGCCAACCTCGCGAACGCCTCGGGACTTCTCTCCGAGGCGCTCGAGGGAATCAACTGGTGCGGCTTCTACCTGCTGCGCTCCGGAGAGCTGGTGCTCGGGCCATTTCAGGGCAAGCCCGCGTGCGTGCGGATCGCTCTCGGCCAGGGCGTCTGCGGCACGGCGGCGGCGAAGCAGCAGACGCTGGTCGTCCCCGACGTGGAAGCGTTCCCCGGCCACATCGCCTGTGACGCCGCCTCGCGCTCGGAGATCGTCGTGCCGATCCTCGAAGGCGGCACGCTCCGCGGCGTGCTCGACGTCGATGCGCCCGAAAGGAACCGCTTCGACGAAGAAGACCGGGCGGGGCTGGAAGAGTTCGTCCGCGTGCTGATCCCGCGGGTGGCGTGGGAGCGGGTGTAGGGAGCCGAACGGCGCTGCGAGTCCGGGATCCCTCGTCGCTACGCTCCTCGGGATGACCGCTGAGAGAGGCTCCTCGAGTTGGGATCCCCTCCGCTCCTAGGCAAGCCGTCATCCCGAGCGATAGCGAGGGATCCCGAACTCGGCAGGCTTACGAGACGGGGACGGGAATTCGCGGCGTCTGTCGCGAGTCGAGTCACGGGATCCCTCGTCGCTGCGCTCCTCGGGATGACCGCTTCGCGAGCGCGTCGCGCTCGCGGCGCGGTCAATTCAGCGGAAGCCTCCCGGCGAACCCTTCCTCGTAGGAATGGAAGTGGTTCAGGGACTGCTCGGGGTACTTCCAGCAGTAGTAGCCGGCGCCGGAGTCGAAGTCGACCAGCCAGAGGCCCTTGATCTCGAGGCCGAGCGTCCGCAGCTCCTCGGCCCACTCCTGTACGACCTCCAGCCGGGCGTCTTCGAGATCGCCCGGGAGCTTCGCGTAGCGCTCCACCGCGTCGGCCGTGAGCTCCTGCACCTTCGGCATCAGGGCCCGCGCCTCATCGAGCGTGAAGGTGCGCCGGGGCTCGGAGGCGCCTTCCGGAGTCTCGAGCGCCTCGGCGCCGTGCGCGCGCAGCGCTTCCACGAGCCGCAGCGTCATCTCGGCCTCCTTGCCGCTCGCCGCTTCGGCGTAGGCCTCGAGCACGGGCAGCGCCTCCTCGAGGCGGCCGCACCGCACGAGGAGCAGGCCGCGCTCGCGGGCGAGTGTCGCGTCGCCGGGCTCGAGAGCCTCGGCGCACGCCAGCGCTTCGAGGGCTTCCTCCCAGCGGTCCCGCCTCTCGTAGGAACGCCTCAGATTCAGGAGCACGCGCGAGAGAATCGCCCGCGGCGCATCGGGCTGCAGGACGTCGCGGCCGACGGCGACCGGCTGGCCGAAGATCGACGCCAGCCTGCTCGCGAGGCCTCCGGCGTCGTAGAGCGTGCCCCGGTCGAACGGATCGAGGTACGAGCCTTCCGGAAGGTCCGCCCCGCCGACGACGAAATGTCCCGGCAGGCCGACGCCCGTCAGCCGGATCCCCGCGAGCCGCGCGACCTCGATCGTCACGATCGAGAGCGTGATCGGCATGCCGGTCCGCCGGGCGAGGACGCGGGCGACCGAAGAGTTCGAAGGCTGGTCGTAGGACTCGGCGTCGCCGGCAAAGCCCTCCTCGGTGAAGAGCACCTCGCTGAGCGCTTCGTGCGGCGTCTCGCCGGTATCGCGCCGGGAGCGGACCCGACCCGCGAGCTCGGCGACCGCGCTCCGGGCGGCCTCGAGGTCCTCGTCGGGATCCACGAGCTCCGAGACGAGGAGCGCGCCCTCGAAGAGGTCGATCTCTTCGATCGCGTCCGTGGCGGCGAGCTTGCGGAACCGTTCCGGAAGATCGGATGCAGGCATGAGCGGCCCCTTACGTCTCGCGGCGCGCGATGGCGACGCCGTCCCGCAGCGGCACGATCACCGACGAGAACTCCGGAAGCGCGAAGAGCCGCTTGTTGAACTGGCGGATGCCCTCGGTCGCGGCGTCGTGCACCTTCTCGTCCACGACCTTCCCGGACCAGAGAACGTTGTCGGCGATGAGGAGGCCTCCCCGCCGGACGCGGGGCGCCGCGGCCTGGAGCGCCCGCGGATACCCGTCCTTGTCGACGTCGATGAAGATGACGTCGTAGTAGCCGGTCGTGGCCTCGAGCGCCTCGGCGGCGTCGCCGACACGGATCACGACCCGGTCCAGAAATCCCAGCCTCTCGAGGTAGCCCCGGGCCTGCTCCGCCTTCTTCGGGTCGCCGTCGGTGTAGGTGACCTGGCCGCCACGGCCGACCGCGCGGGCGAAGAAGGCCGTCGAGTAGCCGATCGCGCTGCCGAGCTCGAAGACGCGCTCGGCATTGATGCTGCGCGCGAGCGTTTCGAGCAGGGTTCCGACCGCCGGGCCGACGATCGGGACGTCGTGCTTCGCGGCGTAATCCTCCATCTCGGCGATCACCGGATCCCGAGGAGCAAGGAGATCCAGGATGTAGCGGTCGAGAGCGGGCGCGACGAGGTTCACGGCGCAATCCTATAATCCCGCGCGTGCCTCCCCTGCCTCCGCGCGTCGAAAAGCTCCTCGCGGAGATTCCCGCGGAGGAGCTCGCGCAGCTTTCGGCGACCCGCCGCGACTTCCACGCGCACCCCGAGCTCGCCTACGAAGAGCGGCGCACGGCGGGCATCGTCGCCGGACGCCTCGCCGGCCTCGGTCTCGCGCCGCGCACCGACGTCGGCCGAACCGGCGTATTCGCGGACGCCGGGCCGTCCCGGGGCCGCCTGATGCTCCGCGCGGACATGGACGCCCTCCCCCTCGAAGAGGCGATCGGCCAGCCCTTCGCCTCGAAAACGCCGGGGCGCATGCACGCCTGCGGACACGACGGCCACATGGCGATCGGTCTCGCCGTCGCCGAACGGCTGACCCGCGACGCGCCGGCGCGCGGCCTGCGCTTCCTCCACCAGCCCGCCGAGGAAGGCCAGGGCGGCGCCGAGGCCTGCGTGCGGGACGGCGCCCTCGAGGGTGTCGAGGCGGCGCTCGGCCTTCACCTCTGGAGCGGGCTTCCGGTCGGGAAGATCGGCCTCAACCGCGGCGCGCTCATGGCTGCCGTGGACGAGTTCACGATCGAGATCGAGGGCCCCGGCGGCCACGGCGCCATGCCCCACGAGACCGCGGATCCCATCCTCGCGGCGGCGCGCATCATCGAGTCCCTGCAGTCCATCGTGTCGCGCGAGATCTCGCCTCTCGATTCCGCAGTCGTCACGATCAGCCGCATCCAGGGCGGCACGGCCTTCAACATCATCCCGAAGTCGGTCACGCTCCAGGGCACCGCCCGCTCGTTCACGCCCGAGGCCGGCCGCGCCCTTCCCGAGAAGCTCGCCCGCATCGTCCAGGGCACGGCCGCCGCCTGCGGCGTGACCGCGCGGATCCGCTACGAGCGCCTCAACGGCGCCACGGTCAACGACCCGCGCATCGCGGAGATGGTCCTCGCCTCCGCCGCCCGCGTCGTCGGTGAGGAGAACGTCGAGACCGACACGCGTTCGCTGGCCGGCGAGGACATGTCGGTCTATCTCGAAAAAGTCCCGGGCTGCTTCTTCTTCGTCGGCTGCGCGCCCGAAGGCGAGCCCCGGCCGCACCACTCTCCCCGATTCGACATGGACGAGCGGGCGCTCGGCGTGGGCGTCGCCGTGCTCGAGGCCGCGGCCCGCGACATCGCCCGGCGGCTCTGACGGCCCGACCCGCGTGCCGACACTGCCGGTCGTCGCCCTGGCCGCGTATCTCGCGGCCGTCCTCGCGATCGGCCTCGCGTGGCGCCGCCGCGCCGGAAGGGACGAGGCCTCCTTCTTTCTCGCGGACCGCTCGCTCAACACGTTCTGGGGGTTCATCGGCCTCGCCTCGCTGACGACCGGCGGCTCCACGACCGTCGCGCTCGCCGCCCTCGTCTATACGCACGGCCTGCCGGGACTGTGGCTGGACCTCTCCGGAGCGCTCGGCCTCGCGGCCCTCGGCCTCTTTCTCGCGAGGCGGGTCCGCCGCGAGGGCGCCGTGACGCTTCCGGAGATCGTCGGCCGCCACTACGGCGAGACGGCGCGGAGGGTCGCGGGAGTGCTCGTCCTCGCCTCCGAGATCGTGTGGTTCGCGCTGCTGACGGAGACGACCCAGATCGTGCTGACCGCGGCGCTGGGCATCGCGCCGACCGGCGCCCTCGTGCTCGCGACGGCCGTGTTCGTGACGTATACGGCCTTCGGCGGCCAGTTCGCCGTCGTCCGCACGGACCTTCTGCAGTACGGGCTGATGCTCGTCGGGATCCCGGGCGTCGCCCTCGTGTGCGCGCTGCGCGGCGCCGGGGGATTCTCCCGCCTGCCGGCGGAATTTCTGAGCTTTCCGACCTCGCCGAGCTTCGGGGTGTCGGACATCCTCGCGATGCTGGTCCTGATCGGCCTGCCGCACATGGTGGGCAGCGACGTCTACCTGAAGCTTCTCTCCTGCCGGGACGAAGAGACGGCCCGGAGATCCGCCTTGCTGGCGTCGGTGTCCAAGGTCCTCTTCGGCCTCTCCGTCGCCGCGATCGCCCTCGCCGCGCGTACCGCTCTGCCGCCGGTCGACGCTCCCCACGCTCTGCCCGCAGCGGTCCTGGGCTTCGCGCCTCCGGCCCTCGCGGCGCTCGTGCTGGTGGCGCTCGTCGCGACGATGCAGACTTCGGCCGACGTCGTCCTGCTCTCGGCGACCGCGGTGACGGCCCGCGACCTCGCGCCGCCGATCCTCGGCGGACCGATGCCGCTGTGGGCGGCCCGACTCCTCCCCCCGCTCTACGGAGGTCTCGGCCTCGCGACGGCGCTCGCGATGAACCGCGACGTTCTCGAGACCCTGAAGCTGGGCTATTCGATCTTCGCGGCCGGACTGATCCTTCCGGTGCTCGCGGCGCTGTGGCCCGGCCTTCCGCGCGTGCCGCCGCGGGGCGCCATCGCCGCGATGGCCGCCGGCGGAATCACCGCCGCGGTCGGGCGCTTCGCTCCGGGGCTGTATGGAGGCCGCGATCCCGTGCTCGTCGGCACGGCGGTCAACGCAGTGGTACTGCTCGCAGCCTGGGCGCTTCGGGGGGTCGGCTCCGGCTCTCCAAAGCTCCCCGGACGGTCACAAGCCTAGGGCGGGCGGTTGCCGCTGACCGGAGGCTCGGCCAGGCACTCATAAGCCGGCTCCTCGGGCGACCGGATCACCGCGAAGTCCCAGTGGCTCTTCTCGCCCTCCCACTCACGCAGCGGCTGGTAGAGCACGATGTGCGCCGGGCAGTTGACGCGCTCGAAGGTGACGATCGCCAGGCCGGGCTGTTTGACGAACACGCGTGGATCGCGGGCGTCGGGGAAGCGCTTCTTGACGAGCTCGATGGGATCCAGAGCCCACGGCGCCTCGGCCGGGATCTTCTTCTGCCGCTCCTGAAGCCGCACGAGATCGTTCGCGAACGTCGGCTGATGGACCAGGCCCCAGTAGGCGAGGTCGAAGCCTCCCCCCTCGGCCCATTCGGGGTCGAGGCTCTCGGAGACGATCCGGAACCGGCGCTCGCCGAAGACGTAGCTCGTGGTCAGCGTGAAGCTCCGGTAGCGGGGCGGCAGCTCCTTGTTGATGAACGTGTCGACCGCGATCCGCCGCGAGATGCCCTCGGGCCCGAACGTCACCTCGACGGTCGAGCGCGGCAGGGCGATCGAGAAGGTCGTGTCGAACCGGCCCCGATCCAGCCGGTACATGTGCGTCTCGAAGAGCCGCGGCTCGCCGGCGTGGACGATCTGGAGGGCGACCTGCGGCCGGTCGTCGAAACGGAAGTCGACGCTGCGGAATGCCAGGAGCTCGTCACACTTGGCGGGGTCGTCCGTCTGATTGCACTCGAGGGGCAGGTGGCCCGCGAGCAGGAGCTCCCATTCCGCGCCCTTGCCGCGCTTGAACACGGCGAGGATCGGGTTCTCGAACGGCAGCCGCGAGCGGGAGACGAAACCGACGGCGGGGATGTCGGGCGGGAGGCTCCGGAACGTTCCGATCCCGGAGACGAGAGCCTCGAAGACGCCGTCGCGGTCGAGGTCGACTTCCTCGACGCGGGTCAGCTTGGAGAAGCTGACGTTGCGGTTCTCGTAGCGGCCGACGCGGCGCTCGGGCGCGGCCCCCTTGTTCTGGCGCGTCTCGCGCTCGGGCGGCAGGGGCGTCGGGATGGGCGTGGGCACGGCCGTCGCAGCCCGCTTCGGAGCGGTCGCCGGCGGGACGGTCGCTTTCGGCTTCTGCGTCGCCGCGCCTTCGGCATAAAGCCCGAGGGCCAGGGCGCACGCGCCGACAAGGGTCGCTCGTTTGTGGGGACGCATTTCCGTCTGAGAAAAGGGTACCAGAGTTGCCGGAAACGGTGTCTGTCGTAGGCTACGCCCCGTGCCGGCCACACGAGTTTTCGACTGTCACATCCACGTCCAACCCTGGGAGCAGATGCGGCCGGACGTCCGCGCCCTCATGGAGGCCGGACGGAAGGACCTGGCCGGAGTCCAGGCGCTGCTCGCCGATCCGAAAGCGCTGCTCGCCCTCATGGACCGGGAGGGCGTCGAGAGAGCGGCGCTCATCAACTACGTCGCCCCCGAGGTCATGGGCTTCGGCCCCTCGGTCAACGACTGGATCACGCGCTATGTCCGCGGACACGAGGATCGCCTGTATGCCGTGGGCTCGCTTCATCCCCGCCACACGCGCGACGCGGGCGGCGAGACGCGGCGGATCTTCGAGCAGGGCATCCGGATCCTCAAGATCCATCCGCCGCATCAGCTCTTCGCCGCGAACGCCTACGTCGACGGCAGCCTGCCCGGTCTCGCCGAGGTCTACCGGGCCGCCGAGGAGCACGGCCGCCCGGTCACGATCCACACGGGGACCTCGATCTTCCCGGGCGCGCGCAACCGCTTCGCCGATCCGATGCCCGTGGACGACGTCGCCGTGGACTTCCCGAAGCTGAAGATCCTCCTCGCCCACGCCGGGCGTCCGCTCTACATGGAGACGGCGGTCTTCCTGGTGCGCCGCCACCCCAACGTCCACATCGACCTCTCCGGAATCCCACCGAAAAAGCTCCTCGAGTACCTGCCGCGCCTCGAGGACCTCTCCGACCGCTGCCTGTGGGGAACGGACTACCCGAGCCCCGGGGTCGCCTCCATGAAGAAGAACGTCGAGGACTTCCTTCGGCTCGACCTGTCGGAGGCGGCGAAGGAGAGGATCCTCTGGGGGAATGCGGAGCGGGTGATCGGGGGAAGTTGAGTTGAGTGTTCCGCGTTGAGCGTGAAGACGAGCCCGCTCAACTCTCAACCTTCAACTCTCAACCTCTCCATATAATCCCCACATGACCTCCGTCCTCGTGATCGGCGCGGGCACCATGGGCCGCGGGATCGCCGGGGCCTGCGCGCTCGCCGGACACGACACGCGGGTCTTCGACGCGGATCCGGACGCCCAGCGCGCGGTGCGCGGCCACGTCGAGGGATCCTGGGCGCGGGCGGTCGACAAGGGCAAGCTCACGAGCGAAGCCGTGGAAGCGGCGCGGCACCACCTCAAGATCATCCAGTTTCTCAAGGACGCCACGGAGGTGGACGTCGCGATCGAGGCCGTCCCCGAGGCGATCGAGCTCAAGCAGATGCTTTTTTCGGAGCTGGATGATCTCTGTCCGCCGAGGACCATCTTCGCCTCCAACACCTCCTCCCTGTCGATCACACGCATCGCCCGGGCGACCGGACGGCGGGATCGGGTCATCGGAATCCATTTCTTCAATCCCGTGGCCGCGATGCCCCTCGTCGAGATCGTGAGCGGCAAGGAGACTTCCGCCGAGACCGAGAAACGGGCGCTCGAGCTGGTCCGCTCGCTCGGCAAGGAGGCCGTCCGGGTCCATGACTCCCCCGGCTTCGCGACGTCGCGACTGGGCGTGGCCCTCGGCCTCGAGGCGATGCGCATGGTCGAGGAAGGCGTCTCGAGCGCCGAGGACATCGACCGGGCGCTCGAGCTGGGCTACGGGCACCGGATGGGCCCGCTCAAGACAACCGACCTCGTCGGCCTGGACGTCCGTCTCGCGATCGCCGAAACCCTCGCCGCGGAGCTTCCGTCCGACCGCTTCACGCCTCCGGAGATCCTCAAGACACTGGTCGCGGAGGGGCGGACCGGCAAGAAGGCGGGCGAAGGGTTCTACCGCTGGGACGGCGAGAAGGCGGTCGGTCCCGCGCCGCGCGCCGTGGAGCTCGCGAAGAAGCGATGAGCGCGCCGGATCGGCGGGGCCTCAACATCGGCGTCGTGCTCGTGGGCCTCGGTCTCTTCTTTCTTCTTCGGCGCGAGCTCCACCTCTCGGGGCCGGGCCCGATCCTGCTCGTCATCGGCGCGATCCTCTTTACATTCGCGGCGCTCCGGAACTTCCGCGGGCCCGTGGTGCCGGCCGGCGTCCTGCTCGGCCTCGGCGCCGGTTTTCTGCTGCGGGACCCGCTCGAGCCGTGGATGCCGCCCTGGGCGACGATCCTGCTGGGCCTCGGCGGCGGGCTCCTGCTCGCGGCGGGCATCGACCGCCAGGCGGGACGGGATCGGCGCCCCTCGACGCTCGCGCCGGGAATCGTCCTCGTCGCAATCGCGGCAGCGGCGGCCCTCGCAACGAACTTCCGGTTCCCGGAGAACGTCGTCGAGGCGGTCTGGAGATTGTGGCCCTGGGCGTTGCTGGCGGCGGGCGTGATCCTGGTGGTCCAAGGAATGCGGAGACGCGCCTAGTTCTCAGAGATCCAGGACTCTCGCGACCTCTTTCGGCTTCGACGCCGCCGGAGGAGGAGCCGCCCGGCGAGCCGCGAGGAGGCTCGCCGTCGTGAGGAGCATCAGGAGAGCCGCGGCGATCTCGAGCGAGAAGAAGCCGGTCGACAGCCGGTGGTAGCGGTCGAGAAGGATCTTCGAGGGGTCCGCCGCCGGCAGGGTGTCGATGAGCCCGGGCGCGTCCCGCCGGATCCGGTCGATCGGCGGGATCAGGAGCTGCTGGATCACGAGCGCTGCGAAGAAGCCGAGGACCGGCAGCCGGGTGAGCAGGGCCCGCGTGCCCCGCGGCGTGTCCCGGCGCGTCAGCCACCAGGAGGTCGCGAAGAGGACCCCGAAGCTCACCTGCGCCAGGATGCAGAGCTTCGTGAGGATCGGGCTCTGGACCGCACCGGCGAGGTCGCGGGTCGGCAGCACGTGGAAGACGGACGGCGCGACGACCGCTCCGAAGAAGAGCGGAGGCCCCAGGGCCAGAGCGATCGCCCCCAGGTGCAGCGTCAGAACGAGGGTGTCGAGTCGGCCTTCATCTTTGACGCTCACTTCACCTCACGCCACCCACTCGGCCCGGACTGCCGGCGTCAGGCCGGCCGAGTGCGCGCGATCGAGGAGAGCCTGCACCGCCTGTCGGCCGGCTTCTCCGTAGCCCTGCGTCCAGGCGTTCACGTACATTCCGACGAACTGGTCGGCCTTCTCGCGCGGGAGGCCGCGGGCATAGCGCATCGCGTGGTCCAGGGCCGCCGAACGATGGGCCAGGCCGTACTCGATCGAGCGGGAAAGAGTCCGCGAGATGCGGCCGATGCGCTCTTCGCCGAGATCCCGCCGCACGACGTTGCCGCCGAGCGGCAGCGGGAGGCCGGTCTCCTCTTTCCACCACCGGCCGAGGTCGACGATTTCCGTCAGCCCTTCGTCGCGAAACGTCAGCTGTCCCTCGTGGATGAGGAGGCCCGCGCGCTTCCGCCCCGCGGCGACTTCCTCCTGGATGCGATCGAACGCGAGCGCTTCGGTGGAGACTCCGGGCGCCCACAGCCGCAGCGCGAGAGCCGCCGTGGTCCACGGCCCGGGAGAGGCGACGACGACGTCGCCCGACGCGATCGACTCCCGGGAGATCGGCGCGCGCGCGACGACGACGGGCCCGTACCCGTCCCCGAAGGACGCTCCATGCGGCAGGAGCACGTAGCGGTCGGCCAGGTGCGCGTAGGCATGGAAGGACACCGCCGTCACGGCGAGCTCTCCGGCCATCGCGCGCCGGTTCAGCGACTCGATGTCGGAGAGCTCGTGGCGGAAGGAGAGCCCTTCGGTGTCGACGCGGCCTTCGGCGAGCGCATAGAACATGAACGCGTCGTCGGAGTCGGGACTGTGCGCGACGGTGATGGTCTCGGAGGAGCTCACGCGCGGATTCTATTGCTCCCGATCGTGCCGCCGCCGACGCATCGACTTGACTTGCGTCGCGCCGAAAGCCACAATGAAGTCAAGAAGAGATTGCAAGGAAAAATCTTGTACCTGACCAAGGGAAGCTTCTAAAATCAAATCGCCGGCGGGTGGTAGCCCGACCGGCGATATTGACGAGCGTATGACCCAAGAATCAATCGGCAGCGACAGACCGAAGGCGATACGCCCTTTGACGGGGGCGGAAAAACTAGCACCTCGCCCGCAGGCTGTCAATTGGCTGTCGGGAGGGAGGTGACACAATGGCTACGAAGAAGAAGGCCGCGAAGAAAGCGAAGAAGGCGACCAAGAAGAAGAAGTAAGTCAAGCACTTACAGCTTCCAACACGGTTTCTCGGGGGCCTGCGGGCCCCCTTTTTTTATCCCTTGATTTTCCCCTCCCGAGGACAGCTCCGGGCCGAAAACCGTCCAGGGCTATATCTATATTGATATAGTTTCGCCGTGTCGCTCCCCCACGTCCTCCTCGGTCTCCTCCATTCCGAGCCGCGCACCGGATACGACCTCGCGCGGACGATGGAGGTGGAGCTCGGATCGGCATGGAGCGCGGGCGTCTCCCAGATCTACCCCGCCCTGGCCCGGCTTCGCCGGAACGGGTGGGTCCTGCTCCGGACCCTCGGGCCCCGCCGCGGCCCCCCGCGGCTCCTCTATCGGCTGACGGCGGCCGGCCGGCGGGAGCTCGCGCGCTGGCTCACCGCGCCGGCGCCCGAGGCCCGCCGCCACGACCCGCTCCTCGTCCGGATCGCCTTTCTCGACGCTCTGCCCTCCCCCGAGCGGCGACGCGCTCTCTCCGAGATCGAAGCCGCGCTCGCGGCGGAGGTGGATCGTTGGAGGACTCTTCCGCCGGCCGGGGGGTCACGCGGGCTCGCGAGGCGCGCGGCCGTCGAGGAGCGGGAGGCGTTGCGTCGGCTCCTCACGCGAGAGACCGCGCCCCCTGTGGACGTCCCATTCTCAGGACGCAAGCGGGCGACTTCCACCTCGGGCCCACGTGCGATCTCGGGCCCGCGTCGCCGCTCCCGGACCCCGGCTCGTCGCAAAGGCTGATCCTTCCGCCGCTCCGGACGTATGATCCGGAAGTGAGGTGAGCTCATGAGCGACGACGAACTCAAGAGCGGTTTCACACGTCGGGATCTGGTTCGCGGCACCCTCGTCGGCGCGATCGCGGTCGGCGCCGGGACGAAGGTCGTCGCGGCCGAGACCGGGGCCATCGGACCTGGACCTGTCCCCCTCGAGCTCAAGATCAACGGCACCGTCCAGAAGCTCTCGGTCGAGCCCCGCGTCACGCTGGTCAGCGCGCTGCGGGATCGGCTCGGCATGACGGGTACGAAGTCCGTTTGCGGCCGGGGCGCCTGCGGCTCCTGCACCGTGCTCATCGACGGAAAGGCGGTCTGCTCCTGCCTGACTCTGGCCCACGAGGTCGGGGGCCGCGAGATCACGACGATCGAGGGCCTCGCGGCGGACGGACGGCTCTCGGCAGTCCAGCAGGCGTTCATCGAAGCGGATGCCCTCCAGTGCGGCTACTGCACCTCGGGAATGATCATGTCCTGCAAGGTGCTGCTGGACTCGAACCCGAAGCCCAACCGCGATCAGATCCGCGCGGCGGTCGCCGGGAATCTCTGCCGCTGCGGCACCTACCCGCACGTCTTCGACGCCATGGAGCGGGTCAGCGGCGTCCGGACCGCAGAATCGGCGCCCGAAGGTCCCGACCCGAGACGTTTGCCGGCCGATCGCGACGCCTTCCGGGACGATCCCCGCGTCGCCGCCGCCATCCTCGAGGTTCTGGCCGATGAGGAGGGACTGGCGTGAAAGAGAAAATCCGCGTCGGCTTCGAGGGCGACTTCCAGTTCAAGGAGATCGAGATTGCCGCCGGCGATCCCGCCCCCTGGGATCCTTCTCAGAAGTTCTCGGTCCTCGGCGGTCGGGTCCCCCGCCTCGACGGCAAGGTCAAGGCGACGGGCGAAGCGAAGTACCCGAGCGACGTGCGCTTGCCGGGCATGCTCTACGCCCGCATCCTCCGGTGTCCTTACGCCGCCGCGACGGTGAAGTCCATCGACCTCGTTCCCGGCCGGACGTCGCCGGGCGTCAAGGCCGCCCTGGCGCTCGCCGAGCCCGGCGAGAAGATGCGCTTCGCCGGCCAGGAGGTCGCGGCCGTCGCCGCGGATACCCCCGAGCGCGCCGACGACGCGATCCGCGCGATCAAGGTCGTCTACGAGCCGCGGCCCTTCGTCGTCGGCATCGACGCGGCGAAGAAGCCGGACGCCCCTCTCGTCTTCGAGGGGAAGGCCGAGACCAAGTCTTCCGCCGGCGAGGTGGAGTCGCGCGCCAAGTCGCTCCCCCGCAACGGCAACGTCCTGGGCCCGCGCTCCACGGTGCGGGGCAACGTCGAGGACGGCTTCCGCAAGGCCGACAAGGTCGTCGAGACGACCTACACGACGCAGGTCCAGACTCACACCGCCCTCGAGACCCACGGCCTCATGGCGCACTGGGAGGGAGACGAGCTGACCGTATACGCATCCACGCAGGGCATCTTCATCATGCGGGACGAGCTCGCCGAGTCGCTCAAGATCCCGGTCGCCAAGGTCCGCGTCCTCACGGAGTACATGGGCGGAGGCTTCGGCGCCAAGTTCGGCCCGCGGGTCGAGGGCGTCGCAGCCGCACGCCTCGCGAAGATGGCCGGAGCGCCCGTGAGGCTCTTCCTCGAGCGCAAGGAGGAGCAGACCGCCACCGGCAACCGCCCCTCCTCGGTCCAGACCATCAAGCTCGGCGCGACGAAGGACGGCAAGCTCACGGCCATGCAGCTGACGGTCTACGGCACCGGCGGCACCAACGGGGGCACGGGCACGTCCGGGCCCATCAAGAACGTCTACGCGTGCGAGAACCTCAAGGTGGAGGAATACGACGTCTTCACGAACGCCGGCCCGTCCACGGCCATGCGCGCGCCCGGGCACCCCCAGGGCGCGTTCGCCCTCGAAGCGGCGATGGACGAGCTCGCGCTGGCGCTCGGCATGGATCCGCTCGAGCTCCGACTCAAGAACGATCCCTCGGCCGTGCGGCGGGAGCAGTTCCGCGTCGGCGCCGAGAAGATCGGGTGGAAGGACCGCGACGCTCGCCGCAAGACCAACGACCCCGAGGTCTTCCGCGGCGTCGGGTTCGGCGCCGCGGTCTGGTACAACACCGGCGACACGGGACCCCGCGCCACCGTCCACATCCACCGCGACGGCTCGACCGAAGTCGAGCACGGCGGGCAGGACCTCGGAACGGGAGCGCGGACGATGATCGCGATCGTCGCCGCCGAGGAGCTCGGCGTGCCCCTCGAGAACGTGTCGGTCTCGATGGGCGACACCCGCCTGCCGTTCGGGCCCGACTCCGGCGGCTCGGCGATGACACCCTCGACCGCCCCGACGATCCGGCGCGCCGCCTATCAGGCGAAGCTCGGCCTCGCGAAGGCGATCGCTCGCGAGTGGAAGGTGGCTCCCGAGTCCGTCTCGGTCGCGAACGGCCGGGTCAAGGGCAAAGGCGATTCGAAGCTCGACGTCTCCTGGGCCGAGGCCTGCAAGCTCCTGCCGAGCCAGGGCGTCTCGGCGACCGCCGAGCGCGCCGACAACCACGAGGACGCCTGGAAGCGGTTCACGACCGGCGCGCAGTTCGCCGAAGTTCTCGTCGACACGGCGACCGGCAAGGTGAAGGTCGAGCGCGTCGTCGCCATCCACGACTGCGGCGTTCCGATCAACGTCCTCACGACCGAGAGCCAGATCCAGGGGGGCGTCCTCCAGGGCGTCTCCTACGCGCTCTATGAGGACCGGGTGCTGGACCGCGGCAGCGGCCGGATGCTCAATCCCAACGTGGAGCAGTACAAGATCGCGGGCGCCCTCGATTGCCCGCAGATCGACGTGACGCTCGTCTCGGTCTGGGACGGAATCAACAACACCAACTCGGTCGGCATCGGCGAGCCGTCCACCGTTCCGACCGCGGCCGCGATCGGGAACGCCGTTTCCCACGCTCTCGGAGCTCGGATCACGAAGATCCCGATCACTCCGGAAGTCGTCTTCGCAGCAATCCAGAGTGGTCCGGGAGGCCGGTCATGAAGGCATTCACGCTCGTCCACGCGACCTCGCTCGCCGAGGCCTCTCGCGCCGTCGAGAAGCCGGGCGCCGAGCTCAAGGCCGGCGGCGTCGATCTGCTCGACCGCATGAAGGAGGGCTACGACAACCCGAGCACGGTGGTCTCGATCGCCGGCATCGCGGGTCTCGACCGCATCGAGGCGGGCCCCCCCGCCCGGGTCGGCGCCCTCGCGACCCTGGCGGCCATCGCCGCGCATCAGGGCCTGCAGAAGCAGTACCCCGCCCTCGCCGCCGCCGCGGCCGGTGCGGCGACCCCGCAGATCCGCAACATGGCGACCCTCGGGGGCAATCTCTGCCAGCGGCCGCGTTGCTGGTACTACCGCCTCGAGGAGTTCGACTGCCGCAAGAAGGGCGGGAAGGACTGCTTCGCGCTCGAGGGCGAGAACCACAACCTCGCGATCTTCGACACAGGCCTGCGCTGCTGCTGCATCCATCCCTCGGCGACGGGCACCGCCCTGATGGCCTACGGAGCCCAGCTCGAGATTTCCTCGGCGAGCGGACGGAAGACGCTGCCCATCGACAAGTTCTTCCACCGCCCCGTCGAGGACGCCACGCGCGAGAACACGCTCGCGAAGGGCGAGATCGTCGAGGCGGTCGCCCTGCCGGCCCTGCCCGGCGGGTCGCGATCGGTGTATCGGAAGCTCAAGGAGAAGGAGTCCTTCGACTGGCCGATCGTCGAAGTCTGCGTCGTGCTCGGACTGTCGGGCGGGACGATCCACGACCCGCGAGTCGTCTTCGGCTCCGTCGCGCCGACGCCCCATCGCTCGCCCGAGGCCGAGGCCGTTCTCGCCGGCGCGAAGCCTTCGCCGGAGCTCGCGCGGAGGGCCGCGGAGGCCGCCGTCGCGACTTCGAAGCCGCTCTCGCAGACCGGCTACAAGGTGCGCCTGGCCAGGGTCGAGCTGGAGCGGGCGCTCCGGGAGGCCTTCGCCTGAACGACGATCCTCTCGGTCCGATGCGACGCTTCGCGAAGAAGAACCGCGAGGCGGACTCCGAGCCCGATCCGTTTCTCTGCCGCTACCTCCGGACGAAGACCTGGTTCGCTCCCGACGCCTTCGGCGAGGGCGATCCGCGCCAGTCCCCGTCGACCGCACAGTACTGGTGCCTCCGCACCATGCGCCCCTCCGGGCCGGACGGGGACCTCGTCCTGCCGGAGGCATGCACGGACGAGAGGGTTTGTTTCGAGCCGGCGGTGGGTAAGGGAGGCGGGGACTCTTGACCAGGAGGCCGTAGGCAGGACGCAGGCAGGAAGTTCGATTCGGCCCTGCCTCCTGCCTCCTGCCTCCCGCCGCCTGCTTCCTATCTCTTCTTCAGGTCCATCAAGACCTGTCTCGCCACCGCCTTCAGCGTGTCGAACACCCCCGCCCCCGTCGTGGCCACGGCCTCGAAGGTCGGCTCGCGCTTGATGTTGAGGCGGCGGTACATCTCGTCCGCGGGCATGGTCGTGGGGAGATCGCGCTTGTTGAACTGGAGAACGTACGGGATCGTCGCGATGTCGTAGCCCTGCTCCTTGAGGTTCTTGTCGAGATTGCGGATGGACTCGACGTTGGCCTCGAGGCGCGCCTCCTGAGAGTCCGCCACGAACACGACGCCGTCGACCCCCTTCAGGATCAGCTTGCGCGAGGCGTCGTAGAAGACCTGGCCCGGGACCGTGTAGAGGTGGAAGCGGGTCTTGAAGCCCTTGACCGTGCCGAGGTCGAGCGGCAGGAAGTCGAAGAACAGCGTCCGGTCCGTCTCCGTGGCGAGGGAGATGAGCTTGCCCTTGGCCGCGGGATTCGTGCGGTCATAGATGTACTGGAGGTTGGTCGTCTTCCCGCAGAGCCCGGGCCCGTAATAGACGATCTTGCAGTTGATCTCGCGGGCCGCGTAATTGATGAAAGTCATGAAACCGTCGTCCGTCCGGTCGAAACCGTCCGCCGCCTATTCGGAGAACAACCGGTCGATGTCCTCGTCCGTGATCTCCGCGAACGGCGAGTCGAAATCGGCCTGGAGAGCCTGCTTTTCCCGCTCGGCCTTGTGGGCGATCTCCTCGAAGATCTTCTCGAGCTCCGCCATGGCGCGGCGCACCCGCAGGCGTACGAGGCCGAGCGACGTCCGCTCGTCGAAGATCACGACCAGGATGACCCGCTGGGCGACGATCGAGATGTGGATGTTGTCGCGCTCACCCTCGTGGAAGAGGATCGAGAACTCCCGCTCGCCGATGAGGCGCGCGAGGCCGTCGGTCGCGGCGACGTTGCCGGCGGTGAGCGAGGCCAGAGATGTGGTGTCGAGCGTCTGCAGGTCGCCGACGGCCGCGATCTGCTGGCCGTTCTTGTCGACCAGAAACACCACGTTGGCGTTGGCGTCCGAGGCCAGCCGGTTCAACGACTCTTTGATCTTCCGGAACTCCTCGTCGTAGAGGACGAGGTCAGGCAACGTCATGAATTAACTGATTCTCCTTGTGGGACTTATTCTAACAGCTTCTCCGGGAAACTGGTTAGAGGTCGCGGCGGTTCTCGAGCGATCGCGCCATCGTGACCTCGTCGGCGTACTCGATGTCTCCTCCGACCGGCAGCCCGAAGGCGATGCGCGTCACGCGCGTCCCCGTGGGCTTCAGCCGCCGCGCGAGATAGAGCGCCGTGGCCTCGCCCTCGACGTTGGGGTTCGTGGCGATGACGACTTCGCGCACATCGGAAGTGACGCGCGACACCAGGCCGGCAACGTCGATCTCGTCGGGACCGATCCCCTTCAGCGGCGAGAGCGCGCCCCAGAGAACGTGGTAGCGGCCGCGGTACTCGCGGGTCTTCTCGATCGAGGCGAGGTTGCCGGGCTCCTCGACGACGCAGAGGAGAGAGGCGTCTCGCTGCGGGTCCGAACAGATCTCGCAGGGATCGGTCTCGGTCAGAGTGTTGCAGACCGAGCAACGCCGCACCGCGGCCCGGGACTCGGCGATCGCTCGCGCCAGCCGCTCTGCGTCTTCGTCCGGAGAACGCAGGAGGTAGTACGCCAGCCTCGAGGCGCTCTTCGCGCCGATACCCGGAAGCCGCTGGAACTCGGCGGCGAGGCGCTCGAGGGCGCGGGGAGTGCCGGACAAAGAGCTACCGCATCCCCGGCATCATGCCGCCGAGAAGCGACGCCGTCTTCTTCTGGACCTCCTCGTCGACGCGCCGCGAGGCTTCCCGCGCCGCCGCGAGGATCAGGTCCTGGAGCGTCTCGACGTCGGCGGGATCCACGGCGGCCTTGTCGATCTTGACGGAGAGGACTTCCTTCGCGCCGGACATCTCGATCGTCACCATGCCGCCGCCCGAGCTCGCCTCGATCCGCGTCGCGGCGAGCTCCGCCTGCATCTTGGTCTGCATCGCCTGGGCCTGCTGCATCATTTTCTGGATGTTCATGGCGTCCGCCGCTACTCCTCTTCCTTGATCTCCGTCAGCTCGCCGCGAAACAGCTCCATGGCGGAGCGCACCATCGGATCGGCCTCGGCGCGGGTGCTCGCCCGCTCGCGCGAGATCGTCGACCGCGGGACCTCGCGAGCGACTTTGCCGAGGTCGCCATCGGCCGGCGGGCCCGTCTTGAGCACGATGCGCAGCGAACGGCCGAAGGCTTCGCGCGCGGCCTCGCCGAGAAGCTTCCGGGCCGCGTGCTCCTCGAGCGCTTCCTTCGCCGCGGCGCGGTCGATCCCGAAGCGGAGCACGAGATCGTCGCCGGACACGCCGATCGATTCGGCGAGGCTGACCTGCGCGGCCGTCACGCGGCGCTTCGAATCGAGGATCTCGTGGAAACGGTCGATCGGGTCGCCGCCCGGCGGCGCGGCGGCGCTCGACGGCTCTTCCGGCTCCGGCTCGACGGGAACGAGAGAGACGATGCGCGGCCCCGCCTCCGACGGCCGCGGCGGGAGCGGAGGCGCCGGGGCCGGAGCGGCCGTTCGGGACGAGCCTCCGGGCGCTCCGGCGATCGCCGCCTCGATGTCCCGGAGCCGCGGAAGCTCCGCGAGTTTCAGGACGAGCATCTGAATCACGAGTCCCGGATCGTCCACGCGCCGCACCTGCTCCTCGGCCTGCAGCGTCAGCGACACCGCCCGGAGCAGATTTTCGTAGGGCATCGCGCGCGAGAGCGCGGTCAGCCGCTCGCGTTCTTCCTTCGGAAGGTCGGTGACCGCCCCGGCCGCGGCGAGGAGGGCCTTTCGGAGAAAGCCCACGAACTCCTTCAGGACGTGCCGCGGGTCAGAGCCCCCGTCGGTGAGCCGCGTGAGGGCCGCGATCGCCGCCGAACGGTCGCCTCCGGCGATCGAGGAGTACATCCCCTCGAGCACGTCGCGGTCGACGAGCGCGAGGATCTCGGAGCAGCGCGCCTCGTCCACCTTGCCGCCGGCGAGCGTCGCGGCCTGGTCGAGCAGGGAGAGGGCGTCGCGCAGGCTTCCCTCGGCCGCCCCCGCAAGGAGGCGCAGCGCCCCCGGGGTCGCCTCGATCTTCTCGGCCTTGGCGACCTTGCCGAGCTGGCCCGCGATCTCGGGCACCGTCAGCGCGCGGAAGGCGAACCGCTGGCAGCGCGAGACGATCGTCGCCGGGATCTTGTGCAGCTCCGTCGAGGCCAGGACGAACCGCGCGTGGGCCGGGGGCTCCTCCAGCGTCTTCAAAAGCGCGTTGAAGGCCTCCGTCGTGAGCATGTGGACTTCGTCGATGATCGCGATCCGGAACCGGTCGCGCTGCGGGGCGTACCGGACGGTCTCGATGAGCTCGCGGGCGTTCTCGATCTTGCGGTTGGACGCGCCGTCCATCTCGTGGACGTCGAGGGACTCGCCGCGCTCCAGGATCTCCCGGCAGGAGGCGCACTCGCCGCAGGGACGAATGGTCGGACCCTTGTCGCAGTTGAGCGCCCGGGCGAGCATCCGCGCCGTCGACGTCTTTCCGACGCCGCGGGGACCCGTCAGCAGGTAGGCGGAGGCCACCCGGCCGTCGGCGATCGCGTTGGAAAGCGTCCGCGCCACGGCCTCCTGGCCGACGAGGTCTTCGAAAACGCGCGGACGCCACTTGCGGGGAAGCGCGAGGTGCATCGGGGTCATTGTATGCGCCGCGAGGCGGCGAACCGGATTCCGGCGGCCGAAGATGAGCTCAGGTTTTCCTGCGGCGCCCGGTGGCGCCTCCTGATCGCTGCTACCTTCCGGTCCTGACGAGGTTCGGAGGCTTCCGTCGCACAGGGCCCGAACTCATCTTCGGCCGCCGGACGGCGAATTCTATCCCGTCCCGGAGGCGGCGCGAGGGCGCGACACGAGGAGCGTGACGAGGAGCACGAGCCCGAACGCGAAGCCCGCGGCGAGATCACTCCCCGCGAACCCGCCCTCGGGAGCCGGCGGCCATGCGCCCAGAACGGCGCCCGCGGTGTAGAGGCCGGAGAAGAGAGCGAGAAAGAGGGCCCCCGCGACGGCCGCCCGCGCGGCCGCGCTCACGGCTTGTCCTTGCAGCGCGCCTTCACGAAGCTGACGACGGCCTCCGCCAGGTTCTTCGGGATGTCGCGCGGCTTGAGCGCCCGGAGCGTCCGGCCCGTCGCGCGGTAGGTGTTGAGAAAGACGACGCACGGAGGACAGTGGGAGAGGTGAGCCTCGAGGGCCGCGCGCTCGGCGGAGGCCATGCTGCCGTCCTCGTAGTCGCCGAGGTACTCGAGGATCAGCTTGCGGCAATTCATCTCGTCGTGACTCACGAAGCCGCCCTCCGCTCGCCCGAGCCCGTGGGCTGGGGCGCCGAGGCGGCTTCGGCCAGCCGCTGCCGCACGAAAAGGCGCGCCCGGTGGAGGCGCGATTTCAGGGCGGGGAGCGAGATCTCCAGGGTCTCGGCGACGTCGGCGGGGCGCATCTCCTCGACGTCGACCATCCAGATCACGTCCCGATAGGCGTCGGGAAGCTCGGCGATGAAGCCCTCGGCGCGCTCGGCCAGGTCCCGGGCGATGACCTCGTCCTCGATCCCATCCACCCAGGCCTGGAACTGGGGCGACGCCTCGTCGCCGCCGAAACGGGGCACGTAGTCCTCGAGGGAGACGTTGACAGCGGGCTTGCGGCGCCGGGCCCGGCTGTAGGCCGAGTTCAGCGCGACGCGGTAGAACCAGGAGAAGAACTTCTTGGACTCGTCGAAGGTCCCGATCTTCCGGTAGAGGGTCAGGAACGTGTCCTGCGTGGCCTCTTCGGCGTCCTCGGCGTTGCGGAGGACGCCGTACGAAAGCGAGTAGACCCGGGAGTGGTAGCGATCGACCATTTCCCGGAAGGCCTCGTCTTCGCCCTTCTTGATCCGCCGGACCAGTTCGAGATCTGCGGCGTTCGGATCGTCTGCCATCGGAAAGTACGCTATCGCGGAGGGATGAAGTTCGGAAACCCCCGCGCAGGACCCCGAGGCGCCCATGCACATGCCCACGGTTGAAATAGGTGCGGCGGAGAGGCGGGGATTCGCGCCGAGGGCAGGGAAAGCTCCATTTACGCTGTCATCCCGAGCGATAGCGAGCCGACCACCGAAGGCCGGCCCCCGGCAGTAGGCAACGCCGGCCGGAACGGCCGGCGGTATCGATCCCGCCACCGGCAGGCTCGGGCCCGCGGCATCCGTCGCGAGTCGAGTTCGGGATCGATACCGCCGACCCTGGGGTCGGCGTTGCCTACTGCCGTGGGTCTGCCGCTGGTGGACGGCTCGTCGCTCCGCTCCTCGGGATGACGGCGAAAGAGGGGTCGGAGGACGGCGCAAGTGTGGCGGAGAGGGGGGGATTCGAACCCCCGGTACGTTTTGCGTACACACGCTTTCCAAGCGTGCTCCTTAAGCCACTCGGACACCTCTCCGGGAGGCGGGGAATCCTACAACACCGAGCCCATTGTCCGAGGGTCGCTCCGACCGCTTCTTCCGAAGTGCCCAATCCGGCCCGTATTCAGTCGTCGAGCCTCGAAGACGGTTACACTTTCGGCGTGAGCGCAAGGGCGGCGGAGTTTCCGTTCGTGGCCGGGCAGTCGAGCCTGGACTTTCTGAATACCCGGCCCGTGGTGAGGAAGCAGCCCGTCGAGCTGCTGTCCACTCTCGAGGACTTCATCCGCTGGCTCGGGCGGGCGGGCGCAATCGACCCCAGAGCCGCGGCCGACGCATTGCGCCGCTGGGGGAACGGGCCCGACGGCGCCCGCATCGCCGAACGCGCGCGCAGCTTCCGGGAGACCCTCCGACACATGATCGACGGGATCGTGAAGGGCCGGGGCGTGCCGACCGAGGGCCTGGCGGCGATCAACTTCATCCTGGCCGAGAACGACGGCGGCCTCCGCCTCGAGCGCCACGGTGGCGGCTTTCGCACCCGCTTCATTTCGCGCCCGACCCAGCCGATCGCGCTTCTCGGCCACGTCGCCGAGGCCGCGGCGGAGCTGCTCGCCTCGCGCGACCTGCGTCTCGTCCGCCGCTGCGGCAACCCCGACTGCGTCCTCTATTTCTACGACACGACGCGCAATCACCGCCGCCAGTGGTGCGCGATGGCGACCTGCGGGAACCTCATGAAGGTCCGGGCCTTCCGCCGACGCCACCGCCGGCGCGGCTGAGCCTGGGGCCTCAGACCGATTCCTCTCCCATCCGCCGCAGCGTTTCGAAGCTGTAGATCCCGTCGTTGTGCCCGTCCGCCCAGTCGATCTGAAGCGCGTAGGATCCGACGGCCCGGTGCCCTGCGACCTGGACCGAAAGGGGCGTCAGCGGGCGGTCCGGCCCCCTGTAGATCTTTCCGAAAAGGTCCGGCTCTCCCTTGCACATCGCGCAGGGGCAGGCGCGCCGGAGCGCGTCGAGTCGAAAGTAGTCCTCGCGGCCGTCGTCCCACACGATCGCCAGCTCGTTGCCGACGACCATCACGTCGCGGGGTACACGGATCGCCATGGCCTACTTCAGCCCCTGGGCGACGTAGAGATCCGACAGCCTCCGGATGTAGGTGTAGACGTAGTACTTCCCGTCCGGAGTCGGCAACGGCGCAGTCACCTCCGTGACGCCGCTCGCGTCGGCGGGAAGGAGCTCTTTCCAGAGCTCTCTCTTTCCCGTCGCGATGTCGAGCCGGCTCACTTTCGCCGGAAGCTCGGCGCGCCGAAACACCCAGACGGATTTGCCGTCTTCGGTCCAGCCCATCGGCTGGTCGGACGGCCCGAGCCCGGGCACCGGCGCTGGTTCCCCGCCTTCGATCGGGTAGAGATACCAGCGCTGGTCAGGCCCGCGGGCGACGGCGTGCCGGCCGTCCGGCGACACCGAGCGGGCCGACGTCCGGTAGCCCTCAGGGCTGATGGCCCGGGGCTTTGCGTCCAAGGGACGCAGGAAGATGCGGGGCCCGTGCCCGGGCTCGCTCGCCGTCATCAGCAGCCTTTTGCCGTCCGGCATCCACGCCACGCTTTGAACGTCGATCCCTTCGCGCGGAAGCGTCTTGGGTTCACCGGCTCCGATCGGGTAGATGAAGATGCGGGGCTCCCCCGACGAGATCCCGAGCAGACCCGTGGCCGACTTTCCGTCCGGCGAGAGAGATTGGGCGCTGCCTTCGCCCAGGCGGACCGCGGGCGCACCGTCGGTGCTGCGGGTATACGCGGAATACCCCGGACCACCCCCCTCGCCGGACTCGCTGAAGAGAAGCGTCTTGCCGTCGGGCGAGAGATCGTTGGCCAGCGACCAGTCGAGCCATGTCAGCTCGACCTCTTTCTCCTGACCGGGACCGCGCCCCAGGTTCCCGAGCCGCTCGACGTCCTGGGTCACGAGGACGCGACCGTCCGCGGCGACGTCCTGCAAGGTGAGATTGCCCGTGATCCGATAGAGCGTGCGCTCCGACCCGCGAAGACTCGCGGCGTAGAGGGCGCGGTTACCACCGACTTTCGCCGCCGTGTACCAGACTTCGTCGCCGGAGGGCCCCCAGGCCAGACCGTGCCCGGACGCGAAGGCGCCGCCCAGGACCCGCTTCTTGCCGGCCGTGTCGACGATGGCGACCGTTCCCCCATCGTCCCCCCGAGCCGGATGGTCCAGGAACGCGACCAGATCGCCGCCGGGGGACACACGCACACTCTCGAGCCATCCCGCCGACCGATACAGGACCTTTCCGATCGGGTACTCGAGCTGTTGCGCGCCCCCAACCTCCCGGACGATCGCCAGCTGCTTGCCGTCCGGAGACCAGTCCGCCCAGAACACGTCATCGAGCACTTCGCGGGGAGATCCGCCGCCCGCCATCGACAGTTTGGCCAGCGTCCCGCCGCGGATGAACGGGTCGACCGCACGCCGGTTGAGCGAGAGGGCGAGCTCGCCCGTGCGCGACATGGCCAGCACCTCGGCGCCGGGCAGACCGAACGGGCGTGACTCGGGGCTTTCGGGTCGGCTGATGAAAATCTCGAGCGGGTTGCCCTCCCAGCTCGCCGAGTAGTAGATCGTCTGCGAGTCCGGGGCGAAGCGCGCCGAGGTGATCACGCCGCGGCGGAACGTCAGCTGCTTGAAGCTCGGAGGCTCGACACGCCAGACGCGCCGGCCGGCGAAGAGGCCGGCCGCCCCGGCCGCCAGGACGGCCAGAGCGACGAGGGGCCAGATCCACTTCGGCCTTCCCGCCCGCACCGCCGCGGCTGCGGCCGCCGACTGGTCGGTCGTCGTCGAGATGGACGCTTCGGAAAGGTGGTCGCGCACGTCGGCGAGGTCCCGCGCGAGGTCCTTCGTCGTCCCGAAGCGATCCTCGGGGTCCTTGGAGAGGCAGCGGTCGACGAGCCACCGCACGGGCGAAGGCACGCGCGGGTTGAGCTGCGCCACGGAATCCGGCTCCTCGCGGATGATCGCCGTCAGCGTCTCCGCGTTCGTCCCGCGCTCGAAAGCGCGCTTGCCGGTCGCGAGCTCGTAGACGATCGAGCCGAAGGAAAACTGATCCGACCGAAAATCCAACGGCCGGCCCGACGCCTGCTCCGGCGACATGTACCCCACCGTGCCCATGACCATCCCGGGACGCGTCGGGTCCCCGACGGCGGTCTTCAGAGCCGAGACTTCCTGGTCCTCCGGCGTCACGAGCTTCGCCAGACCGAAATCGAGGATCTTGGCGAAGCCGTGCTTGGAGACCATGACGTTCTGCGGCTTCAGGTCGCGGTGCACGATTCCCGCCGCGTGCGCCGCGGCCAGGCCATCGGCGATCTGGGTCGAGATCTCAAGGAGCTTCTTGACGGGAACGGGACCCGACGCCACGAGGTCCTTCAGCGTCCCGCCCTCCACGAGCTCCATCGCGATGTACACCGTCGAGTCGTGCGTGCCGATGTCATAGACCGTCAGGATGTTCGGATGCGAAAGTGCGGAGGCCGCGCGCGCCTCACGCTCGAAGCGGGCTCGGCGATCCGGATCGGCCGCGAGCTCCGCCGGCAGGACCTTGATGGCGACGTCGCGCTTCAGCCGCTCGTCGCGGGCGCGGTACACCTCGCCCATCCCACCCGCGCCGATCGGCGCGACGATCTCGTACGGGCCGAGCTTCGTTCCGGCGGCCAGACTCATTTCAGCCCGTCGACGAGCTGCAGGTAGGAGAGGACGCGCAGATAGCTGTACGCGTAATACTTTCCGTCCGGCGTAGCGACGAAGCGACTTATGGAGTTGAGACCCGCCGCATCGGCGACCATCAGCTCCTTCCAGAGCTCCACCTTGCCGGTCGCCATGTCGTAGCGACCGACGCGCAACGGAATCGTCTGGTCCTCCTGGATGTAGAGGTACTTCCCGTCGGCCGAGAATCGCACGGGCCGGTGGACCGCCTCGAGGCCCGGAAGCGCCCGCGGCTCGCCGCCGGCCAGCGGATACAGGTAATTCTTGCGATCCGGCCCTCGGACGACGACACCTTTCTCGTCGGGGGTAATCGTGCCCCGGTACATCGAGTAGCCCTCCGGTGTCAGGGGTTTCGACTTGCCGCCGGCGACGTCGCGCAGGTAAAGCCGGGTGCCCTGCCCCGCCTGGGTCGCGGTATAGACGATCTGCTTGCCGTCCGGCAGGAAGTCGGCGTTGATCGGATCGATGCCCTCGCGGGACAGGGCTCGGGGCTCCCCGACGCTCGTCGGAAGGAGCACGATCTGGGGGGATTCCCCCGAAGTGATCGAGATCGCCCAGACTCCGTCGGGCGAGAACGCCTCGGTGGACCCCGCTCCGAGCCGGATCGCGGGAGAGCCGTCGGTCTTCCGCAGGTACGCGGAGTACCCCGAACCGCCGCCCTCGCCGGACTCCGTGATGAGGATCCTCTGGCCGTCCAGAGAGATGTCGGTGACGAGGGAGTAATCGAGCCAGGACAGCTCCCGATCCTTGTCGTCTCCCGGTCCACGCTCGAGGATGCCGAGTCGCGCGCTCTCGTTGGTCATGAGCACGTGCCCGTCCTTCGAGATGTCGCGGATCGTGCTGATGCCCGGGACGCGGCCCACCAGACGGGTCTTACCACCCCGAGTCACGGCGTGAACGGCGCGGTTGAAACCGCCCTCTGCGGCCGTGTACCAGACTTCCTCTCCTTCGGGCGTCCAGACGAGCCCCTGGATCGTCGCATAGATCTGCGTGAGATTGGTCTTCTTGCCTGCCAGGTCGACGATCGCAACCCGCCCGCCGTCGTCGTTCGCAAACGGGTGATCGACGAAGGCCACGACATCCCCCTTGGGCGAGACCCGGATCTGACCGACCCATCCGGTTGTCTCGAAGAGGACCTTTCCGATCGGGTACTCCAGGCGGTTCTTGATGCCGACGTCGCGGACGATGGCGAGGGTCTGGCCGTCGGGGCTCCAGTCCGCGAACTGGACGTCATCGAGAATGTCCCGCGGCGCGCCGCCCGCGATCGAGATCCGGGCCAGGCGGCCCGTCCGGACGAAGGCGTGCAACGGGTGCCGGTTCAAGGACACCGCCATCTCGCCGGACTTCGAGATCGACAGAACCTCTGCCGCGCCGAGCCCGAACGGCCGCGACTCAGGGCTCTCGGGGCGATTGATGAAGACTTCGAAGGGCTTGCCCTCCCAGCCCGCGGAATAGACGATCGTCTGTCCGTCCGGCGCGAAGAGCGCGCTGCCAACCTCTCCGCGAGAGAACGTGATCTGTCGAAAGGCCGGCGGCTCGACGAACCCGGCCTTTTTCCCGGCGGAGTAGACGAACGGCGCGGCGATCGCGGCGCCGAGCACGGCCGCGAGGGCGAGCAGCAGCCAGGGCTTTCGAGAGCGCTCCGGCGGTAAAGCCCGAACGCCGGTCGCCGTGGACGTGCCAGAGAGGCCCGACAGGGCCTCGAGGTCGAACGCGACATCCCTCGCCGACTCGAACCGCTCCTCCGGGTTCTTCTCCAGGCAGTGCCGCACGATCCGATCCAGCCCCGGAGGCACATCCTTGTTCGTCTGCGAGAGATCCGGCGGCTCCTTCGTCAGGATCGCCGTGATGGTGTCCGCAGCGGTGTCGCCGCGAAACGCGCGCTGGCCCGCCAGCATCTCGTAGAGGATCGTCCCGAAGGAGAAGAGGTCGCTCCGCCGGTCCGCCGGCTTGCCGCGGACCTGCTCGGGCGACATGTAGCCCATCGTCCCGAGCACCACGCCCGGCTGTGTCCCGCCGGAGACCGTCCCAGCATCCGTCTGGCCGCTCTCGGCACCGTCCAGCTTCAGCTTCGCCAGACCGAAGTCGAGGATCTTGACCCGCCCGTCCTTCGTCAGAAAGACGTTCTCAGGCTTCAAATCCCGATGCACGATCCCCTTCTCGTGCGCGGCAGCCAATCCCTTTGCGATCTGCACCGCATAGTCGATCGATTTCCGCGGCGAGATCGCGCCGGGGCCCAGGCGGCTCCTCAGCGTCTCGCCCTCGAGAAGCTCCGTCACGATGTACGGCGCGCCGTCGTGCATCCCGAAGTCGTAGACCGCCGTAATGTTCGGATGGTTCAGGACACCCGCCGCGCGCGCCTCGGCCTCGAAGCGCTTGAGCCGGTCCGGGTCCTGCGAGAACGTCGCCGGCAGCACCTTGATCGCCACCTCGCGCGTCAACCGCGGATCCCTCGCCTTGTACACCTCTCCCATTCCTCCGGCGCCGACCGGCGCGAGGATCTCGTAGGGACCGAGCTTTGACCCGGGAGCAAGCGTCATGTCACTTCACTGGGAGAGGAAGCACATGCGACTTCCCCTCTCTCGTTCGTTGGCCCGCGAAGCGGGCCGCTAAGAGTCCGAGTCGGTGGATGATACGACGACCGGGGGTCAGGCTCATCCGCCGGAGACGAGCTTCTGAAAACGCGGGTTGGCGCGAAGCGGTTCGAAGTTGGGATCGATGCGCAGCCATCCCGGCGAGAGGATGTAGGGGATCTTCAGAAGAGGCTCGAGCTGATCGATCGCCTTCTCGGGCTCGCCCGCGAGGACGTAGATCCGCGCGAGCTGGTGCTGCAGGAAGGGCCCGGTGAACCCGTCCCTGGCGATCGGCAGCATCCGGACGCCCGACTGAGCCTCGCGAATCCCCGCGGTCATGTCCCCCATGTACGCCAGAGCCAGTCCGAGTCCCACGCGCCGCTGCGCGTCCTCGGGCGCGGACTGGAGCTGTTCCTCGATCGCCTTCCGGGCCTCGGCCGCGTGGTACCGGGTCTTCGCGACGTCGCCCTTCAGCGCCCAGGCCTGCGCCAGACACAGACCCCAGGTCGCGCGGTCGCCGTCGAACGCGCTCGGCGACAGGCTCACGAGGAGGTCCCGCTGCTTGTCGTCGAGGAGCCAGACCACGTCCCAGTAGGCCGCGACGTAGGCCACGAGCGCCGCGGGCTCGACCTCCCTCGGCGCGGCGGCGAGCACCGCGCGTCCGCCCGGCAGGTCCGCCTGCCCCAGAAACGTCATGGCCTTGCCTTCGATGAGCCCGAGATGCGTCGGGGCGAGAAGCAGCGCCCGGTCGAAAGTCTCGCGGGCCGGCGGGTAACGGCGGAGCCAATAGTACGCATCGCCCAGCCGCCGCAGGACGCTGACCGAACGGGGATCGAGTTTCTGCGCCTGCTCGAGGGTCTCGACGGCCGCATCCCACCGGCCCCGCGCCACGTCGGCGACGGCAATCGCCGAGAGCAGATCGGCATTGCTCGGCGAGAGCTGTCGGGCGCGGGCGAACTGCTCGAGCGCGCGCTCGGCGTCCTTCGCAACGAGACGTTCGGACTGGCCCATCGCGATGTACCCGTCCGGACGGTTGGGAGCGAGACGGATGGCCCGCTCGGCGGCCTGGCGCGAGGCCTGGGCGAGGGCCGGGGTCGGCCCGCTGTTGCCGTACAACATGGAGCTGGCTCTCGAAACCTTCGCCCACGCCTGGGCGAACGCGGGATCCAGCGCGACGGCGCGCTCGTAGAAGGAGAGCGCCTGCCGAAGGGTCGGGGGATCCTGTACGGCCATGCCCCGGGAGATCTGCTCGCCGCGGAGAAACTCGTCGTACGCCGCGAGATCCTTCGTGGGCTTTTCCTGGAGTCTCTGCGCCTCGTTCGGCTGGAGCACGACGCCGAGCTCTCCGGCGACGCGGGCAGCGATGTCCGACTGCACCTGGAAGACGTTGGTCAGCGCCGCGTCGAACGGCTGCTGCCACTTCGAAGCGGGGGCCTCGGAGCCCGAGATCTCGACGAGCTCGGGCGTGACGTGCACGCGATTCTCCGCTCCAGCCTTGTCCCAGCGAACCGTGGCGGTCAGCAGGTATCGCACGCCGAGCTCCCGGGCGATCTCCTGCGGCGTCTTCGAGGTCTTCCGATACGGCGTCGAGCTGCCGCGGGCGATCACCTGCAGCCCCGGCAGGAGCGTCAGCTTGCCGCGCACTTCGTCCGCGATCCCGTCCGCGAAGTACTCGTCCTCGGCCGCGCCCAGATTCTCGAAGGGCAGCACGGCGAGCCGCGTCACCGCAGGCGCGGCTGGAACGCTCTCTTGCGGGGAGCGCCGCGGCCATACGAGGAGCACGGCGCCCACGACGGCGGCCAGCGCGATGGCGCTCCAGGCCAGCGTGGTTCCGCGCACACGCCGGCGGCGCTTCGGGACGGGCGCGGGTTCGCTCGAGACCGCCCGCGGGCCGCTCCGCTCGGAATGCGACGCCTCGGAGAGCGCGAAGACAACGTCCTTGGCGGATTGGAAGCGGTGACTCGGGTTCTTCTCGAGACAGTGGCGGACGACGTGGTCCAGGGCCGGTGCGATCGGGCGGCCCGACTCGGCGGGGTCCGGCGGCTCGTCGTGCAGGATGGCGGTCATGGTCTCGATCGCCGTGCTCCGAGCGAAGGCGACCCGACCCGAGAGCATCTCGTACAGCACGGCCCCGAAGGAGAAGAGGTCGGAACGATGATCCACGGGCGCGGCCTTCACCTGCTCGGGCGACATGTATCCGGCCGTTCCCAGCACCATGCCCGGTTCCGTGAGGCCCGGATCCCGCCGGGCGGAATCCTGGCTCTCCAGCCGCTTGGCGATGCCGAAGTCCAGGATCTTGAGGTGACCGGCATTCGTCACGAAGACGTTCTCGGGCTTCAGGTCGCGATGGACGACGCCTTTCTCATGCGCCGCGGCGAGCCCGCGCGCGATCTGCAGCGCATAGTCGACCGCCTGCATCTCGATGAGAGGGCCGCTGTCGAGCCGTGCGCGCAGGGTGTCTCCTTCGAGAAGCTCCGTCACGGCGTAAGCAATGCCCCCGGAGCTTCCGAACTCATGAATCGCCAGAATGTTCGGGTGCGACAGCGCGGCCACGGCCTTCGCCTCCCGCTCGAAACGCGCGTACGCTTCCGGATCGAGAGCCAGGTTCTCCGGAAGAACCTTGATCGCCACCTCGCGGTCGAGGGCCGTGTCGCGGGCCCGGTAGACCTCCCCCATCCCTCCGGCGCCGATCGGCGAAAGCACCTCGTAGTGACCGAGGTGAGAGCCGGCGGAGAGTGTCATGGGGAGCGGCGCGACTCTACTTGGCGCCCTTCAGACCGCCGACGACGTACATGTCGGACAGCGTCCGCGAGTATCCGTAGACGTATTCCAACCCGTCGGCAGTCGGGATCACGGGCGAAATATCCTGAATGCCCGAGCCGTCACTGGGCATCAGCTCCTTCCAGAGCTCGCGCTTGCCGGTCGTGACGTCCAGCTTGAAGACTCGCGCCGGAACGTCCCGGCGGCGGAAGACATACAGGGATCGTCCGTCGGCGGTCCAGCCGGTGGGCGTTTCGTCCGGCTCGAGGCCGGGAATCGGTTGCGGTTCGCCGCCCTGGAGCGCGTAGAAATAGCGCTTGCGGTCGGGTCCGACCACGACCACCGACTTGCCGTCCGGAGACACCGTCCTGCCAACCAGCCTGTAGCCCTCGGGAGTCAGGGCCTTCGGTCCTGCGCCCCCGGCCACGGGCATCGTGAACACGCGGCTGCCACGACCCGGCTCGCTGGAGGTGAACACGATTCCTTTTCCGTCCGGCAGCCAGTCCCCCGACGACTCGACGTCGAGATTTCCCGTCGGCATCAGCTTTTTCTCGCCGGCCCCCGTCGGATAGAGCCAGAGCTGAGGTTTTTCGCTGCGCGGCGTATTGGCCGTGACCCACTTGCCGTCGGGCGAGACGGACATGGCGACGCCATCTCCGAGGCGTACTGGCGGAGAGCCGTCGGTGCCCCGAATGAAGCAGGAGTAGGCGGGGCCCGAGCCCTCGCCGGTCTCCGCGAAGAGGAGCATCTTGCCGTCCCGCGTCAGGTCGAACGCGGCCGACCAGTCGAGCCACGAGAGATCCCGCTCCTTCGCATCGCCGGGCCCGCGGCCAAGCACACCGATGCGGATGACGTCGTGGGACACGAGAACGCGTCCGTCCTCGCCGATGTCCTGGATCGTGAGGCTCTCCGTCACGCGCGCGAGCAGGTGCTCCTGGCCCGTGAGAGTCACCGAGTGGATGGCCCGATTGCCTCCGGTACGTGTGCCGGTGAACCACACCTGGCTTCCGTCCGGCGTCCACGCGAGTCCTTCCAACGACGAGAACACCCCCGCGAGGGTCCGCTTCTTCCCGGAAAGATCGACGACGAGAACCGACCCGCCATCGTCGCGACGGATCGGATGATCGAGAAAAGCGACGGAGTCTCCCTTGGGAGAGACGCGGGGATGGCTGATCCATCCGCTCGACTGGTAGAGCACCTTGCCGGCCGGGTATTCGAGCTGCTTTCGCCCGTTGACCTCACGCACGACGGCATAGCTGGTCCCGTCGTGTCCCCAGTCGGCCCACTCGACGTCGTTGAGAATCGACCGCGGCGCGACACCGCCCGACACGCTCACCTGCGCCAGCGTCCCCGCGCGAATGAAGGCCTCCACGATGTGGCGGTCCAGAAGCACCAGCATCTCGCCCGTCTTCGAGATGGCCGCGACATCCGCACCGACGAGACCGAAGACCCGGGACTCGGGCCGGTCCGTGCGCGTCGCAAACACTTCGACCGGTTTGCCGTCCCAGGCCGCGGCGTAGATGACGGTCTGGCCGTCGGGAGCAAAGCGAGACGAGTACACCTCGCCGCGCCGGAACGTGAGCTGCTGGAAAGTCGGCGGCGGGACGAAACCGGCCTTCAGTCCGTAGCGGTACCCGGCCGCAAGTCCGGCGGCGAGCGCGAGCGCCGCGGCAATCAGCGCCGGGACGATCCAGCGCGCGCGCTTCGGCACGGCCGGCAGGGCGACGACTCCCGTCGGAGTGGAAACGTGCGAGAGTGACTCGAGGTCGAACGCCACGTCGCGGGCCGACTCGAAGCGCTCCTCCGGATTTTTCTCCAGGCAGTGACGCACGATCCGATCGAGGCCCGGGGGAACGTCCTTGTTCGTCTGGGAGATGTCCGGCGGCTCCTTGCTCAATATTGCCGTGATCGTGTCCGCCGCCGTGTCCCCGCGGAACGCCCGCTGCCCGGAGAGCATCTCGTAGAGGATCGTCCCGAAGGAGAAGAGGTCCGATCTCTTGTCCGCCGCCTTGCCCCGCACCTGTTCGGGCGACATGTAGCCCATCGTCCCGAGCACCACGCCGGGCTGCGTCCCGCCGGAGACCGTCCCGGCATCCGTCTGGCCGCTCTCCGCGCCGTCCAGCTTCAGCTTCGCGAGACCGAAGTCGAGGATCTTGACCCGCCCGTCTTTCGTCAGAAAGATGTTCTCGGGCTTCAGGTCCCGATGAACGATCCCTTTCTCGTGCGCGGCGGCCAGGCCCTTCGCGATCTGCACGGCGTAATCGATCGCCTTGCGCGACGAGATCGCACCGGGACCCAGGCGGCTGCGCAGCGTCTCGCCCTCGAGGAGTTCCGTCACGATGTACGGAGCGCCGTCGTGCATCCCGAAGTCGTAGACCGCGGTGATATTCGGATGGTTGAGCACCCCCGCCGCGCGCGCCTCGGCCTCGAAGCGCTTCAAGCGATCCGGATCCTGCGAGAACGACGCCGGCAGCACCTTGATCGCCACCTCGCGCGTCAGCCGCGGATCGCGCGCGCGGTAGACCTCCCCCATTCCGCCGGCCCCGATCGGCGCGAGAATTTCGTAGGGACCGAGCTTGCTACCGGCGGAAAGTGTCATCTACTTGAGCCCCTCCACCACGTAGAGGTCCGCGAGGCTCCGTTGGTAGGAATAGGCGTAGGACTTCCAGTCGGGCGTAACGCTGACCGGGCTGACGGTGATGACTCCCGCGGGGTCGGGTGGCATGAGCTCTTTCCACAGGTCCTTCTTGCCGCTGCCGATGTCGAGCAGCATGACCCGGGCCGGAACCTCTCCTCGCCGGCGAACGAGGAGTGAGCGGCCGTCGGCCGAAATCGAAAACGGAATGTCCCCGGCGAGCAGTCCGGCAATCGGCGTCGGCTCGCCGCCTTTCAACGGATAGAAGTAAAAACGCTGATCCGGCCCAGTGACCGCCGTGACGCTGCCGTCCGGAGATGATCCCGACCAGAGCATCCGATAGCCCTCGGGAGAGATGGCGCGCGGCTTGTCCTCCTCGACACCCTGCAACCAAAGCCGTACGCCGCGACCGGGCTCGGCCCCGGAGAACAAGATCTTGCGCCCGTCGGGAAGGAGGGTGGCCAAGTCGATGCGGAGGCCGGCTGGGGGAAACGTTTTCGGCTCTCCCGCTCCGATCGGATAGAGAACGATCCGCTGATTTCCAGCTCCCCCCACGATGGCGAGCGCCAGCCGGCCGTCGCTAGCGAGCTTGAAAGGGTTGCCGGGCCCCAGACGCACGGCGGGCGAGCCATCGGCCCTCCGGACGTAGGCGGAGCCGCCGGCACCGCCTCCTTCGGCGCTCTCTCCAAAAAGCAGAGTCAGCCCGTCCGCCGAAACATCTCGGATGAGCGACCAGTCGAGCCAGGAAAAGTCCCGCTCCTTCTCGGCTCCCGACAGCAGTGCCGAGATTCCCAGCCGCGCCTTGTCCTGAACCATCAGCACCCGGCCGTCCTTCGAGGCGTCCTCGAGGGTCAAACCGCCGGTCGCTTTGGCCAGAACCCGTACCTTTCCGGCACGAGAAGCGGCGTAGAGCTCCCGGTTGGATCCGTAGGTCGCGACGGTGAACCAGACCTCGTTCCCGTCGGGCGACCAGCAGAGCCCCTGGGCGCTGGCGAAGAGCTCCGAGAGCAACCGGCGCTTTCCGGAGAGGTCCACGATTGCCGGCGAACCCCCGTCGTCCCCCTGGACGGGATGATCCAGGAACGCGACTTCGTCTCCCCGGGGCGAGACGCGAGGATGGGAGATCCAGCCGGCCGTCTCGTACAGGACCTTGCCGGGGGGAAACTCGAGGCGGACCTTGCCGCCGAGATCCCGGACGACCGCCAGGCTCTGGCCGTCCGACTTCCAGTCCGCAAACTGAACGTCCTCGAGAACCTCTTTCGGCGAGCCTCCGCCCGTCATGCCGAGCCGGGCGAGTGTGCCGCTCCTCGCAAACGGGAGCGAAGCACGGCGGTTGAGCGAGACCGCCATCTCACCGGAGCGAGCGATCGAGAGGAGCTCGGCTCCGGGGAGTCCGAACGGGCGCGACTCGGGGCTGTCGAGGCGGGTCTGGAAGATTTCCATGGGCCTTCCGTCCCAGCTTGCCGAATAGAGAATCGTCTGCCCGTCGGGTGCGAACCGCGCCGAACCGATCAGACCGCGGCGAAACGTCAGCTGGCGAAAGGACACCGGCGTGACATGCCCGGCCCTCTTGCCGGCCAGATAGGCGCCTGCAGCCACACCGATCAGGACGACGGCGGCCCCGAGCAGCAGCGGCAGTCGGCGGCGTCGAGTCACCGGCAGGTGCGTCTGCGTCGAGGCCCTGGGGGTGGAGACGCCCGAGAGCGCCTCGAGGTCGAACGCGACATCGCGAGCCGACTCGAACCGCTCCTCCGGGTTCTTCTCCAGGCAGTGACGCACGATCCGATCCAGCCCGGGAGGCACGTCCTTGTTCGTCTGCGAGAGATCCGGCGGCTCCTTCGTCAGGATCGCCGTGATCGTGTCCGCGGCCGTATCGCCGCGGAAGGCTCGCTGCCCCGCGAGCATCTCGTAGAGGATCGTGCCGAAGGAAAAGAGATCGCTGCGTTTGTCGGCCGGCTTCCCGCGGACCTGCTCGGGCGACATGTAGCCCATCGTCCCGAGCACAACGCCCGGCTGCGTCCCGCCGGAGACCGTTCCCGCATCCGTCTCGCCGCTCTCGGCGCCCTCGATCTTCAGCTTGGCGAGGCCGAAGTCCAGGATCTTGACTCGCCCGTCTTTCGTCAGGAAGATGTTTTCGGGTTTCAGGTCGCGATGAATGATCCCCTTCTCGTGCGCGGCGGCGAGACCCCTCGCCATCTGCACGGCGTAGTCGATCGCCTTGCGCGGCGAGAGCGCGCCCGGTCCGAGGCGGCTTCGCAGCGTCTCGCCTTCGAGCAGCTCCGTCACGATGTACGGCGCCCCGTCGTGCTCGCCGAAGTCGTAAACGGCCGTGATGTTCGGATGATTCAGCGCTCCGGCGGCTTGTGCCTCCTGCTCGAAACGCTTGAGGCGATCCGCGTCCTGCGAGAAGGACGCCGGCAGCACCTTGATCGCGACGTCGCGTTTCAACCGCTCGTCGCGCGCGCGGTACACCTCGCCCATCCCGCCCGCGCCCAGCGGCGCGGCGATCTGGTAAGGCCCGAGCTTCGTTCCGGCGGCGAGCGTCATTTCAGATCCGTCACTCGATAAAGGGTGGAAAGAACCCGGCTGTACCCGGCCACCATCGTGTGGCCGTCGGGAGTCATTCGGGCCGGTCCGAACGCGGTAACACCGGCCGCATCGGGCCCGGCGATGTCGCGCACCTCGGTGCGACGTCCGGACGCGATGTCGATCAAGGCGACGCGGCACGGGTTTCCAACCTGCGAGACGTAGAGGCCTTTCCCGTCCGCCGTGAAGCCGCCCGCGCTGTCGCCGGGGCGAGAGCCCGCCAGGTCGACCGGGTTGCCGCCACCCGTGGGGTACAAGTGAATGGTGAGATCGGGTCCCACGGCGGCAACGAATCGCGCGTCCGGCGAGACGAAGACGCGGCCGGTGTTCAGTCCCTCGGCGCTGATGGGCGCCGCTGCCCCGCCCGAGACCGACTGGACATAGAGGCGAGCCCCGTGTCCGGGCTGGGCGCCGACGAAGGCGAACTTGGATCCGTCGGGGAAGAAGTCGCTGTTGGCGGTCTGGCCGTAAGCATCGGGCGGAAACTCCCGTTGCTGGCCTGCTTTCACGGGCACCATTACGAACCGATAAGGCTCGACCAACGATCGCGTGAGGGCCCAGGCCCCGTCGGGGGTCAGTGCGACGCCGTTGCCGTCGCCGAGGCGAACGGCGGAAGATCCGTCGGTTCCTCGCACAAAAGCGGAGCCTCGCGGCCCGCCGCCCTCTCCGGTCTCGTCGAGAAGCACGACCTTCCCGTCCGCGCTGAGGCCGCGGTCGTTCGTCCAGTCGAACCAGGCGAGGTCGTGCATCGCGCCCTGGCCCGGGAGCAACGCGAAGAGGCCGGATCGGTAGTCATCCTCGGTCACGAGCCCGCTCGAGCCGACCATGTCGAGGAGCGCCGGCGTGCCCTGCATCGTTCGGATGAGGCGCACCCGACCGGTTGTCGTCACGCTCTGGAGCTCGCGCTGGATCCCCTGGCGAACCGCCGTGAACCAGATCTCGCCGCTGGGTGCCCACGCCAAACCCTGAACGGTGGCCCATCCATCGGAGAGTTCCCCGACCTTCCCGTCGAGCTCCACGAGCGCGATTGCTCCACTGTCGGCGCTGGACGGGTGATGAATGAACGCGATCCGGCGGCCGTCCGGGGAAAAGCGGGGGCACTGGATCCAGCCGGCGGTCTCGAACAGAACCTTGCCGATCGGATACTCGAGTCGGTCCTTGCCCCCGACGTGGTGCACGACGGCGAGGTTGGCTCCTCCAGGCGCCCAGTCCGAGTAGGAGACGTCCTGGAGGATCTCTTTCGGCGCGCCGCCGGAAAGGGGCGCGCGCGCGAGGGTGCCAACCCACCCGAACCCGATCGCCGACGGCTTCGGGTCGAGCTGGATGGCGATCTCTCCACCGGCCGATATGCCCATGAGATTCGCCGGCGGCAGAGTGAGTGCGGACGACTCCGGGTTGCCGGGACGCAGCAAAAAGATCCGCGGGGCTGCGCCCTCCCACGCCGCGCTGAAGTAAACGGTGTGCGCGTCCGGACCGAATCTCGCGGCGACGACCGTCCCCCTCTGAAACGTGAGACGCTGGAAGGTCGGCTGCGGAGCGGCGCCTCTTCGATGGTCGAACCAGGCGCCGGCCGCCAGTCCGACGAGGAGCGCACCCAGCGCCAGCGGAATGGCGAGCGAGCGGCGGCGCCGCGGGAGCTCGACAGGCGCCATGCCGCCGGAGGTCGACGTCGTGACTTCGCCGATGTGCTCGCGGACGCTCTTCAAGTCGCGCGCGAGATCCCGCGTCGACGCGTAGCGCTCGTCGGGATCTTTCGCGAGGCAGCGTTCGACGATCCAGCGCAAGGGCGCCGGCGCCTTCGGATTGAGCTGCGCGACGGGCTCGGGCTCGTCCTGGATGATCGCGGCCAGCGTCTGCGCGCCGGTGCCCTTCTGGAAAGCGCGCTTGCCTGTGGCCATCTCGTACAGGATCGAGCCCAGGGCAAACTGGTCCGATCGAAAATCGGCGACTTTCCCGCTCGCCTGCTCCGGCGACATGTAGCCGACCGTTCCCATCACGGTGCCCGGCTGCGTTTCCTGGATCGCCGTGGGGGCGCCTGTGACCTGGTCCTGCGGGGCAACGAAGAGCTTGGCGAGACCAAAGTCGAGAAGCTTGACGTAGCCGTCCTTCGAGACGATGACGTTCTCGGGCTTGAGATCGCGGTGGACGATGCCCGCGCCGTGCGCCTTGGCGAGCGCCTCGGCGATCTGCACGGAGACGTCCAGCAGCTTCTTCGACGGGACCGAACCCGACGCGAGGATCTCGCGAAGGCTCGGACCATCCACGAGCTCCATGGAGATGTAGGACGAGCCGTTCGCCGAGCCGATCTCGTAGATCGTGATGATGTTCGGATGGTTCAGCGCCGAGGCCGAGCGCGCTTCCTGCTCGAAGCGCTTCAGCCGGTCCGCGTCCTGCGAGAACGCCGCCGGCAGCACCTTGATCGCGACCTCGCGCCCGAGCCGCGGATCTTTCGCCCGGTAGACCTCCCCCATCCCGCCGGCGCCGAGGGGCGCCGCGATCTCGTAGGGACCGAGCTTCGTTCCCGCGGTCAGCGTCATTTCAGATCTCGTACCCAATACAACGTCGACAGGGCTCGCGAGAAACCCAGCGTCATCGTCTGCCCGTCGGGAGTGACGCGAGCCGCCGACCGGGAGACCATGCCCGCGCCGTCGAGACCGGCGAGATCGCGAACGTGCGTGCGAGAGCCGGTCGCGACGTCGATCCGGTCGATCCGGGCGGGAAGGCCGCCGGACGCGACGTAGACGCTTCCGCTGTCCGTCGTCCAGCCGGCGGGGACATCTCCCGGATTGGACGACGAAAGGACGGTCGATGAACCGCCGGCGGCGGGAAACAGGTGCACCCGGGAATCCGGGCCGAGCGCCGCGACCCAGCGCGAATCCGGCGAGACGAAGAGCCGACTGTAGGTGATGCCCTCCGCGCTGATCGGAGTCGCAGCGCCTCCCGACACCGCCTGGACGTACAGGCGCGCGCCCTTGCCCTGCTCGTTGCCTTCGAAGACGAAGCGTGACCCGTCCGGAAAGAAGGCGCCGTAGATCACCTGGCCAAACACGTCGGGAGGAAAGGCTCGCGGCTGACCGGCCTTCACGGGCACGAGGACGAAATGCAGGGGATCGCTGAAGGACCGGGTGAGCACCGTGGATCCGTCCTGTGAAAGCGCGATCCCTCCTCCGTCGCCGAGGCGAACGGCGGCGGAACCATCCGTCGGCCGCAGGAAAACCGATCCGTTGAAGCCGCCGCCTTCGCCGGTCTCGTCGAAGAGAAGCCACTTGCCGTCGGGAGAAAGCGCGCGGTCGCTCGGCCAGTCGAACCAGCTCAGCTCCTTTGGAACGGCCTGGCCCGGGAGGAACATGAGCGTGCCGGAGCGATACTCGTCTTCCGTCACGAGGGCGTTGGGACCGCTCAGATCGAGGAGCTCCGGTGTTCCCTGCATCGTCCGGATGAGACGAAGCTTGCCGGCCGGGGTCACCCCGAAGACCTGGCGGAGAAACCCTTTTCGCGTCGCCGTGAACCAGACTTCCCTTCCGTCGGCCGACCAGGACAGGCCCTGGATCGAGTCGAACCCGGACGCGAGATCGGTCTTCTTCCCGTCCGCATCGAGGAGCGAAACTCCCCCCGAGTCGGCGCTGCTGGGATGGTCGATGAACGCGATCCGTTTTCCGTCCTTCGAGAAACGGGGGTGCTGGATCCAGCCCGCGGTTTCGTAGAGCACCTTTCCGATCGGGTACTCCAGCCTGTCCTTCCCGGAAGCATGGTGGACGACGGCGAGCTCCGAGCCGCCGGGCAACCAGTCGGCGCCGGTCACATCCTGCAGGATCTCTTTCGGGACGCCGCCCGCGATCGGCACCCTCGCGAGCATGCCGATGTTGAGCGTGAATCGGATCGGCCTCGGCTCGAGAACAATCGCGAGCTCGCCGGCCGACGAGATGCCCAGCAGGCTCGACGGCGGAACGGGAAGGGGGGAGGACTCGGGAATGCCCTGACGGAGCGAATAGACCTGCGGCGACGCGCCATCCCAGGAGGCGCTGTAGTAGACGGTTTGACCGTCGGGCCCGAAGCGGGCGGTAAAAACCGTGCCGCGCTGGAAGGTCAATCGATGAAAAGTCGGCTGCGCGACGAAGGCCGTCTTTCGGCCGACGAGGAGTCCGCCGATCGCCGCCAGAACGATCGCGGCGAGCGCGATCGGAACAGCCCACGATCGGCGGCGAACGGGCTCGACGACGCCGGCCGCGCCGGACGCCGTGGACGTGACCTCGCCGATGTGTTCGCGCACGCTCTTCAGATCCCGCGCGAGATCCCGCGTCGAGGCGTAGCGCTCGTCGGGATCCTTGGAGAGACAGCGCTCGACGATCCAGCGCAGCGGCGCCGGCGCGCGCGGGTTGACCTGCGCGACCGGCTCGGGCTCGTCCTGGATGATGGCCGCCAGCGTCTGCGCCCCTGTGCCCTTCTGGAACGCGCGCTTGCCCGTCGCCATCTCGTAGAGGATCGAGCCCAGCGCGAACTGGTCCGAGCGGAAGTCCGCGGCCTTCCCGCTGGCCTGCTCCGGCGACATGTAGCCGATCGTCCCCATGACCGTGCCGGGCTGCGTCTCCTGGTGGATCGCCGTGGGCGCGCCGGTAATCTGCTCCTGCGGAGCGACGAAGAGCTTCGCGAGGCCAAAGTCGAGAAGCTTGACGTAGCCGTCCTTCGAGACGATGACGTTTTCGGGCTTCAGGTCCCGGTGGACGATGCCAGCTCCGTGCGCCTTCGCCAGCGCCTCCGCGATCTGGACGCTCACGTCGAGCAGCTTCTTGGTCGAAACAGGTCCTTCGGCCAGCAGCTCCCGCACACTCGGTCCGTCGACGAGCTCCATCGCGATGTACGAAGAGCCATTCGACTTGCCGATCTCGTGGATCGTGACGATGTTCGGATGATTCAGCGCGGACGCCGAACGCGCCTCCTGCTCGAAGCGAGCCAGACGATCCGCGTCCTGCGAGAACGCCGCCGGAAGCACCTTGATCGCGACTTCGCGCCCGAGCCGCGGATCCTTCGCCCTGTAAACCTCTCCCATCCCGCCGGCCCCGATCTGGCCGAGGATCTCGTAGGGCCCCAGCTTCGTTCCGGCCGCCAACGTCACTGCGCGCCTCCGACCAGGAAGAGCGTCGACAGAGTCCGGTAGTAGCCGTAGGCGTAAGCGCCGTCGCGGGAAAGAACGAAGCCGCGCACTGCGTGGATCCCTGTCGTGTCCTGGGGCGACAGGTCCCGCCAGGGCTGCTGGCGACCGGTGACGGGGTCGAGTGTCACCAGTCTCAGCACCGCCTGTCCAGGGGTGGGCTTCTGCACAAAGATGCGGCCGTCGTCGGCCCACTCGGCCACGACGTCTCTCGGCTCGAGCCCGGGAATTCGTACCGGTTCCCCGCCTTCGGTGGAGCCGAAGTAGTAGACATTGTCGGGACCGCGCGTGATGAAGCGCTTGCCGTCGCCGGAAGACGCCACTCCCCGATACCCTTCCGGCGACACGGCGCGATGCTTCCCGCTCGCAAGATCGAACACGAAGTCGCGTGGAGGACGGTCGTTCTCCCGGCCGCCCACGAAAATGCTCCGGCCATCGCCCACCCAGCCGGCGGCCCGCGGATTCACGCCGCCGGAGGGAATCTTCCGGATCTCGCCCGGACCCGTCGGATAGATGACGATCTCGCGCTTGGCAGGCGATCCCACCAGCGCGAGCACGCTCTTCCCGTCCGGAGAGAGTTCAAACCCGACGCCTTCTCCAATCCGCACGGCGGGCGAGCCGTCCAGACCGCGCACGAATGTGGAGTAGCCCGCCCCGCCCCCTTCCCCCGTCTCCGTGAACAGCACCCGCCGTCCGTCGTCGGAGAGATCGTTGAGGAGGGTCCAGTCGAACCAGGAGAGATCGATCTCTTCCGGCGCGCCCGCGGCGCGGCCCATGATGCCGAGGTTGACGGAGTCGTGCGTGACGAGGGTCCGCCCATCGGGCGCCGCGTCCCGCAGAGTGAGGGAGCCCGCGATGCGCGCCAGGGTGCGAGCCTGCCCGCCCGAGGCCGAGACGGCGTGAAGGGCACGGTTGGCTCCGACTTCCGCGGCCGTGTACCAGACCTCGGATCCGTCCGGCGACCACGCGAGGCCGGCGATGGTCGCGTAGCTCCCGGAGACGGTTTTCTTCTTCCCCGCCAGGTCCACGATGGCGACGGTGCCGCCGTCGTCGTTGGGCACGGGATGTTCGACGAAGGCGATCCGGTCGCCTTTCGGCGAAAACCGCGGGTCGCCCACGAATCCCATCGTCTCGAAAAGCACCTTTCCGGGGGGGAACTCGAGCCGGGATTTTCCGTCCACGGTGCGCACGATGGCGAGCTCCTTGCCATCGCGCGAAAAGTCGGCCCACTGCACGCTCTCGAAGAGCTCGCGGGGCACGCCACCGGCTGCGGAGACCCGCGCCAGCGTCCCGACTCTCGCGAATGCCCCATCGGAGCGGGCATTGAGGAGCAAGGCCACGTCTCCGGACGCCGAGACGGCGGCCACGTCGGCGCCGGGCGCACCGAAGGGCCGGGACTCGGGCGCGTCCCCGGTGCTCATGAAGACCTCGGCGGGCCGGCCGTCCCAGGCGGCGGAAGAGAGGATCGTCTTGCCGTCCGGGCCGAAACGGGCGGACCAGATGGTGCCGCGGCGGAACGTGAGCTGTTTGAAGGTCGCGGGGTCGAGCTTGACCGTGCCGCGGCCGAGGAAGAACGTCGCCGCCATGCCGGCGACCGCCAGCGCGGCCGCGGCGATCGGGAGCCAGCGCACGCGCGAAGCCGACGGAGAGACGGCGGTCGCCGAGGCACCCGACTTCCCGGAAAGCGCCTCGAGGTCGAACGCCAGATCGTGAGCCGAGTGGAACCGCTCCTCCGGGCTCTTCTCGAGGCAGTGCCGGACGACCCGCTCGAGGCCCGGCTGGACGTTCTTGTTGGTCGCCGACAGATCCGGGGGGTCTTCGCGCAGGATCGCCGACATCGTTTCGGCCGCCGTGTCGCGGTAGAAGGCCCGCGAGCCCGAGAGCATCTCGTAGAGAATCGCTCCGAAGGCAAAGATGTCGCTCCGCCCGTCGGCCGCCTTGCCCTTGACCTGTTCGGGCGCCATGTAGCCGAGGGTGCCCAGGACCACGCCGGGCTCGGTCCCGCCTCCGTCGAGCGTCGGCAGGTTCGTTTGCGGCCCCGTCGCGCCCTCCGCCTGCGTCAGCTTCGCGAGTCCGAAGTCGAGGATTTTGACCCGGCCGTCGCTGGTGACGAAGAGGTTCTCCGGCTTCAGGTCGCGGTGGACGATTCCCTTCTCGTGCGCGGCGGCGAGTCCTTTGGCCGTCTGGATCGCGTAATCCGTAGCCTTCCGTACGGGAAGCGCGCCGCCCGAGAGCCGGCCGCGGAGCGTTTCCCCCTCGAGAAGCTCCGTGACGATGTAGGGCGAGCCCTCGTGCGCGCCGAGCTCGTAGACGGCCGTGATGTTGGGGTGGTTCAGCGCGCCGGCCGCCTGCGCTTCCTGCTCGAATCGGCGAAGCCGTTCCGCGTCTTGAGAGAACGACGACGGCAGGACCTTGATCGCGACGTCACGCTTGAGGCGCGGATCCTTCGCCCGGTACACCTCTCCCATCCCGCCGGCCCCGATCGGCGCCAGGATTTCGTAGGGTCCCAACTTTGTGCCGACGACAAGGGTCATGGACTTGCTCCGGGAGAGGGTTCCCAAGAGATTTTCCCTCTCTCGTCGGTTGGCCCGCGGAGCGGGCCGCACAGAGTCTGAGCCAGCGTCACTCGACGCCCCCGACGAGGAAGAGATCGGAAAGGATGCGTGTGTAGTTGTAGACGTACGCCGACCCGTCCGGCGTGGGGAGCGGGTTGATGCTCGAAACACCGGCCGCATCCGCCGGCATCAGCGTCTTCCACAGCTCCTTCTTCCCCGTCGCGATCTCCAGGCGATAAACCTGAGCCGGAGCCTCGCTGCTCTTCGCCACAAAGAGGAAGCGGCCGTCCGGGCTGAACTGCAACGTGGCGTCCCTCGGGTCGAGGCCCGGGATCGGCTTCGGTTCACCGCCGGCGAGCGGGTAGAGGTATCGCTTGCGGTCCGGTCCCCTCACGGTGGTCCACTGGCCGTCCGGCGAGACCAGGCCGCCGACGTAGCCTTCCGGCGACAACGCGCGGGGCTTGCCGCCGGCGAAATCCCGCAGGTACAGCCGCGACCCGTGCCCGGGCTCGCTGCCCGTGAAGACAACCCGCTTGCCGTCGGGAAGGAAGCTCGCGCCGAAGACGGAAACGCCGTCCTTCGGAAAAACTTTCGGCTCGCCGGCGCCGGTGGGATAGGCGACGAGCTGCGGATCCGAGGCGTTGTGAATGATCGCGAGAACCCACTCTCGATCCGGCGAGAGATCCTGGCTGCTGCCCTCCCCCAGACGCACCGCCGGAGAGCCGTCGGTCTTCCGGATGTAGACCGAGTAACCCGCCCCCCCGCCCTCGCCCGACTCGGAGAAGAGAACCATCTTCCCGTCGGACGAGACGGCCGCAGGCAGCGAGTAGTCGAGCCACGTCAGCTCGCGTTCCTTCGTTTCGCCGGGGGCGACGCTCAGGATCTCGTTGCGCTGCGTGTCGCGGGTCACGAGCATCCGGCCTTCGCGCGAGACGTCCTGCAGCGTCAGGTTTCCGGGGACCCGAACACGCAACCGCACGTCGCCCGAGCGCGTCACGTAGAGAGAACGGTTTCCGCCGATCTCGGCCGCGGTGAACCAGACTTCCGATCCGTCGGGGGACCAGGCGAGCCCCTGCGCCGTCGCGAACGGCTTCGACAGGACTCGCTTCTTTCCGGCACGGTCGACGGCCGCGATGGACCCGCCGTCGTCGTTGGGAGTCGGGTGATCGATGAAGGCCACGGAGTTCCCGTCGGGCGACACGCGGATGTGGCCAACCCAGCCGCTCGTCTCATAGACGACCTTCCCGATGGGGTATTCGATCCGCATTCCGCCAGGAACGGAGCGTGCGATCGCGAGGCTCTTCCCGTCCGGCCCCCAGTCGGCGCACTCGATTTCCTTCAGGATTTCCCGGGGAGCCGCTCCGCCCGCGACGGACAGCTGAGCGAGGGTTCCCGTGCGACGAAAACCGCCCGGGTTGATCCGGTTCAGCGACACGGCCATGTCTCCGGATTTGGAGATGGAAAGGACTTCGGCGTCGGTCAACCCGAAGGCGCGGGATTCGGGGCTTTCGGGCCGGCCGACGAAGATCTCCATCGTCTTCCCGTCCCAGGCCCCCGAGTACATGACGGTCTGGCCGTCGGGGGCGAAGCGCGCCGAGAAAATCTGGCCGCGCCGATAGGTGAGCTGGCGGAAGGACGGTGGCGGCCGGTCGCCCGCCTTGCGGATCGCGAAGAAGGCCGCCACTCCGCAGGCGAGCGCCGTCGCCAGCGCCGTGACAGCGAGCAGCAGCCACGTGGGGCGCGCGCCCGGCGCCCGCACGTCCTTCGCCGGGGCGGTGCCGGCCGTGGATCCCGACAGCGCCTGCAGGTCGAAGGCCAGGTCGTGCGCCGAGTGGAACCGTTCCTCAGCATTCTTCTCGAGGCAGTGGCGCACCACGCGCTCGAGCCCCGGCTGCACGTTCTTGTTCGTCGCGGACAGATCCGGCGGGTCCTCGCGCAGGATCGCCGACATCGTCTCGGCGGCCGTGTCCCGGTGGAACGCGCGCGACCCCGAGAGCATCTCGTGCAGGATCGCCCCGAAGGCGAAGATGTCGCTCCGAGCGTCGGCCGGCTTGCCCTTCACCTGCTCGGGCGACATGTAGCCGAGCGTCCCGAGAACGACGCCGGGCTCCGTCCCCGCGTCCGTCGGCAGATTTGTCAGAGGTCCGGCAGCGCCGTCGGCCTGCGTCAGCTTGGCGAGACCGAAGTCGAGGATCTTCACGCGCCCGTCGTTGGTCAGGAACAGGTTCTCCGGCTTGAGGTCCCGGTGGACGATCCCCTTCTCGTGTGCCGCGGCAAGGCCGTGTGCCATCTGGATCGCATAGTCGGTCGCCTTGCGCACCGACAGCGCGCCGCCAGACAGCCGGGCCCGCAGTGTCTCCCCCTCCAGCAGCTCCGTGACGATGTACGGAGCGCCGTCGTGGCTCCCCAGATCGTGCACGGCGGTGATGTTCGGGTGGTTCAATCCCCCGGCTGTCTGGGCTTCCTGCTCGAAGCGGCGCAGCCGATCCGCGTCCTGCGAGAAAGACGCCGGCAGCACCTTGACCGCGACGTCCCGCTTCAGCCGCTGGTCGCGCGCGCGGTAGACCTCACCCATCCCGCCCGCCCCGATCGGCGCGACGATCTCGTAGGGGCCAAGCCGGGTGCCCGAAACCAGAGTCATCGAACGCCTTCGACGAGATAGAGGATCGAGAGGGTTCGGAAGACGCTGTAGGCGTAGGCGCCGTTCGGGGCGCTTTTGAATGCGATCAGGCCATTCAACCCCGTGGCGTCGGCCGGCAGGAACTCGCGCCACAGCTCCTCGCGGCCTGTCTCGGGGTCGAGCGCGTACACGCGGGCGGGCAACTCGGTGGAGCCGCCTTTGCGCAGCAGCAGCCGCCCGTCCGGGAGCCAGCCGACGAGCGCCCACGTGGCCTCGATGCCCGGGACCTCCTTCGGCTCGCCGCCCTCGATCGCGTACACGAATGTCGCGCCCTTCGGTCCTCTCCCCACGAGACGTTTTCCGTCGGGAGAGATCTGAATCCCCCGATAACCTTCCGGGGTCACCGGCCGCGGCGCGCCGCCTTCCACGTCGAAGGCGTAGGTCCGCAATTCGTGCCCTTTTTCCGCGCCGACAGCCAGGAAATGCCGCCCGTCGGGCAGCCAGCGGGCCGCGCGCAGGGCGAGCCCGCCGGCCGGGAGTTTCTTCGCCTCGCCGGCGCCCGTCGGATAGATGGCGATCTCGGGCGCCTCCGGCGAGCCGACGAACGCCAAGACCTGTTTTCCGTCGCGAGAGATCGACTGCGCGCTTCCCTCCCCCAGCCGCACAGCGGGCGAGCCGTCGAGCGCGCGCAAGTAGATCGAGTAGCCTTTGCCCCCGCCCTCACCGGCTTCCGTGAAGACGACGAATCGGCCGTCGTCGGAGATGTCAGCCATCAGGCTCCAGTCGAGCCAGGACAGGTCGACCTCCTTCGCCTCGGCCCCGGCGCCGCGCGCGATCACGCCGATCTGTCCCGTGTCATGCGAGATCAGGACGCGCCCGTCCCGCGTGACGTCCTGCAGCGTCAGCGATCCGGCGACGCGGGCGAGCGTTCGGGTCTTGCCGGACAGCGTGGCGCTGTGGAGGATGCGATTGCTCCCGGCCTCCGCCGCCGTGTACCAGACCTCCCTGCCGTCGGGGGACCACGCGAGACCGCTGGCCGTCCCGTAGACCGGCGAAATCCTTGTCTTTTTCCCGGAGAGATCGACTACGGCGACCGAGCCACCGTCGTCGTTGATCGCGCCATGGTCCAGGAAGGCGATCCGGCGGCCGTCCGGCGACACCCGAGGGTTCCCGATCCAACCGGTGGTCTCGTACAGGACCTTCCCCGGGGGAAACTCGATCCGGCGCTTCCCCTTCTCGATCCGCACGACGGCGAGTTCCTTGCCGTCGGGAGACCAGTCGGCGTAGTCGATGTTCTCGAGCAGCGCTCGCGGGGCCCCTCCGGTCGCGCTGACGCGGGCGAGCGTGCCGGGCCGCGTGAACGCCGTGTGGAAGTCGGCTCCGAGGAAAACAGCCACCTCACCGGAGGACGAGACTGCGGCGAGGTCCGCGCCCGGAATTCCGAAGGGCCGCGATTCCGGGCTGTCCGGCCGGCTGACATAGATTTCGGCCGGTTTTCCGTCCCAGGCGGCGGTCGTCAGAATCGTCTTCCCGTCCGATCCGAACCGCGCGCCCCAGATCGCTCCCTTCCGATAGGTCAGCTGCTTGAAGGAGGGCGGTTCCGAGATCCCCTTCGACTTGCCCACGAAATAGCCGCCAGCCAGAAGGGCCGCGGCGGCGAGCGCACCAGCGAGCAGGGGAAGCGGACGGAAGCGCGAGGCCGCGGGGGGCCGCGCGGCGATGGCGGAGGACGACGTTCCCGAGAGCGACTCGAGATCGAAGGCGAGGTCGTGCGCCGAGTGGAATCGCTCCTCGGGGCTCTTCTCGAGGCAATGACGGACGACGCGCTCCAGCCCCGGCTGGACGTTCTTGTTTGTCGCCGATAGGTCAGGCGGCTCTTCGCGCAGGATCGCCGACATCGTTTCGGCCGCCGTGTCCCGGTGGAACGCGCGCGAACCGGAAAGCATCTCGTGCAGGATCGCTCCGAAAGAGAAGATGTCCGACCGCGCATCCGCGGTCTTGCCCTTGACCTGCTCGGGCGACATGTATCCGAGCGTTCCCATGACGACTCCCGGCTCGGTCCCCGCAGCCGTCGGAAGATTGGTCTGCGGTCCGGCGCCGTCGGCCTGCGTCAGCTTCGCGAGGCCGAAGTCGAGGATCTTCACGCGCCCGTCGTTCGTGACGAACAGGTTCTCCGGCTTCAGGTCCCGGTGCACGATCCCCTTCTCGTGCGCCGCGGCGAGGCCCTTCGCGGTCTGGATCGCGTAGTCGGTCGCCTTGCGCACCGGAAGGGCGCCTCCGGCGAGCCGCCCGCGCAGCGTCTCCCCCTCGAGAAGCTCCGTGACGATGTACGGCGATCCGTCGTGGGAGCCGAGCTCGTAGACCGCCGTGATGTTCGGATGGTTCAGGGCGCCGGCCGCTTGCGCCTCCTGCTCGAACCGCCGCAGGCGCTCTTCGTCCGACGCGTACGTCGTCGGAAGGACCTTGATCGCGACGTCGCGCTTCAGCTTCGGATCCCGCGCGCGGTAGACCTCACCCATACCCCCGGCGCCGATCGGCGCGAGGATCTCGTAGAGGCCGAGCCTTGTTCCGGCTGTCAGAGGCATCGAGGCTGGCGCATTCTAACCGCGTCCGTGGAATATCCTTGCCGCGCTTCCCGGAGGTGACGACATGCGCCGAGTAACCCCGAGCTGCGTCGCGATTCTCTTGCTCAGTGCCTTTCCGGCAGTCGCTCAGGACTCCCGTCCCCTGACCGTCGACTGGATCTACGGCGAGGAAGCGACAGCGGCAGCGAGGCTGCCGAAGTTCGCCTGGACGACCGCCGACGACGTGCTCATCCTCGATGAGCGGGCCGCCCCCGACCGGCG
>Ga0207691_10000220_pt1 | contig 55443 bp, 49 predicted proteins | sample KBSM13metaG_FD_184327 | JGI IMG/M metagenome (GOLD analysis project Ga0207691, IMG submission 184327) | Miscanthus rhizosphere microbial communities from Kellogg Biological Station, Michigan, USA - KBS M1-3 metaG (SPAdes) (version 2) | ecosystem: Host-associated > Plants > Roots > Rhizosphere >...
GAGTTACAAACACGGTCGTCAATGGGATCAACAACCACGGGGACATCGTTGGGAATTATGGGGACGCAACGGGCACCCATGCCTTTGTGGAAACGGGGGGCACCTTCAGCCCCCTCAATGTTCCTTTCGCCGTAGGGGTGGGGGGCATCTCGGTCTCAGTAGCGTATGGCATCAACGACGTCGGGCAAATCGTGGGGGTTTATGGCGACTCCTCGATCCATCCACACGGTTTTCTCGCCACACCGATTCCAGAGCCGGGCTCCCTTTTCCTTTTGGCGTCGGGCTTAGCTGCGCTGGCAGGGATCAAGAGGAAAAGCAAGAAATACGAGCACTCCTCCGAACGGTGACTGTCTTTAAAATGCTCGATTGGAAATCAAATAAATTTCCAACCCTCTATTATTGATTCTGCTACCACGCTGCTACCAGAACAGCCCGATCCAGCATGATCTACCAGGATCATGATTTTCCCAAATCCTCGTTTTACCTTCTGATAGGTCTTGGTGGGTCGGCTGAGTTACGACAGGATCAGATTTGTAAACCACCGGTTGGAAGTTCGATTTTCTATCTCAAGTTAGCTTGCGGTATAGAATAACCTCGGCGCACGAATTCTTTTTATTTATCCCCAAAAAAACCCTGAACCTCTTTTATCCTGACCATGTCCCTCTTGATACCCCCATGCCGCCTTCCCAAACTGGCATGGACGGTCAAAGGGTGGCAGGGGTGTATGGCCACGCTCAGTTCCCACTAGGCCTGGGAGTCCTCAGTCGGCACCCCCGCCTGCGGTGAAAGCCCCCGGGGGGTGGTCACGGTTCGGTCACGGTTTTAGTTACGCTCACCAATGCATCAAATTAGCGAACGGTAGCAGGTGACCTGAGCGATTGCCGCTTCCCTAAAGGGTTTGACCGTCAACTGGTGTCTCTTGTTCACAATTAGTCACATTCGCTTGAGTCGTTCTGCAAAACTGCGATGCGGCGGTTCGAACCCGCCCGGCGCCTCCACTATTCTTCTCGGTGGTTAGACACTTCCATTTTTGTTCTACTTTTTTGTGATAGTTTTTTCTTCTCGACTCCCGGTTTAGTCCCGATTGCGGTATGTCCATTGTCATGTTTATCGTCAAGGCTACCCCTATGTACGGCTGATCTCAAATGGGCTTGGTTAGATGCGCATACCGCATTGTCTAGTGATTGTGCTATGTCCCATGTCCCATTAACTTCTGAACTGTTCGAATATCAACCCCTGCCAGCCCTAGAAGTAAAAGTATGGCGCAACGTGTGCCACGTGGCCATTATTATAAACTTTTACTACAAGATTCCGCCCTTGCATCGCTCGGCCTGAATCTTGTGGGCTTGAGAAAAGGAACGGACTTTGTCGGCCACGATGACAGGTCTCGTACGGTTCTGATAGACGCCCAGCTCAAATAACCTGTCTTGTTTTACCGATTTGCTGAGGGGCACGGTCAACACCCCAACTTCAGTGTCCACACAATCCCATCGGGCGTTGAATTGTTCAGATTGTTCAGATAGACGTGGGCCCGTTTCCAGTGCAAAAGCGACGATTGTCCAATCATCTGACGCATTACCTCGCGAAGCCGCCCTATTTCCGCATCTGAAAGAAAACGAAAACGTCCTAATGGCTCAGAAAAAAAATTTGACTCCTTTTACGGGGTTGTTGGTCAAATGTCCTTCCGCAATCGCTAGATAAAAACTCTGCGGAGAGCTGAGAAGTAGCGATTGATGGTTGGTGTTGATCGCTTGCCTTCTGCCAACAGCTTCGCTTGAACATGACGTAAGTCATGCGCCCGTGACTCCGTTCAAAATCTTCTGACCAAGAAGTTTGGACCAGGATTTACAGTAGTGATGCATATTATGGAGTCCGGGCGAAGTGATGCCTTCTCGATAAAGCTTTATCCATTGTCCCAGTGTCAAGATTGGGGACTTTTTAAATTTTGGCAGGGAAGTATATGGTCTCTCGGATTTCCGCCTTGAGATGTCCATACAGTGCCGTTGCCTGGCTTTTATTGTCACACCGCCACTTTTCTCGACCACTGGCATAAGTCGTACCCACCATAATCCAAGGCGGAAGAATAAAATTGGCATGTGGCGAGCGCTTGATCAGCATACAGCGCGCTGTGGAAAACACAAAAAGAGGAGGCAAATTGCCAATGGAAACCTGCCCTAGGTAGCACTCGATAGTGGCAGATGAGCATTAGTGGGAAAACCCGATAAAATTTGGCATTGTCAGGGGTATCGGACCTGGGTCAACGGCAGCATCGAGTCCTTCATTTGGGGGTGTCCGAATTACCGGGTTATGAAAAACGCCCGGATACGGTGGGCCAACGACCGATCATAGCCTCAGGCCGTGGTTGCGTGAAGACTAAGTGCTACCGATATCCGTTTTGCAGCACATAGAGCGGGTTGATAATGGTTAAAATAATCTTTTCTGCCTTGGTGAAGCCATCCTTCCGCATTTCTTGAGTGGCACGGTAGACCAGTTCCCCGAGAATCGATCCCACCACTGGGGTGATGATCAGGTCTTGAATGCTCGGTCGTTCTGACCAGCTCTCAATGAGATATTCAAAACAAGTCGATGTGAATGCTGAAAAGAGAAAGGAATACAGGGGACTTTCACCGTAGTTTCGCTGGGAGAGGTAGAAATTCATTCCAACATAGGGATGCCCGAAATAGTTCACGTCCACGGGGTCTTTGTCGATCACAGGCGGTTTGGTCCATGCCTGTTTGAAGTGCCCCCAGGCGTCCTCCACGTCGTTGCCGTCCTTTTTGGTCCCCGTGAAGGATGAGGGAGCCCATGCATACACGCCGATGCCGACCAAGCTGAGGGCTGTCAGCGTGCCAAATGTCTTGACCGTGTGGTGTGGCGGAGGGGGGCCGATCTCCGGGAGCGTGGAATTATTCATGGGGGCGAGAGAGCTGTCGCGATGGAAGAGCGGCTGATCGCGGAATCCTGCATACGGATTTCGGAAGGGACTTGATGTGACACGGTCCCGGTGCGCAAGGATTTCGCTGTCGGGTAGCCTCAACTCGACATCGCTGCCAAGTGGAACCAGACGGGGATGGTGGACCCAGGACTGCCGAAGCGGCGGGCGTAGTCCTAGGTCATTCCACCTCGGAGGAGGCTGTCCGAAGGCCTGGCTTGCAAATAGGTTGCACGATGGATCCTGGTCGGCGGTTTCTCTCGAAGCGGGCGAACCAGCGCATAACAGGATGGGAGAATGTGCTTCCATGACGTGCCGGGTCGGCTCCAGCTGGCCTTGCAAGTCGGGTGTGCCGTACCGATTGACGACCATGGGATCGTCCGCCGCAGTACCTGTGAGAGGTGGCGAGACGGTCCAATCCAAAGGCTCGAAAACCTGGCTTGCAGACGATTCGTGTTGACGAAGTTGCTGGGGCCCACTCGTCGGACCGGGCTCGAAGAGCGTCGAGCAGGCAGTGGTACAGGTGGCCAACATCAACCATGCGGCCAGCGTGATTGTCCTGGAGCCATAAGGCTGGTTCGAAGAGCGCAGCATATAGTCTTTTCAACTTCCCTGCAAATTTCACGGAACGCACGACGTATCAGAAGACTGCGCAGGCTGTTGCGCCTGGAGAAGCTGAGGCGAAGATTTTGATCAGTTGACGAGGTTCTGATGACCGAATAGCGCTTCGGCAAGAACCTACATTCGGCTAGTGCCTGACTCCGTTATTTCGATGGATGTGGCCCCATTGATGGATCGTATAAACCTAAAGCATAAACTGAACAGCGCTCCTTTACATCGGCCAAAGAACCTTCCTGTTTGTTCACACATTCCCGATAGCTCTCGAGGAAATGTTTTACTTCAGTTCGATATGCCGTTTCTGCCTGGAGCCTTCGATATTCCTGACATTGAAGGGCGACGTTTCCAGACCAGAAGGTGTCACTAGGGAGCGTGCCGCAGTCGGTCTCGTTGTAATGAACGCTCGTGCAACCGGTCATGCCAAATACGACTAACGAAACAGCGAGATAGCGATTCATGGGTCTTTCCCTCTTGAAGTAAAAAAGATCCGGATCTCGATCAGCGCCTTTGTTCATTTTCTGTAAACAGCGGAGATGCCCCGCCATCGCAATAGGCGTATCTTTGTACCACGACTCAGATGGGTTAGATACTGTCAAACCTGACAGGTCTGATAAACTTTAACGGAGTGAGAACCGCAGAAACTGAGCGGTGATCGTCTGGCAGGGCACGTCGGAGCGGCGCCGCCGGGATCAGTGGCTGGGACGTCCGTAGCCTTCATAGAGTGACTTTCATTGGCTATCTCATGATCGCGGTTTGATGAACGGCGGTCCGCAAAGCCTCAGAAGTGGTGAAGGTGTGCGGCGGTCGCCTCCCAAAAGTAAGGGCGGTGCCCAAAGGTTCCTCCAGGCTGATCGGTAATCATCGTCGAACAGATCTCAGAAGGCGAAGGGGCAGAATCGATTTTGAGAGGTGTTGAGTCCGTTAGCATTAACGACGCAAGCGAACTAACAAATAAAACTGACACGTAGGAACTTTACCGATAGCGAAATACGCAGACTTTCAGTACCACAGTCCATGTTGTTGCGGGTCATGTCGTGTGGCGCAGCTGTTCTGATTGCCTTCGCCGTGGTTCCTCTTGCCTCGGCGGAAAACGTCACGCCTGCCCCTACGGATTGCGGCTACCCATCGACGGAGACAACGCGCTCGTCCGCGCCGGCCAAGCAGGCAAGGGGAATAGCGTTTCCTCAGGATGACGTGTTTCGCTCCCTCACCGCAGATCCGAAGCAGCCTCAATTCGTTACGAGCTATCAGCGAATACGGTACCGTGAAGTAAATCAATCGATCAACGCCGGGGTGGTGGCCTTCGGAGAGACATTCGGTCTGTATGGACACCGCGACGGCAACTGTAATGGGCTTCAGGTGGGCATTCAAGGTGGCGTGTTCGCGCAGTTCAATCTCGACGCGCCGTCCAAGGATTTGATAAATGCAGACTATGTCGTCGGTCTCCCGGTGACCTGGCGGCAAGGACCGTTCTCGGCGCGTGTGCGACTCTATCATCAGAGCAGCCACTTGGGTGATGATTTCCTGCTGGATAATCCCGGAATCAATCGAATCGATTTCAGGTTCGAAGAAGTGGAGGGATTGATGTCGGTCGATCTCGCGTGGCTGCGGCTTTATGGCGGCGGCGGATATTTACTGCATCGGGAGCCTGCGATCCAACGGGGCAAAGTCCAGTGGGGCATTGAGCTACGTCCGCCGGACCGCGCCTCGCCGTTCTTGCAGGACGTCATCGAAGATCTGCACATGGCGCCCATCATGGCGGCCGATTTCAAGACGTTGGAGGAACAGGGGTGGAATGTGAATGCAAATGTCGTGGCCGGCCTGGAGTGGTATCGGCCGGGCAGCACGCGCCGCCTCAGGGCTCTCCTGTCGTACTATCACGGCTTCAATCCCTATGGGCAGTTTTTCAATCAGAAGATTGAGATGGTCGGGATTGGATTGTATTTCCACTTTTAAGCCACTCCTTACAGCTTGATTTCAGCAGCGTCACGGAGAGCATACTCTCTCATTTTCCTAGGAAACTTCGCCACATGGCCACGGCAACTTCTCGATATTTGCAGCTTTTCATACATGGACATATCAACCTTTACAGCCCGAGAGAAAAAAGAACGAAAGAAAAAATCAACTCCACTGCTACGATTAGTCGTACAGTCAAAGTCTGTCCTACCTTCGTCGCAATTGCCACTATCGCCGTTAAGTATGCTCTATTCAGCGCTGGCTTTTTCTCAACCCTCGTTCACTGGTGCATCTTAAAACTGCGATGCGGCGGTTCGAACCCGCCCGGGGCCTCCATACCAACCTTCGATAGAGTCGTTTGCCACATTAACTGGTGATTTTCAGATCGTTGGGCAAACGGAAAGCCTGTTCCTCTGCACATACCAATTTTGCCGTCTCACGAGCCGTTCGATCAAATCGGCTTGAAGATTCAACCGTAACCCTTTCTTAGACCGGCTTTTCATTCTTCAATCTCAACCATACGTAAACACCACTTGGCTCTTTCCTCTCCTACCAAAGGGACGGTGAGGGTTCGACGGGCTTCTGACCACCAAGCCCGTATTCTGACTGCCCACAGACCGAAACCGTCGAGCGGTGCGATATGCCGAGGACCCGGGCGGAAGGTTACTTGGCGATGAAGTGCTCCCGGCGGCTGACCGCCGTGTCGGTGACGAACATGGTCCCCGAGTGCTTGTTGAAGAGGGGCCCCAAGCCGGCCAGAATCGGCTCGACCTTTTCCTCGGGCACGACCGTGAAGATCATCACCTGGCTACTGGTATCGTTGAACAACAGATGGCCTTCGTGAAAGCCATGATGGCCCTTGCCGGATACGTTATTGATGATGGTGTACCCGGTGGCCCCGACCCGGTCCAACAGGTCAGTGGCAAACTTCAGGTGCTCGCCCTGAACTATGATCTTGATTTCCTTCATCCGATGCAACGTTAAGCCGATCATCGTCTTGTCCTCCTCGTCTCCATCCGGCGATGCGGTCGTAGTGATAAAACATGCGGTCTCGAGGGTCGAGCGCCACGAGCCCAACCCACCCGTGATGAAACAACTGTTGAAGCAACGAGTGCCGGTCGATGATCGCGCCGATGCGGTCGCGCGGGGCCTCGATCACGGTCAGCAACCGCATGGGCTCATGATACGGCGTGCGCCCGTTTAAGACCGTCTGGGCGGGCAATCCGATGCGCAGGTCGCTGTACGCGCCGGTCATCACGCCGATCCGGCCGACCACATTGTGATAGATCTTGCTGCCGCTTCCGTAGACCTCGTTATCGACGGTTGAGAAATAGTGCTCCATGTTGATCCACTGTGCGACCACGAGCGGCGCCGTCATGATCGTTTCGAGCAATTTTCCGGACGCGTCCTGCCGGGAGTCGTATGAATGGAGAAAAGCACGGCCGCGCATATTCACCGTTTGAGTCAAGGCGCGTGGCCCGATCACCATAAGGCTGTTCCCTGAAAGCCCCCATTCCGGCCGGGTCTCGGCCCAGTCGTCGCTTCGCCGGCTGGCGAGTTGCCGGGCGGTCTTCTCGATCGGCCCGGTCGGCATGCCGAGAGCGAGGCCGCGCTCGAGGGCAGTCGGGATGCCCGCTTCCTCCAAATCCGTCATGAGGCGAGTGAGGTCTTTCCGATGTGTGGCCGGAACATCTTCCATGTCGATGATGCGGACGCGGTCGGTGGTGGTATCGTGCTGCGCCGCCAAGAAATGCGCATCGCTCGGGATCTTGATGCCGCGCGCCAGCAACAGTTCCCGGACGGCGGACTTATTGGCCATCGCGGCGATGATCCGGGCATTGGGCAGGCCCTGATTGCCGCCGCAGGCGCCGCAGTCCAGTGCCGACTCGTACGGATTGTTCTGGGACGTGCTGCCGTGCGCGCAGAACAGAATCACGCGGGCGAAATTGGAGGTCAACCCCATCAATCGCAGCGCGGCCTCCACGAAATAAGCTTGTTCGGTCACGGAGAATCCCGTTTGCGTGAGACGTTCGAGCCGATCCGAAATCCCCCGCGGGCTGATCCGATGGCGCTCGCGCAGTTCTTGATAAAATGCTTCTTCAGCCTCCGGAGTGCAGGGCAACGTGTTCGTCGCCTCGCCGCTGATCCCGTCCGCATGGCCGATCGCCTTCCTTCGGATCTTCTCCAAGAGCGCCGGAGAGAGAGCCGCGCCGGCGAGACCAAACCGTTCTCGTCCGAGCTCCCGAATGAGCGCATGCTGCTTGGCCGCAATCATTTCTTCGGCTTCTTCCGGTGTGATCTTGTCGACCGTCAAGGTCGTCGCCACGGACGGCATCAAAAGCTGCTTCAGCCATCGGCTAGTCGTGTGGTACCAACGGGGCAGCAGCGTCTTGCCCAACAGGGGCAGACCGAAGAACCAACCGAGGGCCTCGACCATGACATAGGGCGTGATCACGTTTTCCTTCAGGTCGTGCAGGAGCGTGTGCGCGGCCTTGCTGAGTTGGGCCGCTGTCTTGTGTCGTTGGGCGAGGACACCGTGATAGCTACGGGGTACCTCGCGAACCTGGTTCTTTGGTTTCAAGAGGACTGGGCAATGGGAGACCGCATGGTGCGCACTGAAGGGTTGATAGTCCAACGGCACGCCGAAAAACCCGGCGAGTCCCAACGTTTCATACCCGCCGCGATGCTCGAGATGCCGGCGAAAGACTTCCGAGCGGACGTCGATGCAAAATACGATCTGAGCGAGCGCCCTCGACTGCGCTTCATCGCCTGACGAAGTGCGGGCTGCGACCGCGCGGGCCCCTGCCGCGAGATCGTTCAGCGCCTGTCGCCGATGGTTTGACTCGAAGGCTTCGAGCCAGCGGGGTCCGTGCTGCGAGACCGGAAATCCGGCGAGCCAATTGAGCAACGTTCGGACGTCAGACGGAGAAGTCGATTCAATGGCGGCGGGATCGACCGACAGGGCCCGCGCCAGGTGAAGCAGATATTGAGCCGCCCGTTCTAACCAGTCCCGGACATCCTGATCAACGCGGACGCCGTATTGCTGCCGGCCCAACTCCTCCCATGCTAAATGATCCGGCTTTTGATCGGAGCGGGAAAGTCGCTGGGCTTGCTTGGCGGCCGGCTTCGGGAGACGTCCGGCAATCCACTCGCGTCGCAGCCAATACCCGTGCGGGTAGTTGTCCATGTATGCTCGAATGTCGTCATAATTTCCGGCGATGCCGAGACGATCGCGGCACGTTGCTTCCACGAGTTCTCGCTCATAGAAGAGACGGACCGCGAGGTATTTTACCAGGTCGATCGGGAACTGCTGTTGCCAGGGATATCCGCTCTGATGAGCGCGCCATTTGATATAGCCGGTCCATCCGGGCATGGCGGCCAGGTGCAGGGATAGGTACTCTTCCCAGGCACGCTTGGGAATCCGTAGTCTTGTCAAACTGTCCAGGACCGCATCTTCCGGGCGCTCCGGGAGCGCGCGAATCTTCTTCGGGGCGTCCCGAATGCCGACCAAACGAAGCGTGACGTCATGTTGAGCGAGAAAGGTCCATGCTCCGTAGAACGTCTGATCTCGGTGAGGCATGGACCAGCTTGTTTCACCTTCATCTAAGAACACACTGCACCACTTCACCATCTCCCGATTGATGGTCTCGATTATCGATGTCCCGACGGTTTGGTCGCACCAGGTGCCGAGGGTGTCGCGGGACGGCAATTCGAGAGAAGGCCACAACGTTAAGGGGGTGTATGAGACCATGTCCGGGATGCCCACGGTGGTCTGGAGCCAGGCCGCGATGCGGGAGAATGTACGTGCGTCGTCATCCTGAACTGCATCGCCTCGGTGTGGGTACGGTTCCGTGATGCCATGGATCATGGAGCTGCAGAGGACGTCGAGGTGAGACATGACCCGTCCGGCGAAGTCGACCGCTTTATCGACTGCGAGCGGCTCGAGAGCGGCTTTCAGATCTTCCGTACGGATGCGCCCGCTCGTGACGTAGCGGCGGAAGGTCTCGTTGTCGAGATACTCCTTTCCGCCGAACAAGAGCGCGCCACGCTGCACGGCTTGATCGAACGGAAGTGATTCCAATCCGTGAAGCGGGTTGTGATGGATGAAGGTCCGCATCGGCCAATATTGCGAGATGACTTCGCCGGCCAGCTCGACATAAGACCGCAGCTCCATCCGCTGCGCGTCGGTGAACCTTTGAGGCTCCTGCATCGTCATCATCTAGTCAACCTTTGCGGAGTCGGGAAAGAAGGCGCCGGAACGCCTTCATTCCCGTGTCCGATGCCGCCGGATGCGCACGCGCTTCGGGGCACGAGCGAGGGCATGAAGGACCTCTTCCACATAGAGGCCGCTCAGAAACGCGACATAGACACGGGTGTAAATCGTACCGAGCCAGGCGGGGAGTAACAGTCGTATGCCGTGGGCTTTGCCATACAAGATCACCCACACTGCGATGATGAGGAGCGCTGAGAGCGCCACGAACGCATCGAACAGGCCCTGGTGCCAGGCCGCCGCCTGAAAGTACGCGGCGGCCTGACCGGGCGCAGGATAGAGGAAATGAGTGAAGGACTCACCGGCCCACAAGTACGTCAGCCCGATGAAGCTCAACGTCGCCACCATGGTGGCGGACACTTTCCACGACGCGACGGCCTCAAGGCGATAGAGACTAAAGATCGCTTGGGCCGAGGTGACCCATGCAAAGAACAGAAAAATGACCGTGCCTTGTGCCTCGAAGAGCGGGATCTTCACCACGCCGTGAGCCATGAGCACAATGACAAGGGGCAGCAAGAGCGTGATGATCAGCCCGGTGGCCCATGTCATGAAAGAAAAGCCGGCCGGTTCTCTAAAGGCGTGATGGCTCGGAAGCTTGAACTCGGTTCTAGCCCGATGGATATTCGTCCCCGAGTTAAGGAATAAGGTGGCCTTAAACAGTCCGTGAGCGCAGAGATGGAATATGGCGAGGGCGAACGCGCCAAGGCCGCACTCCATGACCATATAGCCCATCTGTCCCATGGTGGAATAGACGAGCGTGCGCTTGATACTGGGCTGAGCCAACATCGCGGCGGCCCCGATCAAGGCGGTGAGCGCCCCGACGACAAAGAGGAGGTAGAGCGTCGTGGGTGCCATGCCGTACAGAGGCGCCAATCGGTTGACGAGAAATCCCCCGGCGTTCACAATTCCCGCATGGAGCATGGCAGACACGGGCGTCGGCGCCTCGATCGTACCGGGGAGCCACACGTGGAAAGGAAACTGGGCGGACTTGGTCATGATCGTGACGACCAGCACCATCGTAATGGCGGAGACCGAAGACATCTCCCACGATGTTCCCTTCCATAGTACGGGGACGGTAGCCGGGTCCTTCACGGCTTGGAACAATTCCGTGACATCGAGCGTTCCGAATGTCGCGTAAGTCATGATGATTGCGATCAACAGGGCGGCATCGCCAAGGCACAGCACCCGCATGGCCGTGCGCCCAGCTTGCCGGGCGGCGGGCCTCGCCTCATGGAACGACAGCAAAATTTTCAATAGCCAGGTGACGGCATGCCAACAAACGAGCAACCAGAACAAATTCCCGCTGGTGACTAGGCCTAGAAGGACGAATGTCAGCAGGCTTAAGAGACCGAAAAATTTGATATAGCCCAGTTCGCCTTGCATATAGCGCCGGGAATAGACGTGAATCACAACACTCACCCCGGTGATGAGGACCATCATCACCCCCGCAAGCCGATCCACCAAGATGAGAGGCATGAAGGGGGCAGGCAGGCCGGAGAACTTCAGGGCAGTGGCATCATGCTGAACGACATCGTACAGCGTCAGGATGGCTGCGCCGGCGGAAATGGCCAGGGCCCAGATGCTAATCCTAGCTGTCCGCTCGCTCAGTGTCCGGCCGAGCAACCCGATTAGCCCGCTGGCAAGCAGCGGTGAAAGGATTGTGATAAGCGGGGGGAGTGAACGCATGGCGGCTCGATGATAAGAATTCGAACTCCGAAAGGTATCATCAAGAACAGTACCGATAGAGACCGGTGAGGTCATGTCTCTAACACATTGGGCATTTAACAAGCAATATTTTTGACCTGAGGAGGCAGGCCAATCCGGAAATGGATCAAGTGAAGACCGCAATCGTCCCGCCACACGGGTCTATCCCTTAGTCAGGAAAACTGATATCGTTGCCCAGTGTGAAGCGACTCGACACATGCCACAAGAAATCGGTCGAATGAGGTCGCAAGCCCGCCTGTTGAGCGCTAGGATTCCAGTGAAACGTGAGAAATAAGCAGTTCCCTTGCTCTTTTGACAAGGATGGAATAAGAGGATCGCTCAGACGCGGAATAGTCACTGTACAGGCTAACAGACTTCTCTTCTTTTTTAAGAGACGCTTGGCTCTTCGCTAGTTGATCGGACTAGGGTATGGAAGTCAGCATGTCGCTTGTCGTGATCGTTCCGCTGTTGCCGCTTGTCACGGCGGTGATCATCCTGGTGGGAGAGCCGCAGACGCTGTACCGACGAGCGCACCTCGCCGTGCTGCCGCTGGTGGCCGCATTCGTCGGCGCTCTCATCACCTTGTTCGTCGTTGTCTCGGAAGGCGCGATCGCCGTCCGGTTTTACGATCCATCATCCATTGCCAACCTGGCCCTTCCCCTCGGCTTCTATGTCGATCGATTGAGTGCGGTCATGATGGCTCTCATCTTGGCGGTGGGCACGATCGTCTATCGCTATTCAGTCAATTACATGTACGAGGACCGCTTTTACCGCCGTTTTATGGCGCTCATCGGATTGACCACGTTTGTCCTCCTGTGCATGGTGTCGAGCGCTAATCTGATTATGTTGTTTATCTTTTGGCAGCTCCTAAGTTACCTGCTGTACTTGCTGGCCCATAACCTGACCCATCCGGCCACGCTCGAAGGAGCGTTTAAAACCTTTACATTCTTACGGATCGGCGATGCGGCCTTTCTCGCCGGCATCGTGCTGGCGCATTCTTTATACGGCACGATCGAGTTTCATGAGCTCTTTGCCAGAGCAGCCGAAACGTCGTTGACCGTCTCGCCGTTCCCGGGAGTGGAGATAGGTGGGCCCACGGCCGTCACCCTCCTTCTTTTCATCGGCGTGATGAGCAAGTCGGCCCAGTTCCCGCTTCACGTCTGGCTGCCAAGCTCCTTGTATGCTCCAACCTCGGTCCATGCGTTGCTCCATGCGGGCATCATCAATGCGGGCGGTTTCCTGATGAACCGTCTCGCGCCCTTGTATGGACTGAGCCCCGTCACACTTCACGTCGCTTTGGTGGTGGGCACGCTCACGGCCATTCTCGGCGCCTCTATGATGCTGACCCAAAATGACATCAAGAAGACGCTGGGCTTTTCCACGATTGGCCAGATGGGTTACATGATCATGGAATGCGGCTTAGGGGCTTTCGGTTTGGGCGTATTCCATCTGATTGCGCATGGCATCTTCAAAGCCACGGTCTTCCTCAATTGCGGAAACGTGATTCATAAAGCCAGACAGGAACCTGCGTTTCCTCCGGCGGTGCAGGCCTCTGAGGAAGCGGAAATCTCACGGTTACCCTGGTCGATAGGATTTGTGACGACGCTGCTGATGCCCCTCATGATCTTGCTTGTCGCGCACGGAGTGTTGCAAATTCCGATTCGAAATTCGCAGGGCTCGGTCATCTTTCTTTTCTTCATTTGGGTGACCTCTACGCAGGCGATATTGACCCTCACGCGTTTGCGTGCCGTGGCGTCCTGGAAGGTGTCGGCGGCCATGCTGATGTCATTGCTCGTCATCGTCTTTACCTATCTGTTTGTTGCCGAACGGTTCACCGCCTTTCTGTATCCCGACCGCGACGTGGTGGACTCCTATTACCGGGCTGCTGCACTGCCGGGCTTCCTCTTCGATGGATTAGTAGTCATGACGACGTTGCTGATCTTTTTGGGCTGGGTCTTTCTCAATGCTCAAACGAGGGGACATAGTCTGCGGACGCCCCTGTGGATGGAACGCCTACGGATCCGTCTGTACGTCTTATTCATGAACCGGCTCTATCTCGATGCCGCATATGCGAAAGCCGGGCAAGTCGTGATCCGGATTGCCACACGCGTTGATAAAGGATTGTTTGAGAGGGCACGGTGACGGAACCCTTGATTCACACGGTCCTGCTCATGACGATCCCATTGTTGGGCGCGACGGTGGGACTATTCTTGTGGCGAAAACCGAAAGATTTAAAGTCCTGGCTCCTTCTCGTCGCGGCAAGCAGTCTGATCACAATTGGTTGGACCTCAGGAACCCTGCCTGCGCAGTCCGGAGATCTCTTTCTCCTCTTGCTTCTCCCTCTGATGGCCTTTGTGACGTTGCTGGGGCAACCCATACATGGGAGCAACGCCGCACCTTGGTTGCTGACAATCCTTTTTCTTGGAGTTGGATTAGGGGCATTGGCCACCGACTCGTCGTCGTCGATGGTGTGCTTCCTTCTTTGTCTTGGTCTCGTCGGCCTGATATTGTTTCACTATCGGCATCAGGGTGGTTCTGATGTCCGGTGGGGAATCGGGATGGCCGTCCTCGGCATGCTATCCATTCTCATCGCCTTAATCTCGGCTCCGCCGGTTTCAACCCTCGCCGTCGTCATCGCATGCGCGGTCGCACTTCCTCTCGTGCCGTTTCATAAGACCTATATCACCTCACTCACGGGATTGCCGGGGAACTTACCCGCTTTTCTTGCCCTGTTGCTTCCTATTGTCGGGTTTCACGCCCTCCTGACGCGACTACCTCAATTTCCAATCGCGTTGTCGCAGACGATAACAATTCTCGCTCTGTTGGGAATGCTCTATGGTTCGTTAAAGGCCTTGGCACAATTCCGTGCGGCATCCGTGGCGGCGTACGGCGGCCTGGTGTTCCAGTCGATCCTCTGGTGGTATCTCGCCGCGATTCATGCCTCGACGCCGTCCATTGTGGTCTACCTAAGCGCCGTCGGCGTGGCTACCAGCGGACTGCTCCTGGGCTGGTATATGCTGCGCGCACGGTATGGCGAAATCGGGCGTCAAGCTTTGAGCGGGCTGGCTCAACCGATGCCGAAATTCGCCGTCGCTTTCTCACTGCTCGCCCTCGCTGCATTAGGAATGCCGCCCTTTGGCGTCTTTTCCGGTTTCATCGGCTTGTTGCTCGTGCCGTCATTCATGTGGTCCGGCGGATTGATTGTGGTGATCATCGTATGGCTCACCGCCTCTTGGTACGTGTTCGCCCTCATGCAGGAACTCCTGTTCGGCGGTGTGCGCATGGTGCGCCGGCATGAGGATCTTCGACAGTACGAACTTGCGTCTTTGGCCATCGTACTCGTGTTGCTGGTTATCTTGGGTGTCATGCCGTCACGCTTTTTTGATATCGGGGCGATCAGCGCGCTGCAAGCTCCCTGACGGAGTCTCTCACATGGAACGAATAGAGACTACGATCGCCTTTGAAACACGTCGCATGGAGCTTCGCGGTATCGTGCGGCTCGCCGGCGAAGTGATCGCTCGATATTGGCCCATGCGCAACTTCGTCCATCACAATCCCTTCCATAGTCTTGAGTATTTGCCGTTTGACGAAACGGTCCGGCGTGGACGGAAATTTCTAGGAGGCCAAGGATACCTGTCCGATGAGACCTACCGGGGGTACCTTCGCTCAGGCCGCATACGGCTCCAACATCTCGACGAAGCCATCCAATCGTTGGGTCATGACGAGTACATCGTCGTCGGTCCGTGCCGCATCGCACACCGCGAAGTGTTGCGGGCCTGTTTGACCCATGGACTGTGCTCCGTTCCGGAAGAGCCGTTGGATGCGTTGTTGGATCATGCATCGAATGAAGATGAGATTATCGTCACTCTCGCCGATCATCTTACTCCCGCTCTCAGGGATGCCACGGTCGATGAGAAGATTGCAACGGCTGTAACTCAAGATCGAGCGGTGTTGGGCCGTTATTTGACGCTCTCGGATTGGTGCGATCGTACGTGCGGCACCCGCATCGTTGCCCTGGTCAACGATGAGCTGATCAAATGGTGTGAAATGTTTCTCGACGAAGGCCACGCGACGTGGTCGATGCCGCATCGAGAACAGGGATTCTATGGGGCCTGGAAATCTCTTGCAGGACTTGAATGGTCTCCGTGCGGTATCAAGGATAGCCGTCGAAAAATCGCTGATCTGCCGGAGTATCCGGAAGACGCGGTGCTGGAGAGTCTGGAGATCCTTGGGATTCCAGACGAGCTTCGGCAAGACTATCTTTCGCTTCAGCTCACAGCCCTTCCCGGCTGGGCGGGACTGATCAAGTGGCGGGCCGAGGAACGGGATTATGCGTGGCAGCACGCCTATCCGGTTAGTCTGGTGAAGTTCCTTGCGATCCGTCTCTGGTATGTCCGCGAGCTGGTTCAAACGACCTGCCGAGAACAATTAGGTATCGAAGGAAACTTCCAAGCGATTGCCGCTTATATGCAAGAGTTTCCGCATGCCTATTTTTTTAAGAAAGAACTAATCGCAGGACGCCTGCCGGCATCCTATGTCGATGACGTCGCGCGATTGTCCGGAAACAGTGCCCATGAGTGGAAGGCGCTCGCGGATCGCCTGCAAATAGAAACCGGGCCATCCCGCGATGAATCGAGACGGATGAGCGCGGCGCGCCGCCTGGTTGCGCTGGCACGAGCGCTGGAGATTGTTCCGACCGTCCTCCTCGAAGGCGCGCCTAAAGATCTTGCAGAGCTGGTGAAGTGGATGGAGAACTTTCCCGAGTCGGATCATGGACCGGTCTGGCTCAATGCCTTTGAAGCCGGATACCACAAGCAGTTATTCGGCATGCTGATGCGAACGGCCTCAACGGCGAAGACGCCAGCTTCTCACAGTTCCCAACCTGTGCGCCCCCAATCGCAATCGGTCTTTTGTATCGATGTTCGCTCGGAGCCTTTTCGTCGGCATTTGGAATCGACCGGCGCGAATGAGACCTATGGCTTCGGCGGATTTTTCGCGGTCTTTATCCGCTATCGTGGATGGGGGAAGGAACATTACACGGAACAGTTTCCGGTCATCATGCGAGCGCGGAATGCCGTACGGGAAATTCCCCGCAGTTACCTCGAGCATGTAGTCTCGAAGCATGAGGCGAGAGCGAAGCTGATTCATGCGGGACACACGCTCCTGCACGATTTAAAGGAGAACGTGGTTACGCCCTATGTGATGGTCGAGTCGGTAGGATGGTTCTATGCGCTGCCTATCATCGGCAAAACAGCCGTGCCTGCGTTGTATCGGCGTTTTACCGCCTGGGTTCAACGTCTCTTGGTTCCTTCGGTTCCCACCAGCCTGACAGTCGATAAATTGACTCCCGCCGATATCGAAGAAATGTTGGTGTCAGAACAGCGGGCTATCATCTGGAAAGCTTTGCGGGATCAGCATGGCATTCGAGGCTCCCATATCTCCCAAGAATTCGTCGAGACGTTACGCCTCCAGGCTTTAAACGGAGAAGTCGGCATGCCGCCGACCCTGGGAAGCATTGCTCAGGATCTTCTTTCGAAAGACGAAGTCGTCGCGTTTGTAGAGACTCTGCGGAAACAATATCGGATCAACCAGCGATCGGCTTCGTCCCAAAAGGAACGAATCACGCGAACCGGCTTCACGCTCGATGAGCAGGTCCTCACCGTGGAGACGGCGCTCCGCATGATGGGATTGACATGCAACTTCGCGCGAGTCGTCTTATTCTGCGCTCATGGCAGCACCTCCGAGAATAATCCGTTCGAGTCGGCACTAGATTGTGGTGCCTGCGGAGGCAACGAGGGGCACCCCAATGCGCGCGTGCTCGCGACGATGGCCAATAATCCGAAGGTGCGGGAACGGTTAGCTAAGGATGGCATTGCGATTCCCGCGGACACCCATTTTCTCGCCGGTCAGGTCGATACGACGACTGACGACGTACGTCTCTTCGATCTCGAAGACGTGCCGCCGACTCATCGAAAGGATGTCGCGCGACAGCTGGAGGACCTCCGGGAGGCTGCTCAACTCACGAGTCAGGAACGATCTGTACGGTTTCCGGAAGTGACGGCTGCGTTGCCCCTTGCGCACGCACGCACGTTTGTGCAGGAACGTAGCGTGGACTGGAGCCAAGTACGTCCTGAATGGGGCCTAGCCGGAAACACCACCTTCATTATTGGCCGACGGGACCTCACGAAGGGACTCAATCTGGCGGGCCGCGTCTTCCTGCATTCCTATGATTATCGGGAAGACCCGACCAACCGTCTGCTTGAAGTCATCATGACCGGTCCGCAAGTCGTCGGGCAGTGGATTAATATGGAACATTATTTTTCTGCGGTCGATAACGAGGTGTATGGAAGCGGCAGTAAAATCTATCACAATGTCGTCGGGCGGGTTGGCATCATGTCGGGACCCTGGAGCGATTTGCGGCTTGGATTGGCGCGGCAAACCGTAATGAGCGGCGAGACGCCGTATCACGAGCCGATGCGGTTGTTGGCCGTGATCGAAGCGCCACGCGCACACATCGGAAAAGTGATCGAGCGACATGAAGTGCTGCAACATTTTTATCATAACGAATGGATGCACCTCGTCGCTTTTGAACCGGAAGATGGAACCCTATACCGGTATCGGCCAAGCGGCACATGGTATCCAATTGATGGGAGTTCAGAACTTACATTAAACGAACATGAGAAAGGAGTCAGTTGATGAATGGCCTGACGTTGCATCAGATGAAGGAAATTCGTGTGATTGTCTCGGGGGAGCACCGGGCCTTTGTGACCGAAATGCTGGACAAGCAAGCGACGGGGTACACGGTGATCGGCAACGTGTCGGGAAAGGGCCATCACGGAGTTCGTGAAGCCCACTTTATGTTCAGCGAGCAGGAAAGTCTCGTGATGATAATGGCCGTGGTGCCGGAAGAGACAGTCGAGCCGATCCTGGCCGGGTTGCGGCCCCTGTTCGACAGACATTCCGGAGTCATGTTTGTGAATGATGTGGCAGTCAGCCGGCGGGAATACTTCGGGAAACCGCTTGCGGGCGGAATCAATCCCTAATATGAAGTGAGCTTCGAGGAGAATCCGTAGCGCCGCTCATCTTTGAGAGAAATAAGCTGGCATTATTGTTTTGATTCTAGCATCCTGACTTTCTCTGTCAGCCGCTCCATTTCGCGCTTCAGTTCAATCATCCGTAATTCTCTTCCCACGGTCGCGTCTTCGAATCTTTCGAGTTCTCGTATCTTTTCATGGAGCGAATTGTTGAGCGTCTCGATACGCTCCTCCTTTTTTCGGGCTTCTGTTTGATCGCGAATAATCTTTCCATAACACGCGGGTTCGGTATTGTGCAGCCAGACGGTCACGCCGCTCACCCACACACGCCGGCCGTCTTTATGGATTAGCCAGCGATCGTCGGAGGCGCACCCTGTTTCCTTCGCCGTTTTCAGCTCCTTCTCCACAACCGATTCGGCGTTGTCTTCGGGGGTATAGAAAATAGACAGATGTCGGTCTTTTATTTCGGCCTCTGTATATCCCAAGACCCGATGGCCTCCTTCGTTCCATGTCAGGATGCGACCTCCGTCGTCGAGCAGAAAAATGGCAAAATCTTTAACGCTGTGCACGAATAAATCGTATAGTTGGTCTCGGTGGTTGGGATGTTCGATCGTGAGAGCCGTCATTCATATGATGGTAAAGGATGACCTACGCGTGCGGATAGAGTCATACGTGAAGTGAACGCGACAGGATTGCTTACACGGGCTCGCTGTCCAATGCGTGTGCGGTCCATGAGTCGCAGGCTCATGCTCGGTGGGGGGGATTCGTCGATGCTCGAGATTAATCTCGCTTGGTTTGAGGTTTCTTCTCTGAATGGCCGGCTGCAGGGCTCGTATTCTCGCTTCGAAGTTGAGTGGTAGAGGGCGTGGGACCGGCCAATCCTTCCAGTACCTTGAGCCGCTCACGCAGACCGAGCAACTCGGTCTTATAACTTTCTCGCAAAATATCCGTGAGCCTTTGCACCTGTTGTTCAAGCGATGCCGCCAATGGCGCCATGCCGTCGACCGTCGCCTGTAAGGAGCCGACCGATCCTTCAAAGTTTTGATGATCTTTGAGTATGTGTTGCTGCAGCTCGATGTCATTCTTCAGCGACTCCGCCAGTCGCTTCGTCGAACGGTCCAGATTGTCATAAGTGCGTCCCATTGAATCCACATTGGCAAAGATCACCGTTTTCAAGGCATCTACCGATTTCGATAGGTCGTCTTGTCGTTTGTCCTGCGCTAACTGAATGGATTTAATGTCTCGTAGTTCGTCTTTCAAACTGGACGACAACATGTCGAATTTACGATTCAATGAGCGGTCAATGTGTTCGAGGTCGCTCGTCGTCGTGCACGCAGACGTCGTGCCGAGTAAAAGGACCAACATAAGAATTCGGCCGGCGTAAGAATTCGTCATAGCTCCCCCTTGTAATGACTGTGATGAAGTATACGGGTCGGGAAATTTAGAATGCCGTCAGTCTTTGTGAGGAGACTGATAGGGCCTATGGCTTACGTTAAAACGCGATGAAAAGCGCTTTGTCCTGTAGGCGTCGCCCCTATAGCGAACTCTCGTAGAGCCCTCTACACTGCCTGTATGGCTCGCAAAATTCAATCAGCCAGTATTTCATTTGGGTTGGTGACCATCCCTGTCGACCTCTTTAGCGCGGTCAATGATCAAGATATTCATTTCAATCAAGTCCATGGAAAATGCGGCACGAGGATTAAACAGCAACTTTTCTGCCCCACATGTGAACGGGTCATTGAACGAAGCGAACTCGTGAAGGGCTATCAAATTTCAAAAGGAGACCTGGTCACTTTCTCGCAGGAAGATCTGGATAAGCTAGAAGCCGCGGAGTCGAGCAGTTTGGAAATTTTGCAATTCGTTCCTTTAGCGTCCGTGGATCCCATCTACTTTGAGGACACGTACTTCCTGGGTCCGAATAAAGGCGGAGAGAAGGCCTATCATCTCTTGGCGCAGGCCATGGAGCAGACCCAGCGTGTCGCATTGGCGAAATTCGTCTGGCGGGGGAAGGAAAATTTGTATCTCGTGCGGCCCGTCCAGGGAGGCCTCATGCTCCATCGGATGTATTATGCCGATGAAGTGCGGGATTTTGGGGAGATTCCGAAAGGCCACGGCACGGTGACGGATCAGGAGATGAAGCTCGCCACCCAGTTGATCGAAACCATTTCTGAACCCGAATTCAAGCCGGACGCCTTTCACGATGAATACCGGCAGCGCGTCTTGAAGATGATCGAGCAGAAGGCGGAAGGCAAGGAGGTGACGATTCAAGCGAAGCCAAAGCCGGCTCCGGTGCTCGATCTCATGCAAAAGTTACGAGATAGCCTTCAGCAAGCGGGAACAAAGCCATCCAAACAAGTCGAGGCCTTACCGGCCCGTGGTGAACGACCCTCACGAAAGAAGGCTCAAGCCGGGAGGAAATGATTCCTTCCTATACGACGGATGAGGTCCTCCGGATTTTGCATCTCTCCCCGCAGACCTTTCGGGACTGCCTGCGCGCCGCCTCCTATCCTGCACCTATCCCCCGAAAGCCCCATCATTTTTCTTTTCACGATTTGCTGATCGTTCGAACGACCAAGGGATTGTTGGAAGCGGGAATTTCCGTGGGGCGAATTCGGAAAGTTCTCGCGTCGTTGAAGCGGCAATTGCCGGATGATCAAATGCTTTCGGGCGTCAAAATCTTTGCCGATGGACATCGGGTGGTCGTGTGGGATGCGACCGGGCAATGGCAACCCGATTCCGGCCAATTCCTCTTGGACTTTGACGCGGCCGACGTCAATCGGCTTACAAAGGTTCGACCTCTGGCGCGGCCACGTGAGAAGCCCCGGTCCCTGGCGCAGCAATGGTACGAACGGGCCCAGGAACTGGAACAGGATTCGCCGGAAGAAGCCTGCCATGCTTATCAAGAAGCCATCAAGATCGATCCAACCTTTGTCGACGCGCACCTGAATCTTGGCCTGCTGTTTCATCTCGGGAATCGACTCGATCAGGCAGAAGTCAGCTATCGACTTGCCATCGAGTATGGGCCCAAAGAGGCGCTGGGGTATTTCAACTTGGCTGGCCTGCTGAAACAGTGCGGCGATCGCGCCGGCGCGATTGCGGCGTACACGCAGGCGATTCAGCTCCAACCCGATCTTACTGAAGCGCACGAGCAATTGGCGCGTCTGTACGATGCCGAGGGAAACACGACGATGGCTTTTCGTCACGGGTCCGCCTCATACAAACTGAAAAAACCACGCTCATCGTCCTCTCGGCGTCCCCGCCGATCACCCCCCCGATCCAGTTAACTAATCGAGCACTCAATTGTATGGTTGAGTACACGTAGGCATTATACTGGTCTAATCCGTTTAACTTCCCGAAAACTTTGACAAAGTGAATTCCGCGGCTAGACTTTAAAGACGCAGGGGAGGGGTATGCCGAAAATCTGGGGATGGGCAGGACCATACGTCATGGCGATCTTCTGGATACTCCTCTTGGGGACGATATTAAGCTTCGTACCCCTCGTCAAGGCCGATGATTCCGCTTCGACCGGTATCATCGTCTCGCACGCAATTCGCTTGGCGAGCTACATAGCGGCCATGCTGATCGTGTGGCTGGTGTTCAGTCGAACTACACACCAGATTCCTGACGATGAGGGCGGCCTCGCCTTTCTTCGGGGGATTCTTCGCCCCTCGACCGCATTGCTCGTTGTGTTCGTCAGCTTTCGATTGCTTGAACAATCGGACGTCATCGCTTCATATTCCGTGAGCAGAATGAGCGCGCACTGGATCGGTGTCCTCAGCATGGTGGCTGCCGCCTCGTGGCTGACGGTCTCATGGGTTCGTTCTTCACACGCGCTGATTGCCTTTTGTGAACACCTCGGCCAAGGCACCATCGTGCAGTCAAAGGATTCAGCCTCCGAGCGCGAGGGGCGATTTCATTTGAGCCTGCAGTCGCGTGCCGGAAAACATACGTCGGACGAAACAATTCCTCTTCGGCGTCCTGTGCCCAAGCGAACGTTAGGCCGGTATCGGATCGTGAAGGAACTGGGCCGAGGATCGATGGGAGTCGTGTATCTCGGGGAAGATCCGACCATTCATCGTCCCGTCGCGATCAAAACGATGCGGCTCGATCAGGCAGAGGATTCGGATTTGGTGAAGGAGGTCAAAGCCCGGTTCTTCCACGAGGCCGAATCGACCGGCCGCCTGTCGCACCCCAACATTGTGACGATCTACGATGCGGGCGAAGAAGAAGACCTCGGGTACATTGCCATGGAATTTCTGGAAGGCACCACGCTGAAAGCCTCCTGCAAAAAGGACGCGCTGCTGCCGGTCCGTGACGCCGTGACGATCGCCGCCATCGTGGCAGACGCGTTGGATTACGCGCACCGTCAGGGTATTGTGCACCGGGACGTGAAACCCTCGAATATCATGTTGACCAAAGAGCAGGTCGTCAAAGTCACGGATTTCGGCATCGCACGCATCACTACCTCGACAAAAACACAAACCACCATGATCATGGGAACACCCAGCTATATGTCCCCCGAACAGGTCGTGGGCGAAAAAGTAGATGGCCGTGCGGACATCTTTTCGCTCGGGGTCGTGCTCTTTGAATTGCTGACGAGCGAGAAACCGTTTCAGGCCGAGAATATCACGGCGTTGCTTTTTAAGATTGCGCATGAAGCCCCGCAGTCGGCGCGAATGCTTCGGCCGGGCCTACCCCCAAACACGGAAGCAATCCTCGAACGCGCGCTACAAAAAAACGCCGACAACCGGTATCAGCAGGCGAGGGAGTTGGCTCAGGAACTCAGGGCCTGCGTCGAGTTACTGCATGTCTGACGGGAGCCGAGCTCTCATGTCCCTGCCCTATGGCGCGAAGTCCGACGTCGGATTGAAGCGCGCGCGTAACGAAGACTGCTATTGCGTCGAGCCTACACTCGGTCTGTCCGTCGTATGCGACGGCATGGGCGGTTACCATGCCGGTGAAGTGGCGAGCGCATTAGCGGTCGAGACGATTCGGGTCTATATGGTTGAGGCTGACCTCAATGCCCGGGCTCCCATGATCGATGCCTACGACGACGCCTTTCTTCCGCATACCAACCGACTGGCCGGCGCTCTTCGAGCCGCCAATCGGACGATCTATCGTGAAGCCCAACAGCGTCCGGAGTGTGATCGCATGGGAACCACGGTAGTGGCGGCTCTTATTCATGGGCGTGCGCTGTCGTTTGCCCATGTCGGTGATAGTCGGCTCTATCTCATTCGGAGTGGCGCCATTCATCTGCTGACGGCGGATCATTCGCTTGTGATGGAGCAGGTGCGAGACGGACTTTTGACGGAAGAGGAGGCGGAGCGGTCCGCACAGCGCCATGTCGTGACCCGGGCGCTAGGCATCGAGGCGACGGTGGATGTCGAATTGGGTGAATTGCCGATCATGGACGGCGATCTGCTGGTGTTGTGCTCCGATGGCCTCACGCGCGGGGTGCAGTCCGCCAAAATTTTGCAGACGGTCCAGGCGTCCAGCAATCTGCAGACCGCTTCCGAGGAACTCGTCGCGTCGGCGAACACCGCCGGAGGCGAAGACAATACGACCGTCGTGCTGATTGCGCTCCAACCACCCGCCAGACCTCGCATGTGGCGGCGAATACGAGACTTGATCTGTAGTAGCGACAGGCGACCCTGACATTCATGGAGGAAGTATGCCGGACATTGTGACCCAACCGCCGAGGCTCATCGTCAAATATCAGGGAACGGTCATTCAAGAGATGGAGCTCAAAGATGCGCAGCTGACGATCGGACGGAAGAACGATAACAATTTGGTGATCGAAGATCCGTCCGTCTCCGGGCACCATGCGAAGATCGTGAAAATCCAGTCGGTATTTTTTGTCGAAGATTTAGGCAGCACCAACGGTACCGTGATCAATAATAAGGCGGTCGATCGCTGCCAGCTCCAAGACTCGGACGTGATCATGATCGGCAATCACCGACTTGTATTCCAGGATGTCGTCAAGCCCAGTGTCGTGCCGGACTGGTCACCTACGGACGAGGCAGACCAGACGATGGTGATAAAGGGACCCAAGCCGCGCGACGGAGGGAACACCTCGCCCAAGCCTGGGACGCTGAAGATTGTAGCGGGCCGGACGGATCTTCACGAATACCAGTTGAACCATCAACTCACGGTGATCGGTTCCGAGGATGGCGCCGCGGTCAAGCTACGCGGGTGGTTCGCCCCCAAGGTGGCTGCCATGATCGGCAGGCGTGGCGATGGGTATTATGCCAGCGCCGTACAAGGCGGTAAAAAATTATGGGTTAATGGCCAGGTCGTGAAGAGTCAAGTCGATCTGAAGGACGGCGATCGACTGGAGGTTGCGGGCGTGAAAATGTACTTTTCAATCAAACTGCCGGAGAAACGTTAGAGCGAGCGGCCCGCCTTCATTTTTTGAAAACGCTTGAGCGCGTCGTAGCAGTTCTCCGAGACTTCTTTGTAATTTTCTTCAAGACACTGCAAAATATTGCCCCCGCCCGGATTCACGTGAGGGCAGTATTGTTTCACATCCCCTTGGCAAGCGGCTTTGAAATGTTGCATGTCTTCCGTGATTCGTGCCGCCATCTTGTCAACGGCGTGCTGACAGGCCGGTGAGAGTTTCGCCTCATTCTCTTTAAAGCACTTTCGGCGTGCCCCACCCGGTTCCACTCCCTCGCAGAGCTTTTCAAGTTCGACCATACACTCAGGCGAGATGCCCTGAAGTGCCGGAATGTTTTCGGCAGGCGGGACAGCGAGCGGCGCGACTGTGGGTTGTTTGGACGTTCTCGTTGGCTTGGCCGCCGAAGAGTTTTGAGGAGACTTTGAAGCGGGAGGAGGAAGCGCACGCTCAGAAGAAATCGCAGGCGCTGGTGGAGGTCCACCCGCAGGGGAAGCGGTTGCCGAATCCGACGGCCTCACGGCGAGGGGTGGGACGGAAGAAAAATACGAAGGGACCGTGGTCAGTGTGTCGCCAGCCGATGGCAGGGATGACAGCGGTGGCGCGTAAGTTGGTTCGTCCATGGCAACGGGGGCAGGAGGTGGTGGCAGATTGAAGAAGACCAGCCCCCACGCAAGACCGAGCGCGATGGCGCTAAACATCCCGACGAGAAAAGAAGTTGGTAGCCTCGTTCGCGGAAACACGTCTCACCTTCTGCCGTTCAGCTCGGAAAAGAGCAGTCAGCAGAATACGTCAAGCGCAGGGAAAAATCGATGGTGGATAGTTTACACGGACTGAGTTATTTTGCGGACGATCCGAGATTGCGATTGAGCCAAGAGGAGCCCCTGTTCCATCAACCCCTTTACCTTTTCGAGATGGGCGCCGTCGAGGGTCGTGGTCGCTTGATCAATCTCTCTGGCCGTCACCAGAGCGAGGCTCTCCAGTTCAGTCGTGCACGTCGCCAACTCTTTTAGAAAGAGATGCATATCCATACGATACCGCCGGAGTGTGTAGGTTTCGAGCGCCCGCTTGATCGCCAAGGCGACGAATTCACCCTGAAACGGCTTCTGTAGACAATCGAAGGCGCCGGCATCGACCGCTCGACTTGTAAATGTCATGTCGCCATGGCCCGTCATGAGTAGCACTGGCGTCAATGGTTGGAGACGGTGCGCTTCCCGGAGTACCGTAAACCCATCGATGGCCGGCATTTTAAAGTCGCAAATAACGGCGCTATACGCGGTGGTAGCAAGGCGAGTCACGGTTTCTTCCGGCGATTCGCACAGATCGATGTGAACCGACGGAAGACGGAGCTGAAGAGACACGGGGAGCGCTTCCAACAGCGCAGGATCGTCATCGACGATGAGTATCCGACCGCCAGGTGACTCATCCACATAAGCGCCGCCGAACGCTCGACGCTTTGCGAGGGCCACAAAGCAGTTGACCTTCGCCTTGACAATGTTCGGCGCGATCGGCCGAAACAGGTAATCGACCGCACCCAGCCCGTAGCCCTTCTGAATATCGACCTCGTCACGGTGGAACGCTGTCAGAAAAATAATGGGGATGTCCTGCGACTTCTCGCGGGCTCGAATCAGGCGCGCCGTCTCGTAACCATCCATCGTCGGCATCTTCACGTCCAACAAGATGGCCGCAACGTCCTCTTTGAGCAGGATGCGCAAGGCCTCATTACCGGACAGTGCGCAGAAGATCTTTCGATCCGGACCATCCAGGAGCGCCTCGAGGACGTTGAGATTAGCCTGATGATCATCGACAACAAGAATGGAGACTTTGTCCATCCGTTCGCGGGTAAGAGCTTCCGTCGCACGCATCATGGGAGCACTCAAGTAGAAGGGATCGGAAGAGCGGACACAATACCAGCCATCCAATTCTTTCACAATAGGCTCTGAGATTACATACTGTCTCTCATCTATACGTAGGCTCGATATGCCTGCTTGTGGCTGGGAAAGACTCCTCGTCGAGCTTCCATCTTTGGTAAAATTTCGGTGAGCCTCAATCATCTTGTTGGAAGGAGGTTGCTTATGGCCGTTCAAGTCTATGGAGTCAATCATATTGTGATTGAAGTGGATGATGCAGAAAAAGCCGTCGCGTTCTATCAGGACGTCTTCAATCTGACGATGCTGCGCGGAGGCGAAGGCGCGGCGTGGTGCAAGCTGGGAGAGCATCAATTCATGGCGATTTTCGAAGTGGAAGAATTGCGGCCGGATCGCGTCAAACATTTCGGGATCATGGTCCGGGATGAGGATCAGATTGCCGAAGTGCGAGAGAAAATCAGCGGAAAGTACGGACTTACACTGGAACCCCATTTCCGGTGTGATTTCCGAGATCCCTGGGGGAATCGGATTCAGGTGGGAGATCTCCACGATGAATCGCTGATCTGGCTGTTGCCCTATCGAGAAGTGCAACATGCGAACATTCGGTTCACCGACGACATCGTGCCTGCGGAGAAAACGGTCTCGTAACCATCGAACGGTATGGTAGCCGGCTAAAACACTTCGCTGGGATGATCGGCCAGCCACTGCGTGAGGCCCGGGAGCCTGAAGGATAGCAGCGCTTGCGCCTTGTCGCAGTTCAATGACGTGTCGGCCGGACGAGGAGGACCTGGATACATGAGGCGTGACACGTGCTCTAGCTTGGGATTGAATTGATGCCAGCGTCGCGCGAGAATTTGCCCAATCTGCCAGCGCGAGAGTCGCTCGGAGCCGGCAATGTGATACAGTCCCGGTCGATCCTGCGCCAATACCTCCCATAGGGCTCGTGCCGTCACGGCGGCGGGAATGGGACTTCGGAACTCGTCGTCGAATAAGGTCACCGTGCCCCCGTTTTCCCACGCTCGACGCATCGTTTCATTGAAGCCGCGATCACTGGTCGGGGACATCCCTCCGTTGAGCGATGTGCGGATGACGGTGTGCATGGGCGATAGCAGGACGATGCGTTCGGCTTCGGCTTTTGTTTCGGCGTAGAAATTCAGAGGGTTGACGGCGGCGGTTTCGTCGTACCCGCCGTCGCGACCATCGAAGACCAGGTCCGTGGAAAGGAAAACGAAGCGAATGCCCTTCGCCAATTCCACCAAGTGTCGCGTGGCGTCGACGTTCACGGCGCGTGCCCGCGCGGGTTCGCGGTCACAGGCCGGCGTGTTCGTCATGGCGGCACAATGAATGATGAGCGTCGGCCGGAGGGCGTAAAACATTTTCTCGACGGCTGTGGCGTCGGTGAGATCGACCTGACGCCGCGTCGTTCCGGAGATCTTCCACGCCGGAACGGCTGCAGGCGCCGATTCGAGGAGCGCGCTGCCGATCAGTCCCCCGGCGCCCGTGATCCAGACCCTGTGTTCCAAAGACGGGATGGCAAAAGCCGTGGGTAGGAACTCGACGGTCATCGCGGTCCACTATAATATGGAATAGTGGAAAAACGCACCTTGCTATAGTATGGTGATGGATTATTGCCGGTCTGCACACAATCGTTAAAGGGTGGTATATGGCTGTCCCCGTTTCGCAGATGTACACGGTCGCGTCGTACGTGTTGACCCAGAAAATGAAGGGGGTGAAGCGCTACCCTCTGGTGCTCATGTTGGAACCTCTCTTTCGTTGTAATCTTGCGTGTGCCGGTTGCGGGAAAATCCAGTATCCCGATCATATCCTGGATAAACGCCTGACGCCGGAGCAATGCTGGACGGCGGCGGACGAGTGCGGGGCTCCGATGGTCAGCATTCCAGGCGGCGAACCACTGATTCACCCGGAAATGCCGGAGATCGTCCGAGGGTTGGTCGAGCGCAAAAAATACATTTACCTCTGCACGAATGCGATTCTCCTCGAACGCAAACTGCAGGACTATACCCCCTCGAAGTATCTGACGTTCAGCGTCCACATGGACGGCCTGCAAGAAGAGCACGATCATGCCGTCTGCCGGGATGGCGTGTACGATGTCGCCGTCAAGGCGATGCAAGCCGCGCTCAAACGGGGATTTCGGGTCACGACAAACACCACTTTGTTCGACGACGCCGATCCGGCGCGCGTGCGCGCCTTCTTTGACGCGATGATGGATTTGGGCGTCGAAGGTATGATGATTTCTCCGGGCTATAGCTATCAAAAAGCGCCCGATCAGAAAAACTTCCTTAAGCGCAGCCGCACCCACCAATTGTTTTCACGCATTCTGGAAAACCGTAAACGACACTGGCGCTTTAACCAGTCTCCACTGTTCCTCGACTTTCTCATGGGCAAACGCGAGTATCAATGCACGCCGTGGGGCAATCCGACTTATAATATTTTCGGCTGGCAGAAGCCGTGTTATTTGTTGCAGGAAGGCTATGTTCCCACGTTTCAGCAGTTGTTGGATTCGACGAGTTGGGATGACTATGGCACCGGAAGAAACGAAAAATGCGCCGACTGTATGGTGCACTGCGGTTATGAGCCTTCGGCTGTATCCGACACGTTCGGATCGCTGTCCGGCTTCGGCCGGACCGTTCAGTTAACGTTGATGCCCCATGTCTAATCGCACGCCCGCTTCGCTTGCGCCTCTTCTCCATCCATGACGACCTCGCATCATTCTCCCTCTGATTCCGATTCCCTCGAAGGCCGTATCTTCACGCCGGCGACCCACGCTGAACTCGTAGAAGCTGTCGAGCAGGCATTTGATTATCGTGGCGACGTCGCGCTGGAGCTCCGCTCCGGTGAGAGCGTGGAAGGATATGTGAGCAATCGTGACGTGACGGCTGCAGAGCCGTTTCTTACGATCTTTCCGCCAAACGAGTCGAGCGCGCGGGCCATTCGATACGTCGACATCAGAACGATCAGTTTTACCGGGAAGGATACGGCGTCTGGAAAATCATGGGAAGCGTGGGTTACAAAGAAGCATGCGCAACGGCAGGCGGAGGTGGAACGCGCGTCCGCCGACGCTCGAGCGCGAGGCCATTTATGAGGGGCCATTGCTATCATTTTAGATGATTGTACGTATACATAAAAATTGTCCAAAACAATGAGAATGTTCTTAATAAAACAAACGTTTGACAGATGTTTCCAATCATTGACAAAGAAAGGCATCTATGTTAGAAGGGTTCGCCCTAAAGCCTTGGATTTCCGCAACGTGAGGCTCGGCTAGTGTCGGCGCCCGGAATGTGTATTGAGGCGGGTGTCTTGTTGCAATTTGTCGGATTTCTGTTCGCGCGTCTTAGCCGGAAATGCATTCTGATTGCAGTGATTGGGTTATGTATGATCGCAGTCCCTATTGCCCGAGCCGAACATGAAATCGACCATCGATTTGTGGTCGAAGGATATGTGTGTGGCGCCGATGGCAAGCCCATGGCCAATCAGGAAGTGATGGTCAAGGACACGCGGATTCCATTAGGAAAAACGACAAACACGGACAGCGACGGGTTCTATTCGGTTCGGTTACATCTGCATAATGAAAATCAAGGTGATCCCATTCTTGTGGCTGCCGGCGAGCGAGAGCAGCACGTTAAAGCATCGTTTGACCCCAAAGATATGAAGGCGGAACGGAAGTCAGTGGTCAACTTCGGCTCCGGATGTGAGGGAGCTCAGGCGGGCACGAGTCGCTGGGTCTATTACAGCGTCGGCTTAGGGTTGGCAGGTGTGGCGGCCTTTGCCGGGGCCAGGATGTTGCGCAAGCCGTCTCGGCCCGCAAGGCGCGGAAAAGGTTCGCGGAAATAATTTGTGCTGACTAGTGTGGCCTGCGCGTTTGCCCTTGAATGGCTTTGAAGAGTCCGTAGCATTGATCGCAGTTGTCAGGTGGCGCTTTTGCTCCAGGCCTGGCCTGAGCGAAAGCGTTTTTTTTGTTGGGCGCGAATCTTCAGCGAATTATCTTGACGGTGTCGTGGCGAATCGGTTTCGAGAAAGGAGCGAATTGCAGTATGAAGCGTCTAGCCTTGATGAAAATGTTGTTGGTCGGTGTAGCAGGAGTAGGACTCACCGTGGCCGGATGCGGCGGTGAGGGGGGAGAAGGTCCGATCGTAGCGCCCCCGTCTCCTCCTGCCGAGTATGCGGATAAACATATGCCGGCCGGTTGGTGGGCGGACGAGGCGAAGGCTGAGGAAGGGCACAAGCTCTTTATCGGAGGAACCAATCCCGACGTGAATTGTGCAAGTTGTCACGGCAAGGACGGCAAGCCGGTCAAGGCGGGCGCGCGCGATTTTCGTGTGGCGGATCGCATGAAATTGTATTCCGATTCCGTCTGGTTTTGGCGTATTTCAGAGGGCGTGCCGAATACGAAGATGAAAGCCTGGAAGAGCAAGCTATCTGAGGAGGATCGCTGGAAGCTGGTTCTCTTCGAGCGCAATTTTGGACTCAAAGGTAAGGAGTGGGATTCGGCCAAGAAGGAATGGGTCGCCGTCGGGGGTGCGGCTCCGGCAGCGGCGGGTTCGCCCGCAGGCGACAGCGCGGCTCCGGCGCCGGCCGGAGGAGCAGCGGCTCCTGCAGCCGGAGGCAAGTAACATTTCTATCTTTGTAGGGGACGGCAGGACATGAAGAACCCTTGGCGTCAGAGTCTCCTGGTCGTGTTGGGCATCGTCGGGTTGCTGGGTGCGTTCGGGGCTGCGGCCTATGCGCAGATCCCGAGCGCCCCCTCGACCGAATTCCCCTATACGGGAAATCGGACGGGTGTCTGGATCGTAGCCCAACTTCATATCCTCTTTGCCGGATTTATTCTTGGGGCTCCCATCTTTATCGTCATTTCGGAATGGCTGGGATACCGCAAACAAGATCCGCGTTACGATCGGCTGGCAAAAGAAGTCACGAAAGTAACCGTCATTCTCTACAGCATGACGGCGTTGACCGGCGGATTGTTTATCTTCGTGTTGTTGGCCACGTATCCGCAGTTTACCACCTGGCTGATCAATCACTTCTTTCTCATCTTCGCGGTCATTTATCCCTTGCTGTTCATCGGGGAGACGATCGTCCTGTATCTCTACTTCTACTCGTGGGATGCGCTCAAGGGTGAGAAGAAGGGACGTCACATTGCCATCGGCGTCTTGTTAAATCTTATCGGCACCATCACCCTCTTCGTGATCGATGGTCCGACTTCCTTCATGAATACACCGGCCAAAGCTACGGAAGGCATTGCCCTCGTCGATTTTATTCAAACGGCGACATTGTGGGACAAAATTTTCAATTACAGCTGGATTCCCATGAATCTGCATCGGCTGGTTGGAAACGTGACGTTTGGCGGGTTCATCGCCGGATTGATCGCAGCCTATATGTACATGGGGGCCAAAAAAGAAGAGGATCGAGCGTATTACGACTGGATGGGATTCGTCGGGAATCTTATCGGCGTCGGCGCGCTGCTGTTTCTGCCATTCATGGGCTACCTGTATGCCTATGAACTGTGCGACTACGACGCCTCCATTTGTCCCTACATGATGGCGGACCAACTGTCGATGTTCTTCGAGATGCAAGGCGCGATGGTCGGCCTCATTTTTCTGGCCAGTAATTATTACATCTGGCTGAGCATGAAACGCGTCGAAGGCGTCGAGCGTGTTCGGATGTCGCTGTTGACGGTGATCGTGATGGTGGCGCTGCCGTTCGTCATGACGTACACGTGGACGCTCTTCCCGGCTCCCGATCCTAAGTCGCTGGCGGTGCTCGTTCCCCTGATCTTATTCCCCATCGTCTTTGGACGCTTTGTGCCGCTGACGGTGTCGTCCCGCACCGTGATTAAAGTCGGCTTCTTGATGGTGGTGATCGGCAACGCGATTTGGATGACGCCGCACGGATTTGTCGCCACACAGGCCCTCTCCACCGAGCATCTGGAGCTGCCATCCGATTGGAGTTGGTTGGCGCTGATGCCGGCGAAAAACTCCGCCGCCTTCACACTCGTATTTGTGACGGTGGTGAATTACATTCTCTATAATCGGGCCATTCGTCAGGGCACCATCGTCTGGGGGAAAATCGATTTTACCGCTCAATTCGTGCTGGTATTTTTGGCCTTCAGCATGATTTGGACGATGGGTCTGATGGGCGCCATTCGTTCGTTGCTGCGGAAATACTTTCATACGTACAACTTGGTTCCAGACTTCACGGTGGAATCGTTTACGCCAACGCTGTCCTACTCCGCATGGACGGTCACTGGCATTACTTTGGCCTTTTATCTGGTCGTCAGTTTTGCCATTATTGTGACGTTACGAGTATCCGATGCCAAGGCAGCCCTGCCGGAAGGGAAGCCGGTGCCGGCAGGGGCAAAGTAACAGAAGCCTGATTTTATTCATTCTTCATTCTTTCATTCGAGGCGGGCTTATGAAAAACGTCATCAAGAAAAGCGTCGCAGGCATCATTATCGGCGTCCTCTTGGTTGTCCTCGCAAGGGTCCTCGCGTTTCCTCCCGTCTTCCAAGTGATGTTCTTTGGATATGCGATCCTGGGCGCGCTGGTCTACATGCTCTTGGACGCGCCATCCATGCGTCCGATGGGCGGGCTTAAGGCCATCATCGGCCTGTGTGTGTTCTATGCGATCGTCTCGACGGTGTATATCGGTGGCGCCTCTTTCCTCCCGCAATTCGATCCCGAAGACGAAAAAGGTAAGATCGACAAGCTCCTGAAAGCCAAGCGCGCGGCGACCGAACACGGGAAGGCCGAAGAGTTGCTGGCTCGGGCCAAGGCCTTATCCGACAAGGCCGATGCCTTGATGGCGCGTTTGCAGGCCGTGGGCGGAGACACCGCAGGCGCGGCCGCGGGAGCGAATGGAGAAAAGCCTGCCGGAGGAGCCATGCCGGCCACAGCCGGTGGCGGTGATCTCGTCGCGCTGGGAAAAGAACAATGGAACCTTCAAGAGTGTTACAACTGCCATAAGTTATTCGGGGAAGGCGGTAAGAAGCGCGGTCCTGAACTCGATAACATCGCCAGCCTCATGACGCCGGACGAAATTCGCCAGAAAGTGCTTGATCCGCAGAGTTGGATGGCCGATGGTTTCGAAAAGGAATACGAAAAGAAGAAGATGCCGGACAAATATAAAGAGCTGATGGAAGACAAAGAGATTACCGCGCTGGTGGCGTTTCTCTCTACGCTGAAGAATCCAGCCGTCAATACTCCCAAGCCCATCAAGAAGAAGTAGCATGCAACCGAAGCTGAAATCGAAAGTCCGCACGGCCGATCGCGACCTGGGCGAAGTTACTCGCGTCATTGTCGATCCGATTACCCACGACGTCAGTCATATTGTCGTCGGGGGAAATGGCGTCGGGACGCTGGAACGCCAGATTCCCATGACCGAGGTGCAGGTCGTCTCCGACGATCTCATTCAGTTCCGCGGCACAGCGGCGGACCTGGATAAGTTTCCGCCACTCAAGCGCGACGACTTCGTCACGACCCACGAAGTCGAGATTGCCCATCTTGAAGATCATCTCCATGTGCAGTGCGGCGAAGTGCTGGTGCCGCTTCCTGAACTCGAAAAGGATGTGAAGCGCCGCACGTTTTTTACAAATTTCACCCACGCGATCGGGATACTCATCTCGCTCCCGCTGATCTTTCCCGTGCTGAAGTACTTGATGAAGCCGATGTACGCGCCCTTCGACAATCATTGGCTGAAAATCGGCAGCGTGAACAAAATCAAATCCGAAGATGTCGGTGTCCAGTTCAAATACAAGAAAAAAGTCAAAGAAGCCTTTATGCCGGAGGCGGAGATCGATAAAAACGTCTGGGTCCTCCATGCCTCTCCCACGGTGCTGGATGCGGTGTACAAGGGCAAGGACATGGATTTTCACGATCCGACCGGCCAGGTGATTTGGACCAACAAGAAGGATATTCCCTATGTGGCCTTCTCGGGAAAATGCCCGCATTTAGGCTGCGGCTATAAGTGGCGATCGCACAAAGTGCTTGGGCAGGTCTTTCTCTGTCCCTGCCATCTGAGCATCTATGATGCGTCGGGAAAAGTGTTGGATGGCCCGGCGCCTCGTCCCCTCGATACCTTGCCCATCCGTGTTGCTGCGAATGGGGAAGTACAAATTATTGATATGGAATTTAAGGCCGGCACGAAGTCGCAAATCAGGATCGTCTAATCATGGAACATTCTCACGGATTACAGCGCGGTGGCTGAATGGAAATAGATCGCACCATCACGGCTCCGCCGAGCGCGGTTGAAAAAGTCGTTGCGTTTGTCGACGAGCGTGTGGGCTTGAAGAACATTCAAGCCAAGATGCTCAATGAGCCGGTTCCCGGCGGCTCCCGGTGGGCGTATGTATTTGGCTCGGTGCTGCTGTTCATCTTCATCATGCAAGCCGTCACCGGCATTCTCTTAATGTTTTACTATGTTCCCAGCGCCGACCATGCCTATGCCAGCACGCAATACATCATTCACGAAGTGGACTACGGATGGTTTCTCCTGAGTTATCACTTCTGGGGATCGTCCGCCATGGTCGTGATGGTGTTTGCCCATATGTCGCAGGTTTTCCTCTGGGGCGCGTATAAAAAACCACGTGAAATGGTGTGGCTGGTCGGCCTCGCGCTGTTCGGGATTGTGATGGGATTTGGCTTTACCGGCTATTTGCTCCCGTGGGATCAGCGCGCGTTCTGGGCGACGACCGTCGGCGTGGAAATTATGGATAAGACCCCCGTCATCGGAGATTTTCTCGCGCGATTCCTTAAGGGAGGTCCCACTCCGGGACAGATGACGCTCAGCCGTTTCTTTGTCATTCACGTCATGGTCTTGCCGGCGACCTTGATGGCCTTGGCTGGCCTTCATATTTTCTTATTTCGAAAGGCCGGCCCAGCCGGTCCTTTCCGCGGCACGAATGCGGAACTCAAAGCAAAGTCAGATTATTTCTTTCCACGCCAGGTGTGGAAGGACATCGTTGCGATGGCGGCGGTGTTTGTCACGATCTGCGGTTTGGCCTTTATCGAACCCGTCGTGCTTCTTGAAGAGGCGACGCCCGATCCCGGTGAATATCATCCTGAGCCCGAATGGTACTTTCTCTTCTTGTTTCAATTATTGCGGCTGAGGGCCTTTGCCGGCGAGTTCGGACAATTTCTTGGCGCCATTGCCCTGCCGGGCGCATTCATGTTGTTGTTGGCGGCATTACCTTTTATCGATCGTAGTCCCGAACGCAATATTTTTAGGCGACCGATCGCCCTTGTCGGCTGGCTTGTGGTAATGATCGGCATTCTTGTCTTTACTGTATCCGCCATCATTAATCGAGAATTTTTAGAATAATGTCGGCTCCCGAGCCTCACATTTCGTCTGTTAAGTTAGGTCTGCTCGTCGCGTGGCCCGCCTTCTGGATCGGTGTGCCGCTCAAATTGGTCCTCTCCCTTCTCTTGCTGGCCATGGGCTTACACCCTTGGGAAATGCCCGGCTTGGCGTTTCTGCTTCTCTTGTCGATCCCTATCGACATCTGGGCGCTCGGCCTGTCTGCTCGAACCGTCTTTCTCGAGCGCCTGCGCCTGCAGGCGCCTGAAGGCGTCGGCGTCACCTTATGGTGGCAGTCGGCTCTTCTGAATGCCATCTATCTGCCGATCCTATATTTTGGTGGCGCTGAGGCGGTGGCCATGTCGAAGTCGATCGCTGAGTGGCTCTTGGGTTTTTTCAAAGACATTCCAGTTGCCGAGCGAATCAGCATCGATCTCACCCTGTGGGGCACGCCGGCGACCCTCATCCTATTGCTCTTAGTGTTGGGGTGGCTTTATCTGTTCGGCAAGATCGTAAAGCGGCAAGCTGCTGCTGCGACTTCCGCTGACCCGACGTTTCAAGCCGTCGTGCGGCAATGGGATCTCATGCGAGTCCCGTCCGATCAGCCCCTTGTGTTGACAGCCATTACGGCAGTGGGTGTGTTCTTCGTCTTGTTGTTCTGGGCGTTCATGCCGGTTACCACTCCGCATCCGCATGAATCCCAAAAGAAGGATATCGCGAAGGTCGCGCCGGTCTTCAAGCCGGCCGAGGCTCTGCAAAAGTCGGAAAAAGCGATCGCCAAGGCAGAGGCCGCCGTTCAGTCCTTGGAAGATAAAGCGGCAGCGGACCCCGGCAAAGATGAAAAGGGTAAGGCAAAATCGACTGCCAAAGAGTCAGCCAAGCCGACTGTTGAAACGGCCAAGCCGATGAAAGCCGCTACGAGCTCGGTGAAGAGCCCCACGGAAAAAGCGGAGAGTCATAAGTGATCGTACTGGACATGAAGCGGCTGGATGAGGAGAAGGCATGAAAAACCACGGCGGGAAGGCTTCGACATTCGCCGACATCTTTCGACGCAACGCCGCACGCATCGCCGGCTTGGCAATTGCTTTCGGGCTGGTCGGATTGCCTGCTCTCGGGCTCGCGCAGGATGCGCCCACTTCGGTGGCCACTGCTTATCGCGATCTCCCGCAATTGGGCGGAAGCCGGAATTTAATTTGGGTCATCGCACAGTTGCATCTGTTGCTGGCCGGCTTTGTGCTCGGGGTGCCGATCTTTGCGTGGCTCTGCGAAGTCGTCGGCTGGAAAACGGGTGAGAAACGCTACGACAAGCTGGCGAAAGAGTTTACCAAGTTGTTGACCTCCTCCTATGCGACCACCGCCTTGTTCGGGGGCATTCTCCTGTTCATGCTGATCGGTTTCTATCCGAAGCTCATGGCCTATCTGAGCGACATTTTCTTTCCGTCGTTCGTCGTCTATTGCGGATTGTTTCTGGTCGAGACGGCGACACTCTACCTCTATTGGTATGGCTGGGATGTCATGCAGGGCAACAAAAAGCCCTTGCATCTGTTTCTAGGGTTTCTCCTGAATGTTTTCGCATTTTTTATCATGATCGTGCCGAACTCCTGGGCGACCTTCCAAGCGAGTCCTGTCGTAATTGCGGAAGGCACCGATTTGGCCCGCGCCTGGGCGGCGACCTGGAATCCAACGTGGTGGCCGGTGAATATTCACCGATTGATTGCCAACGTCGTGCTCGGCGGATACATCTGTGGGGCGTATGCCGGCATTCGATACTTATCCGCCACGACGCCGGAAGAACGCGACCATTACGATTGGATGGGCTACGTCGGCAATTTTATCGGCGTCTTCGGATTGCTTCCGCTGCCTTTCGCCGGCTATTGGCTCATGCGTGAAATTTATCAGTACAATCAGCAAATGGGCATTACACTGATGGGCGGATTCCTGTCCTGGCTGTTTATTCTGCAGGCGATGCTCATCGGCGTGCTGTTCTTGGGATCGAATTATTATTTCTGGCTGGGCATCACCCATCGCATTCCTGGATCTGAGGTCAAATATCGAAAGCCGATCATGACCATGCTGATCATACTGCTGCTGTGCTTGGGCGTCTGGATGACGCCGCACTCGCTGGTAGCCAGCTTGGAAGAAGCACGCAAGATGGGCGGCACGCACCATCCGCTGTTGGGTGTCTTTGGCGTCATGTCGGCCAAGATGACCGTGGCCAATCTGATGATTCTCGTAACCTTCATGAGTTTCATCATGTATTGGCGCGCCGGCAAGGAAGAAACGGCCGGTTGGGCCAAGATCGCCAAGGCCGTGATGAGCGGCGTCTTGGTCATTGCCGGTATTGTCGTGATTGTCCTGGGCGTGTGGGGATATTTCGTGCCGGCCATCATCCGCATCAACTACTTCTCTGTGGCGCAAGTGTTGATCGTTCTCTTTGTCATGTTGACAATTACGCCGCTCACGGCACTGCTATTACGCAGCGCCAAAACGACGACTGAGATGGTATGGGGCCGCATGCCTCCCAGGGCCGGCTACGCGCTGGTTTTGAACGCCGTCATGGTCATTTTGCTGATGACCCTCATGGGCTACGCGCGGTCTTCGTCAAGAGTGCACTGGCACATCTATGGCGTCATGCGGGATTCCTCTCAATATGCCTATTCTCCGGCCCTCGGGTATGCCGCCGCGTTGATGTCTCTGAATACCTTCCTCTTCTGCATGCTGGTCGCCTTTATTTTCTGGGTTGCCACCATGGGAGACAAGGCCAAGCCGAAAGACCTCACGGAAGACAAGAAGAAAGTTCCCGTGGGTGCCTATCCTGCCATGGCCGGGGGATCGCCCTCGCTTGATGAGCATAAGTAAAAACCAAGATAGGCAGGGCATCTAGGGTCCCGCTAGAACAATAGGTAGTGAGTGTGAAAGGAAGACGAGATGAGTGAGGTTGCCTTACTGCAGTTGATCGGACTTTCGGTGGTCGGCCTCGGCGTCGCTATCCTCTTATTCATTCAATCGCGCTTTGTGCGCGTGATCGGCTTTGTCGCCATCGTCTTGGGACTGTTCTCGATCACTGCCTTAAGCGTGCCGCAGATGGCATCGCTGCCTCCAGCAGAAGAAAAATTCGATGTGGCGAATATCAAAACCGCTACCGATATGGCAGCCATCGGACAAAAAATATTTTTCAGCAAAGGCCAGTGCGCCCTGTGCCATTCTATCGGGCCGAGCGAATCGGCGCGGTGTCCCGACTTGAAAGGCATCGGCGCCAAACTGACGCGGGAGTTTATCTACGAAAGCCTCACGCAGCCGCAGGCATACGTTTATCTTGATTTCCGTCATGAGGGGCAGCCGAAGGAATACCCGGCGCGCATGCCGTACATCAACAAGAATCCGATCGGTCTGTCCAAAAATGAGATTCTGTCGGTCATTGCGTTCCTTCAGCAAATGAGCGGAGAGCCGATCACTGTCAGCCCGTCCGAGATTATGCAGGCGTCCGATGCGCCCCCCGTTCCTCCCAAGTCGCCGCAAACGGCCGCGTTGACGCCGGGGCATGGTAGCAACCTCAATTAAGATGACGACGCGAAGGAAGGGATAGCGCTATGAAGGGTGGGGTGCTGATACGAGCGTTGATTCTTGTCGTGAGCATGTATGTCTTCTTGAAGTTTATCCTCCCGTTGTTTACGGCGCCGCTTCCTGCCAGTTTGATCTTCTTGTATCTCATGTTGACCTTATCGGGAATCTTGATCTTCGCGACGTTGAGCGGTGAATCATCGGAAGCGTTTTGGGGGCCTATTTTTAGATTCTTGAGCGGTGACAGACAAGACGGTGCGATGAAAATCGCGAGACTGGCCGTCCTTCTCTTGTTTCCGCTTCTTGTCGGATGGCAGACCTATAACAGCACGGCCCTAAGCGATCAGCCGCCTGGTGAAAATCGAACGATCCATCCTGCGCCACCGGGTGAATTCGTGGGGCTTTCGAATCCATTCTCGCCGACCCCCGAAAATATTGCGTATGGGAAAGGGCGCTACTTGTCGCTCTGCTTTCCGTGCCACGGCAATTTTGACGGCAAAGGGCCGGCTGCTAAGGGATTCAATCCACCTCCGGCGAATTTTTCCGATCCGACGACCATCGCCATGCTTCAGGAGAGCTATCTCTTCTGGCGCATCAAGAAGGGAGGGGTGGGATTATCGATCGAAGGTATGCCCTGGAAATCGGCCATGCCGCGATGGGAACACGAACTGCCGGATGAAGATATCTGGAAGATCATCATGGGTGAGTACGACGGGGCGCATCAGAAGCCGCGGACTTGGGAGTAGTGTGATGGCAGCGCAGATGAGCCGGTTCCTGTGATCGCAGAGCACGCACAATCAGAATGTGCTCGCTCGATGCGCGCAGTAAGAGCGAACTCATCTGCGGTGCCGTTTGAGTGGGTGGCTGAGCGTGAGAAAGGGAAGAATATGGATCGGCTGAGCATTTTCTGCCGGAGTCTGGCAGGCGGGGCAATTATCGGTATCGGAGTTCTTATTGCTCAGCAGGCGGTAGCTCAGGAAAGCGTTTCGGTCCGGGCGCAGATGGTGAAAGGGGCGTTGCCGGGTGAGGATCCTACTGCTGCGGCATGGAATGCGATTACGCCCTCGGAGTTTCCAATGTCCCCTCAAGTGCATTGGCCTACCAGAATTCTGGAAGTGACCGCGCAATCCGTCAAAGTGCGGGCCTTACACGACGGGCAGCAAGTGGCTATTTTGTTAGAATATGCCGATCCGTCGGAAGATCCGGATGATGCGGCCGCGGTTGAATTCATGGTCGGCGACAAGAAGGCGCATTTTGCTCACGGCCAGCCGATGTCGCAAGTGCAGGGCGGCCCTGTCGATATCTGGTTCTGGAAGAATAGAGATGCCAAAGTCGTAGATATGAGCGCCCAGGGCTTCGGCACGTTGAAGGCCCAGGAGAAGCAGGAAACCAAAGGCAAAGGTGTATACCAGAACGGAACGTGGAGAGTGGTGTTCAGCCGGGCGCTCTCTACCGGAGATATGGATCACTATACGCAGATCAAACCGGGTGAATACATCAACCTGGCTTTTGCGATCTGGGACGGAAAGAAATTGGAAAGCGGCGATCTCAAGGAAAAGGGATCACAAAAAGCGGTTTCGTCTTGGTGGTATTTCCGTGCCGAGCCGCCACCCGACTATTCCAGTTATCTCTACGCCGGCCTGGCCGTCGGAGTCGCGGTGGCCGTACAGTTCGTGATCATTCGAAAACTGAAGAAAGGGTCCTCCAGATGAGGGCGGGGACTGGTATGAGAGCTTATCGACATATCCGCAAACTGGTGGTTGGCGCAACCCTGGCAAGTCTGACTGCGGCCGTTGGAGTCGTTGGGTGCAGCCTGTTCCAAAATGAGACGGTCTCGCGCGGTCACCATTTATATTCGCACTATTGCATGCATTGCCACGGAGAAAGCGGCCATCAGAACGAAGGGTACAACTGGGGTATGATGCCGGACCCACGTCCAAAAGATTTATCCAATAAGGGCGAGATGTCGACCTTCAAGGACGAGGAAATCTTCGGAACGATCTCGCGTGACATGAAGGATACGACTCCGGAAGTCGGCGATAAGATCGGCGACGACGAATTTGCCGTCCCCACGATGCCGACATTTAAATATACGCTGTCTGAAGAAGAAATCTGGTCCATTGTTGCATACGTGCGGACCTTGCACGGCATGAAGTTGACCTACGATTTGGAAGCCAGAAAAAAAGAAGTTCAGGAGAAGCAGCAAAGCGCGCAACAAGCATTCGATCAAACCAAGCAGGCGCTGGAAGTCGCAGACAAAAAAGCCTCCGACGAGGCCGAGAAAAAAGGCGTGGAAGTGGACGATGCTGCGACCGTCAAGGAACAGGAAGCGTTCGGCGCAGCCTCGAAGGAATTGGAAAAGGCGAAAGTGCTCGCCACGTCGTTTTCCACCCGGCCTAAAGCGCCGAGTACCCCCAGGCCTGATCTCACCATCGCACCCGAGCAGGCCGCGAAGCTTGCCGATGTGGGAAAACGTCTCTACACCAATAAGTATGGCTGCAATGCGTGTCATCGTGTCGGTGAAGAAGGCGGCGTCGTCGGCCCAGCATTGGATCGGGCTGGATTTCGTTTGAACCCTACGTGGGTCTATCGCTGGGTGAAATATCCTCAGGGCATGAAGCCGGAAACGAGAATGCCGACCCTTGGTCTCAGTGATCCGGACGCGAAAGCTGTGACGATGTATCTGGCTACGTTACGGGCTCCGAAGCCCGAGAAGTCTGTGGAGCGCGCGGCGAACTAGCCAGTTTCGTCATCCGGTTCGATGAGGCGGCTCGAAGGATCGAACGCTTCTCGTATAGCCAAGCGAGATGCGAGATCTGGGTACCCCCGCCGCTCCGCGACCATCCTCTTTTACACACATCCAATCCAGATTCCTGCAAGCACTGCCGCGCCTATCCATACATGGTGTTGAAAGAGCCGAAACGCCGTGGATGGGTCTATGTTTTTGCGGAGAGCCATGACCTGGACGGTGAGAAACCCTCCGATCGCCGCTAAGGCACCATAAAAGGCCACGTTCAATTCGTTCATCCATCCCGTGAGCCCCAATAACAGCAACATCGTGGTCAGGCAGCTCGCAACCGCTATCCATACATATCTGCCGAACAAGATCGCGGACGATTTCACGCCGATTCGGAGGTCGTCATGACGATCCTGTAGCGCATAGATCGTATCGTACGCAATGGCCCAGCAAATCGTGGCTGCGTACAGCAGCCACGATGACAGGGACAGGTGAGTTGTGGCTGCGGCCCAGGCCATGATGACCCCCCATCCAAACGCAATACCGAGGACCGCTTGTGGCAGGGAGAGGACACGCTTCGCAAACGGATAGAGCGCGGCGAGGAGAACGGCGACCGGGCTTAGCATGATGGCGAGCGGATTCAACAACAGCAACAAAGCGATTGCGCCGGCCAACAACAGGACAAGCAGGAGAAGCGCCTGCTGAATCGTCACCGCTCCACTCGCGAGAGGGCGCATTCGCGTGCGTTCAACATGCCGGTCAAGCGATCGGTCGGCCAAATCATTCATGATGACACCCGCGGTACGCATGATAAATGAACCGACCGCAAAGATGAGCACTAAGGTAAGGGGGGGACGGCCATGAAAGGCCAGCACAAGTGCCCAGAGGGTCGGCAGCATCAGTAGGAAGGTTCCGGATTGATTGGGAAGGCGCATCAAGTGCGCCAGCGAGGTCAACATGGTTGCCCGATCTCGCGGCGGGAGCGCGGGAGAGATGCCGACAGCAGGCGGTGGAAGATCGAGCATGGCGGCACGATACGCAAGGAAGGATATGAAGTCAACGAACGGAAAGCGAGTCAATCATCGTTGCCTTCCCGTCAGATTTTGCGGTATACCTGCAGCGTGAGAGATTGTGTTCTTCCTCGCCTTCACCCGGCTTCCTTCGCATGCATGTCACGCCTCGTCCTGTGGCTCGTTCTGTTGACATTGTCAGCTTGTGGTGGCCCATCAAAATTGTTTAACCGGTCGAGCGAACCGGACGGCTATTGGCTGCCGTTGACCGTCGATCTTCGTCTCGATTCCAGTGTGCCGGACGCCGCGTTGACTTACGTTGATGGCTGCGGGCAGCGGCAGACATTCCCCATCGGCGAACGGTTGCGCGCCTCGTTGACCCGAGACATGGGGCTGGTCTTCCAACGAGTCCATATGCCGCCCACGGGGCAGGACGTGGATGGCATTGTCGATGTGTCGCTCGGTCTCAAAGAACTCGATCTGTTTATCCCGCGGCAAACCACGAAGAGTTATCCGGCAACCGTGACGGTCGGGGCGACCATTTCTTATTCCGAGACAAATGGGGCGGTTCTCTATACCAAGAATCTTCGCGCCGAAGCGCATGGGACGGTCGATACCGAAGATCGGAACTGTGAGGTCACAGGTCTCACGCCGATCGCAAACGCGGCGATCGCCTTGCTGACCGAAGGGCTCAAAAAAAATCTAGGCACGTCGACCAAGGTGAAGGATGCTGCGCAACGTGCCCAGAATCACCCGACCTCAGGCTCCGCGGTCGCGCCGTTAGCCGCACTACCGTCGGCACCGCCGCCGACACTTGCTGGATCGACTCCAATACAGGAAGCTCCTACCGGCAATCAGTCGTTGACGTATCGTGTGATTTTGCGTGAGGGCTTGAAAAATGAACGGCTGGAAAGCGGCGAACAAGTCACGATGGAAATCGAGGTCAGCAATGGCGGCCTTACATTGGCGAAAGACGTCGCCGTGCGCTTTGCCGGCACCCCTGCATTGGTAGAGCAATTTGCGAATCCTGTTCCTGTCGGAGATCTGTTGCCGAATGAAACGAAGCGGGTCGTGATTAGCGCTCGGGTTCCACCGACGGAGGCGGTGCGGAAGGGCGAATTAATTCTGTCGGTTGAAGGCGCCAATGCGGCTTCCGCCGATCAGAAAAAGTTTCTCATCGACTGGCATCCCACACTCAACGGGTCTGGCGCGCGCGCAGTATTCGATGTTGATCGTGTTGCCGCGGGCATGCCTTGGTCTGAACGTAACCAGGCCATTGGGATTGCCATCGGCATCGGCGCGTTCAGACATTCGAGTCTCTCCCCCTTGCCGTTCGCAGCCCATGACGCGGAGGTTATGGCCGAGTACTTAACCAAGCTCGGAGGAATCCCCTCAGATCGGATGCTTCTGCGTGTGGACGACCATGCCTTGAGAGATGACCTGCTTGAAGCGTTCGAGGAATGGCTGCCGCAGCGGGCGGTGGCAGGAAGCGACGTGGTGATTTTTATCGCGGGACGGGCGGTTGTGAATCGTTCGACCGGCGCTGTTTCGCTCATCCCTTATGAAGGTGATCCTTCGGCGCCTCTTCGGCTTATTTCGTTACGGCGAATGTATGAGGCGCTGGCGCGCCTGCCGATTCAACGCGTAGTCGTGATTCTCGATGTCGCGCTGACCTCAATCGAACCTGAATCATCGGATCATACACCTGCTGGAAAAGAGCCGGCATGGAGTGCGCTGCCAACCGGCTTTCGAGCCGAAAAACTTGCCCAAATTATAGGAACCAGTGGCTATGAGGATGCGCTCCCATACCAGGATGGACGGCATGGACTGATGACCTATTATGTCTTGAAAGGCATGAGTGGCGCGGCCGATCGAGATCATAACGGAATCGTGGCGGTTGAAGAATTGTGTGGATATGTGCGTGCCGAAGTGAGCGCGTCCGCAAAAGATCTCTACAAGAAGAACCAGGAACCCCAGTGCATTCCCGCCATAAACCGCACGTCAAAGTCAGGCGGCCTGCCGCTCACACGTTACCGCAACCAATGATCCTCGACAATTGACACCACACGATGTCCTGAGTATCATACTCACGTTTTCAGCCCGCCTTGTCATGTAGCCATCCCGCGCCGGCGTAGCTCAGTTGGTAGAGCAGCGGTTTCGTAAACCGCAGGTCGTTGGTTCGATTCCAATCGCCGGCTCCAGCATTACAATCGGTTGCAACGCTTTCTCCCTTGGAATTCCTGCCACTGCTACCATTTTGCTACCACTTTCACATTCGTCGAGGCGGTCGACCGCTGCTTTATTGCCCATCGGCAACCATTTGCCGTACGTATCGCCGGTGAGTTGAATGCTCGCATGGCCAAGCTGCCGTTGCACATAGGTAATGGGCTCGCCCTGTTGCAGCATGAGACTGGCATACGTGTGGCGCAGGCAGTGGGGCGTGAAGTGAAGCGGGAGGGCCGCCTTTTTGAGCACGCGCCTCATCACTTTTCGCACCTTGCTCTCATCCATGGCGGTGCCGCCGGCCGTGCAAAACACCCAGCGCGGCACCTCACCCCATCCCTTTTGGAGCGTTTCGGCCTTCCTCGTGATTTCGAGCCGCGCGAGCGTCTCGGCCAAAGCCGTTGAGAGATCCACGGTGCGACCGTGCCCGGACTTTGGCGTCTCGTCTTCACCCGCGGACCGCGTCTGCGTAATGCGGATTTCGCGGCTGAGCACGTCAACCCCGGGCCACTGTAACCCGATTGCCTCGCCGAGTCGCATCCCGGTTCCCGCGAGCGTAAAGAAGAGGGGATAGTACCGCGGCTCATGCCGGGCGGCCGCTTCTAAAAACGCCCGCCGTTGCTCGCGTGTCATCGCTTTAATCTCTTCCTGCCGGGTGGCCTTCGGCGTGACCAGGCGAAGTTGGTGGCCGAGCTTCTCGGCGGGGTTGGACAGCACCACGCCATCATCAAGGGCCGCCTTCAACATCGCCCGCAGCGTGGCATGGATGTTACGGACTGTGTTGCGCGAGAAGGGCTGTCGATCGGATTGCCTGGCGGCCGTGCCGTCCTGTTTGATGCGGGGCGGCTTGAGCTCCGTCAATTTCGCCGTCAGGAAGGCCTTGATGCGACCGCGGTGCAGTTCGCGGACCTTCACATGCTCGAAGGCGGGCTTGAGGTGGACCCGCCAGAGTTCCTCGTACCGGATATAAGTTCGAGGCTTAATCGTCGGTTGAATGACGGTCAACCACCGCACGGCATACTGTCCGATGGTGATGTTCGCATCCACCGCTGCCTGCCGCCATTGGCGCGTCTTGGGGCGTTCCGCGTCAAGGAAATCTTCGGCCTGGCGTTTGGTCTGGCATGTTTTCCAGCGCCGCACACCCGAGCCGTCTCGATAATCGACGACCCATTGTCCGCGGCGCTTTCGGATGCAAGCCATGGCTAGTTCCTCACGACAGAGCGGCAGCTTCATGGAGTTGGTGTCGCGTTGTCAAGCGCCTCGTCCTCGATGCCCGGCAATCCACTGCTCCAGGCAGCCCGCTTCCATTCGGACATGCTTCCCAATGCGCACGGCTGGGAGCTTGCCTTGCCGGATGAGTTCATACACGCGGCTCTTGACCAGGTGGAGCCGCTCAGCGATCTGATTGACATTGAGCAATGGAGCTGCTGCCTCGGGAGGAGGGGGAGTTCCATACTGAGTGATCAGCCGAGCTGCGACGGCGCTTTGACAGGCGGCGAGCTGCGCCATGACCGCCCCTAACGAGTCGTCCGAGCATTGGGCAATTGCCTTCGGTAATTGATCGAGTAGGCTGTATAGATTCATGGCGTCACGATCTCCGGTGCCATATCCTCAAAGTGCGCATGGTCATCCTAGCGAGAGCCCCAAAAAACTCACCTCAATGGCCGGTCCGTAGTGTAGGGAGGGCAAGGTCTGCTGTGCCGTTTTATTGCTACCCGACCATAGGATGTTCGACCGTGTGCCACGTACAGGTGATGCTGACATTCTCAATCCTTTACGATCTTTTGACGCCTCTTTGCGATGACCATGTGAACGATAGCGTATGGCCGCCATCACGAAAGCGGTCCACCACTCGTTCTCCGAGTGCCGCCTCGAGGTCTGTAATCGTCAAATTGCCTATCAAGATCGTTGGATGGCGCGCGTTGTACCGTTCGTTTATGATTTCGGTAAAAATCGTGTGTTCCGTCGGACTGCCGAACTGGACTCCGATTTCATCGACGACGAGCAAGGGCAAGTCGCGCAATCGCTGATAGGCCATGACATCGGTTTCACCTGAACTGTCCTTCCACGTTGCGGTAATGCGCCGGTTTAAGCCGAGCGCCGTATACAACCGGGCGGAATTCCATCCATAGTGGTCCAGCCAATAATTGACCGTTGCTGCGCCAAGGAGGGTTTTTCCCGTGCCCACCTTTCCGAGGAAAAGCAACCCCGGGCTGTCGCGCCAACCACCGCCTATAAAATCTCTTACCTGTTGCCCGACAAGTTGTTGAGCTGGCGTATCCTCCCGAAAATCAGCAAGGCACGCATTAAGGTAACGCTTAGGCACCCCTGCCTGCAGGCGTGACATCAACATCGCGTTGTGTCGGTCACGAACCTCCTTCGCCAATTGTGTTTGCTCGGATTCGGTCTTACAGTCTGGACACTCCCCCGGGCGCCTTATCGTTCGACCGGCTATTATTGGGACGACGTAATCCGGCACCTCTCGACGGTGGGGCTTGCAAAACCAGCTAGAAGGCTCCTGCTGTGTAGTCTTTGTCAGCAAGTCCTGAATGATGTCGCCAGGTTTTTCCATTGGAGTCCTCCTTTTTTTCTTCGGGCGTGAGCCATTGCCGCCAGCCTTCTTCGCCATTGCGATCCTTCAGCCATCGATGGGCATCCTTGATTCCAATTCCTTTTTGGGCCAGCTCACTTGATGCATAATTCCGAACAGCCGTAAGCAGCAACACACGATCTTTCGCGTCAAGCCGGCCGTACTTTTCCAAAGCCTCTGCTCGTCCGAGTCGTTTTCCGTTTCTCGGCGGGTAGAGATTAAAGAATTCATCGAACTCGCCCGTCGGAGACACCTCTCCTGCTTCTGTTGCTGTGTCTGTTCCTGTTTCTGTTCCTTCTTCTGCTTCTTCTCCTGCTCCTGGCTTCGAAGGGGCATCGAAGGGCCTTCGAAGGGCCTCCGAAGGGGCTTCAGGTGGATTTGTCATCTCAAGGTGGAAGGCCTCCTGGTAGCGTTTAAGAAAATCACTAACGAACCGAGTCGTTTTGATGTGCTTCAACGCTTTCATAATGGCCACAATCCGTTTGTCACCCGGATTTAGCTGTTCACCGATCTGGAAGCGGGCCATGTTCGGAATCCAAACGTGTTCTGTGGAGTCGTCGTAGAAAGCAAAGCCGAGGTCAGCCAGCGCATGAAGGGCCTGCTGAGCCGCCTCTGACGAGCATCCGACTTCATGGCATAGTGTGGGCATGGGAAGGTAATACAGCCCGATCATATTTGAAGATGGTGACGAGACAATATAGAGAGCTATGACCTGCACAAGAGCGCCATGGCGCCGGATGGCCTTTCCCGTTTCACCGGTCCAAAAACGAGAGATCAGCTTGGAATAGTCACGCATTCGTCGGGTTCCTTTGTGAGCAAGTTTGATTGAGCGTTGGGCATACCGCGAACTTTTTGCTTATCGCCTGTGAGAGATTTCCCATTATCAGTCCTGCTCAGCACTCCGGATTCTTCGAGTTCGGCAATCAGTCGTTCAAGCGGTCGGTTCGTCAGTCCCCACCATCCTGGCAAGGACCTCTGGAAGGATATCCTTCGTCCCTACCCTCAGGTGGCGGTAGGGGTTTCCTTCATGCATGTACGAGATCATGTCGATCCAGAGGCCTCTGGCCTCTAATGAACACATACGCAACGCTATATCGCGCAACCAATCGGAAGGGCAAAACTGAAGTGAAGGGCGTTTGCCAGTTTCAATGCTCAGAATTTAAGTCCTGTTAGGTCTGCGATTGACTGGAATGCCAAATCACTGATCGGCCAGCCTCCATCTTCCACCGCTCGCGATTCGGCTCTTCAGAGGATTTCGCCAAAGACATGACCAACGCCCAGATGAATGGGAGTGAAGCCCATGTCCTGAGGCACATCCTTCGCTGCCGGGGGCGCACTTCGACCTGAGGCTTGATCGGTTCTTTTCAGTGCTGTACTTCGCATCAACTGCATTTGGTTCAGGCCCGTCATCATGTTCGTCAGCACCTCCCCAGCCCATTGAATTAGAGTTCATCGTTTCGGTGCCACCGCATGGTCCGCCTCGAGCATTTGTGAGACCGCACGCCGTACGACCGCGCTAAGGGTTCGATCCTCCCGTCGAGCTAATTCCGCCAGAGCCGCGCGGCTATCCGCGTGAATTTTTGCCGTCACCGCAACGAGTCGATCCATATTCCCCTCCAAGGTGGTATCCAAAGTGAAGCGATGTACGTGAGTGTAAACCTGCGGCATGGGGACACAGCACTCATGGATTTTTTTATGTGTCCCCAACCGGGGCTACGAATGCAGGAGTGTGATGAAACGTCAGATTATTGAAGAATCAGCGGAGGAGGGCTTTAGGCGACGGCCAGTTTTGATGTTCCTGTAGACCGATGAAGTCCTTGATGCGGCGGACTGCCTTTTTTACCCGATCTAAGTCGCGACGTCTCTGAGCGGGTGAGGCGTCTAGACCCTTGTGAGAAGACCCTTGGACTGGCTGGTAAACTTCACGTACGATTTCAGGGAAACTCTTTCCCGAGCAGTAGAGGTCGTAGCATTGAAAGTAAATTATCCATGCCCTCGGATTTGTAATAGGCGGATCTTTAGACGGAAGATACCGTACCGTCGTCTCACCCGTCTCGTTATCATACGTGTGTTCGTTAACTCTCGGCAGTTGGGGAGCGTGCCGCTTCTCTAGAATTGGCCGGAGGGCTCTTAGAATAAGAGAAGGCGAGATGGTGCAATCGATTCTCACATAGAGAGCATCAGGCCTCTTTTCCCGCAAGTGGCTGATCAGAGTTGTGGGTTCGTATCGCTGTAGAACTTTGAAGTGCCGGCTACGGGAAAAGGCACATAGGTCGACAACTCCGTTCACCAGTTCAAAATTCTTGAGTGCTTTTTCAAACCGATCCGGAATGAAATTGTTTATTTTCAGGTAATGGTGGTGTGATCCTGTAAGGATCGACCAGCCATGAGCAATGCGGTATTGGTCGCGTAACGACGTATCGTTCAGAAGGTGTCTGATTGTCGCGGAGGATGCCCCACGCCGGTTAACGTGTTGCCAGGCGATAAACTCTAACGCAACTCGTGGTTTAGGCATCTCACCGCGCGTTCGCCGACATGCTCGGCGATATAATTTCCACACTGTATTGGAGCGAAGTAACGCCTCAATCCTTAAATACTCATAGGCTTTCCACAAATCCCGTCGTGTCAGATGTTGAGGAATCAAACGTGGATTCGGCAGATCGGGGAGAGTATAAGGCGGTTTCCGAGGACGTCGGGAACGGGAGGGTCTCTTTGGCGGAATGACTTGATTCTTCTGTGGCATCTTCTGTGATGAGCGGAGGCGAAACGAACGCCCCCCGGACCGACGGATCAGGTCGACCTACCTCAATGACGTTCAGTGAATCGAACAAAGGGACGCTGATCTCGCCATTATAAACTCTCTTACCGATATCATAGACCCAATGTCCATCTCTCGTATCGAAAAAATCATGTCAGGCGGACAGATGGGAGCGGACCGTGCCGCACTCGACTGGGCCATAGAAAATGGAATCTCCCATGGTGGCTGGTGTCCCAAGGGGCGGCGTGCTGAGGATGGCATCATCCCGGAGCGGTATCAGTTGGGAGAGACCCCACATCCTAATTACGATCAGCGAACCATGTGGAATGTCCGTGACGCCGATGCCACGCTGATTGTCACCCTGTCGGGTGAATTAACCGGAGGAACGCTTCTGACGGCTCAATGTGCGAAAAACATTGGTCGGCCGTGCCTGCATGTCATGCAGACCGACGATTGGCGACAAAAGATAAGTGACTTTTTAGAGAAGCATTCGATTCGAATTCTCAATGTGGCCGGTCCGCGCGGCTCAGAAGCACCAGGCATCGAACGATTCGTTCACGAAGTATTGAATGCGATGAAAGCACTCAGCCTATGCGGAAAACCCCTACCGACCGGTCGCCGTAATTGACCGGAATATCAACATCGGAAGAACGCGTTTAGACCTATACGGAAATCATTCGATTTCCAAATCGGACGCCACAGTATCCTAGATGAACAACTCATCTAGAGTGCACCAGACCACGGGAGTGCGACTTCAGGACTTCGCAGACTGGTGAGCAATACGCTCTCGACCATTTCGCTTACAGTGGCGTGCTCTTGCGATGAAAAGCGTATTGTCCACCTCGAATCGCTTAGCTGCGAGCAGACCAGCGGAGAGCCATAAGCAGTTGGGCCTACATGTAATTCTTGTGGGACACGGTGGCCACCGACAATGCATCCTTAGCGGAGGTTCTATTCGTCCATGATTGAATACGCGCAAGGCAGTGTTTCTGAGGTATTTAACATCGTGTAAATGTTTGGGTCTTGAGAGGGCTGACGAAGAGGAGTGCCCAGCTCACAGCTTTTAGATTTTCTATCTTGCCCATGCTTTGCCCAACACAAATTCCGCCGCAATTGTGCCGAAATCGATTGAAAAGTCGAAATCCCTATGGCACTCGGCTACGGCCATGCCCACAGCTGCTCCTGTCGATAGGCGAGTACGCTTGCCCCTCTTATTTTCTGTTAGAATGTCATCTCTCTCTTCATCAACTTTATCGTACCTGAGGAGAGCCGATGCGATGGGCATGTTTTGCATTGCTGTTCTTGCTGCCTTCTTGTGGAGTAATCTGGCCGTACGCCTACGACGCGCGAGATGTCGAAGAACAGTTGGCGATCGCGATGTCACAGGATCAGGTGTCCAAGACGCTCGGCAAACCAGCCCAGGTCATGCAGCACGACGATCAGACGATCGTGTGGGAATATTGGCGGTACCCAAAAGGGCTGTGGGTGGGCTATTTACTCCACTGCCCCTTTCATCCGTATTGCTACCTCCCCGCAGAGCCTCGCAATCCCTATTACGTGGCCTTTCGAAAGGATCACGTCTGTCTCTGGGGAACACCAGACCTCGTCCGGACGTTGATCGAGCAGGTCTGTATAGCGGACTCCACTTCACAAACGGTACGTAGCGATGGCCGCGCACGCCGGTCCTCAATCTCGGTCGTGCCCGTGTTTATGCCCGTTCCAATTGCCGTACCCCTGCAGCGACTCGCTATCCTTCGGATCGGTGGGGAGGCCAACCCGCAAGTCGCCGCATGGTTAGATCTGACGATAAATTTTCTCCATTCGCGCCATCCCCAGGTCATGTATGTTGAGCGAGAGGCCCTACACGCGGTATCCGAGGAAGTGGCCATTCAATACAGCGGTCGTGTTGACGACTCAACCATGGTGCACATCGGCAAATTGACAGGTGCCGATTCGCTGTTGACGTATCGCGCAGCAATGAGTGCTCCAGGCGAGCCGCTCACCGCGTCCCTCGAATTACGAGTATTGACTATTGAAAGCGGGATGACCCTCTTTCGACAGATGACAACCGCCACCGTCTCCCCGACGGTCCTCCAGATGCAGGGAACTCAGCCACTACAGCAGAGCACTCGGTATCTGGCTCTCGAAGAAGCCGCCGCCTATGGATTTGCCGCCTTGACCGCCGCGTTCGGTGATAACGGCTTGGGCATTGTTCCTGATCGGGGTGGTTCGCAGAAAGGCATTACCTTGCTGGGTCTCTTGGAGGGTAGTCCGGCCGCTCGAGCGGGACTTCAAGAAGACGATTGTATTCTGGAAGTCGATCATCGACCAGTAGCGAACTGGACGGAACCGATACGTGTCCCGGCGCACCTGACCGTCGATCGTCACGGCCAGAGAGTGGAGATTACTGTTGATGACTAGCGCTCTCATCAATTGGGTACGAACACTTCCCATCTCGACTTGGATGCTCATCCCATGGTTGACCTCTGATGAGTATGTGTTCGTCATTGCAGCGGCGTTCAAGGCAGATGTGTGGTGAGGAATGAACACATGCGGATGGTTGCCGTCCTGCCCTTGGCCATTCTTACGATCTTGCTAGTGAGCAGCTGTGGGGGACGCGATGGCTCGTATGAACTCGCGACGTTTGATAGCGCAGCGAACCAATGGATCATCGCAAAGTATCACAGTCAGGAGGCGACCCGCTTACGTCGAAAGGCGCACGACCTAGCCGGTCAGGCACGGATCTATGCGACGGTCTTTGGTTCGGAATCTGAGTGGACAACCGGCACACAGCTCCTTGCTCAGTCTTACCTCGAGGCTGCGGAGGAGCAGGAGCGCCTTGCAGAAGAGCACGTAAGCGCCGGTCGGGCGCGATCCCCATCGATGAGTGGTTCCGTAGTCAAACATTAGAGCACGTAAAAGGACGAAGGCGACTATGCATCACGTTTACACCCCCCTCGCTCTCATTGGCCTATCGTTGCTAACAGTCGCCTGCGGCACGACGGTGCAGCCTGGTCAGCGCGGATTGCGATGGTATCCCCTCACAGAAGGACTCTCGTCTCAGCCCCTGACCAATGGGTTCTATTGGCGGGCTCCGTGGAACGATGTGTACGTCTATGACGTGCGATGGCAAAGCTATACGGAAAATGTTGATGCGCTGAGTGCCGACGATCTTCAGGTAAATATCAAGGCAGTCGTTATTCTGAGGCCGATTGCGGAGGAAATCCATTTTCTCGCCCAGGAGGTTGGCAGTGATTTCTATGTGCGAATCGTCCGACCGGAGTTCATGGCGGCGGTTCGTAGTGTCGTCTCCGGGTACCCCATGGTAACGGTCCCAGAAAAAAGTGTGGAAATTGCGACGAAAGTCCAGGCGGTGCTCGTGGAAAAAGTGAAAGGTCGTCATCTAGAAATTCAGAGCATCGCTTTAGCGGATGTCGATTTTCCACAAATCGTCTTGAGTGCGATCGAACAAAAGCAGGCGAAAGAACAACAAAAGGAACAAAAAGAATTCGAATTGGTCATTGCCGAAAAGGATGCTGAAATTGCCCGCCGCCGCGCCCAGGGAGAAGGGGATGCGATTCGGATCCGCTCTGAGGGCGAAGCGCAGGGCCTGCAGATCCGTGCGGAAGGGCAGGCGCGAGCTCAGGAAAAGATCACCAAGACTCTGACCCCGGAGTATCTTCGCTATAAACTGTACGACAGCCCGAATTCCAAAGTCATTCTCTTGCCCGACCAGGCTCACTTTCCGCTGTTGATCAATCCCGGCCCGGATGAACCCCGACGCCCCACCCATGAGGAACTCGATCAGCGAAAGTCCGTGCCTGGAGAAATGCAGCTACCCATGACGCCGTGATGTCTGCGCCCGAGAGCAGCAAGAAAAAATAATGGGTCAGGTCTGCTGCGCCCCACAATTATAATGCTGAAGAATCCGCCTGTGATGAGAATAGCCCATCACTGTTGTCGGCCCTGGGTCTCCGCCCCAATCTGCTACGGCACTGGAAACAGGCACTGGCCAGCGATCCGGCCGATTCCTTTCCCGGCAACGGACGGCGGAAGCCTCATGAGGAGGAGCTGGCGCGGCTGATGTGGGAACACGACTGATCGCCTCTACGTGTCAGCTATGCCTCATTAAAAGAAAACAGAGATCAGTGAGATGTTTCTTTTCCAGAACCACCAGCCGACAAAGCCAGCCAAGACCGCAACCGGTGCAGTGATGCCACTCACTACTGCGACATCCGAGAAGCTTGGGGAGGGCTTCGTGATCTGGCAGGCAGTTCCTTCCTTTTTTCTTAATGCCCTCACAAGCACTGCAGAGTTTTTTGCATGGCTTTTCCAACCGAATGAATAGAGGTCTCCGAGTACGGGTATGGCACCGATCAGTCCGTTCAGCAGTTGGTAATACAGCATTCTGGCAAGGTCTTTTCGCGGAACTCCTAATTGACGGGCGGTGAGGAGAATGAAGGACACATAACGGTAAGG
>Ga0207691_10000223_pt1 | contig 55292 bp, 58 predicted proteins | sample KBSM13metaG_FD_184327 | JGI IMG/M metagenome (GOLD analysis project Ga0207691, IMG submission 184327) | Miscanthus rhizosphere microbial communities from Kellogg Biological Station, Michigan, USA - KBS M1-3 metaG (SPAdes) (version 2) | ecosystem: Host-associated > Plants > Roots > Rhizosphere >...
CCGACGATGGAGCGCATCGAAGCGCTTCAGCGCGGCGGCAAATCGATCACGGGTGTGGCGAGCGGCTTTCACGATCTCGACGAGCTCACGTCGGGCTTCCAGCCGTCGGATCTCGTCATCATCGCGGCGCGTCCGTCAATGGGAAAGACAGCGTTCGTGCTGAACATCGCGCAACACGCTGCTATCGAGCACAATACTTCGATTGCGATCTTCTCACTCGAAATGAGTAAAGAGTCTCTCGTGCAGAGACTCCTCACCAGCGAAGCGCGCATCGACGCGCAGCGGCTCCGCAAAGGCATGCTGCGCGACGACGACTACTCTCGTCTCGCTCGCGCCGCCGGCATTCTGAGTTCCGCGCCGGTCTATATAGACGATGCGGCGGGCATCACGCTGCTCGAGATGCGATCCAAGTCGCGCCGACTGAAGGCGGATTCAGGGCTCGGGCTCATCGTCGTCGACTACCTGCAGCTCATTCAGGGGCCAGCGAGCGCAGAAAACCGACAGCAGGAGATCAGCCAGATATCGCGTCAGCTCAAGGCGCTCGCGAAGGAGCTCTCGGTCCCCGTCATCGCGCTCTCGCAGCTGTCGCGCGCCCCGGAGCAGAGAACGGGAGACAACAAGCGGCCGCAGTTGTCCGACCTGCGTGAGTCGGGCGCCATCGAGCAGGACGCCGATCTCGTCATGGCGATCTACCGCCCCGAGATCTACGCCGAGAGCCGTCACGATGGCCCGCCGGTGGACAAGGACGGCAACTCGCTCGAGGGACGCGCGGAGATCATCGTGCTCAAGCAGCGCAACGGGCCAATCGGCACGGTGAATCTCTTCTTTCACAAGCACTACACGCGGTTCGAGAATTACACGGCCCGCCAAGCCGCGGCGACGTAAGGACGACGTGACACCGAAGGTCAAGACAGTCTACCGCTGCACCGAGTGTGGCGCCGATCATCCGAAGTGGGCTGGCCGGTGCGATGTGTGCGGCGAGTGGAACACGCTCGTCGAGGAGACCGCCGCGCCGAAGGTACGCGCGGCGTTCGGCGGCGGGAACGCGCGGCGTGTCGGCGGCCATGAATCGTTAGGCGCCGGCGGAACGGTGGTCGAGACGACGCGCATCAGTCACGTCGTCGGCTCCGAATCCGCTCGCGTCCGCACCGGCATCGACGAATTCGACTTCGTCCTCGGTGGCGGCATCGTACCGGGGTCCATGGTGCTCGTGGGCGGCGAACCGGGCATCGGCAAGTCGACCATCCTGCTGCAGGTTGCCGCGCGCGTCACGGAACGTGGTGGACTCACGCTCTATGTCACCGGCGAGGAATCGCCGCTGCAGGTCAAGCTTCGCGCGGATCGCCTCGGAGACGGCAGCGGGGAGGTGGAGCTACTGAGCGAGACGCTGCTCGAAACCATTCTCGCCACTGCGACCGCGCGTCAGCCACGAGTCATGATCGTCGACTCGATCCAGACCGTGTTCACCGGAGATCTCGAAGGCGCGCCAGGGAACGTCGGCCAGGTACGCGAGTGCGCGGCCCGATTGATGCGCTTCGCGAAAGAATCGGGTACCGCAGTGATCGTCGTCGGCCACGTGACCAAGGGCGGCGGCATTGCAGGGCCGAAGACGCTCGAGCACATCGTGGACACGGTGCTGTACTTCGAAGGCGACAGTGCGCTCGACCACCGCGTGCTGAGAGCGACGAAGAATCGGTTCGGAAGTGTCGACGAGATCGGTGTGTTCCGCATGAGCGAGAATGGACTCTCGCCGGTCGCCAACCCGTCAGAGCTCTTCCTCGGCGATCGCCTAACGACCGCCTCCGGAAGCGCGGTGACGGCCCTGCTCGAGGGGACGCGACCAGTGCTGGTGGAAGTGCAGGCGCTGGCGGCGAAGGCCGGTTTCGGCACCCCGCAACGCGTTGCCACGGGATACGACGGGCGCCGGCTGGCGTTACTACTCGCGGTCCTCGACAAGCGCGCAGGGCTGCCATTCGCTCAGCTCGACGTCTTTCTCAACATCGTCGGTGGCATCGTCATGCGAGAGCCGGCGGGCGATCTCGCCGTCGCCGCATCGCTTGCGTCGAGCGTCTTCGATCGTGCGCTGCCAGCGGACGCCGTGTTTCTCGGGGAAGTCGGCCTGGGCGGTGAGATCCGCCCCGTGTCACAATCCGAGCGACGTCTCGCGGAAGCCGCGAAGATGGGGATGTCCACGGCCTACGTCTCCGAGCGTGGCGTACCGCGTCGCACGACGGCGGGCATCAAGGCTGTTGGAGTGCGAACCGTCAGCGATCTGTTCGCGACCTTGTTCAAATGAACGACGAGCACGCGCACGACGACCACCGCGACGGCGGCAGGGCGCCGGGACATCTGCCGCGCGACGCGACGCCACCCGAGCTGCGACACGATGCCAGCGAGTCCGGCGCCGCCATCGCCGATGTCGGCGTTGTCATCGTCGCGGCTGGAAGCGGGAACAGAGTCGGCGGCAAAGAGCTCAAACAGTTTCGCTGGGTCGGTGGCAAGCCGATGCTGCTGCACAGCGTCCAGATGTTCCAGCAGCGCCGCGATGTTGCAATGGTCGTCTGCGTACTCCCGAAGGCGTTCGTCGGGGATCCGCCGCCGTGGTTGTTCCAGTGCGACACGGATCGACTGCTCATCTCCGTCGGTGGACGCGAACGCACGGAGTCCGTCGCCAATGGCCTCGAGGATCTGCCTGACGAGGTCAACATTGTGCTCGTGCACGACGCCGCGCGCCCGTTTGTCAGCTCAGCGATGGTCGATCGAGTGATCGCCGAAGCGCGGGGTGGTCGCGGTGCGGTCGCTGCGCTGCCGGTTGTCGACACGCTCAAGGAAGTCGACGACGACGGCCGCGTGGTACGCACAATCGAGCGGACGCGATTGTGGCGCGCACAAACGCCTCAGGGTTTTCCTCGCGATCTCATCGAGCAGGCGCACGCGCAGGCGCGAGCGGAACGCGTCGTTGCCACGGACGATGCCGCGCTGTTCGAACGCCTTGGTCTTCCTGTTGTCGTCGTTCGCGGAAGCGAGCGGGCCATGAAGATCACGGACGAGGACGACTTCGCGCGCGCCGAAGCGCTGTTCACGGTGCCAGAATGAGTCCCACCGGTCCGGCGGCAATTCCATTCTGGTCCCCGGCGGAGATCGAAGCCGCCATCGCGAAGACGATCGTCCATCTGCAGTCGGGCGGCGTGCTCGCGTATCCAACCGAAACCGTGTACGGGTTCGGTGGCGCCGTCGACCACGATTCGGTCGAGCGACTGGTGAAGCTCAAGCGTCGGCCGAGTGCGAAGCCGTTCCTGCTGCTCATCTCGAGCAGTGACATGATCTCGCGTCTTGGGCTGCATCTCACGAGCTCCGCGGCGCGGATCGCGGCGCGCCATTGGCCCGGGCCGGTGACGCTCGTCCTGCCCGGTGGCGAGCGACGCGTGCCGGCGCGGCTCCGTGGGCCAGAAGGCGGCGTCGCGGTACGCTGGACGCCGCACCCCGGACTCACGCGCTTGATTCAGGCGTACGGCGATCCCATCACGTCGACGAGCGCGAACAGACCGGGGGTACCGCCCGCAATGTCAGCGACCGAGATTTTGGAACAGTGGGGCGATGCCGTGACGCGAGGTACCATCCGCGTCCTGGACGGGGGCCGTCTCTCGCCGTCGGATCCGTCGACGGTCATCGATTGCACGGGGCAGCGGCCACGAGTCATTCGCCCCGGCGCGATTCCCGCCTCGACGTTGCGCGAGAGCGCACCGGACCTCATTGGAGATGTGTGAGCGCGAATGAAGATCCTGTTCGTTTGCACGGGTAACACCTGCCGCAGCGCCATGGCCGAGGCAATTGCCCGGCGTGAGGCGATCGAGCGCGGTCTGATGGACTTCGACGTATCGAGTGCTGGCACGAGCGCCTGGGACGACGCGCCGGCCTCAGACGGTTCGCTGCTCGTCGCTCTCGAGCACGGCGTCGACCTGAGTGAGCACCGAGCGCGGCAACTCACACGCGAGATCGTGGCGGACCAGGACGTCATTCTCGTGATGGGCCCGCACCATCTGGAGCGCGCGGAGGCACTCGGCGGCGAGTCGAAGTCGCATCTGCTGGCGCACTACGCGGCGCACGGGTCGAGCGACCGCGCGGTGAGCGATCCGTTTGGCGGTGACCTCGAGGTCTACCGCGCCACGTACGAGGAGCTCGAACGCGAAATCAAGCGCGTGTTCGATCGAATCGCAGCCGAGCAGGCACCGGGCGCGTCGTGAGGCCGTTGCCGGGCCGCCTCGTCCTTCTCGGGCACCCGGTCGATCACTCGTTGTCCCCGACGTTCCAAAACGCTGCGCTCTCGAGCGCAGCGTTGCCGCTCCGGTATGAAGCACTCGACGTTGCGCCCGAGCAGCTCGACACGACGCTCGACGCGCTCATCGCGGCACGCGCGTCAGGCAACGTCACGATCCCGCACAAGGAACGCGTCGCCGTACGCTGTGCGCGCCTAACGCCACTGGCCGAACGCGTCGGAGCGGTGAACACGTTCTGGGTCGAGGACGGCGCGCTCAGTGGCGACAACACGGACGTCGCCGGATTTCTCGAGCTGCTCGCCGCGACCGCGCCGGATGTGGACCGCGCGCAACCTGTCGCAGTGCTTGGTGCCGGCGGAGCGGCCGCCGGCGTTCTTGCCGCACTGGAGCAGGAGCGGTTCGACGACGTCCGTGTGTACGCGCGAACGAGAACGCGCGCCGACGCGCTGTGTGCGCGGTTTCCTGCTTCGCATGCCGTCGCCGACCTCAGGCAAGCGATGCGTGGTGCGGCGCTCGTCGTGAACGCGACGCCGCTCGGGCTCGATGGGCAATCGTTGCCGTTCGACGTCGCACTCCTCGAACAACGCGCGGTCGTGCTCGACCTCGTCGTGCATCGTGGCGAAACGCCGCTGGTGCGCGCCGCACGAGCGAGAGGCCATCGCGCCGCGGACGGACTGGATATGCTGCTGGGGCAAGGCGCGCTCGCGTTCGAGCGTTGGTTCGGTATCGCCCCGGATCGCGATGTCATGCGAGCATCAGTCGCGCGCTAGCACGCGATAATGATCGCCAACATCGTCGGACGTCTCTCGCAGAGCGCGGTGTGGCCCGCAGTACGCGCCGCGTCGGCGGGACTCGCCGACCTCCTGCTCCCGCGCGTCTGCGTGGTTTGCGAGCAACCGCTCTCGGCGCACGAGCGTGGTGTCGTCTGCGGACGCTGCTGGACGCGGATGGAGACCCTTCCGTTCCCGCAGTGCGTGCGGTGTGGGCATCCGCACATTCACCACAGCTGCCGGTGGTGTGAGCTCCTTCCACCGTTCGTGCGCGCCGTGCGCTCCGTGTGCTGGGCGCCGAGCGGCAGCGGAGGCGGCATCGTGCACGCGCTCAAATACGAAGGGTGGCGCGTCGCGGCGGAAGGCATGGCTGACCGAATGGCGCGCCTGGCGTGGCCCCAGGATGTGGTCGAAGAGCGGAGGGCGCTCGTCCCCGTGCCGCTCTCGCACGCACGAGCACGTGAGCGTGGGTTCAATCAGAGCGAGCTGATCGCGCGGGCGCTCGCGTCGCGCTGGCAGGTGCCGGTATGGACGGACCTGCTCGCTCGTCAGCGCAACACGCAAACGCAAACTCGCCTTACCCCTGGGGACCGCTTGCGCAACGTGGCCGGAGCGTTCGATGTTTCGGCGTCTGCGTCAATGCGATTGCGCGGTGCGCATATCGTGCTCGTCGACGACGTGGTCACGACCGCCGCGACCTTGAACGCGTGCGCCGAGATGCTGGTGCAGGGCGGCGCGCGCATCATCAGTTACGTCACCTTCGGCCGTGCTCGCTCCGCGAGTGATCGGCCGCTTTCGTGAGGACTACGGGGATGGCACTTCGGGTTGGTATCAACGGCTTCGGCCGCATCGGGCGGCAGGTCCTGCGCGCAGCGAAAGAGCAGGGAGTCGCGGATCTGGACTTCGTGGCCGTGAACGATCTCACCGACACGAAAACGCTTGCTCACCTGTTCAAGTACGACTCCGTTCATCGGACCTACCAGGGTGACGTCGCCGCGACGGCCAACGGCATTTCGGTCGACGGCGATGAGGTCCGCGTATTCGCCGAGAAAGATCCGGCGGCACTGCCGTGGAAGGATCTCGGCGTCGACATCGTCCTCGAGTCCACGGGGCGCTTCACGAAGGCCGAAGATGCCAGAAAGCACATCACAGGCGGTGCGAAGAAGGTGATCATCTCCGCCCCCGCGAAAGGTGAGGACATCACCATCGTCATGGGCGTGAACAGCGACAAGTACGACAACGCCAAGCACCACATCGTGTCGAACGCGTCGTGCACCACGAACTGCCTCGTGCCGATGGTGAAAGTCGTGCGCGACTCGTTCGGTTTCCGTCACGGCTCGATGGTCACCGTGCACAGTTACACGAACGACCAGCAGATTCTCGATCTTCCGCACAAGGACCTGCGTCGCGCGCGCGCCGCTGCGCTGTCGATCATCCCGACGACAACGGGTGCAGCGAAGGCGACGTCGCTCGTGATTCCAGAGGTGAAGGGCAAGATCGACGGCATCTCGCTTCGCGTTCCTACGCCTGACGTGTCGATCACGGATCTCGCGGCCGAAGTCGAGCGCGCCGTAACGATCGAGGAAGTAAACGCCGCGTTCAAGGCCGCCGCCGACGGGCCGCTGCACGGCATCGTCGCCTACAGCGAGGAAGAGCTCGTGTCGTCCGACTACATCGGGAACCCGCATTCGTGCATCCTCGATGCGAAGAGCACGAATGTGGTCGACGGTACGCTGGTGAAGGTGTCGGGCTGGTACGACAACGAATGGGGCTACGCGTCACGCTGCGTGGATCTCATTCGGTTCATGGGCGCTCGGCTGTAGACAGCCAGTCGGTAGCCATCGGCCATCAGCCATCAGCCCAAACGGCGTGATTTCCAAGCGAACCATCCGAGATCTCACCGACGCCGAAGTGCGCGGAAAACGTGCACTCGTGCGCGTGGACTTCAACGTGCCGCTCGATGACAGCGGCGGCGTCACGGACGACACGCGAATCCGCGCGGCGCTGCCCACCATCGACGCGCTGGTGAGCCGCGGCGCGCGGGTTGTGTTGCTATCACATCTTGGACGTCCCAAAGGGAAACCCGAGGCGAAGTATTCGCTCGCGCCCGTCGCGAAGCGTCTCGGTGAGTTGACGTCGCACCCGGTGCGGTTCGTCGCTGCGCTCGACGGCGACGACGCCGTCGCGGCAACGCGCGCGCTGACCGATGGGCAAATTCTGTTGCTGGAGAACACGAGATTCTCTTCCGGCGAGGAGAAGAACGACGACGCGCTCGCGCAGTCACTCGCCCGCCTCGGCGATCTCTACGTGAACGATGCGTTCGGCGCCGCGCACCGCGCGCATTCGTCCACGGCGGGCGTCGCGAAGCACCTGCACCCCGCAGTGGCCGGCTTGCTCATGGAGAAGGAGCTCGAATACCTGGGCGCGGCGCTGACCGATCCACAGCGGCCGTTCATCGCCGTGCTCGGTGGCTCGAAGATCTCGGGGAAGATCGACGTCATCGAGGCGTTGCTGCCGAAAGTCGACGGACTGCTCATTGGCGGCGCGATGGCGAACACGTTCTACAAGGCGATGGGGCTCGAGACGGGCAAGTCACTGGTCGAGCCGGATCGCGTCGAGCTCGCGAAGTCGTTGCTCGATCGTGGCGCGTACCGACTGACGCTGCCTCACGACGCGATCGTAGCGGCGTCGCTGGATCAACCTAACGCCGCCCATGTCGTTCGGCGCGACGGCATTCCGCCTAACGAAGCTATGTACGACATTGGCCCGGATACGATACGGTCGTATAGCCGGGCGATCGCCACGGCGAAGACGATCCTGTGGAACGGGCCGATGGGCGTGTTCGAGAAGCCGCCGTTCGACGCCGGAACAAACGCGGTCGCGCAAGCGATGGCCGAGGCCACCGGTCGCGGCGCCACGACGATCGTCGGCGGCGGCGATTCCGCGGCGGCCGTGACGGAGGCAGGGCTCGAGAAGCGCATGAGCCACGTGTCCACTGGTGGCGGCGCCTCGCTCGAGTTCCTCGAGGGCAAGCCGCTGCCAGGGGTCGACGCCCTGGAGGATCGCCGGTGATGCTTCGCAAGCCGGTGTTCGCCGCGAACTGGAAAATGAACCACGGTCCGACGGACGCGAAGGCGTTCCTCCGGACGTTTCTCGTTCATTACTCGCGTCGTACCGATCGCTCGGTCGTGTTCTTTCCGCCTGCGCTCACGCTGCACGCCGTGACGGAGGCGCTTCGCGACCGCCCGGACATCATCGTCGGTGTGCAGAACATTCACTGGGAACCGAAAGGCGCGTTCACCGGCGAGCTCTCTGCCGCCATCGCACGGGACGCAAGCGCGCGCATGGTGCTGGTCGGCCACTCCGAGCGACGCCACATCTTCGGCGAAACGGACGAGCAGACCGGGCTCAAATGTGCTGCCGTGGTCGCAGCCGGCCTAACGCCGATGCTCTGCGTCGGGGAGAAGCTCGAAGAGCGCGAGCGCGGCAGCGCCGAAGCAATTGTGATCCGTCAACTGCGGGCCGGGTTCGCCGGTGTGCAGCCGGCGCAGATCGCCAACGCGCTCGTGGCGTACGAGCCGGTGTGGGCCATCGGCACGGGGCGCACGGCCTCGCCGGGTGATGCCTCGTCGATGCACGCCGTCGTGCGCCGCGTATTGAAGGAGCTCGCCGGCGATCGCGCGGCCACCGTTCCCGTGCTCTATGGGGGAAGTGTGAGTCGCGGCAACGTCGCCGAGCTCATCGCGACGCCCGGAGTCGACGGCGTGCTCGTCGGCGGAGCGAGCCTGGACGCGGACGGGTGGGCGACGATCGTGCGGGCTTGAGCCCAGCGGTTTTGCGGATCGGCGACCGGCGAAGAATGGACGCATGGAAATCGCTGCCACGGACGCGGTTGGGTTGACCAGCAACACTCGTCCCAGCGATATTACGCGGCTGCATTTCCTACCGTCCCGAACCGTCCCAAGCGCATGCTGTACACGTTTCTCGTCATTCTGCTGATTCTCGACAGCGTTATTCTCGTCGTCGCCATCCTGCTCCAGAGCGGCAAGGGAGGCGGTCTCGCCGCGAGCTTCGGCGGAGCCACGTCGGCCGCGGATTCGCTGATCGGCACTCGCCAGGCGGGGAACCTGCTCACGCGGGCGAGCTGGACCTGCGGTGGGATCTTCCTCTTCCTCGCGTTCGTGCTCCAGATCGCGTCGGCGCGCACCCGCGTTCCGGCCTCGGTGCTGGATAAGTCGTTGACCGCGCCCGCACCGGCCGCGCCGGCCCCGGTGAATCCGAAGGCGAATCCGGCGGTGCCGCTCGAGGCCGCGCCGAAGACAGCGACGCCACCGACGACGCCTCCTCCGACGACGCCGGCTCCTAAGGCGCCTCAGCCGAAGCCGTAGCGGCGCTCCGGTGACCGACCAGCGCTCCGTACCAGGGTTCCTCCTCCTCGAGGACGGAACCCTTTTTCGCGGCCGACTCGCGACGCCGATGGCTCCGGCCGTGGCCGAGGTCGTGTTCACGACGAACATGACCGGCTACCAGGAGGTGTATTCCGACCCCTCCTACCAGAGCCAGATCGTCGTGATGACCACGCCGATGATCGGCAACTACGGCATCAACACGGAGGACCCCGAGTCCGCCGCGCCGCAGGTTGCCGGTGTCGTGCTCCGCGAGCTCTCGCGCAACTACTCCAACTGGAGAGCATCGGGCGACCTGCGTAGCTGGCTCACGGCGGCGAACGTGCCGATTCTCGAGGGTGTCGACACTCGGCGCCTCACGCGGCATCTCCGCTCGGTTGGCGTCATGCGCGGCGTCATCGGTCATGGAGAGACGCCGGACGCCGTGGCGCAGGCGGCGCTCGACGCGTGCCCCAGCATGGAGGGGTTGGACCTCGCGTCCCGTGTCACTACGCGCGTCGAATACGCGTGGGGCGACCCGCGTTCCTCCACCCACATCATCGCCTACGATTTCGGCATCAAGCGCAACATCCTGCGCCTGTTCGAAGCCGAAGGCTGCCGAGTTACCGTGGTGCCGGCAACGACGTCTGCGGCGGAAGTGCTGGAGCGATCGCCAGATGGCGTGTTCCTGAGCAATGGCCCGGGCGATCCGGCGGCCGTCGCCTACGCGCCGGAAATGATCCGCGGCATTGCCTCGGCCGGTGTTCCGATGTTCGGCATCTGCCTCGGCCACCAACTCCTTGGGCTCACGTTCGGCGGGGAGACGGTGAAGATGTCGTACGGCCATCGGGGTGGAAATCACCCGGTCAAGGAACTCTCGAGCGGGCGCGTGCTCATCACGTCACAGAACCACGGCTTCGCCGTACGTGGCGATGAGGCCGGCGTACCTGGTGCTCCCGAGCTCGAGGTCACCCACGTGAACCTCAATGACGGCACCGTGGAGGGGCTCAAGCACCGCGAACAGCCAATCTTCGCGGTCCAGTATCATCCCGAGGCTGCCCCTGGGCCGCACGATGCGCGTCCGCTGTTCCACGAGTTCATGGACACAGTCCGCAAGACGCGAGTCTAGGCTGCGGCCCGCGATCTATTAGATAGATCGGCACGTCGGCAGGCTCTGCCACGAAAGGACGACGACGACAGCGGGTGTTTCGAGAGCCGGCTCAAGTGAGCCAAGCGCTTGACACACAACGTTTAACGGCCTAGTTTCGAGCCGTTGATCATCCGTTCCGAACGCGTCTCTCTCGAGGCCCATCAATGACGAAAGCCGACTTGGTCGAGCGAGTCACCGCGCAGATTTCTCAAACTGCGGGACCGATGATCTCCAAGAAGGATTGCGCGCGCGTCGTGGATTCGTTCCTCGATGCGATCAAAGAGGCGCTTCAACAGCAGAAGAACATCGAAGTCCGCGGGTTCGGGACGTTCAAGATCCGCCAGCGCAAAACGCGAATGGCTCGCAATCCCCGAACTGGTTCTCCTGTCGAAGTTTCCGCGCGTCCGGTCCCCGTGTTCAAGCCGTCCAAGGAGCTTCGCGCGATGGTTGCTGGCGCAGAGTACGCGGAAGAATTCGAGGACTGACCACTCGTAAGGCGATGTGGTCGAGAGTATTGCCGGCGCTCCCATGCGCCGGTTTTTTTTCGCGTATGACGGCGACTCACGTGGGCAGCGCTTATATTCGTTCACCGCTGATGACCGTAACAGTTTTGCTCTTCGCCTCTTACGCCGACGCGCTCGGAACGTCCGCGATCCAGCTCGATCTGCCAGGCGGGTCGACGATTCGCGACGTTCTAGGCACGCTCGCGTCAATGCCCGGCGGGCACAGGCTACCGCCGCGACCCCTGGTCGCGATCAACGAGCAATACGCGACGCTGCAATCGGAGCTCCGAGGTGGGGAGGAGGTCGCGGTCATTCCTCCGGTCGCCGGCGGCTGATGCGCATTGCCCTGGTAGATCGCGAGATCGACGTGGCCGCCCTGATCGCCGAGGTCAGCGACCACACGTGCGGCGCATCTACTGTCTTTCTCGGCTGCGTCCGCGACGTGAACGATGGGCGTGCCGTCACAGCCATCGAATACTCGGCGTATCGCTCCATGGCGGAGCGCGAGATGGCCGCGATCGCGAACGAAGCGCAGGAAGCGTTTGGAGTTTCGCGGTTGGTCATCGAGCATCGACTCGGAACGCTGGCGCTTGGCGAAGTCAGCGTCGCAGTGGTCGCGGCGCATCCGCATCGGGCGCCCGCGCTGGACGCAAACCGTTACGCCATTGAGGAGTTGAAGCGTCGAGTTCCCATCTGGAAGCTCGAGCACTACGTCGACGGAACGCGCGAATGGGTCGGAGCAGGAACCGGGAAGCCGCAACCAGGCACCAGCGACCCAAGGCAGCATGGCGATTCATCGTCAGGCGACTCATCGTCAAGCGTTGACGGCCATTCCACGGCTTCGCGCTCGGACGAGGTGTCCGCCGAGGTGTTTCCATGAACGCGGCGCTCAAGGACCAATTCGGACGCAGCATCGAGTATCTGCGGATCTCGGTGACAGATCGCTGCAACTTCCGCTGTCTGTATTGCATGCCGGCGGAAGGGCTTCCGTGGCTGCCGAAAGCCGAGATTCTGTCGTACGAGGAAATTGCTGGCGTTGTCGGTCAGCTCGCACCGCTGGGATTACGCCGGCTGCGCATCACCGGCGGTGAGCCGACGATCCGGCCGAATCTCGAACGGCTCATACGCTTGCTTCGCGCCGTTCCGGAAATTCAGGACATCGCGCTCTCGACGAATGGCGTGAAGCTTCCGGAGCTCGCGCCCGTGCTGCAGGACGCAGGACTCGACCGCCTGAACATGAGCGCCGACAGTCTCCGGCCTGAACGCGTCGCGGCGATTGCTCGTCGGAACCTGGGGCTCGATCCCGTCGCGGCGGCCCTCGCTGCCGAGCGCGCGGGCATCGGCCCGATCAAGATCAATGTCGTGGTGATGCGCGGCATCAATGACGATGAGATCATCGACTTCGCACGCCTGACGCTCGAGCACGCGTGGCACGTGCGATTCATCGAGCTCATGCCCGTTGGTGAGATGAGCGGCCTCACGTGGGAGCACGTCGTTCCGAGCGATGAAGTGCTGTCCCGCGTCGCGACGCTAGGCGCGCTGACGCCGGACGACGGCCCCGCGCGCGGAAATGGGCCGGCGACCTACTACAAGCTGTCGTCCGGACTCGGCACGATTGGCGTGATCACGCCAATGACGCATACCTACTGTGGCACGTGCAATCGCGTGCGGTTGACGGCTGACGGTCGACTCCGCACGTGCCTGTTCGGTGATCACGAAGTGCTTCTACGCGATGCCCTGCGCGCAGGCGAGCCACTGGAGCCGTTGTTTCGCCAGGCGCTTGCCGAGAAGCCAAAGGAGCATGCGCTCCTGCAGATGAAAGTTGGCGGCCTTCGCGCGCTCTCACAGGTCGGCGGTTGAGTACGGCGCGCGTTTGTAGGTCGCTCGCGGCCGGACTAGTTTTGCCGTACCGGATCAACTAACCCACCCCAACGCACAACATGGTCAACCTCGTCACGGTGGTCGGCGCCGGCAACGTCGGAGCGACCACCGCTCAGCGTGTCGCCGAGAAGGAACTCGCCCGTCGCGTCGTCATGGTCGATGTGGCGGAAGGCATTCCACAAGGGAAGGGCCTCGATCAGTGGCAGTCGGCTCCGATCGAAGGCTTCGATTCGCGTGTGATCGGAACCAACGGGTATGACGAGGCGGCGGGATCGGACATCGTCATCATCACTGCCGGTATCGCCCGGAAGCCGGGCATGTCGCGCGACGATCTGTTGAACACCAACGCCGGGATCGTCAAGCAGGTCTCGGAGCAGATCGCGCGGACGTCGCCTAACGCGATCGTCATCGTCGTGTCGAATCCGCTCGATGTCATGTGCTACGTCGCGAAGAAGGTCACCGGCTTTCCGCGCGAGCGCGTGATCGGGATGGCCGGCGTTCTCGACACCGGGCGCTATCGCGCGTTCCTCGCCGAAGCGCTCGACGTCTCGGTCCGCGACATTCAGGCGATGGTGCTCGGCGGGCACGGCGACACCATGGTCCCGCTCATCAACTACACGTCCGTCAGCGGCATCCCGGTCACCCAGCTGCTCGATCGCAAGACGCTCGATGAGATCGTCGATCGTACGCGCAACGGCGGCGCGGAGATCGTGAAGCATCTCAAGACCGGGTCCGCCTATTACGCCCCCTCGTCAGGCGCCGTGCAGATGGCCGAGGCAATCGTGCGCGACCAGAAACGCGTGCTGCCGTGCGCGGCATGGCTCGAGGGTGAGTACGGCCTGTCGGGCCTGTTCCTCGGCGTTCCGGTGAAGCTCGGTCGCGGCGGTATGGAGAAAGTGCTCGAGGTTGAGCTGACGCCGAAGGAACGAGTCGATCTCGGTAAGAGTGCCGAGGCCGTGCGCGAGCCAATGTCGAAGCTCACGATCTGAGCGGGTTATCCCCAGGTTGACATGACTGCACCCTCCGCTACGGCGGTCAACGAGAAATCAGCGCGCGTCCAACCGGCGCGTCCCGGCACGCTTGCCCGGTTCTGGAGCTCATCGATCGGGAAGAAGGCGGTCATGGCGGTGACCGGTTTGATCATGATCGCCTTCCTCATCGCGCACGTGTTAGGCAACCTGCAGGTGTTCGCGGGGCCGCTCAAGATCAACGAGTACTCCGCGGCGCTGCATCGCCTGGGGCCGTTGTTGTGGCTCGCTCGCGGCGGGCTGATCGTCGCCCTCGTGCTGCACGTGATCGCCGCCTATCAGCTGACGCAGCGGAAGCGGACAGCACGCCCGATCGGCTATGCCGACGCCGATCCACAGGTCTCGACTTTCGCCTCGCGGACGATCCGCTGGGGCGGCGTGCTGCTGCTGGTGTTCATCGTACTGCACCTGCTGCACTTCACGTTCGGCACGATCCACCCGGCGTTCGACCGCAAGGACGTGTACGGCAACATGATCGTGGCGTTCCAGGTGTGGTGGGTCGCGCTGCTCTATCTCCTGGCGATGATCGGGGTGGGGCTCCACCTCTACCACGGGACCTGGAGCAGCATCCGCACGCTCGGCCTAACGAGAGCGTCGGCCAACCCGCTGAAGCGGCGCGCGACAGCCGTGCTCGTGTGGGCGCTCTATCTCGGCTTCTCCATTATCCCGATTGCGGTGCTCGCCGGCATCGTCAGGTAGCCGGCCGTACGCGCGATCGCTTCGAGCAAGAGACAGCGATGGAACTGCGTTCCCGAATTCCTTCAGGCCCGATCGAGGGCAAGTGGGACAACCACCGCTTCGAGATGAAGCTGGTGAACCCCGCGAACAAGCGAAAATTCACGGTGATCGTGGTCGGCACCGGTCTCGCTGGCGGCTCAGCCGCGGCGACGCTGAGTGAGCTCGGCTACAACGTACTGTGTTTCTCCTTCCATGACTCGCCACGTCGCGCGCACAGCATCGCGGCGCAGGGTGGTATCAACGCCGCCAAGAACTACCAGAACGACGGCGACAGCATCTATCGGTTGTTCTACGATACGGTGAAGGGCGGGGACTTCCGCGCCCGGGAAGCCAACGTCTACCGACTCGCGCAGATATCCGTCAACATCATAGACCAGTGCGTTGCGCAGGGCGTTCCGTTCGCTCGCGAGTACGCCGGCCTTCTGGCGAATCGCTCGTTCGGTGGTGCACAGGTCTCGCGCACGTTCTACGCGCGCGGGCAGACCGGGCAGCAGTTGTTGCTAGGCGCCTACCAGGCGCTCGAGAAGGAGGTCGCGCGTGGCGGCGTGAAGATGTTCACGCACACGGAGATGCTCGACGTCGTGCTCGTGGACGGCAAGGCCCGCGGCATCGTGACCCGCGACCTGCGCACGGGCGCGATCGAAGCGTATGCCGCCGATGCCGTTGTGCTGGCGACCGGTGGCTACGGGAATGCGTTCTACCTCTCCACGAACGCGAAGAACTCGAACGCGACGGCCATCTGGCGCGCGCACAAGCGCGGTGCGGCGTTCGCGAACCCGTGCTTCACGCAGATCCACCCGACCTGCATTCCGGTGGCGGGCGACTACCAGTCCAAGCTCACGCTCATGAGCGAGTCGCTGCGGAATGACGGCCGCGTCTGGGTGCCGAAGAAAGCGGGCGACAAGCGAGCACCCGGAGACATCCCAGACGCCGAGCGCGACTACTATCTCGAGCGAAAGTATCCGAGCTACGGAAACCTGAGCCCACGCGACATCGCATCGCGTGCGGCAAAGGAGGTGTGCGACGAAGGGCGTGGCGTCGGAGAGACCGGTCGCGGCGTATACCTCGACTTCGCCGATGCCATTCAGCGCGTGGGAGAGGACCGCATCCGCGAACGGTACGGCAACCTGTTCGAGATGTACGAGCGGATCACGGACGAGAACCCGTACAAGGTCCCGATGCGGATCTACCCAGCCGTGCATTACACCATGGGCGGACTCTGGGTGGACTACAACCTCATGACCACGCTCCCCGGTCTGCACGTGCTGGGCGAGGCGAACTTCTCCGACCACGGCGCGAATCGACTCGGTGCTAGTGCGCTCATGCAGGGACTCGCGGATGGCTACTTCATCATTCCGTACACCATCGGCGACTACCTCGCCAGCGCGAAGCTCGAGAAGGTGTCGGCGGATCAGCCGGAGTTCCAGGCAGCGAAGCGCGGCGTCGCCGACAACACGAAGCAGCTGTTAGGCATCGACGGCAAGCGCACGGTCGACTCGTTCCACCGCGAGCTCGGCCTCGTTCTGTGGGAGGACTGTGGGATGGCGCGGAACGCCGCTGGGCTCAAGCGCGCGTTAGGCCGCATTCCCGAGATCCGCGAGGAGTTCTGGAAGAACGTGAACGTGCCCGGCAGCGATGCCGAATTGAATCAGGCGCTGGAGAAGGCCGGCCGCGTGGCGGATTTCCTCGAATTCGCCGAGTTGATGTGTACGGACGCGTTGCACCGCGAGGAATCGTGCGGCGGACACTTTCGAGAAGAGTATCAGACGCCGGACGGCGAAGCACAGCGCGATGACTCGCGCTTTGCCTACGCGGCGGCGTGGGAATTTCGCGGCGTCGGCAACTCCCCGGTGCTGTGCAAGGAACCGCTGACGTTCGAGTACGTGGCGCTTACTCAGCGAAGCTACAAGTGACGCACCTATCGGCCATGAGCCATATGGCCATGAGCTACTGCCTCGGTACACCGATAGCTTCTCTTTCTACCTAACGATGCGTTTCACTTTACGGGTTTGGCGTCAGCAGGGTCCGAACACTGCGGGCAAGATGGTGCAGTACGACGCACCAGATGTGAGCCCGGACATGTCGTTCCTCGAGATGCTCGACGTCGTCAACGAGCGGTTGACCGAGAGCGGCGAGGAACCGATTGCGTTCGCGCATGACTGCCGCGAAGGCATCTGCGGGTCGTGCGCGCTCATGATCAACGGTATTGCGCACGGGCCCGTTCGCGGCGCGGCGACGTGTCAGGTACACATGCGCAGCTTTGACGACGGCCAGACGATCCAGATCGAGCCGTGGCGAGCGCGGGCGTTTCCGGTCATCAAGGATCTCGTCGTCGATCGTGAGGCGCTCGATCGTATCGTTCAGGCGGGCGGGTTCATCTCGGTGCCCACCGGCAGCGCTCCGGATGCGAACGCAATTCCGATCCCCAAGCAGGACGTCGACGACGCGATGGACGCGGCAGCGTGCATCGGCTGTGGCGCGTGCGTGGCGGCGTGTCCTAACGCGTCGGCGTCGCTGTACACGGCGGCCAAGGTGAGTCACCTCGGCCTCTTGCCACAGGGGCAGCCGGAGCGGTATCGCCGAGTGCTTCGGATGGTGGATCAGATGGACCTCGAAGGGTTCGGCGGCTGCACCCTGTTCGGCGAGTGCCAGGAAGCGTGCCCGAAGCTCATCAGCATCGACACCATCGCGCGCATGAACCGCGATTATTTCAAGGCCGCGACATTCGGCACGCGCGAGCCAACCGCGGTGGCCGGTAGCGGGTGAGCCACGCCGCATCGGCCTGCATCGCCGAGTGACCGTCGCAGGCCGCTCTGAGCGCCGCAGGCCCGTTTGATGCACCCGACTCGGGTATGGAATCTCGAGCGGATAGGGACGAGAGGGGCATGCGGCGCGACCCGCCTCCCGTGGATGCTGATCCGGCGCGGTTGAGTCGTAACGACAACCGGGCCGATGCGGTCGGCGGGGCCGACTCCGTCGAGAAGACGTCGTACACGAGCGATGTACATGGGTCCGAGGTGGGAGCGGGCAAGCAGGAACCGGTACCGGTCACCGCGGCGGTTCGAAGCGGTGGTGGGTTCGGCTTTCTCGGATGGGGCGCGCTCCTCCTCGCGATCCTCGCGTTCGCGGCGTACGCAGCCGGCCTGATGCGGTAGAGCTCCCCGGCGCCGGTGCCTAACGAGCTCTACCAGATGCGTCGACGGGCTAGAGCTTGGGCAGCGTCACCCCGATCTGACCCTGATACTTGCCCTTCTTGTCGCCATACGAGACCTCAGGCGGTTCGTTCCCCTTGAGAAACAATACCTGGGCGATGCCTTCGTTGGCGTAGATCTTCGCCGGCAGTGGCGTGGTGTTCGAGATCTCGAGCGTCACGAAGCCTTCCCACTCGGGTTCCAACGGCGTGACGTTCGTGATGATGCCGCATCGCGCGTACGTGGACTTGCCCACCGTGATGGTGAGGACGTCGCGCGGGATCCGGAAGTATTCGACCGACCTCGCGAGGGCGAACGAGTTCGGCGGCACGATGCACACATCGCCGTCGAACTCCACGAACGACTTCGGATCGAAGTTCTTCGGGTCGACGATAGAATTGAGCACGTTCGTGAAGATTCGGAACTCGCGCGCCACGCGCATGTCGTAGCCGTACGAGCTGACACCGTAGGAGATCACGCCAGACCGCACCTGCCGTCCCTCGAACGGCTCGATCATTCGGTGGTCGCGCGCCATCGCCGTGATCCAGCGGTCATTCTGTATGCTCATTCGGGAATCGGGAAATGGGGAATCGGGAATCGAGGCGGCGGCGTTCGACTTCGGCTCATCCGGCGCGTCGCTGACGAGCGGCGAGCAAGATAACAGAGCCATGTATCGGCGTGACGATTGGTCGGGAAAACGAACTGTCCGTCATCGATTCCCCATTCCCAATTCCCGATTCCCGACTTTGGTTGACACTCAATCCGGACGCACGATAGCTTATGTCTGCGAGCAAGTGAATTATTTCACGAAGTCGGGAGCGTGATGGATCGTACCTATCTGCCGGTCCTCTTGCTGATGGGTTTCGTGGTCGCCAACGCGATCCTCATCATCGGGTTGTCCCACCTCACCGTCCGGCAACGCGCCACTCCGGAAAAGAACACGCCGTACGAGTCCGGCATCCCACCACTCGGCGACGCGAGAGAACGGTTCTCGATCAAGTTTTATATGGTCGCGATGTTGTTCATCATCTTCGACATCGAGACCGTGTTCATGATTCCGTGGAGCGTGTTCTACCGGCAGCTGTCGTGCACGGTGCCGCTCGTCGCGATAACCAACGTCTGTCCGGCCGGAAAGCTGTCGTTCTTCGGCCTCGGCGAGATGCTGGTGTTCATGCTCATTCTGCTCGTCGGATTCGTCTACGTCTGGAAGAAGGGAGCCTTGCAGTGGGATTGACGCCTCGTCCTGAGAAACGCGTGGTCGAGTACAACCCGACCTCGCAGGAAGGGTGGGTTGCGACGCGCCTCGATTTCCTGGTGAACTGGGGCCGCGCCAACTCCCTGTGGCCGATGCCGTTCGGCACCGCGTGCTGCGCCATCGAATTCATGGCCACCGCCGCCAGCCGCTTCGACCTCGCGCGCTTTGGCATGGAGCGCATGAGCTTCTCGCCGCGTCAGGCAGACGTGCTTATCTGCGCTGGCCGCGTGCCATTCAAGCTCGCGCCCGTGATCCGGCGCATCTGGCAGCAGATGCCGCAGCCGAAGTGGGCGATCGCGATGGGTGCCTGCGCATCGACCGGCAACATTTTCGACAACTACGCGGTCGTGCAGGGCATCGACACGATCATTCCGGTCGACGTTTACGTCCCGGGCTGTCCGCCGCGACCGGAAGGCCTCATGTACGGCATCATGTTGTTGCAGGAGAAGGTCAAGCGCGAGCGCATGACCGACGAAGGCATCCGCAACGAGATGGAGCCCGATCCCAATAGCAAGCTGTACATCCCGGCACCGGTAATCGACGAGCTCTCCGAGCCGTTCGGAAACTCGGTTCACCAGACGCGGTCCGGCTTGTGAGCGACTCGTTCGAACTTCAATACCCGGGTAGCGCGCTCGGAAACGCACCGGCGCCAGTCAGCCCAAGCAACGTTCCGAATCGCGGCGGCGAGGTCAATCCGTCGGCGGCCGCGCTCCGCGAACAATTCGGCGACGCCATCTCGCGCGTCGAAGTCGTGTGGGGTGACACGAACGTCTACGTGCGCCCCGACCGAGCGCTCGACGTCATTCGATGGCTGCATGACGATCCGACCCAGCGGTACGACTATCTATCGGACGTCACCGCCGTCGAATATCGCGACGCGGACTTCCCGATCGAAGTCATCTGGCATCTTCGATCGCTCCCGTTCCGTCGCTTCCTGCGCGTGAAGGCGCAGCTGGAGAAGAACGCGCCGCTCGAGGTGACGAGCGTGTGGTCGATCTATAAGTGCGCGGATTGGCTCGAGCGAGAGTGCTTCGACATGTTCGGCATCAAGTTCGTCGGGCACCCCGACCTTCGCCGGATTCTCATGTGGGAGCAGTACCGCGAGGGCTTCCCGCTGCGAAAGGATTTTCCGCTCCGTGGTCGGTTCAGCCGCGCGGAACAGCTGCGTCAGGCGCTCGCGGCAAATCCCGAGGCACGGTACTCGATGGAGGAGCTTTCCATCGCTGACGCGTTCGAGGATCTGCCGACCGAAATGCGCTCGCGCCTCCGCGGCGGCGAGCGCACAGGAGAATAGCAGTGGCTACGCAGAAGCGAACGGTTGACGTCGCGCTCTCCACGACGGGCGTCGACGCCCAGGGGCGGCCGCAGCGCGTGCCGCTCGTCACGGCCGACGACGGATCGCCCGTCGCGGTCGAGGCGCCGCCAATGATGGAGCCCGATCTCGCCGGTGAGCACATGCTCATCAACATCGGGCCACAGCATCCCGCGACGCACGGCGTGTTGCGCCTCGTGCTGGAGCTCGACGGCGAGACGGTCGTGCGCTGTATTCCGCACGTCGGCTATCTGCACTGCGGCTTCGAGAAGCTTGGCGAATATCGCCAGTACAATCAGATCCTGCCGCTGACCGATCGCGAAGATTACCTGAACGCGATGGGCAACAACGTCGGGATGGTGCTCGGCGCCGAGCGTCTGTTCGGCATCGAACCCACGGAGCGCTGCAAGGTGCTGCGGGTGATCGCGTGCGAGCTGTCGCGCATCGCGTCGCACCTGGTCTGGCTCGGTACGACGTGCATCGACATCGGCGCGTTCACGCCGTTCCTGTGGGCGTTCCAGCAGCGCGAGTACATCTACAACCTGATCGAGTCGTGGGTCGGCGCGCGCCTAACGCCGACGATCACGCGCGTCGGTGGTCTCGCCGCGGACATCCCGGACGGGTGGCTGCAGAATCTCCGCACGTTCATCGCGAAGTTCCCGGCGACGGTCGATGAGATCGACAAGATGCTGACGAAGAACGGCATCTGGGTCGGGCGCACGATCGGACTCGGCGTCATGACGGCGGACGAGGCGATCAACTGGGGGCTCTCGGGTCCGATGCTCCGAGCATCGGGCGTCGCGTACGACGTGAGGAAGGACTTCCCGTACTACGACTACGAGACCTACGACTTCGACGTGCCCATCGGGACGAACGGCGACGTGTACGATCGGTACCTCGTTCGCATGGAGGAAATGCGCCAGTCGGTTCGCATTCTCCAGCAGGCGGCCGATCGGTTGCCCGACGGTCCGATCAACGTCGACGACCCGCGCGTGATCCTGCCGAACAAGTCCAAGGCAACGAGCGAGATGGAGTCGATGATTCATCACTTCAAGCTCGTCATGGAAGGCCCGCGCCCGCCGCTTGGCGAGGCGTACGTCGCCATGGAGAGCCCGAAAGGCGAGAAGGGCTACTATATGGTGTCCGACGGCACGTCGAAGCCCGTGCGCTGGCGCATTCGTCCGCCGTCGTTCGTGAACCTGTCCGCGATTCCGAAGATGGTCGAAGGGCATCTGCTCTCCGACGTCATCGCGATCAACGCGAGCATCGACATCGTGATGGGAGAGATCGACCGCTGATGGCCACGTCCAAGGAGATGGGCGGCACTCACGCCGAGTCACACGCGTCGCACGGCAGCGCTGGTCATCTGCACGGCGAACCGTATCAGCCCGTGTTCGTGGGTGAGCGGCGACGCCAGCTGGACGAGCTGCTGACGCGCTACCCGACGAAGATGGCGGCGCTGCTTCCAGCGCTCTGGATGGTGCAGGAAGACCGCGGGTGGGTCAGCGAGAGCGCGATGGCCGAAGTCGGCGAGGTGCTGTCGCTCACGCCCGCGTACGTGAAGGGCGTGGTGACGTTCTACACCATGTACCACCAGCACCCGGTCGGGAAGCACTTCATCCAGGTCTGCACGACGTCGCCATGCAACGTCTGCGGCGCCGAAGATGTCGTCAACGCATTCCTCAAGCACACAAAGTGTGGTGAGCTCGGCGTTACGTCCGACGACGGTCGCTTCACGGTCATCGAGGTCGAGTGCCTCGGCGCCTGCGGATTCGCGACGCCGGTGATGATCAACTCCGACTTCATCGAGTCGGTGACGCCCGAGAAGGTTCCGGACCTCCTCTCCAAGCTGCCCTAATGGGATACCCGCACGCCCCGCATGCACGGGAGACGGTCGTTCTCTCGAAATACTTCGGCGACAGCGAAGCCACGACGCTCGACGGCTGGCGCAAGCGCGGCGGCTACGTCGCGCTCGAGAAGGCGTTAGGCATGACACCGGCCGAGATCGTGGGAATCGTCAAGGATTCGGGGCTCCGCGGTCGTGGCGGCGCCGGTTTCCCGACGGGGATGAAGTGGTCGTTCATGAAGCCGGGCGACGGGAAGCCGCACTACCTCTGCTGCAACGCGGACGAGTCCGAGCCAGGCACGTTCAAGGATCGCGAGATCATGCGCTGGACGCCGCACGCCCTCATCGAGGGCTGCGCGATCGGCGCCTACGCGATCGGCGCCGAGACGGCCTACATCTACATCCGCGGTGAGTTCACGGAGCCGCTCCAGCGCATGGAGGCGGCAGTCCGCGAAGCGCGCGCGGCCGGCGTCATTGGGCCTAACGCGATGGGCACCGGCAAGCGCGTCGACGTCTGGGTGCACAAGGGCGCCGGCGCATACATCTGCGGCGAAGAAACGGCGCTCATGAACTCGCTCGAGGGACGCCGAGGCAACCCGCGCATCAAGCCGCCGTTCCCGGCGGTCGCCGGCGTGTTCGGACAGCCGACGACGATCAACAACGTCGAGACGCTCGCCGCCGTGCCGCATATCCTGAACAACGGCGCGGAGTGGTACAAGAAATTCGCGCGTCCCGACAACCCGAAGAGCACGGGAACCAAGTTGTGGTCCGTGTGCGGTAACGTCGCACGACCAGGCAACTACGAAGTCGTAATGGGATTTCCGTTCAAGGACTTCCTGTACGATCTCTGTGGTGGACCGTTGCCGGGCCGGAAGTTCAAAGCCGTCATTCCGGGCGGATCCTCGGTTCCGATCATGAACATGGAAGAGGCCGAGGCCGCGGTCATGGACTACGAAGGCATGGTGGCGAAAGGCTCCATGCTCGGTTCCGCGGGCTGCATCGTCATCGACGACGCGCAGTGCATGGTCAAGCAGATCGCGCGCCTCGCGCGCTTCTACGCCCACGAGAGTTGCGCCCAGTGCACGCAGTGCCGTGAAGGCACGGCGTGGACGACGAAGATCATGGAGCGCATCGAAGCGGGGGAGGGGTCGATGGATGACCTCGACACACTGCTGGAGATCGGTGACAGCATGACGGGCAAGACGATCTGCGTTCTCAGCGACTCGTGCGCGGTGCCGGTCGTGTCGGGAATTCAGAAGTGGCGCCACGAGTTCGAAGCGCACATCAACGGCAAGCGGTGTCCGTTCCGCGCCGCCGCCGCGGCCTGACGCCGCTGTCTCACGGTCTCGCCTAACGTATTCATGGCTGACGTCAAGACGATCAACCTGACGATCGAGGGCCGGCCAGTCGCCGTCGCCGAGGGGACATCGATCCTCGAAGCGGCGCGCACGGCTGGCGTGCTCATTCCGCACTACTGCTACCACCCGGCGCTGCCGGTGGCGGGCGTGTGCCGCATGTGCCTCGTGGAAGTGGAGAAAGCCCCGAAGCTCGCGCCTGCGTGCGCGACGTCGGTGGCCGAGGGACAGGTGGTGCACGTGCATTCCGAGAAAGCGCGCGAGGCCCGCAAGGGCGTGCTCGAGATGCTGCTCATCAACCACCCGCTCGATTGCCCGATCTGCGATCAGGCCGGCGAGTGCGAGCTCCAGGACTACACCTTCCAGGAAGGACGGAAAGACTCGCGCTATAAAGAGCCGAAGCGCTTCAACCCAATGGAAGACTTCGGCGGCGACGTCGTCTACGTCCCGAACCGCTGCATTCTGTGCACGCGTTGCGTGCGCTACATGGACGACGTCGCGCAGGACCCTGTGCTGAACGTCAGCGAGCGGGGCGATCGCGCCTACATCGGCAAGTTCGAGGGCAAGGATCTGACCCACCCGTGGGCAGGCAACGTCGTCGACCTGTGTCCGGTCGGAGCGCTGCTGTCCAAGGATTTCCTGAACAAGGCCCGCGCCTGGGAGCTCGACCGCACCGCGTCCATCTGTCCCAACTGTACGCAGGGCTGCAACGCGATCATCGAGACGCGCGACAACGTCGTCGTCCGCATGCGCCCGCGTGGCAACCCCGACGTGAACGAGTTCTTCCTCTGTGACACCGGTCGGCTCGACTATCGCTGGATGAACGGGCCGAACCGGCTCGAGCTGCCGGCGGTTCGGAACGGCACCGTGCTCGTGGACGCCGACTGGGATGTGGCGTTAGGCGCGGCCGCGACCGTACTGCGAGGGAAGCGCGCGCTCGTGCTGGCGTCACCGATGCTCTCGAACGAAGCGCTGCATCTGCTCAGCCGGGTCGTGAAGGCCACCGGCGGCACCGGCGCGTTCCGTGTCGCTCGCGGCCCCGAAGCACCGCTGCCGGGCGTCAAGGACCTGGCGCTCCGCTCGGAGCGCGCGGCAAACGTCGTCGGCGCCGAGAAGCTCGGCTTCACGAAGACCGACACGCCGCTCGCCGGCATGCGCGACGGCGACGTGCTCCTGATCGTCAATCACGCGCTCACGGAGGCGGAGATCGCCACCGCCAACCGCGCATCGGCGGTGGTCTTCGTTGGCACGACGTTGCCGGCTGGGCTGACGAACGTGGCAGCCGTGCTCCCGATCACGAACTTCGCCGAGGAAGAGGGCACGTTCACGAATCTGCGTGGTCGGGTCCAACGGTTCCTGCAAGCCAAGGCGGCGCCGGGACTGGCCCGGCCGAGCTGGTTCGTGCTGGCCGACCTGCTTGCGTCGTTAGGCGAGACCACCAACTATTTCGTGCCGTCCGAGGTGTTCGCGGCGCTCGCCGCGAGTCATCCGGAGTTCGCGGGACTCAGCTACGACGCGTTGGGGCTGCGTGGGCTCCCCGTGGTCGGGGCCGCACAACCTGCAGGAGCGCCATCGTGATTCCGGTGCCCGTCTACGCGGTGATCCATACGACTCCGGAGCCGCCGCTTCCGTTCTGGGTGTTCTTCGTCTCGACCGTGGTGAAGATGATCATCGTCTTCACGGTCTATATGGTCGGCGTCGCCCTGCTCACGTTGGCCGAGCGCAAGATCTCCGCGTGGATTCAGGGCCGGCTCGGTCCGAATCGCGTAGGCGGTAAGCTCGGCCTGCTGCAGCCGGCTGCTGACGGCGTGAAGAACATCATGAAGGAAGAGACGCTGCCGACGCACGTGAACAAGCCGATCTTCATGCTGGCGCCGATGCTCGCGTTCATTCCCGCGATGGTGGCGTGGGCAGTCATACCGTTCGGCGCGCCGTGGGACTCGAAGTGGGGTCGGATCCCGATGGTCGTCGCGGACCTGCCCGTCGGCTTCCTGTTCACGCTCGCGATATCGTCGCTAGGTGTGTACGGCATCGTGCTCGCCGGCTGGTCCTCGAACAACAAATACGCACTCCTCGGCGGCCTCAGATCGAGCGCGCAGATGATCTCGTACGAGATCGCGATGGGCATGTCGCTCATTCCCGTGCTCCTGCTCGCCGGCAATGTCACGCTCAACGAGATCGTGGATCAGCAGGCGAACATGCACATCTGGAACGTGCTGACGCTGACGATCTCGTTCTTCATCTTCGTCGTCGCGGCATTCGCCGAGACGAACCGGCTTCCGTTCGACCTGCCTGAGGCGGAGTCCGAGCTCATCGCGGGGTATCACACCGAGTACAGCGCGATGAAGTTCTCCATGTTCCCGATTTCCGAATACGCGAACATGGCGACGTCGAGCGCGCTCATGGCGACTTTGTTCTTCGGCGGCTGGGACATTCCGTTCACGCGGGTCGACAACACGACCGGCGTGTCGTTTCTCATGACGCTACTGTCCATCGGACTGTTCGGGCTGAAGACGCTGTTCTTCATCTTCGTCTTCATCTGGATCCGCTGGACGTTACCACGCTTCCGCTATGATCAGCTGATGTCGCTCGGGTGGAAGTTCATGCTGCCCCTCGCGCTCTCGTACATCGTGATCGTCGCGTCGGTGATGCTCGGGTTGGACTATGTGGGACTCGAGCGCGGCTTTTTCTACGGGCTCGCGATGCTCGGCGTGAACGTGGTGCTCGTGATCATCACGTTCTTCCTGCTCGACCGTGGGCGGGTCATCAGCCCAGCGTACGGGCGCGCGACACCACAGCAGATCGCGCGACTTCGCGCAGTGACGACGTCGCGCTCGCATCTCAGCCCACAGTCAGGAGATTGATGGCGATCAACGTGAAGGTGCTCGACCGCCCGGTAGAGCAGGTCAGCTACATGCGGGCGACGCTGAAGGGAATGGCAATGACCTTCAGCCACCTGTTCAAAGAGAAAGTGACGACGCAGTACCCGGAGCAGAAAGAGAGCATCTCGCGCCGCTGGCGCGGCACGCATCGCATGCTGACGACGGAAACCGGCAAGGCGAAGTGCGTCGCCTGCGGTCTCTGCCCGACGGTGTGCCCGTCGAACTGCATCAAGCTCGTGCCGGGCGAGGACGAGCAGGGGAACCGCTACCCGCTCGTGTTCGAGATCGATGAGTTCCGTTGCATCTTCTGCGGCTACTGCCAGGAAGTCTGCCCGGAAGAGGCGATCCACGTTGGACGCCACTACGAGAACTCGGAGTACAGCCGCGAGGGATTCGTCTACGACCTCGAGCGGTTGATGGCGCAGACACACCCGGTTTCGGAGATGTGGGATCCGTCTGATCCAAAAGGCGAGTAGCACCAGCACTCATGCCGAACTTTTTCTACGAAGTTCACTTCTATCTGTTCGGACTGCTCGCGATCGCCTCGTCGATCGCGTTCGTCACGCGCAAGAGTCCCGTGTCCGCCGCGCTCTGGCTCGTGAGCACGATGTTCTGCCTCGCGGCGCTGTACGTGATGCTCGAGGCGCACTTCATTGGCGTGATTCAGGTGCTCGTGTACGCCGGCGCCATCATGGTCGTGTTCCTGTTCGTCGTCATGCTGCTCAACCTCGGCGAGGCGTCGGCGATTGCCGACACACGCGGGAAGTGGGGACGGCTGGCGGCGGGGCTGCTCGGACTTGCGCTGCTCGCCCAGGTGATGGCGCTCACCGGCAAACGGCTTCCCGAGCCGTTCACGCCTGGCGGCGGCTACGACTCCGTGGCGGTGCGGGACCAGGGCGCGGTCGGCAGCGTCGCGCAACCGCTGTTCAATGAGTACCTGCTCGCGTTCGAACTGACGAGCATTCTCCTGCTCGTCGCCATAGTGGGCGCGGTCGTCATTGGGCGCAGGAGACAAGCTGATGCTCGCTGAATCGCTCGCACTGTCCGCGGTGCTGTTCACCATCGGCGCCATCGGCGTGCTCACGCGCCGTAACGCGATCATCATCTTCATGTGCGTGGAGCTCATGCTCAACGCGGTGAACCTGACGTTCGTCGCGCTCAGCAAGGTCTACGGCATGGCGGGCCAGGTGTTCGTGGTCTTCGTCATGACGGTCGCAGCGGCCGAAGCGGCGGTCGGACTCGCGATCATCATCGCGATCTTCAGACACCGGCAGACCGTCGATCTGGAAAACATCAATCTGCTGAAAGGCTAATGCTGCTTCAGGAAGCGACCACGGGCGCGCATCCGCTCAGCGGCAGTATCGCCGAGTTGGTCTGGCTCATCCCGGTGCTGCCGTTCATCGGGTTTCTCATCAATGGCTGGCTCTCGATCGCGTCCGCGGTGCGAGTGGGTCCTCGCGACCCGAGTGCGGCTGGACACGACGCAGCAGGTCACGCTGAGGACCACGGGCACGGCGGTGATTCCGGCGGTGCGCATGGCGACGATCACCACGTAGCGGCTCGGCACAAGTATGCGAGCCTGGTGTCGCTCGTCGGCCCTGCGGTGCTGCTGCTCTCGTTCGGTCTCACCGTCGCCATCTTCATGGCGATGCTCGGCGTGAGTCGCGAGGCGCCGTTCGTGCGCACGCTGTTCTCGTGGATTCCGGCCGGTGACCTGCACATCGACGCTGCGCTGCAAGTCGATCCACTCTCGATGGTGATGACGCTCGTCATCACGGGCGTCGGGACGCTGATCCACATTTTCAGCGTCGGTTACATGCAGGACGATCCGGGATACCCGCGCTACTTCGCGTATCTCAATCTGTTCGTCTCCTTCATGCTCGTGCTCGTGCTGGGCGCGAGCTATCCCGTGCTGTTCGTCGGGTGGGAAGGCGTCGGACTCTGCTCCTATCTGCTCATCGGATTCTGGTTCACCGACAAGGCAAACGCGGACGCCGGCAAGAAGGCGTTCATCGTGAATCGCATCGGTGACTTCGGATTTCTGATCGCGATGTTCCTCATGTTCGCGAACCTGGGAGCGCTCGACTTCGCGGGCGTGTCGGCAGCCGCGCCCGCGCTCGGTCTGAATAGCGCGCTGGCCACCACGATCTGCCTCTTCCTGTTCCTCGGATGCGCGGGCAAGAGCGCGCAGATTCCGCTGTACGTCTGGCTGCCTGACGCGATGGCGGGTCCGACGCCGGTGTCGGCGCTGATCCATGCGGCGACGATGGTCACGGCGGGCGTGTACCTCATCGCCCGCAGCTCGTTTCTGTTTTCGCTGGCGCCCGTCGCTCAGTTGACGGTTGCGTTCATTGGTGCACTGACAGCCCTGTTCGCGGCGACCATCGGGCTCAAACAGTGGGACATCAAGCGCGTCCTCGCGTATTCGACGGTCTCGCAGCTCGGCTACATGTTCGTCGGCGTTGGCGTCGGTGCGTACGCGGCAGGTGTCTTCCACCTCGTGACGCACGCCTTCTTCAAGGCGCTGCTGTTCCTCGGCTCGGGCTCGGTGATCTTCGCGATGCACCGCGCCTACCACGCGACGCACAACCACGACGACGCGCAGGATATGCGCAACATGGGCGGCCTCCGGCGCTACATGCCGGTGACGTTCGTCCTGATGTGGATCGCGACGCTGGCGATCGCGGGCATCCCGATCTTCGCCGGCTTCTTCTCGAAGGATGAAATCCTCGGCGCCGTGTTCGAGCGGGCGCACGAATCGACGCTCTCGCAGGTATCGTGGTTAGGCATTCCCGGAACGACGCTCCTGTATGTCATCTATGCCATGGGGCTCGCGGCGGCACTGCTGACGGCGATCTACATGACGCGGATGATGCTGTACACGTTCCATGGACCGAATCGCAGCGGCGAGACCGAGCAGTCGCATCTCGCCGAGGCACCGTGGGTCATGACGGGGCCGCTGGTGGTGTTAGGCGTCCTGAGCGCGTTCGGCGGTTGGCTCAACCTTCCCGCGCTCTTGCCCATCGGTCCTATCGGCGTTCTCGAGCACTGGCTCGAGCCGGTCGTTGGTCCGGCGACGGCGGCGGTGACCGGCAGCGCAGCCGAACCTGCGCATTCCACTGAATTCGCGTTGATTGGCGCCGCGGTCGCGATTGCGGTGCTCGGTATCATCATCGCGTTCGTGCGGCTCAAGCCGGCGCGACTCGTGCCGAAAGCGCAGGCGCCGGAAGAGCAGGGAATCGAGCGCGTGCTGCTCAACAAGTACTACGTCGACGAGCTGTACGATCGCACGATCGTTAGGCCGACCGTGTGGGTCTCGCGGAGCGTCCTGTCGCAGGGAGTCGATCAGGGGCTCATCGACAAGGTGCTCGTCACGTGGGTTGGCACCGGGATTCCGCGGTTGTTCGGCTGGTTCGGTTCGCGACTGCAATCAGGGCAGGTCGGCACGTACGCCTGGGTTCTTCTGATTGGCGTCATCGCGGTGCTCGGCGCCTTCACTCTCCGCTGATTCGATGCCCGACTTCCTGAACTCGATCGGATACGAGGCGTGGGTTCTTCCCACGCTGCTGGCGATTCCTGTCGCCGGCGCGCTCGTGCTGCTCCTGCACGGCGCCTCGAGCAAGGGCGAAGGCGGCGGCGGTCTCGACGACGCTGGGGCGATGTTCGCCCGCCGCATCACGCTGTTCACGTTCCTGCTGGAGTTCGTCGTCTCGATCGGACTGTGGTGGGTCGTGCTGCCGGGCGAAGCTGGCTTTCGCGCCGTCGTGGATCTGCCGTGGATCCGCACGTGGGGGATCCGGTTTGCGCTGGGGGTCGATGGCATCTCCGTGATGCTCGTGCTCCTCACGACACTCATCATGCCGCTGGTGGTCCTTGGCGGATGGACGAGCGTTCGTACGAAGGTGCACGCGTATCACGCACTCATGCTGATCCTCACGAGCGGTATGCTCGGCGTGTTCGTCGCGCGCGATCTCTTCCTCTTCTACGTGATGTGGGAAGTGATGCTGGTGCCGATGTACTTCATCGTCGGCATCTGGGGCGGCGCACGCAGACTCTACGCGGCGCTCAAGTTCTTCCTGTTCACGATGGTCGGGTCGCTGCTCATGCTCGTCGCCATCCTGTACCTCGGGATCAAGGCGGGCGATCCGGCGACGGGCATTCCAAACTTCGCGTTCGATCGCATCTTCGCCGCCGCTGCCCAGCATGCGCAGGGGAGCCTCGAGTTGTCGTGGCTCGGACTCTCGATTCCCGCGGACACGCTGCTGTTTCTCGCGTTCTTCGGCGCCTTCGCGGTGAAGGTGCCGATGTTCCCATTCCATACGTGGCTGCCTGACGCGCACGTCGAGGCGCCGACCGCTGGTTCGGTGATCCTCGCGAGCATCATGCTGAAGCTCGGCACGTACGGATTCATTCGGCTCGCCATTCCGCTCTTCCCGGCGGCCGCGATGAGTCCAGGGATGCGCACCGGAATCATCATTCTCGCCGTGGTCGGCGTGATCTACGGATCACTCGTGGCGATGGTGCAAACCGACTTCAAGAAGCTCGTCGCATACTCGTCCGTCGCTCACCTTGGCATGGTGATGCTCGGGCTGTTCGCGCTGACTCGCGAGAGCGTGCAGGGCGCGATGATGGTGATGCTCGGCCACGGTCTTTCGACGGGCGCGCTGTTCCTCCTGATCGGCATGATTTACGAGCGACGCCACTCGCGTGAGATCGCGGCGTACGGCGGCATCGCGAAGGTGGCGCCGGTGTTCGCGACGCTGTTGACGGTCGTTGCCCTCAGCAGCATCGGACTTCCCGGCACGAACGGGTTCATCTCGGAGTTTCTCGTGATGGTCGGATCGTTCAAGACGTTCCCGTACCTCACCACAATCTCCGCGATCGGCGTCATTCTCGGCGCGGCGTACATGCTGTGGGCCATTCAGCGGATCATCTACAATCCGCTCGACAAGGCGGACAACGAGCACCTCACGGATCTGAACTGGCGCGAGATCGGGCTGCTGGTACCGGTCCTGATCGGCATCCTCTGGCTGGGGCTGTATCCGAAGCCCGTGCTCGCTCGAATGGAAGCGGCCACCACCAACTTCGTGCGGTCCGTTGAAGCGGGTGCCGCTACGCAGTCGGCGAGCTTGCCGGCGGGAGGCCGCTGATGCCGATCGATGTCACGCTCCCGGGCGGCCTAACGCTGGCCCTTGTCCCGGACCTGATTCTGATCGCCGGCGCGATGGTACTCATGCTGTGGGCGGCGTGGAGGCCGGACAGCGCGAGCCATCAGCGATCCGTCGGTGTCGGAGCACTCCTGCTCACCGTCGTGACCACGGTCGCTGTGATCGTGTTCGCGATGGGTGGCTATACGGCCAAGCCCGGAATCATCGCGGTCGATGGCTTCCGTTGGGGCTCCGATCTGATCTTCCTGCTGGCGACGTTCATCGCGATCGCGCTCTCGATCGACTACAACACCCGCGAAGGCATCGACGCGCCTGAGTCGCACGTGCTCGTGCTATTCGCGACGAGCGGCATGATGATGCTCGCCGCCGCGCGCGATCTCATGATCATCTTCCTCGGCATCGAGCTCATGTCGATCGCCGTGTACGTACTCGCGGGCCTCAATCGCCGCAGTGGGCGGTCGGCCGAAGCGGCGATCAAGTATTTCCTGCTCGGTGCGTTCTCGACGGCGTTCCTCCTGTACGGAATTGCCCTCGTGTACGGCGCGACCGGCGCGACGAACCTCACGGTCATCGCTGATCGCGTCCGACAGTTCCAGCTGGGCGAGAGCCCGATGTTGCTGGCCGGCATCGCACTGCTGCTCGTCGGTTTCAGCTTCAAGGTCGCCGCCGCGCCATTCCACATGTGGACGCCGGATGTGTACGAGGGCGCTCCGACACCGATCACTGGCTACATGGCGGCTGCCGTCAAGGCAGCTGGCTTCGCCGCGTTCCTTCGCGTGTGGCTGGAGGCCTTTGGCGGTTCATACACGCGCTGGCACGTTGCCGTATGGTGGATCGCAGCCATCACGATGGTCGTCGGTAACGTCGTCGCGCTCTCGCAGAAGAATCTCAAGCGCCTGCTCGCCTACTCGAGCATCGCCCACTCCGGCTTCGTCCTCGTTGCGCTCGTCGTCGGCACGTCAGCGGGATCGTCGGCGTTCATCTTCTACCTGTTCGCGTATACCCTGGCGACGATGGGTGCGTTCGCGGTCATCGTCGCCCTCGGTCAGCCAGGCGAAGGCGACCTGACGATCGAGAGCTACGCCGGTCTGTGGAACGACCGGCCGTGGATGGCCGCCGCGATGACGGTGTTCATGCTCGCGCTGCTCGGCTTCCCGATCGTCGGCGGAATCGGCTTCCTCGCGAAGTGGTACGTGCTGCAGGCCGCCCTGCAGGCCCCCGCGCCGCAGGCCAGGCTCGCGGTACTGCTCGTCATCACGACGGCCATCTCCGCCGGCTACTATCTCCAGGTCGTGCGCGTGATGTACATGAAGCCGCGTGCGGCGAACGCAGTCGCGTCGCTGCCGACTGGAAGGCTGACGCGTTTCGTGATCGCGGCAGCAGCCATTCTCATCGTCGTCCTGGGGCTGTTCCCGGATTCGCTCGCGAACTTGGCGCAGCGCGGAGCCGCCATTCCTCCGGCGCCCCAAACGGCGACGGCCGCGACCGAGACTCCCTTGCCAACGGCCGGAGGCCGGTAGCGACACGGGTCCGCGGTCGCGGACCCGTCGCGTGTCGAGCTCGATGCCAATCGCCGCCGGCATCTTTCGCCAGTATGACATCCGCGGCGTCGTCGGCGACGATCTGACCGTCGATGCCGCGCACGCGATCGGTCGCGCGTTCGCCACATTTCTCGCGCACCACGGTGTGACGCGACCCGTCGCCGTTGGTCGCGACAACAGGCCAAGCGGATGGGCACTCCGAGATTCGCTGGTCGATGGGCTGACGACGTCGGGTGTGGACGTCGTCGACATCGGCGTCGTCCCGACACCGCTTCTCTACTGGAGCCTCTCGCACCTCGACGTCGGCGCCGGCATCCAGATCACCGGGTCTCACAATCCACCCGAATACAACGGCTTCAAGATCTGCCTCGGCACCGATTCGGTGCACGGTGAGGAGATCCAGACGCTGTACCGTCTCGCGTTAGGCTCGACATTCCCGAGCGGGAGGGGATCGGTACGGCACGAGGCCGTCATCGACCCCTACATCGCCGACATCGTCGAGCGCACGGGTCGCCTCGCGCGACCGCCGCGCGTTGTCATCGATTGCGGGAACGGCGCCGGCGCGCTCGTCGCACCGCAACTCTTCGGCAAGCTGCTGCCTGACGCGAAGTGCCTGTACTGCGAGAGCGACGGCACGTTCCCGAACCATCACCCCGATCCCACCGTCGTCGAGAATCTCCAGCCGCTGATCGATGAGGTGGTGCGAGGCGGCTACGACTTCGGCGTAGCGTTCGACGGCGACGCCGACCGCATCGGCGTGGTCGACGGCACGGGCCAGATCATTTGGGGCGACTACCTGTTGATCCTCTACGCGCGCGACGTGTTCGCGCGGACGGGAAGCGCGCAACCGATCATCTTCGACGTGAAGTGCTCGCAGGCACTGCCTGACGCGGTCGCGAAAGCCGGCGGGACCCCGGTCATGTGGAGGACGGGCCACTCACTCATCAAAGGGAAGATGAAAGAGTTGGGTGCGCCGATCGCGGGCGAGATGTCCGGCCACATGTTTTTCAGCGAGTCATTTTACGGCCACGACGATGCGCTGTACGCCGCGGCAAGACTGATGCGCATCGTGTCAGACTCGGCCCGCACGCTCGAGGATCTGCTCGCTGACGTTCCGCGCTTCGTCTCGACGCCGGAGATCCGCGTCGATTGCCCGGATGACCAGAAGTTCGGCATCGTGGCTGACGCCGTGAAGCACTTCTCGCGTGACCACGAGGTCATCGAAGTCGATGGAGCGCGCGTGTTGTTCGGCGATGGCTGGGGACTCATTCGTGCGTCGAACACGCAGCCCGTGCTCGTCGTTCGGTTCGAAGCCCGCTCGGCCGAGCGGCTCGCGGAAATTCAGGGCGAGATGGAAGGCTGGCTTCGCTCGCGCGGCGTCGCGCCCTGACGTGGGACCCCGGCGCTGGCTGATCGTCTCGGCGGTTTCCGTCGCGCTGTTTCTTCTCTTCGGGAAGGCGCTCGCCGGCGTCTACGTCGACTATCGCTGGTTCGCCGCACTCGGCGCAGAATCGGTGTGGTGGGAGCGCGTCGAGAATCTGATGATCCTCCGCGGGCTCTCCGGACTGGTAGCCACGGTCTTCTTCTTCCTGAACCTGTACGCCGTTAGGCACTCTGTCGTATCCCTCGTACTGCCGCGGCGCGTCGCTAACATCGAGATCGGTGAGGAGGTACCAAGTCGGTATCTCCTGCTCGCGGTCATCGGCATGTCCGTGCTGTTCGGCGTGCTGCTCGCGTTTCCGCAGGACGACTGGACGTCGCTCGCGCTGGTCCGGTGGGGCCGGGCGTTCCGGGAAGCGGACCCGTACTTCGAATATGATCTCGGGTTCTGGACGTACTGGCTGCCGTTCGAGACGTCGTTGCACGTCTGGTCGCTCATTTCGCTGCTCGCGGCCACGACGGTGGTGGTGTTCCTCTACGCGTTGACGCCGAGCCTCAGGTGGGAGCGCGGCACGCTGCACGTGTCGGGCTACGTACGTCGCCACCTCTCCTTGTTAGGCGCGCTACTCATCTTCCTGCTCGCCTGGAGTTACCGGCTCGACGGCCTCGGCCTCCTCATCACCGGCACGGGCCCCGCCGGCGCGTTCACGTCCGCCGATTGGAAGGTCGGCGTCCCCGCGAACTTCGTGCTCGCGTTCGTGACGGCAGCGGCGGCCGTGCTCGTGGGGTGGGCCGCGTGGACCGGCCAGATGCGCGTTGCCTTCGTCGCAGTGACGGTCGTGCTCGCGCTCTCGCTCGGGCTCCGACAGTTTCTGCCGCCGCTCGCGCAACGCCTCGCCGGACCCGTAGACCCAGAGCTACGCGAGGCGGGATACCTCACCACCCGGGCGGGTTACACACGACGCGCCTACGCGGTGGATCGCGTCGTCGCTGGTGACAGTGCCGTATCGCGCATCGCACTGCCGTCGCTGCGAGAATCAGTGCAGTCCTTGTCCGAGTGGGATCCCGGCGCCATCAAACGCGCCATCGAGCGCAAGCGGCAGGGAATCGTCAGCGGCGCGATCGGCTGGGCGTCGGACAGCTCGCGGCTCGTCGCGGTTGCGGCGCAGCGCCCGACCGGCGCCGACGCCGTCGATCCATTCACTCCGTGGACGGTGACGCGGTTGCGCGCATGGGCGGGTGACGATCGCGGCGGCATCACGAGCGTCAGCGGCGGTGGGGTAGAGGAAGGCGGTGCTATCCCAGCCGCGCTCGTGTACGACTCCGCGTCGGGCCCGCTGGTCGTTTCCGATCGCAACGGCGATGTCGACGCACCAGAGATCTCGCGCTGGCCGTCGCGACTCGCGCATGCGTGGGATCAGCAGAACATCCGGTTGATGTTCAGTGATGTGGACGTGCGAGAGCCGCGGATGATGTTGCATCGCGACGTGCACGACCGGCTGCGAATGGTCGCACCGTTTTTCTGGCAATCGGCGCACCTAACGCCGATCGTCTTTCACGACTCGCTGTACTGGGCCGTGCACCTCTACTCGGCGTCCGATTACTACCCGCTCAGCGAGCACACGCGACTCGCCGGCGAGAACGTATCGTACCTTCGTCACGCGGCCACGGCGATCATCCAGGCGCATTCGGGTCACGTAACGCTGGTCGCGGATGCGGATTCCGTCCTCGATCCGATTGCCGCGACATGGGTGCGGCATTTCCCGGCGCTCTTCTCGACCTGGAGCGCCGTGCCCGCTTCCGTGGCCGCGAGCATTCCGCCGCCAATCGAGAGCGCGGTCGCGCAGGCAGCGGCGTTTGCACGCATGGGCATGCGGGCAGAGCCATCTCCTGCCGCGCACCTGCCTGCGTCGTTTGGCGGCGACACGTTGTTTGCTGGTGCGTGGCGTCCACTCCACCTCGCACCGCCTGACGCGCGATTGTCATGGACAACGCCAGTGCTCGACGCCTCCGACAAGGTGTGGGGCCTCGTGGTGGCGGTCGGCGGGCCTCAGCCCGCGACGTACTGGTACTCGCTGAGCGAACCTCTGCTGCGTTGGCCGGCCGTGATCGAACGTCTGGCGCGTGTGCCAGAGACTCCCCCTCCGCCGCGCGACGTGCTCATGCGCCGGGGGCCCGTTCGCGTCGTTCCACTCCGCGGTGGGGCGGCGGTCTACATCCAGACGACGTACGCGTGGCGCTCGGACGCTGCACCGACGGTGGCGCGGGTGGCAATTCACGGAGCAGGCGCAACGCGAGATTCGGTCGCGTTCGGTGCTACGCTCGGTGACGCCGTCGGCGTCCGCCCCGAGCCACAGGACTCGAGCAGTGTCGCCCTCACGCCCGCCAATTTCCGCGTGCGCGTCAACGATCTCTACACCACCATGCGCGACGCCCTCCGTCGCGGAGACTGGACCGCATTCGGTAAGGCGTATGAAGACCTCGGTCGGGTGCTTCGCGCGCCAGCGCCGAGATGATGCGATGCACCCACCGAACGAGGCGCTCCGCGTGCGTCTTGCCCGTGTTTTCCGCCACCCATACCTTGCGCGCGCCATGGCGATGCATGCCCGGCGGCGCTGACATTCACTCGGAGAGCAAGTGAACATCCACGAATACCAGGCGAAGGACATCCTGCGCGGTTACGGCGTTCCGATTCCGCCCGGTGATGTCGCGGCTACAGCCGACGAGGCCGAGCAGATCGCGCGGCGCATCGGGCGCACCGTCGTCGTGAAGGCGCAGGTGCATGCCGGCGGACGCGGGAAAGCTGGCGGTGTGAAGCTCGCGAAAACGCCGGAAGAGGCGCGCGAGGTCGCCAGCCGCATTCTCGGCATGCAGATCAAGGGGCTGACGGTGCAGAAGGTGCTCGTCACCGACGCCGCCGATATCGCGAGCGAGGCCTATGTCGGCGTCATCCTCGACCGGGCGTCGAAAAAACCGGTGTTCATGGTGAGTCCCGCGGGCGGTATCGACATCGAGGAAGTCGCCGCGAAGACGCCCGAGAAGATCATGCGGCTGCCCATCGACACGCGATACGGGCTCATGCCATTCCAGGCGATGGAGCTCGGTTTCTTCCTGTATCCCGATGCGACCAAGGCGCGTGCGGCCTCGAAGATCATGAAGCAGTTGTACGATGCGTTCATGGCCACAGGGGCATCGCTCGCCGAGATCAATCCGCTGGTCGTTACGCCCGCCGGCGATGTCATCGCGCTCGACGCGAAGATCTCCATCGATGACAACGAGCTGGATCGTCTGCCGAAGATCGCAGCGTTGCGCGATGAGTCCGCCGAGGAGCCGAGCGAGGTGCTGGCTCGTAAGGCGAACCTCACGTTCATCAAGCTCGATGGAAACGTCGGATGCGTGGTGAACGGCGCGGGCCTCGCCATGGCGACGATGGACCTCGTCAAGTTCTACGGCGGCGAGCCGGCCAACTTCCTCGACATCGGCGGCTCGTCGAATCCCGAGAAGGTCGTGAACGCGCTGCGCATCATCACTGCCGACCCTAACGTGAAAGCCATCCTGTTCAACATCTTCGGTGGCATCACGCGCACCGATGACGTCGCGAACGGTATCGTCACGGCCACGAAGCAGAACCCACTCAAGGTGCCGATCGTGATCCGCCTAACGGGAACCAACGAGGAGGTCGCGCTCAGGATCCTCACTGAGAACGGATTCTCGGCCATGACCGACATGGACGAAGCCGTGCAGCGCGCCGTGCAGCTGGCGACGGGAGGAAAGGCCGCGTGAGCGTCTTCATCGACAAGAACACGACGGTCATCGTCCAGGGCATCACCGGACGCGACGGCTCGTTTCACACGCGCCAGATGATCGAGTACGGTACGCGCATCGTCGCCGGAGTGACGCCGGGCAAGGGCGGGCAGAAGTTCGACGACAGCGTGCCGATCTTCAACACGGTTGCCGAGGCGGCGAAGGCGACGGGCGCCAACACGTCGGTGATCTACGTGCCGCCCATGTACGCCGCCGACGCGATGATGGAAGCGGCCGACGCCGGCGTGACGCTGATCGTGGCCATCACCGAAGGCGTGCCCGTGCTCGACATGACGCGCGTGTATCCGTTCGTCAAAGAGCGCGGCGCGCGATTGCTCGGCCCGAACTGTCCGGGACTCATCTCACCGGGGAAATCGAAGGTCGGCATCATCCCCGGTCGTATCTGCACACCAGGGCCCGTCGGCGTCGTCAGCCGCTCTGGCACGCTCACGTACGAGATCGTCTACCAGCTCACGCGCGCGGGCATCGGCCAGACGACGTGCGTTGGCATCGGCGGCGACCCGATCAACGGCACGAACTTCATCGATTGCCTCGCGGCGTTCGAGAAGGATCCAGAAACGAAAGCCGTCGCGATGATGGGTGAGATCGGCGGCACGGACGAGCAGGAAGCTGCGCGTTTCGTGAAGGAGCACATGACGAAGCCGGTCGTCGGCTTCATCGCCGGACAAACAGCGCCGCCAGGGCGCCGCATGGGACACGCCGGCGCGATCATCTCAGGCTCCGCGGGCACGGCCGCCGAGAAGATCCAGGCATTCGAGGAAGCGGGCATGGGCGTGGCCCGCCGACCGATAGATTTCGTGGAGCTGATCAAAGCCCGACTTTGAAACTCTCGCATTTCATTCCCGCCAACCAAGTTGTCGTTCCGCTGCGCCATGACACGATCACAGGCGCAGCGGATGATCTGATCGAGCGGCTCGCGGCCGCCGGCGGCGTGCAGGACGTCGAGAAGCTGCGAACGCGCGTGGCTGAGGAGCGGCCGGAGGACATCGTCGCGATGGGCGACCGCGCCTTCCTGCTGCATTACCGGTCGGACGCGGTGACCGACCTTCGCGTCGTGCTGGGCACCGCGCGACAGCCGATCTGCCGGGAGCTCGGCGAGAACGAGCAGCAGTGCGCGCGCATCATGCTGCTGGTTGTCGCCCCGCGAAAGTTCGCGGCGGAATACCTGCAGCTCGTCGGCGCCTTCGCGCGCCTGTTGTCGAAGCAGCCTGTGGTCGATCAGCTGCTGGCGCAGCCCGATGCGCGGTCACTCGCGGCGCTCCCGGTCTTCCACGACTACGAGTTGCCCGCGCGTCTCACAGTGCGCGACATCATGACGGACCGACCCAAGACGATCGCCCCGGACACGGTACTCAAGGAAGCCGCCCGGGAAATGGTACGCCTCGGCGTGGGCGGCTTGCCCGTCGTCGATGGGGACGGGCTGGTTGTCGGCATGCTCGGCGAGCGCGAGTTGCTTCGCTCCCTGAGCGGTTATCTTCAGGGCGGCCGTGTGGACGGACCCCGGGCTCCGGGACTTCCAGCTGCACGTCCCACTGTCCGCGATGCCATGACCCGGCAGGTGCTCTGTGTGTCGCCGGACGAGGCCATCGCGGACGTCTCGTCGATGATGACCAACAAGGATGTCGACCGGGTGCCGGTGGTGCGCGATGGGCGCATCGTCGGCATGCTCACCCGCGGCGACATCGTTCGCAAACTTCTCGGGCACTGAAGCACGCTCCGAATCATCCCTACTGAACCAACTTCTCTACATGGCCGGCAATCGCACGCTCACGATCATCAAGCCCGACGCCTTCGGCTCCGGGAAAGCAGGGAAGGTCATCGCGCACCTCGAGGCAGGGGGCTTTCGCGTCGTCGCGGCTCGCGTCACCCATCTGAGCGAAGCGGAGGCGGGTGCGTTCTATGAGGTGCATCGCGAGCGGCCGTTCTTCCGCTCCCTCGTGACATTCATGACGTCTGGCCCGTGCATGCCCATGGTGCTCGAGCGCGACGATGCGGTCGCGGCCCTGCGCTCGGCCATTGGCGCCACTGACCCCGCGGAGGCGGCTGCCGGCACGGTGCGGAAGCTGTTTGCAGAGTCGAAGGAGCGAAACGCGATTCACGCGTCGGATTCGGACGAGAACGCCACGCGCGAAGCTGGCTTCTTCTTTTCCGAGACAGAGGTGATTCGCGCGCGGTAACCGGTACTTCGGAGTCTAAGTCTCGTTGGCAGGCTGACTTGATCCGGCCACTTTGGGGCGGTAGATTGCTTGGCTATGCTGTGCTTTGACATTCGTTCGCTCGTCACAAAAGCCGTGCAGGTTGACGGCTACCTGGCGGTCGACGACCCGGTATGGCAAGAGGAAGACACACGTCCCTCTTCGCCGGTGCACGTCGTTGGTCGCCTGTCGTCCGCCGGGGCCGACCGGTACTACTTCAGCGGTCATTTCGAAGGCGAGATGGCTGGTGAATGCAGGCGATGCTTGACGGACGTGACGGTTTCGGTGGCGGATGACGTGCACCTCTTGTTCGTTGAGGCTGATACCGAAGGCGCCGACGATCCGGACGTGTATGTGGTAGACCCACGCTCTATCGAGTTGGATTTACGTCCTGCCTTGCGCGAGCAATGGCTGCTTGCCGTTCCGGCGTTCGTAGAGTGCCGGGAGGACTGCAAGGGACTCTGTCCAACGTGTGGTACTGATTTGAACGCCGGCGAGTGCAACTGCGCGCCGGCTACTGACAGCCGATGGGATGCGCTGCGGAAGGTCCGCGGACAGTCCAACTAACGGCTCGACCTTTCGACGGAACTCAATTCCATGGCCGTCCCAAAGCGCCGAACCTCCAAGCGGAAGAAGCGCGCCCGCAACACGCACAAGATCGCCCCCGCCATCGTCATCCAGCCATGTCCGCGCTGTCAGGCGATGCGTCGTCCGCACCACGTGTGCGGCGAATGCGGCTACTATGACGGGAAGCAGCGAGTAGCAGCTCGGGAAGCCTAGCCTTGGCGCGGATCGCGCTGGATGCGATGGGGGGTGATTTTGCCCCCGATGCGGCGATTGCCGGAGCGCTCCATGCCATCCTCGAGCTGCCCGCCGAGCACACGCTTCAACTCGTCGGACCGAGCGACGTCGTTCGTGAGCGTGTCTCAGCGCTGAGTATCGGTGACCTGGCGGGTGCTGCTGCACTCACAAATCGCATCGAGCTCATCGAGGCACCGGACGTCATCGAGATGTCCGAAAAGCCATCGGCGGCCATGCGCAGCAAACCGAACAGTTCCATGGTCGTCGGCCTCAGGCTGCAGACCGAGGGACGCTCAGACGCGTTCATCTCCGCCGGCAACACCGGCGCCCAGATGGCCGCGTCAACTGTGTTGCTCAAGCTTCACGCAGGTCTCACGCGTCCTGCGATTGCTACGCTGTTCCCCACGGCGCTCCAGCCCATCGTCGTGCTCGACTCGGGGGCCAACGTCGACTGCTCCCCGCAAGAGCTCGTGCAGTTCGCGCGGCTGGGGGCGGTGTACGCCGAAGACGTGCTCGGGCGCCACAACCCGATCGTCGGACTGCTCAGCATCGGGGAAGAATCCGAGAAGGGCAATGCGGCCGTGAAGGAAGCGAACCTCCTGCTGCGAACGGCGGGTGTCAACTTTCAAGGCAACATTGAAGGCCGTGATCTGCCCGCGGGTGCCAGCGATCGCGGCCCGATCGACGTCGTCGTCTGCGACGGATTCGTGGGCAACGTGCTCCTCAAGTTCTACGAGGCCATCGCACCGATGATGATCGGGCTGCTCACGCGCCACGAAGCACTCGATCCCGCCGCGCTGAAGGCCACGCTCAAGCACCTCGACTATTCCGAGTACGGCGGTGCGCCGTTGCTCGGCGTACGGGGTGTCAGTGTGATCTCTCATGGGAAGTCGTCGCCACGCGCGATAAAGAACGCCATCAAGCTCGCCGCACGATCCGTCGAGTCTCGCATGAGCGAGCACATTGGTCGTCGGCTCGGCGAAACGAACGGCAACGCAGGCTCGGTAGCGTGAAGCGACCCATTGCGTACCTCGCGGGGACTGGACGTGCGGCCCCGGCGAAGGTGGTCACGAACAACGACTTCGCCGCGTTAGGCCTCGAAACGTCGCACGAGTGGATCGTCGAGCGCACCGGCATCAGTGAGCGCCGGATCGCTGGCCCCGGAGAATCGACGTGCTCGCTCGCGGCCACAGCGGCGCGCACCGCCATGCAGCGCGCGCGTGTGACTCCGGGCGAGCTCGACGTGATCGTGCTCAGCACCGCCACGCCCGATCGCCTGCTGCCTGCCACGGCCGTCGATGTGCAGGCGGCGCTCGGGGCGACGCGTGCGGCCGCGTTCGATATATCTGCGGCATGCTCCGGCTTCCTCTACGGCCTGCAGGTCGCCGAAGGGTTGATGTCCGCCGGCTCGCACGAGACGGTGCTAGTCGTGAGCGCCGAGAAGATGAGCGCGATCGTCGACTGGACGGACCGTTCCACGTGCGTGCTGTTCGGTGACGGTGCAGGCGCGGCTGTCCTGCAGCGGTCAGAAGACGGGAAGGGCATCCTGTCGTCCTTCGTTCGCAGCGACGGAACGCTCGCCGAGCTCCTCTATCGGCCGGGCGGCGGCGCACTGGTGCCGTTCACAGAAGACGTGTTGAAGGATCGCAGCCACTATGTGAAGATGGCGGGCCGCGAAGTGTTCAAGCACGCGGTGCGCTCGATGGCCGAAGCCGCCGACCGCGCGCTCGATGCGGCACGCCTAACGGGCAACGATATCGACGTCATGATCCCGCACCAGGCGAACGTGCGCATCATCGAGGCGACCGCGAAGCACGCGAATATTCCGATGGACAAGGTCTACGTGAACGTCGATCGCTACGGCAATACGTCATCGGCATCGATCCCGATCGCGCTGGATGAGGCGATCGAGTGCGGGCGCGTCAAGGAGGGATCGACTGTGTTGATGGTCGCCTTCGGCGCCGGGTTCACTTGGGGCTCCACGATCGTTCGCTTCTAGTCCGTCACGTCATGAACGTCGTTCTGCTGTTCCCGGGACAGGGATCGCAGAAGCCGGGTATGGGCAAGGATCTCGTCGAGACGCTTGCGCCTGCACGCGACACATTCGCGGCGGTGAATCAGGCCCTCGGCGAGTCGCTGAGCACACTCTGCTTCGACGGCCCCGCGGACACGCTGACACTGACGCACAACGCGCAGCCGGCGTTGCTCGCGCACGGCGCCGCCGTGTGGGCTGCCGTCCGTGATCGCGTCGGTCCCCATGTTCGTGCCGCAGCCGGCCATTCGCTTGGCGAGTTCACCGCCTACCAGGCCGCCGACGCGCTGGAGCTCACGCGCGCGGCGAGGCTCGTTAGGCGCCGCGGGGAGCTCATGCTCGAGAGCGGCGTTGAGCGACCGGGGACCATGGCGGCCATTCTCGGTGACGTCGCCGGTGGCATCGAAGCCGTGTGTGCGCGGGCCAGCGCGGAAGGCGGCTGCGTGGTGCCCGCGAACTACAACTCGCCGGGGCAGGTCGTGATCTCTGGCGAGATCGCGGCCGTGGAACGCGCAATGGAGATGGCGAAGGCCGCCGGCGCGAAGCGCGCCATTCGCCTCAACGTGAGTGGAGCGTTTCACTCGCCGCTCATGGAGGTCGCGCGCGGCGGGCTCGAACGTGCGCTCGACGACGCGGCGCTTCGTGATCCGACGTTCCCGGTGTACGCGAACGTCACAGCCGAGCCTGTGCACACCGCGACCGATGCTCGCCGCCTCCTTCTCGAGCAACTCACCGCACCCGTCGCCTGGACGCGCGTCGTCGAGCGGCTTGCGGCTGACTATCCGGACGCGCTGTATGTCGAGATGGGCCCGGGCAACGTCCTGACCGGACTCGTGAAGAAGATCGTGCCGACGTTGCAGACGACCACCTGCGGCACCGTGGCTGAGGTGGACCAGTTGCTGGCGAGGGTCGCTTGATGCGCATCGACCTCACGGGGCGCGTGGCGCTCGTGACCGGCAGTACTCGGGGCATTGGCCACGCGATTGCCGAGACGCTTGCCGGCTGCGGCGCGCGCGTTGCCATAGTGGGAAGGGACGCCGCCAGGGCTTCCGAGGTTGCCGCTCAGATCTCTCCGGAAGCGCGCGGGTTTGCATGCGACGTTGCCGACGTCGCGTCCGTGACTGCCCTGATCGCTGCAGTCGAGGGTGAGTTCGGCTCGCTCGACATCCTGGTGAACAACGCGGGCCTCACCCGTGACAACATCATGCTGCGGCTCAAGGACGAGGACTGGGATGCCGTGATCAACGCCAACTTGCGCGGAGCGTTCGCGACCATTCGCGCGGCGACCCGGGGCATGATGAAACGCCGTTGGGGACGGATCATCAACATCTCGAGCGTGGTCGGACTGGTGGGGAACAAGGGCCAGTCCAACTACGCTGCCAGTAAGGCGGGCTTGATCGGGCTCACGAAGTCAGTGGCCAAGGAGTTCGCCTCCCGGAACATCCTGGCCAACGTCATTGCCCCCGGTTTCATCGAGACGGATATGACCGGCGCTATGACCGCGGAGGCCCGCGCGGCACTCACGGGAACGGTCCCGTTGGAGCGGCTCGGATCACCGAGTGACATTGCCGGAATGGTAGCGTTTCTGGCGTCGGATCACGCCGCCTACATCACGGGTCAGGTACTCGTGATCGACGGGGGTATGGTGATGTAACACTAGGCGTTGAAAACGGTTATTTTATCTTCCTTCAACATCCTTCCTATCCATCGCAAGAGGGAACTCGTCATGGCGGACCACTCGGAGAAAGTGAAAGACATCATCGAGAAGGAACTCGGCGTCGAGCGTGAGAAGCTCACAAACGAAGCCAGCTTCATCGAGGATCTGGGTGCCGATAGCCTCGACATCGTCGAGTTGGTGATGGAGTTCGAGAAGGAGTTCAACATCGACATTCCCGACGAAGACGCTGAACGGCTTCGTACGGTTGGAGATGCGTTGGCCTATCTCAACGAAAAGGTCAAGGCGTGACCAAGCGGCGGGTCGTCGTCACCGGGGTGGGTGCCATATCGCCTGTCGGAAACGACGTGGCGACGACCTGGCGTTCGTTGATCGACGGTCGCTCCGGCGCCGCACCGATCACGAAGTTCGATGCGAGCAATTTTCCGGTGCGCTTCGCGTGTGAGGTGAAGGGCTTCGATCCGCTCCAGTACATGGAGCGGAAGGAAGCGAAGCGCTCGGATGGCTACACGCAGTACGCAGTCGCCGCCGCCGTCCAGGCCATGCAGGACGCGGCGTTCAAGGACGGCAACGGGTACGACCCGGACGCGACCGGCGTCATTCTCGGAAGCGGCATCGGAGGCTTGAAGAGCTTCGAGGAGCAGCACGACGTCTACCGCGAGCGCGGCCCGGGGAAGATCTCGCCCTTCTTCATCCCGATGTTCATCGCCGACATCGCGGCTGGCATCGTGTCCATGCGTTTCAACGCGAAGGGGCCGAACTACGCCACCGTCTCGGCGTGTGCAACGAGCGCGCACGCGATCGGCGATGCGTTCCGCGCCATCGCGTACGGCGATGCTGACGTCATGATCACCGGCGGGTCCGAAGCCACGGTTACGCCAATGGCGATCGGCGGTTTCGCGAACATGCAGGCGCTCTCGGAGCGCAACGACTCACCGGAGACCGCCTCGCGCCCGTTCGACGCGACGCGTGATGGCTTCGTGATGGGCGAGGGCGCGGCGGTGGTAATTCTCGAAGCGCTCGAGCACGCCGAGAAACGCGGCGCGAAGATCTACGCCGAGATAGTCGGCTATGGCGCAACGGGCGATGCCTATCACATCACGCAGCCGGCGCCCGACGGTGAAGGTGCACAGCGCGCGATGCGCCGAGCGCTCAAGGATGCGGGGATCGCCGCGAGCGATGTCGGCTATGTGAACGCACACGGCACGTCCACGCCTGCGAACGACTTCAACGAGACGCGGGCCATCAAGGCCGTGTTCGGGGATTGCGCCAAGACCATCAACGTCAGCTCGACCAAGTCGGCGACGGGCCACATGCTCGGCGCCGCGGGCGCGTTGGAGTTTGTCGTCAGCTCGTTGGTCGTCCGGGATGGTGTCATTCCGCCGACGATCAACTACATGAATGCCGACCCGGAGTGCGACCTGAACTACACGCCCAACGCGGCTGCGCACCGGAACGTCGAGTTCGCGCTCAGCAACAGCTTCGGCTTCGGTGGTCATAACGTGGCGCTCGCGGTGAAAAAGTTCAGGGAGTGATACCGAAGTGATCGTGCGCGCTCCGCTCGACCTGCCGATGCACCGTCTGTCTGACGCGGCGCTTCGCCCGATCGCCGAAAAGCTCGGTGCTGGCGAGCGGTTGGATGATGCGGACGCGCTGACCCTGTTCGACTCGCCCGATCTGCTCGGTGTTGGAGCGCTCGCTGACGCAGTGAATCGCGCGAAGCACGGCAACCGCGTGACGTTCGCCGCGAACCAGCACATCAACCCCACGAACGTGTGCGTGCTGCGGAAGACCTGCGTCTTCTGTGGCTACGCGCGTTTGCCCAAGGAAGACGGCGCGTATCGGTACACGCTCGAGCAGGTGCTCGCGGAAGCGGAACCGGCACGCAACGGACTGACGAAGGAGTTTCACATCGTCGGCGGTCTGGATATGAAGGCGGGCCTCGCGTACTACACGGCGATGTTCCGCGCGCTCAAGCGCGAGTTCCCGCACGTCCACATCAAGGCGCTCACGGCCGTCGAAATTGCGCACATCGCGCGCATCGAGAAGATGACGTGGGAGGCGGTGCTCATCGCGCTCAGGGAAGCCGGCCTCGATACGATGCCCGGCGGCGGCGCGGAGACATTCAGTGCAGCCGTGCGAGAGCAGATCGCCGACAAGAAGCTCGGCGGCGCCGACTACATCGACGTGCATCGCACCGCGCATCGTCTCGGGATCCGCACGAATTGCACTATGCTGTACGGCCACGTCGAGACCCACGCCGATCGCGTGGCACACCTGCGCATGCTTCGCGACCTGCAGGATGAGACCCGCGGATTTCTCGCGTACATCCCGCTCGCGTATCACCCGGACGACAACGAGCTCGGGATCGAGTTGAAGCGTCGCGGCGTGGCGAGCACAGGCTACGATGACCTGCGCAACCTTGCCGTGGGCAGACTGTTCCTCGACAACATCGATCACATCAAGACGCACTGGATCATGGTCACGCCGTTCCTGTCGCAGACGTCGCTGTCGTTCGGCGTCAACGACATGGAAGGAACGGTGGTCCGCGAAAAGATCTATCACGCGGTCGGAGCGCATACGCCGCAGGCGATGACGCTGGAAGAGATCATTCGCCTGATCCGCGGCGCCAGGAAGATCCCCGCGGAGCGCGACTCGTTCTACAACGTGCTGCGCACTTTCCCGGAGCAGGAACCGGCAACAGCGGTATCGGTGTCCGTCGAGGCAGCCTAACGTGCGCGTCGGACGCATTCCGTACGTCAACTGCTACCCGGTGTACGGCGCCATTGATCGTGGCGTGGTGACGCTGAAGGCCACGTTGGTAGATGGAGTGCCGAGTGCGCTGAATCGCCGCATGGCCGACGGGTCGCTCGACATCAGCGTCGTCTCCGCGGTCGAGTACGCCCGCGACGCACGGCGCTACCTCTTACTCCCGGATCTCGCGATCTCCTGCGACGGGCCGGTCCGCAGCGTGATGCTCTTCTCGCGGCGGCCCGCGAGCGAGCTCGATGGCAAGCGGGTCATCGTGAGCCGGAGCTCGATGACGAGCGTCGCGCTCCTCGAGTTGTTGTTCGAGAACGTCTGGCACGCTCGCCCTGAATTCATCGCTGGAGACGCCGAGATGTCCGATATCGCTGCGTTCGATCGAGAGCAGCACGAAGCTCGGCTAGTCATAGGCGACGCGGCACTGGTGCTTCGCGGCGAGTCGCGTCCGCGCATCGCCGAGACGTCGGTCGCTGATCCGTCGCGCGCGGGAACGATGCCCAGCTACCCGTTCTCGTACGACCTCGGTGAAACCTGGAAAGCGTGGACGGGGCTGCCCTTCGTGTTCGCCGTTTGGGTCGCGCAGCGGACAGCTCCGGTAGCGGAGGCGCTTGGCGTGCACGCGAGCCTGATCGAGTCCCGCAATTGGGGGCTGAAACATCTGCCGGCGCTTGCCGCGCAGGCGTCTCAGGCGACCGGTGTGTCCGAGCCGGTGTGCCACGATTACCTGTCGGGACTGGATTACGGCCTCTCGTACGAGCACCTCGCTGGCCTGACGGAATTCTTCCGGCGCCTCGTGGCAGCCGGCGTCGTGCCTAACGGGACCCTCGCGTTTCTGCCCGCCGCGTAGCAGTGCAGGCAATTAGCTTCCAGTCCCAGTCCCGTGTCCCCAGTCCCGATGAATGATCTGCTCGAGTTCTACACCAACGCTCCGCTGCTCGAGCTCGGTGCCGAGGCGAACCGCATGCGCCTGGAGCGCCACCCCGAGGGGATCGTCACCTTCATCGTCGACCGCAACATCAACTACACGAACGTCTGTGTAGCCGACTGCGGATTCTGCGCCTTCTACCGGCGGCCGAAGCACGGCGAGGGGTACACGCTGTCGTTCGAGCAGATCGGTCACAAGATCGACGAGACGAAGGCGTTAGGCGGCGTGCAGATTCTCATCCAGGGTGGGCACAATCCGTACATCCCGTTCGAGTGGTACCTGGACCTGCTGCGCTACATCAAGACGTATCATCCGATTCACATCCACGGATTCAGCCCGAGCGAGGTCGACTTCTTCGCCAAGGTATTCCGGATGGATGCGCGCGACGTGATCCGCGAGTTGCGCAAGGCTGGATTGGATTCGATTCCCGGTGGCGGCGGCGAGATCCTCGTGCAGCGCGTCCGCGATATCGTCGCGCCGAAGAAAGCCGGCGCCGACCGGTGGCTCGAGATCATGGAGCTCGCGCATAACGAGGGAATGAAGACGTCGGTGACGATGATGTACGGCATCGGCGAAACGCTCGCCGAGCGGATCGAACACCTCGAGCGCGTGCGTGATCTTCAGGCGCGCACCGGCGGCTTCACCGCGTTCATCTGCTGGCCGCTCCAGCCGGAGAACACGCCGTCGATGTCGCACATGCAGCGCACCGACGCCGTGGACTACCTGCGCACGGTGGCCATGGCGCGCATCGTTCTGGAGAACGTGCCGAACCTGCAGTCGAGCTGGGTCACGATGGGCATGAAGGTCGGCCAGCTCGCGCTCACGTTCGGCTGCAACGACTTCGGATCGCTGATGATCGAGGAGAACGTCGTCTCGGCCGCGAACACGACACACCGAACGACGATCGAGGAGCTCGAGCATCTCATCATCGACGCCGGCTTCCAGCCGCGCCGGCGACGCCAGGACTACTCGATCCTCGAGACGCCCGCGGGAGTAGCCGCCTGATGGCGGCGGGAACCGGGAACCAGGAACAGGGAACCGAGGCTCGCACCGACGCGGCGATTCCCGATTCCCGATTCCCGATTCCCGACATTCGGGTGGGCATTGGCTACGACTCCCACCGATTCAAGCCCGGTGGTCCGATGATGCTCGGCGGTTGCTCGATTCCGAGCGACGTCACGCTTGCTGGCCATTCCGATGGGGACGCCGTCGCGCACGCGCTGACCGACGCGATCCTCGGGGCCGCGTGTGCTGGCGACATCGGCGAGATGTTTTCCGACACCGACGAACGCAATAGGGGCCGAGACTCGATCGAGATGCTTCGACTCGCCGTTGAACGCGTGCACGAGCTCGGGTGGGTCGTGCATAACGCGGATATTACCGTGATCGCCGAGCGTCCGAAGATCGGCCCGCATCGCAATGCGATGCGGACTGCCCTCGCCGAGGCGATCGGCGTCGACGTCGGCTGCGTCGGCGTGAAGGGGAAGACGAACGAGGGCATGGGGTGGATCGGTCGCGTGGAAGGCCTCGCGTGCATCGCAGTGGCTTCCTTGGCACCGTCCCGTCGAGACTAGGTCGGGACCACGATGGAAGGTGTTCTCTCCTGGCTGGGCGGCCTGCCACCAGCGGCGCTGTACGTCATCCTCGCATTGGTCGCCGCCACCGAGAATTTCATTCCGCCCATCCCCGCCGACGTAATCGTCGCGTTCGGGAGCTTCCTCGCAGCTCGCGAACATCGCTCGCCGATTCCGACGATCGTCGCGGTGGTGATCGGAAACGTCGGCGGCGCAGTGGGCATGTTCGCTCTCGGCCGTCGCTTTGGCGCAGAGTGGATTCGGCGTCGCCTCCGCGTTATGGGCGAGGGTGGGGAGGAGCGGGTTCGGAACGCGTACGATCGCTTCGGATTGCCAGCGCTGTTCCTCAGTCGCTTCTTGCCGGGCGTGCGCGCCGTAGTACCTCCGCTCGCTGGGGCGATCAAGGTGCCCGCGACCGGCGCTATCGCGGCGATCGCCACGGCTTCGACCATCTGGTACGCGACGCTCGCGATCCTCGCGTATCGGCTCGGCTCCGAGTGGAGCAGGATCACCGGCGCCATCAAGCGCTTTGAGACGACGGCAGGCATCGTTGCTGGCGCGATCGTGCTCGTCGGATTGCTCGTGTGGTGGGTGATGCGCCGACGCCGACCAGCGTGAGCGCGCCAGGCCCTGCGTCGCAGGCCGTCCGTCGTTTCCTGCTCGAGCCGTTCAACGACTTCTTGCTGCTCGAGCAAGGCGCATCGCCGCGAACTACCGAGGCCTACGGTCGAGATCTCGAGCGCTTCGCGACGTATGTCATTGGGCGCGGCGCGCCGACGCCCGGTGAGGTATCATCGCGATTGCTTCGCGAGTACCTCTATCACCTGAAGGACCTCGGGCTCGCGCCCGCGTCGATCCGACGCAACGTGTCGTCGCTGCGGACGTACTTCAAGTTCCTCCTCGGCGAGGGCCACGTGGCTCGCGATCCGAGTGAGCGGCTCGAATCGCCGAAGCGTTGGAGAGCGCTGCCCGAAGTGCTGAGCGTCGCGGAGATCGATCGGCTGCTCGCGTCACCCACGCTGGATGATCCGCTGGTGTTCCGCGACCGCGCGATGCTGGAGCTGGCATACGGCGCTGGCCTGCGTGTCTCGGAATGGATCTCCATCGGTACCCGAGACCTCATGTTCGACGAGGGGCTCGTCCGCGTATTCGGCAAGGGCAGCAAGGAGCGCCTCGTTCCCATAGGGCGCAGGGCGATCGGCGCACTAGCGACGTACATCCGTGAACTGCGGCCGCGACTCGAGCAGGGTGACGGCCGCGGCGTCCTGTTCCTCAACGCGCGTGGCGAGCCGCTCACACGCATGGGGGCGTGGAAGATCCTCCAGAAGTACGTCACGCGCGCAGGGATCGAGAAGCACGTCTCGCCACACACGCTTCGCCACTCCTTCGCGACGCATTTGCTCGAGGGTGGTGCGGATCTGCGTGCGGTCCAGGAAATGCTTGGGCATGCTGACATCTCGACCACGCAGATCTACACGCACGTGGATCGCGAGTATCTTCGAAGCGTTCACCGGAAGTATCACCCGCGCGGCTGATTTCTCGTCCATGCTCCTCGTTATAGACAACTACGACTCGTTCACCTACAACCTCGTGCAGTATCTCGGTGAGCTTGGGGCGGACGTCGTCGTGCGTCGCAACGATGCGGTGACCGTGGATGAAGTCGGCGCGCTCCGACCCAGCGCGATCGTGGTCTCACCGGGACCGTGCGCGCCGAGTCAGGCGGGGATAACGGTACCGGTCATCCGACAGTGGGGGAGTTCCATCCCCACGCTCGGCGTGTGCCTCGGGCATCAGGCCATCGGCGAAGCGTACGGCGGGCGCGTCGTCCGCGCCCGTCACGTTATGCACGGAAAGGCCTCGATGGTGCGGCACGACGGGACGGGCTTGTTCGACGGCCTACCGACTCCGCTGTCCGTCATGCGCTATCACTCGCTGATCGTAGAACGTGAGTCGTTCCCGTCGGAGCTCGAGGTTCTCGCCGTGTCGACCGAAGATCCGACCGAGATTCATGCGTTGCGCCATCGCACGCATCCAGTCTGGGGAGTACAGTTTCATCCGGAGTCCATCCTAACGACGGGCGGGAAGACCATCCTCAGGAACTTCCTGTCGCTCGCCGGATGAGGCGTGGCAGCTGGCTCGCGGCACTGATCGCGGTCGGTGTCGCCACGCGAGCCGCTGCGCAACACGCTGGTCAGAGCACCATTCAGATCGAGGCTCCCGCGCGAGCGGAGCCCGCGCGAATACTCCGCGCTGCGATTGCGGGACCGCACGACATCATCCTTACGGACTCCACCCGGCGTCTGATGCTGCCGCGAGGCACCACGCTTCCGCGGACGAGTATCGTCATCGGCGGCAACGTGTCAGTGGGGGCGGGCGTACGCGGTGACATCATCGTCGTCGGGGGTGACCTCTTCCTCTCACCCGGTGCAGCGATCGACGGCCGCGCCATTGCCATAGGCGGCGCGGTCTACGGGTCTACACTGGCCGTCGTCGCCGGAGGCACACAGAGCTTCCGAGATGCAACGTTCGACGCGACCACGACAGCAGCTGGACTACGACTCGACTACCGCGATACCGAGGAGGCGCCGGCAGCATTCGAGTTGCCACTCGTGGCAGGGTTGCGCATGCCGTCGTACGACCGCGTACAGGGCGCGAGCATACCGTGGGGGCCGATACTTCACCCAACGGCGCGTGTGGAGCTCGACCCCACGGTCACGTACCGATCGCACATTGGGGAGTGGGATCCTGGCATCGCGGTCGTCGTTCGGGCCGGCGACGTGTGGAGCCTAACGCTGGACGCTCGGCGCGGCACGTTTACGAACGACGCGTGGATCCAGACGAATCTCGTCAACAGCTTCAACACGTTGGTCGCCGGCGTCGACTCCCGAAACTACTTCCGCGCGGATCGCGGCGAAGTCGCGATCCGCCGCACCGATCGTACTACGACGCTCGAGCTCGAAACCGCATTCGGCGTCTCCACCGAGCAAGCGTCGTCTGTCGGGTCACCGGACACGCTCGGCGGTCGACCATGGAGCCTCTTCGGCCGAGGTGACGCCGATAACCTTCGCCGCCCGAATCCACCGGTGCAGCGAGGTCGCATCCATTCGGCCTTCGTGGGCTCGAATGCGGAATGGATGGTGGGCGATGTCCGAATGAAGGGATGGTATCGGATCGAGTTGCCGTGGGAGACACCTGGTGACGTTAGGTTCGTTCAGGTTACTGCCGACGGCACCATTCAGTTCCCGACGTTCGGGCTTCAGCGCTTCCGGGCTGATGTGCACGTCGTTGCGACACCAGGCGACACCACGCCTCCGCAGCGGTTCGCGTACCTCGGCGGCTGGGGCACCCTTCCGGCCACCGGTGGCCTCCTGTCACTCGGTGGAGATCAGCTCCTTTACGTCGACAGCCGGTACGAAATTCCCCTGCAGCGTATCAAGATCCCGTTCGTCGGATCGCCCATGTTCAGCCTGAGACACCGCGCCGGATCCGCCGGCGTCCAGCACCTGCCTCGGCTGACTCAGAACGTGGGAGCGCTGCTCACGTTGAGCCTCGTCCGAGTCGAGTATGCGGTAGACCCCGCGACTCGGAAGCAGTCCCTCGGCGTCGGACTTTCGATCGCCCGGTAGGTCCCGACGAGCGGATGTTCGATGACCCGCCGAAAATCTGACCGCGCGGGTTTGCAATCGATGGGGAGGGGTGTAACTTGAGTGGCGTGCAATTTGCTGCCTCGCGCGCCCCTCAGAGCCCGACGTGAAGACGCTGGCCGTCATTCCGGCTCGGCTCGGCGCCTCGCGCCTCCCCCGAAAACCGCTTCGCCTCATCGGCGGGGTCCCATTGGTGGTCCGCGTCTGGGAACGCGTCTCATCGATCGGTATCGCGGACCAGGTCGTGGTGGCGACCGACAGCGACGAGATAGCGAGCACGGTTCGCGCGGCGGGCGGCTCGGCCGCGCTGACGTCGCCGGAACACCCGTCCGGAACGGACCGCGTGGCCGAGGTGGCGACGCAGCGAGCCTACGGCGCGTACGACGCGTTCGTCAACGTCCAGGGTGACGAGCCCTTCGTATCCGATGCGGCCGTCCGCGGCGCCACCGATATCGTCACGTCCGGACGCTTTCCACTCGGTACCGCGGCCGCGGTAGCGAGCGACGACGTGCTCGCGATGCCCCAGGTCGTAAAGGTCATCGCAGCCGACGACGGCCGAGCGCTATACTTCTCGCGCGCTCCGATTCCGTGGCTCCGGGAACCCGACGACGCGCCGCTCAGGGCTGGTCTCATCCGTCAGCACATCGGCGTGTACGCGTACACGCGCGATGCGTTGACCGCGTGGGTCGCGCTCCCACCACATCCACTCGAGCGCATCGAGCGACTCGAACAGCTTCGTCCGCTCGCGGCGGGCCTCGCCATGGGCGTGGCGGTCGTGCGCGAATCACCTGCAGGCGGCGTCGATACCGAAGACGACCTGAAACGTGCCAACGCTCGTTGGACCGAACTCTCTGCCGAACGCCCGTGATGCCTAACAATCCGAGCACGAAAACCACGCGCTACATCTTCGTTACCGGCGGCGTCGTCTCCTCGCTGGGCAAGGGCATTGCCGCCGCATCGTTAGGCCGCCTGCTCGTCGAGCGAGGCCTGTCGGTGTCGATCATGAAATTCGACCCGTACCTGAACGTCGACCCGGGAACCATGTCGCCGTTCCAGCACGGCGAGGTGTTCGTCACCGACGACGGCGCCGAGACGGACCTGGATCTCGGGCACTACGAGCGGTTCATCGACCGCTCGTTGTCACAGCTCAACAATGTGACCACGGGTCGCATTTACCTGAACGTCATCACGAA
>Ga0207691_10000224_pt1 | contig 55186 bp, 55 predicted proteins | sample KBSM13metaG_FD_184327 | JGI IMG/M metagenome (GOLD analysis project Ga0207691, IMG submission 184327) | Miscanthus rhizosphere microbial communities from Kellogg Biological Station, Michigan, USA - KBS M1-3 metaG (SPAdes) (version 2) | ecosystem: Host-associated > Plants > Roots > Rhizosphere >...
GCGAGTTCGGCGAGCATGGCGCACTATTTTAGCGCATTCGCCTCACGGCCGCCGCGCCGCCTTCCAGCGCCGATGCACCCAGTACCACTGCTCCGGATGACGGAGGATCAGCCGCTCGAGCGCCGCGTTGAACGCGCGCGTCGTCTTGCGGATCGCCTCGTTGGTGTTCTCGTCGTCCACCACGGGCAGCGGATCCTCGAAGCGCAGCACGTGACGGCCATCGGGCTCGCGCCACGCCGCGGCCGGCAGCACCGGCGCGCCGGTGGCGAGCGCGATGATCGCCAGGCTCTTGAACGTGCCGGCAGGGTGGCCGAAGAACTCGACGTCGATGCCGTCCGGCTTGCCCGCGTGCTGGTCGAACGGGAACACGATCACATCGCCGGCTTCCAGCCGCTCGACGATGCGGTCGAGCGAGCCGCGCTTGCCGACGACGCCGAAGCCGGCCTTGGCGAAACGGCGGTTGACGAGCGCATCGAGCCAGCGCGGCTTGATCGGGCGGCGGACGAAATGGAAGCGGCCGTGCACCTCCGGATAGCTCTGGATGCCGGCGACGGTGGCGACCTCCCAGTTGCCGAAGTGGCCGGTGAGGATCAGCACGCCCTTGCTGGCCTTGAACGCGCGGACGAATGCGTCGAGGTTCTCGACGCGCACCAGCGCGCGCTTTTGCGCCGGCGAGAGCCACCGGAACTTGAAGAACTCGACGCCGAGCCGCCACAGGTGCGCGTAGTGCGCCTGGGCCAGGCGGTCGATCTCGGCGGAAGGCACGGCGGCGCCGAACACGCGGCGCAGGTTGTCGAGCACCACGCGCTTGCGCAACGGGAGAACGTTGAAGAGCACGCGGCCCGCGAGCGGCACCGTCGTGCTCGCGGGCAGCGCGAGTGCGACGGCGGACGCGCTGGAGCGGTCGTGCGTCAGCGAGACGGTGATGCCGGAGAGCCGGTGGCGGCCGAGCAGCGCCTGCGCCCTGGCGCTGGTCTCGATCGCCGGCGCGCCATACGCGTCGCGCGCCACGGAGAAATCCGCCGGCTCGATCTGGCCGAGCGCGAGCTCGCGTGGAAAGAGCTTGATGCACGCTTCCTTCGCCGCGTAGCGCGCGGCGAGGCTCGCCGCGCGGCCGGCGCCGTTGCCGGCGTCGGCAAGCTCCTGCGCGGAAAAGATCTTGGCGAGCTCGGCGGGCGGCGTCTCCGCCAGCAGACGCTCGATGCGCTCGATCTCGACGCTGTCGATGCCGCAGCGCGTGGGCGCGGCGCCGCTCATCTCACGCCGCGCGGACGATCAGCGCGGCGTCGGTGCCGGCAAAGCCGCGGCAGAGGATGAGGGCGATCTTGCCGCGCGGCGCCTGCGGGGCGGCGGACACCGTCACGCCCGCGCAGTCAGGATCCAGCGACGCGAACGTCGCCACGCCGGGCACCACGCCCTGCGCGAGCGCCGCCAGCGCGATCGTCGTCTCGATGATGCCGGCCGCGGCGATCAAGTGGCCGATCGACCATTTGAACGCAGTCACCGGGGGCATCGCGTTGCCGAACACGCGACGGAGCGCCGCCGCTTCGGTCGCGTCCGACTGCGGCGTGCCGTTGCCGTGCGCGACGACCATGCCGATGTCCGCGGGGCCGAGCTTGGCGTCGTGCAGCGCATCGCCGATGGCGCGCGCGAGCCCGTCGCCGTCGTCGCGGATCGCGAGGAGTCCCGTCGCTTCGCCCGCGTTGCCGCCGCCCAGCACTTCGCCCAGGATCGCGGCGCCGCGCGCGCGCGCGCTCGCTTCCGTTTCCAGCACGAGTGCGCCGGCGCCCTCGCCGAACACGCTGCCGCGACGGGCGGCGTCGAACGGCCGGAGCGCGTCGTCGGCCAGGAGGCCGCACTGGTTGTAGTACAGCACCATCTGCGGCTCGATCAGCGTGTCGTGGCCGATGGCCACCGCGCGATCGGCCTCCTCGTGGCGCAGCGCTTCCGCCGCCTCGATTACCGCCAGCGTGCCGCCGCAGCAATGGTTGGTGATGCAGGCGTTGGCGCCCTTGAGGTTGTGGTTGATGCCGACGTGGCACAGCACGTTGTTCGGCAGCGCGCGCAGCAGCCACATCGGGTTGACGACGTTTCCGAGCTCCTGCCCGAAGCGAACGAGGTCGCCGCCCGCTTCGGCCATCAGCGGAAAATAGTCGTACTGCGTGTTGTACGCGCCGCCGCCGGACCCGACGTAGATTCCGGTGCGGTCGCTGTAATCGGCCGCGGCCTCCGGTGCGAGCGTCGCGCGATGAGGGACGAAGCCGGACCCTGCGATCGCCTGCGTGCCGGCGTAGATCCCGAACATGTCGGTCCGCCGGATGAACTTGTGCAGCTTGCGGTCCGGTACGAACTCGCGCGCGTTGAAGTCGGCGACCTCGGCCGCGACGCGCACCGGCCAGCCGGTCGTGTCCCACTGCTGGATCGGCGCGACTGCGGAGCGGCCTTCGAGCACGGCCGCGAGCATCGCGGCCGGCGTGCGCCCCGTGCCGCAGACGGCACCGCTGCCGGTGATGACGACGCGCACCCGCTCGCTCATCGGTCGGCCTCCTTGCACCGGCGAGAAGTGCATGCACATGCGCGTCGGCCTCCGCTTCTTCGCGCGGCGCCGACCCTGCGGGTCTCGGCTTTGCCCGCCGCGCTCATCGCACTTCGTCCGGGTGGCGCAGGACGACGCAGCTGTTGGAGCCACCGAAGCCGAACGAGTTCGACACCGTCATCCGCACCCGCTGGCGTCGCGCCGTCCCCACGACGAGGTTGAGGTCGCAGTCCGGGTCCGGATCGCGGTAGTTCGCGTTGACGGGCATTTCGCCGCGCTCGATGGCGAGCGCGCACGCCACCACCTCGACCGCGCCGGCCGCGGCGATCAGGTGCCCCATCGTGCTCTTGGTCGAGCTCACCGACACGTCCTTCGCACGGTCGCCGAACACCGCATGGATCGCGGCGCTCTCGCTGCGGTCGTTCATGCCGGTCGACGTGCCGTGCGCGTTGATGTAGTCGATGTCGCCGACCGACGCGCCGGCATCCTTCAGCGCCGCCCGCATCGACTGGATCGGGCCGTCGCCGTCGGGCGGCGAATCGGTGATGCGGAACGACGACAGCGAGTTGCCGTCACCGGCCAGTTCGGCGTAGATGTGCGCGCCGCGCGCCTTCGCCGCCTCCCATTCCTCCAGCACCACGAAGCCGGCGCCTTCGCCCAGCACGAAGCCGTTGCGGGTGGCGTCGAACGGTCGGCTCGCGCGCTCCGGCGTGTCGTTGTCGGTGGACACCGCCGACAGCAGGCAGAAGCCGGCGAGGCCCACGGGGCTGATCATCGAATCGAAGCCGCCGGCCAGCGCACGATCGACGCTGCCGCGCCGGATCAGCTTCAGCGCCGTGCCGATCGCCTGACCGCCGGACGCGCACGCCGTGTGCACCGACGTGGCGTAGCCACGGATGCCGAAACGGCGCGTCAGCAACGAGAGTCCGCCGGTCGCCTGGCTGCGGCAGAACACCATCGGGTCCAAGGCCGCGGGATCGGTGAGAAGCGCGCCGGGATCGAGCTCACCGGTCGTTGCGGAGTGGCGCTGCACGGCGGCAAGGTCCTCGTAGGCCACGCCCATCATGCCGGTGCCGACCGCGCACCCCCAGCGCTCGGCGTCGGCGTCCGTGGGCGCGATGCCGGCATCGCGGATCGCCTGCTCGGCGGCGGCGAGCGCGAACTTGTGCGAGCGGTTGGCGAACTTGAGGAGCCGCCGCTCCGCCGTGATGACTCCTTCGTCGAAGCCCTTCACTTCCGCGGCGATGCGCGTCGAGAAGCCGCTCGCGTCGAACAGCGAGATGGGCGCGGCGCCGCTTCGGCCCGCCAGCAGCGCCGACCACGTGGTCTCGACGTCGTTGCCCACCGGCGAGACCATGCCGATGCCCGTGATGGCGACGCGGCGCTTCATGCCGCGTGCTCCGGCGGGACGGCGAGCTCGAGCCGCGCGGTGGCGACGACACGGCCGTCGATCTTCGCGCTCAGCGCGGCGCGCGCAACGCCGCCGGACGGCGGCGCGAGGTCGATCGCGACGTCGAGGCTCTGACCCGGCAGGATGAACGCGCGCATCTTGACGTGCGTGACGCGCGCGGGCTGCGGCGCCGTGCCGTCGCGCCACGGCGGCGCCTCGCGCGCCAGGTCCTGCGCGAGGCGGATCTGCGTGTCGAGGAGCAGCGTGGCCGGGAACACCGCGCGCCGCGGGAAATGGTCGCCGAAGAACGGCGCCGACGTCGGCACCGCCAGCGTCGCCCGCAGCGATTGGCCGGGCGTGCGCTCGACGATCGTCACGTCGGGCGCGCGCACGCCTTCGAAGCGTCCCGGCAGCGCGCCGCCGCCGCGCAGCAGCGCGAAGCGGTCGCGCAGCGCGTCCGGCGAGTCGAAATCGGCCACCGGCAGCATCGGGCCGAGGCAGTCGACGAGCTCGATCACGCGCTCGCCGTCCACCGACGCCGCGCCGCTGTACGCGACCGCGTCGTCGTCGCAGTCGGCGATGTCGACTTCGAGGTCCAGCGTGCGGCCCGGCACCGCGTCGCCGTGGAAGCGCGTCTCTGTCGCGAGCGCCGCCACCGGCCGGCCGCGGAAGTCGATGTGCGCCATCGACACCCACGCGGCGAGCTGGCCGACGGCCTCCGCGACGAGGCAGGCGGAAAACGCGGGGACGTGCGCCGGCACGGCGAACTGCCCGCGCGCGCGCTTCGCCGGCTCGAAGTCGGTGATGCGGTCGACGAACGAATAGGCGGCGAAATGCGGCGACATGCGAGGGCCCGGACTGCTTACGCCGCCGCCGCCGCTTCGCGCTGCGCGCGGATCACGAGCTTGCAGAACGTCTCGGGCGTGAAGAGCCGCGGAATGTCGGCGACCTTCATCGGCGTCTTGAACCGCGAGTCGGGGATCTCGGAGAGGTACGACTTCAGCTGCAGCAGTCCCTTCTCGGTGACGATGCCCTTCTGCTCGAACTCGGCTTCCGGCAGGTCGCCGCGCGCGTTCTCGACGATCTTGCCGCGCGGGATCTTGATCTTGAACGCGCGCTCGAGGCGAAAGACCATGTCGAGGAAGTCGATCGACTCCGCGTCGAGGCCCTCGATCAGCGACACGTCGAGCTTGATGTCCTCGACGTCGCAGCCGAGCGCGTCAGCCATCGTCTCCGCGACCTTCGGATAGACGGCCATGATTTCTTCCTTGGTGATTTCCGTTGCCATGCTGATGCTCCCTTCACTCCATTTTGAAACCGCCGTCGACGTGGAGGATCTCTCCCGTGACGTAACTCGAATAGGCGGATGCCAGGAACCACACTGCGCACGCGATGTCCTGCGGCGTGCCGAACCGCCGCAGCAGGATGCGGCCCTTGACCTCGGCGCCGGCCATCTCGCGGACGTCCTGCGACATCTCCGTCTCGATGACGCCCGGCGCCACCGCGTTCACGAGGACGTTGCGCGGCGCGAGCTCGACCGCGAGCGCACGCGTGAACGCCTCGATCGCGCCCTTGCTCGCCGCATAGTTGGTCTGCCCGCGCCCGCCCTTCGACGCCGACACCGAGCTCAGGTTGATGATGCGGCCCGCGCGCTGCATGATCATGTAGGGCACGACGGCGCGCGTGACGTTGAACACGCCGCCGACGTTGGTGTCGAGCACGTCGGTGACGTCGTCGTCCTCCAGCGCCGCGAGCTGGTTGTCGCGGATGATCCCCGCATTGTTGACCAGGATGTCGATCCGCTCGCCGCGCTCCATCACGCGCTCGATCGCCGCGGCGCAGGCCGCGGCGTCACGCACGTCGAGCTGCTCGGCCGTGACGTTGCCGCCCGCCGCCGCGACCGCTTCCTTCGCCGCCTCGGCGTTGCCGCGGTAGAAGAAGGTGACGTCGCAGCCCTCGCCGGCGAGCATCTCCACGATGGCGCGGCCGATGCCGCGGCTGCCGCCCGTGACGACGACGCGCTTGCCCGCGAGGCCCGGATCGAGCTTCATCCCGAGATGCAGAAGCCGCCGTCGACGACCAGCGTGTGGCCGTTGATCATCGCGGCTTCGGGCAGGCACAGCAGGTAGACGGCGCCCGCGACGTCCGCCGGGGTCAGCACCGGCCCGGCCGGCGTGCGGTGCGCGAAGTTGGCGAGGAGCTCGTCGCGATTGGGAAAGTGCGTGAGGGCGTCGGTGTCGACCACGCCGGCGCTCACCGTGTTGACGCGGATGCCCTTCGGGCCGAGCTCCTGCGCGAGCGCCCGCACCAGCGCCTCCAGCGCGGCCTTGGACGCGCCGATGAAGCCGTAGTCGGGCATCGCGCGCGACGCGCCGAGCGACGACATCGCGATGATCCGCCCGCCGCCCGGCATCAGCGGGACGGCGCGCTGCGCCAGCAGGTTGACCGCCAGCGCGTTGGTCTCCATGCACCAGCGAAAGTGCTTGAGCCCCATCTCCAGCACCGGCTTCAGCACGCCGGACGCCGCGTTGCTGACCACGATGTCGACGCGATCGAAGTGCTTGCGGAACTCGGCGAAGATCTCGTCGACGCTGTCCGGCACCCCCACGCTGCCCTGGATGGCGACGGCGCGCCGGCCGAGCGCGCGCATCTCCGCGCACAGTGCCTCGGCCTCCTCGTGGCTGTTGTAGTAGTTGACGGCGACGTCGGCGCCGCCCTGCGCGAGCTTCAGCGCGATGGCGCGGCCGATGCCGCGGGCGGCACCGGTGACGAGCGCGACTTGGCCGGCAAGCGGGGCGGACATGGATGGGGGAGGCTTCAGCCACCCTCCGGGCGACCCGGGAGGGGCGGACAAAACCGCTATTCTAACCGGCGCCGCGCGACCGCCGCCCCTCTCGGGCGCGGTTTCAGCCGGCGGGCTTCGGGTCCGGCGGGGCGGGATCGCCGCCGGGCAGCGGCGCCTGCGGCGCCGGTCCGCCCGCGGCCGCCGCTTCGCCCCGGCGGGCGCGGATCAGCCGCTGCAGCTCCCCCACCCAGGCCTTCTTGATGCTGTACCAGACGTCGGCCGCCCACAGGATGTGGAGCTGCGCGTTCAGCGACAGCCCCGAGGTGTCCTGCGCCTTCCCGGGCACGTAGGCGTCGATCCACGCGCGCGCGTCCTCGTCGGATGCCAGGTCCTCGGTGACCGGGACGGTGATGTGGTTGTACGTGACGGGCAGGCGGAAATTGCGGACATTGGCCGCGCCCGTGCTCGTGTACTCGACGTCGAGCGGATTGCCGGCGAAGCTCAGCGCGACCAGGTCGCCGCCGATGAAAAAGCCCGTGAAGTCGTCGACGGTGTCGGGGATCTTGCGCAGCGTGTCGAGGTTCTCCCACCACGCGGGCAGCACCAGCGCGAGCCCGCCGGCGCCCACCGCGGACGCGTAGGCGAGCGACAGGCCCACCACGGGCCGCTCCTTGCCGGTCAGCGGATCGACGATGGTGGTGCGGTCGTCGTAGCTGCCGCGCAGCGGGTCGTAGACCTTCGCGCTGTCGCCGAACTGGCCCGCGAAGCGCTTCAGGATCTTGACGGCGAAGAGACCGCCCTGGCTGTGGCCGACCATCATCGGACGCATGCCCTCGTGCTCGTACGCCCAGGCCATGAGCCCCACGAGGTGGTCGGTGGTGTCGTAGGGCGTGTACGACCATTCGCCGCTGGCCGGGTCGCGGATGCTCGCTTCCGGGTAGCCCATCTTGCTCAGGAACTTGCCGAACGACCACATGATGAGGAAAACGGGGAAGACGCCGCCGTGCGACAGGACGATCCGCGGCGCGGGCGCCTTGGCGAGCGTGTCCTTGATGTCCTTTTCGGTGACGTGCAGCGGATCCAGCGCAAGGATGCGGTCCTCGGTGGCGGCGTCGAGGCGGAGCGCGTCGAGCACCGCGCGCGGCGCCGGCGGTCGGGCCGACGCCGCGGCGCTCCGCCCCGGTTGCTCGCCCGGCGGCGACGGGCCGTTCGCGCCCCAGGCCGGGATCGACGCCGAGAGCAGGGCGGCGGCGGTGACGAGCGCGACGGCGGAGCGGAAGCGGGTCATTGGAGGGCCACGAGCGTTTGTTGGAGATCCGAGGCGATTCTAGCGATCCGTGGCGCCACCAGCGCCGAAGCGCGATAGCTGATGCCGAGCTCGAGCGTCGTGCCGCAGGTCGTCGCGGCCACGACCATCGGCGCCACCGGGCCCGTGGGAACGGCGCGGCGATAGCCGGCGGGCATCTCGACGCCGGGGCGCGCCGTCCACAGCGCGTTGACGTTGAGCGTCGTGAGCCCGGCCCACACCGGGAAGGTCTTCGAGTACAGCCGCTGCCGCCGGTGGTCGTTCAGGAACGTCCAGACGAGAGCGTTGAAGCGCATCGCCACGAGGGTCTGCAGGTACAGGCGGTCGGCCTTGATCCGCGCCGTCTCCTGTTTGACGTCGCGGGCGAGCGTCTCGAGCGACGTGCCGGGCGGCACGCGGTGCGACAGCCGCAGCGAGCTCAGGAACTGGCCGAAGGCGTCGCGCAGGCCCAGCCCGCAGGCGGCGCGGAGGTTCACGATCGACGCGACGGCGATGTCGCTGCGCCGCGCGGCCGCGGCGCGTGGCGGCACGTGCGCGGCCAGCACCTTGAGGAGCGCGGCGAGGAGAAGGTCGTTGAAGGTGACGTCCCATGCCTTGGCGCGGGCCAGCAGCGCGGCGACCTCGGCGCCGTCGAGCCGCACGAACACGACGACGTTGCGGCCGTCGGCCTCGTCGTCGTAGCGCGGCCGCACGCCGCGGCGGCAGCTCGCCACCGTCCGGCGGAGCCACGGCAGGCCGCCGACGAGCTTGCCCGCATTGCGCGCGAACAGGCGGGCGAACGTCGGCGGATACAGATCGGGCGGCGGGGTGTCGCGCGGCGCGCCGCCGTAGCGCGCGACGATGTCGTTCAGCAGCGCGACGATCGAGTCACCGCCCGCGACGAAGTGGTCGTACGCGAGGCCGACGTGGAACACGTCGCCGTCCGCGAGCGCGAAAAAGCGGAACGGCACGATGGCGCCCGTCGCGGGAAATGGCTGGTTGAGCTGCCGCTCGATCTCGGCGCGAAGCGTCTCGCCGGGCGCGCCGCCGCCCGCCAGCACTTCGAACGGCACCACCGCCGGACCGCCGCGGTATTCGTACCGCCGCCGCTGCGGGTCGAGCTCCAGGCCGGTCAGGCCGTCGGCGCAAAGCTGGCCGGCGATGGCGGCCTCGAGCTTCGCCGGGTCGAACGGCTGGCAAACGGCGGCGACGTGAACGGCGTTGTACGGATGGAGCGTGCGCCAGCGCAGCATCGCCGCCTGGAACAGGTTGAACCGGCCCTTCATCGCCGTCACGACGCGCCGTCTGCGGCGCGCAGCGCCCGCTGCGCCTCGAGGCACCAGTGCTTCTTGACCGAGTGCCAGATGTCCGCGGCATGCAGGAGGTTCACGGTGTCGACGCCGGGCTGCGCAGGCAGCGGCATGGCGGCGGCCGGCGCGTACTGCTCGATCCACGTCCGGGTGACGGGATCGGCCGCCAGGTGACGGGCGCGCGGCAGCCCGATGTGGCTGTACGCAGTGGGCAGCGTGACGTTGCGCACGCGCGCCGTGCCGCTCGCGCGGTACGGCTCGTCGCCGAACAGCGTGCCGGCGATCAGGTCGCCGGGCAGCGAAAAGCCGGTGAATTCGGCGACCGAGTCCGGCACTTGCCGCAGGTACGGCAGCATCGACCACTGCAGCAGCAGCACGCGCGGCAGCTTGCCGGTGGCGAGCGCCGCGGCGTACCCCACTTCGAGGCCGACGACGGGACGGTCTGCGCCCGTCAGCGGATCGCGGACGGTCGTGCGCGGCAGCGGCTGCTCGTCGCCGGGCGGCCACACGGGGATGGCGCGCCCGAACGTTCCCGCCAGCTCGTGCAGCGTCTTCAGCGCGAGCATGCCGCCCTGGCTGTGCCCGATCAGCATCGGCATCAGCGCGTCGCGCTCGTACCACCAGGCGATCTCGCCGGCCAGGCGCGCGCTGTCGGCATGGCTGTCGTAGCTGAGCGTGCCGTCGCGCGGGTTGACGAGGCGGTCGCGGGGATAGCCCATCGCCACCAGGAACTCGGCGAACGGCTCCATCGTGACGAACGCGACGCTGCCCTGCAGCGCGACGATGCGCGGCGCCGGAACGTGCGCCAGCACCTCGCCGACGTCGGCCGGCGCGATCCGGTCGGGGTCGAGCGCGACCAGCCGCGCGGCGACGGCGGGGTCGAGCGTGCGAAACGGGGCAAGGGGATCCGAGGCGCCCGAGGCAGGGGCGAGACCGCAGAGCAGCGCCAGGCAGGCGAGCGCGGCGGCGATGCTAGCGCGACGAAAGCCGGGGAAAGAACCGGCCGGTGCGCGCGACGTACAGTGAATAGCTGTCCCCATGCATTGCCGTGAGATGCCGCTCCTCGTTGCGGGCTTTGACGTTCATCAGCGTCAGGTGCAGGAGCGCGATGGCAATCATCGGCACCGTGGGCAGGATCACCGCGGAGCACACCATCAGCAGCATGCTGAACGCATAGATCGGATGGCGGATGCGACTGAACAGGCCGTCGGTCACGAGCGACGTCTTGCGCTCGCCGATGTCCATCCGCCAGTCGTCGCCCATGCGCCGCCAGCAGTCGATCGTGGCGAACAGCGCGAGCACCGCCAGCCCCGCCGCCAGCCAGCGCACCGGCGCGTAACCCGAGCCGTGCTGCGCGAACGCGGGCAGCGCGAACAGGCCCGTCATGCGCGTCGCGGCGGCGTACGGCAGCCACATCCACGCGGCCACCAGCGGCACCCACAGGAGCCACATGAAGCGCTCGACGCGTTGCTCGGGCACGAGCCCTACAAGCTTGCGGTTGCGACGGCGAACGCGAACCACCATGACCCCTACGCCGAGCCAATAGGCCCAGACCGTGGTGATCAGGACAACGAGCGGTACGTCCGGCATTCAATCGCGCCCGGCACTCCCTGGCGCCGACCGCATGTCGATTATACCGAGCGAACCACGGCGAACCGGTAGGACGGCCACCGATTCGCGCGTCGGCGGGTCACAGACGCTCGATCACTGCCGCGATCCCCTGGCCGCCGCCGATGCACATCGTCACGAGGCCGTAGCGGCCGCCGGTGCGTTGCAGCTCGTAGATCGCCTTCACCGTCAGGATGCACCCGGTGGCGCCGATCGGATGGCCGAGCGCGATCGCGCCGCCGTTCGGATTGACCTTGCGGGCGTCGAGCCCGAGCTCCTTGTTGACGCCGAGCGCCTGCGCGGCGAACGCCTCGTTCGACTCGATCACGTCCATGTCGGCGATCTTGAGCCCGGCCCGGGCGAGCGCGCGCTTGACCGCCGTCACGGGCCCGAGACCCATGATCTTGGGATCGAGTCCCGCGTGCCCGTACGCGACGAGCCGGGCCATCGGCGTGAGGCCCTTCTTCTTCGCCACGCCGCGCTCCATCAGCACCACGGCGGCCGCGGCGTCGTTGATGCCCGAGGCGTTGCCGGCGGTGACGGTGCCGTTCTCCTTGATGAAAATCGCCTTCAGCTTGCTCATGCCCTCGGGCGAGGCGTCGGCGCGGACGTGCTCGTCGGCGTCGAACTGCACCGGGCCCTTCTTGCTCTTGAGCTCGATCGGGAGCACCTGGCTCTTGAAGTGGCCCGCCGTGGTGGCCGCGGCGGCGCGCTTGTGGCTCTCCACGGCGAACGCGTCCTGGTCCGAGCGCGACAGTCCGCACTTCGCCGCCACGTTCTCGGCGGTGACGCCCATGTGGATGGTGTCGAACGGATCGGTCAGCGCGCCGACCATCATGTCGAGGTCCTTGGCGTCGCCCATCCGCGCGCCCCAGCGCTGCGTGACGTTGGCGTAGGCCGCGCGGCTCATGCTCTCGGCGCCGCCGGCGACGGCGGCGTCGACGTCACCCAGCAGGATGTACTGCGACGCGCTCACGATGGCCTGCAGGCCGCTGCCGCAGAGGCGGTTGAGCGTGAGCGCGCCGGTCTCGACCGGCAGGCCGCCGTTCACCGCCGCGACGCGCGACAGGTACATGTCCTTCGCTTCGGTGTGGATCACGTTGCCGAACACGCATTGCCCGATGTCCGCGGGAGCAACCTTGGACCGCGCCATCGCTTCGCGCACGACGCGCGCCGCGAGCTCGGTGGGCGGGATGTCCTTGAGGCTGCCGCCGTAGTCGCCGATGGGGGTGCGCACGCCGCTCAGGATGACGACTTCTCGATCGCTCATGGGATGCTCCTCGCGAGGGGGACGGCAATGATACTGCGTTCGTTCGTCGGGACGGCCGGCGCGGGTCTTGCCGCGGCCGCGGCATTGCGCCTACCATCCCCCACCATTTGGGGGAGGACGCCGTGAACTTCAAATCGATGCTCGACAGGACCCTCGCCGGCGCTGCCATCGCCCTCGTGTCCGCCGCCGCGCTCGCCTATCCGGACAAGCCGGTCCAGTACGTCATTCCGTTTCCGGCGGGCGGCGAATCGGACATCGCGGCGCGGCTGCAGCAGCAGCTCTTCAAGGTCAAGTTCAACCAGGAGCTCATCGTCGTCAACAAGGCCGGCGCGGGCGGCGCGCTCGCGTGGTCGCAGATGAACGCGATGCCCGCGGACGGCCACACGATCGTCGGCGTCAACCTGCCGCACATCGTGCTGCAGCCCCTCGAAGGCGACGTCGGCTACAAGACCGCCGACGTGACGCCCGTGTATTTCTTCCATTACACGCCCGACGCGCTGATCGTCGCCGCCGACAGCCCGTTCAAGTCGGTCGCCGATCTCGTCAAGGCGGCGAAGGAGAAGCCGGACACCGTGAGCATCGCCGGGTCCGGCACGAACTCCGCCAATCACCTCGCCGCCGTGCGCTTCGACAACGAGATGAAGATCAAGACCACCTACGTGCCGTTCAAGGGCACGGGCGACATGATCTCGTCGATCCTCGGCGGCCACGTGGCGGCGGCCATGTCGTATTCGACGCTCGCGATTTCGCAGAAGGGCAAGATGCGGATGCTCGCCGTGGCGACCGAGCAGCGCCTGCCGCAGTTCCCCGACGTGCCCACCTTCAAGGAGATCGGGCTCGACTGGGTCGACGGCGCGTATCGCGGCATCGGCGTGCCGAAGGCCACGCCCGCCGCGGTGCGCAAGCAGGTGTCCGACATGATGGACGCGATCAACAAGGATCCGCAGCATCGCAAGCAGATGTTCGAGGGCGGCTTCGAGGTGACCGACATCGGCCTCGACCAGATGGACGCCTTCATGCGGGACCGCACGGCGGCGTACATGAAATCCGCCAAGCTGATGGGCCTCGCGAAATAGGGGCCGGCCATGGCCGACGCACCGGCGGTGCAGTGGAAACACCACGGCGTGCGGGTGGTGCACGCCGGCCAGCTCGACGCCAACACCGCGCAGACGCCCGGGATGAACCGCGCGGCCGCCATCAACTTCGCGCGCATGGGCGCCGAAAAGCTGTGGGCCGGCACGGTCGTGATCCATCCGAAGGCCAAAACCGGCGCCCATCATCACGGCGCGGTGGAGAGCGTGATCTACGTCGTCAGCGGCCGCGCCCGCATGAAATGGGGCGACCGCCTCGAGTTCACGGCGGAGGCGGGCCCGGGCGACTTCATCTACGTGCCGCCGTTCGTCCCGCACCAGGAGATCAACGCCAGCGACACCGAGCCGCTGTCGTGCGTGCTGTGCCGCAGCGGGCAGGAGCCGGTGGTGGTGAACCTCGACCTGCCCAACGTCGAGCCGAATCCCGAGAACGTCGAGTGGGTGGACAACATCCACCCGGGAAGGACATCTCCGTAAGCCCGATCAGTTGGGCCGGCCGACCAGGTCGTAGTACTCCCACTGGTTGCGCACGAACGGGTTCGACTTGAATCCCCGCACCCAGGGCTGGACGATCACGTTGTAGTACGGGTAGTCGCCCATGACCCAGGGCGCGTAGCCCTCGATCAGCGCCGTCAGCCGGCGGAACAGCGCCGTGCGCTCGGGCCCGTCGGGCAGCGCGTGCGCGGATTCGTAGAGGCGGTCGTACTCCGGGAGCCGCATCCGCGCGTCGTTCGACGTGCCGATGTTGCTGCTGTAGAGATAGCTGTAGTACGGGTCGCCGTCGGGGATCGCGCTGATCCAGCCGAGGCCCCACATCATGAGCCGGCCGGCCTCCGACATCTTGTTCAGCTCCGGCCACTTGTTCTTGAGGAACGTGATCCGCACGCCGATCGCGTCCATGTTGCGCTTCCACAGCTCGTCGCTGGCGCGCGCGGCGGTGTCCGTGGTCGACGCCTTCACGATCGTCAGCGGCGAGCCGTCGGGATTCTCGCGATAGCCGTCGCCGTTGCGATCCTTGTAGCCGAACTTGTCGAGCAGGGCGCGCGCCGCCGCGGGGTCGTAGCCCTTGACGCCGGCGGCGGCGGTGTCGTGGCCGAACAGCGGCGGCGGAATCGGCTGGAATGCAGGCAGCGCCTGGCCGTATTGCAGCAGCTTGATCGAGCTGTCGCGGTCGTAGCCGAGGCTCATCGCGCGCCGCAGCGCGATGCGCGCCGGCGTGTAGCCGCCGACGACGGGATCGTCCAGGTTGAAGAAGAAAAACGAGATCGACGGCTCGATGCCGCGATCGAGCACGATGCCGCGGCTCGCGAGCGCCGGCTTCAGCCGATCGCCGTCGAGCACGTTCGTGACGAGCGACGACGGCACCAGCAGGTAATCGAGCTTGCCGGCGTCGAACGTCAGGAAGCGCGGCTGCGGCTCCTCGATGATGTTGACCTCGACGTTCCCGACGATCGGCAGCCGCTGCCCGACGAGGTCCCTGGCGATCGCGACGTCGGCGGCGTCGCCCGTGGTGGGCGCGGGGAAGCGCATGTCGCGAAAGTCGGGGTTCGCCTCGAGCACGATCTTCTGCCCGCGCGTCCACGACTTCAGGCGGTACGGGCCCGTGCCGACCGGGTTCTCCATCACGCGGTGCGCGGCATCGCCGTACTTGTCGACGACCTCGCGCGCGACGGCGGCGAAGTCGCGCGTGGCGAGCCACCACTGGAAGCCGTATTCGGGCTTGCGAAAGCGCACGCGCAGCGTGTAGCGGTCGAGCGCCTGCAGGCCCTCGATCTTCTCGTCGTAGTCGAACGTGCCGGTTTTCCGCGCCCGCGCGAGCGGCTCGTCGACGCCGACGACCTTGTTCTCGAGCAGGTAGAGATCGTACGAGCGCACTTTCGGATCGAGGATGCGCTTGAAGCTGTAGACGTAGTCGGCGGCGGTCAGCTCACGCTTCTTGCCGCCGAACGCCGGATCGGCGGCGAAGTAGATCCCCGGCTTCACCTTGATCGTGTAGGTCCGGCCGCCGTCCGCCACCTGCGGCAGTCCCTCCGCGGTGTTCGGCACGAGGCGCACCGGCCGCGCGAAATAGTCGTACCGGTAGAGCGGATCGAAGATGACGCGGCAGATCGCGTCGGAGTACTCGTCGCCGATCGCCTGGGGATCGAGGCCCGTCTCGGCGATGGGAAACGCCACCCGCAGCGTCTTGCTCATGTCCGCCGCAACTGCGGCACCGGCGCACAGCGCGAGCAGCGCGGCGGCGGCGACGCGCGGACCGCTGCGAAGGCACAGGCCGCGCAGGGCGCCGGCGGCGCTCATCGCGGGTGCCCGGCGAGGAAGCCCGCGAAGCGCGCGACGCCCTCTTCGAGCCGGGCGGCGTCGGCGGCGAAGCACCAGCGGATGAACCCTTGGCCTTCCGGCCCGAACGCGCTGCCGGGCGCGAGGCCGAGCCGCGCCTCGCGGACCAGCCGCTTGCAGAACGCGAGACTGTCCGTCAGCCCGGCGACGCGGAAGAACACGTACATCGCGCCCGGCGGCGGCGCGACGTCGATGCCGGGCAGGCGCGCGAGGCGGCCGACCAGCAGGTCGCGCGCCGCGGCGTAGCGTGCGCGCGTGCGCGCCACCGTGGGCTCGCCGTCGACGATGGCCGTCACGCCGGCGCGCTGGACGAACACCGGCGAGCACGACGTGTTGTATTCGATCAGCTTGCCGAGGTCCTCCATCAGCGCCGGCGGCGCGATCAGCCAGCCGAGACGCCAGCCGGTCATGCACCACGATTTCGAGAAGCTGTTCGTGCTGATCACGCGCTCGTCGGGATCGGCGAGGGCCAGGAACGACGGCGCGCACGCGCTGCCGTCGTACGTGAGCCGCTCGTAGACGTCGTCGGCGACGAGCCACGTTCCGTGGCGGCGGCAGCGGGCGAGGATGGCCGCCTGCTCGGCGGCGGTGAGCATCCACCCGGTGGGATTGTTCGGCGAGTTGATGAGCGCGAGCCGCGTGTCCGGGGTGAGTGCCGCGAGCAGGCGGTCCAGGTCGAGCGTCCAGCGGCCGCCGGAGAAGTCGAGCGGAACGGTCACGACGTCGGCCGACAGGATCTTCGGGATCTCGACCAGGTTCGGCCACATCGGCGTGACGACGACGACGCGGTCGCCGGGGGACACCAGCGCCTCGACGGCGAGCATCAGCGCCGACATGCCGGAGGCGGTGACGGCGACGCGCCCGGAATCGACGCTGCCGTGCAATCGCGACGCGTATGCGGCGATCGCGTCGCGCAATTCCGGAATGCCGAAGTTCTGCGTGTAGAACGTCTCGCCGCGCGCGAGCGACGCGGCGGCGGCGTCGCGGATGAACGCCGGCGTCACTTCGTCGGGCTCGCCGAACCAGAACGGGAGCACGCCCGCATCGCCCATGCCGGCGTTGGCGACCTCGCGGATCTCTGAAGCGACGAGCGACTGCACCGACCGGCGGGCGGTGGCGGCGTACACGGCGGAATCGGGCATCGGCTGGCAGGAAGGTGCGGCGGGCAGACGCCGTTATACTGCGCGCTCGCCGCCGCCCGCAAGGATAAGTACGCCAACGCCCATGCACGCGCCCGCCGCACGATGAATCTGCGCACGCTCGCCGGCGTCGCGCTCAGCGTCGTGGGGATCGTCGCGTGCGGCGCGCTCGGCGCGGCCGCCGGCTACGCGCTGCTCCTGCAGCTCGGCTGGGCGGGCGTGGGCGGCGCGCTGGTCGCCGTGGTCGTCGGCATGGTGGTGGCGACCGCCGCCTGGACGCTCGGCTCGGTGCTGCTGCGCGCCGCCGGGCTCATCCGCTGACGTTCCCGCGTCCGGCTGCGCTAAAATGCTCGCTTCGCCCTCCGCGGGCGTCATGACTGAAGAAGGACCCAAGATGCTACGTGTGCCCGCTCTCACCGCTGCCGCGGTGCTCGCCGCGCTGCTGTCGGCCTGCGCTACCACCGGCGGCGCCGACAAGGCCGATTACCAGCCGCCCGTCTACCGCACGGGAAGCAACATCCCGGTGCGCGATCCGGGCGCGGCGTCCAGCGTGCAGAGCGTCGATCCGCAGTCACTCGACCGGATGAGTCGGCCCGGCATGCCCTCCACCGTTCGCGGCAACTGACGCGAGCGTTGCGAGCAGCGGAGGCGGACGGTTGCCGCGGTCCGCCTCGGCGACTACCACGTAGCGCAGCGGTCCGCCCGGCACCACCGCGTCGAACGGGTAGCACGTCACCAGCGTGAGCGTCGGCGCGGCCGTGTCGCGCGGAATGCGCAGCGCCCGCACGTCGACGACGCGCACGTCGCGCACGCGGTAATGCCGGCGCGCGCCGTCGCGCGTCTCGATCGACAGCGCGTCGCCCGGCACGAGCCGCTGCAGGAAGCGGAAATGCGTGTCGCGGTGCGCCGACAGCACCGCGTTCCCTTCGCCGCCGGGCAGCGCCGAGCCGTCGTAGTGGCCGGGCCCCCACGCCAGCGTGCGGCCGCTCGCGCCCGCCAGCACGATCTCGTCCACGCCGTGCGCGGGGGCGACGAGGCGCGCGACCGGATGCGTGTCGGCCCACGGCCACGGCGCGACGGGCGTGCCGTACTTCACGGTTCGCGTCCACGCGCGCTCCAGCAACCATTGCCCCGCGGCGGCCTTCACATGGAGCCAGGCGCCGCCGCCGGTCATCAGCACGCCGCCGAGCGCGAGCGCGGCGGGGAGGCCGATCGCGACGCGGCGCCCGGCACGGACGCTGCCGATCGGGGAAGACTCGGCCGGCCGGGCCGGCGTGGCCGTCCCGCGCATTGCCGCGCGTATCGTTTCGCGTGCATTGCGAAATGCCCGGCCGACGGGTCCTCCCCGATCGGCGGCGTACGTGGCGTCATGCATGGAGGTCAGGCGCCAGTCCGACGCGGCGACCCGGCCGGCTGGAGCCCACCCCACAGTGCTGTGGCGAGCAACAGCGCGATGGCGCCGAGCCAGAACATGAGCGGTGCCGGCGTGGCGGTCTGCGGCAATCCCGTGATGTACGCGTCTGCGTGCGGCGCGCCGGGCAGGTTGGTGGGCAGCGCCGAGCGCAGGAGATCGACGCCGGCCGGCGCCGCGGGCGTGACGTCGACGGCCACGAGGCTCGTGTACGCGCTCACGAGGTGATGCTCGAGCGCGACCGCGACCACGTCGCGGCGAATCTCGTCGGCCGGCGCGCCATTGCGCTTCGCGTCCATCAGCGCCTCGATCTTGTCGCGCGCCCACAGCACGCCCACGCCGGGTGCGCCGGCGCCGGTGGCGAGGCCGAGCTTCGCCGTCCACGGCTTGCCGGCGCGCATGCCGGCCAGCGTCACGTCGCCCGCGAGCTTCGCGTTCTGCAGCTCGGCGGTGAGGATCACCGGCTCGCCGGCGTAGAGGTCGGGCAGCTTGCCCGGATAGGCGGTCACGCCGCCCGGCCATACGACGTCGATGTCGGTCAGCACCGGGTTCTCGATCTTGCGGATCAGCGCCGCCATCTTCGCCTTCACCTCGCGGACGTCGCCGATGAACGTGAACGTGCCGCGGCCCGCTTCAGCGGCCTTCTTCAGGAAGTAGGCGTTGGGCGCTGCGCCGATGCCGATCGTGAACAGCCGGCGGTCTCCGAGGCGCGCTTCGATGAGACGCAGGAGCTCCGTCTCGTTGCCCACGGCGCCGTCGGTGAGGAACACCACCTGGCGCATCGCGGTCCCGGTGCGTTCCGTCCCAAGCGCCGCCTTGAGCGCCGGGAGCATCTCCGTGCCGCCGTCGGCGCGCAGCGCGGTGACGAAACGGCGCGCGGCCTCGAGCGTCGCGCCGTCGACCGGCACGGGCGCCGAGTACAGCGGCCGCGTGACCGAGTTGAACTCGATCACGTTGAACGCGTCGCCTGCCTGCAGGCGGTCGAGCGCCAGCAGCAGCGCTTCCTTCGCCTGCTTGATCGACTCGCCCTCCATCGAGCCCGACGTGTCGATGATGTAGGTCACCTCGCGCGGCGTGCGCGGCGCGGTCGTGCCGTCGGCGGCCGGCGGCAGCACCATCAGCAGCGCGAACTTGCGCCCGTCGCGCACTTCGGTCATCAGCGCGGCGGCGGGCGCGCTGCCCACGTCGGGCGTCCACACGAGCTCGAAGTCGCGCGCGGCGGGAACCACGCCGTCGGCGAGCGTGATGCGGTAGCGATGGTCCGGGGCCTCGTCGATGTGGATCGCGTGATAGGGGCTCGCGAGCCGCGCGAGCGGAAAGCCGGCGTCGAGGTCGATCTCGATCGCCACCGGGTTCACGGCGCCGGTGCCCGGAACGACGACGGGCGGCGTGATGCGATCGGCGTCCGGCACGGCGTCGGTGGGAACCGCGGTCCCGGTGCCGTCGGCGGCCGTCGCGTCCTTCGCGTCGGCGGCGGACTGGGGGGTGCCCGGGATGTACCGCGGCGTGATCGCCAGCGGAAAACGCAGCGCGAACGTGCCGGCGTCGTAGGCCAGCGTCTGCTGGTACTCGATCGCGACGGCGATCTCCTCGTCCGGGCCGATGTGCGCGACGCTCGTCGTGAAGAGATTCGGCCGCTCCTGCTCGACCAGCGACGCCTTGCGGCCGTCGGCCCGGGCCGCCTCGTACGTCCGCTTCGCCTCGCCGCGCTCCTTGATCTGCCCCTGGATCATCCGGTCGCCGATTCGCATGTCGAGGTGGTCGACGGCGGCCTTGTCCGGCAGCGGAAACACGTAGACGCCTTCGCGCCAGTCGGTGGTGGGATTGACGAAGCGCTGCACGACCCGCACCCGCGCGGTCATCCCGCTCACGTCCATGTGGACGTCGGTGAAGACGAGCGGCGCCGCGACGCCCGTCCCGCCCGCGTCGCGCAGCAGCAGCGTGCCCTGGCCGACGCCGCCGGCCGCGTGCGCCTGCGTCGCGACGATGAAGACCGCGAGGCCGAGCACCAGGCTGACGATCGTTCCCGCCGCTGCGCTCTCCAGCAGCAGCCGCCCGATCTCGCGCCATGCCCGCCCGTTCACCGCCGCTGCCGCTGCCCGTCCGCCCTGTTCCATGACGCTCGCTCCATTCGGTCTCGCGCCGGCGCACGGAGGTTGGTGTGGCGGGGCGGCGTGCGCCGGCGGTCTCGTCGCCCCGTTTCGCATTTCGCGCCGGGATTGCGGCGCACGCGGGGCGCGATTGCGGCGAAGCGGCGATCAAATGTGGCAAACCCGTGGCAGCGGCGGCCGCGAGCGGGCGGCGCGCGGGCGCTGCGGTATAGTCGGCTGCACTTCCTTCCGGTCCCTGCCCACGCTTCGTGAGCCGTCGCATCGCCCTGGTCGAAGACGAGCCCGCGCTCCGCGACAACGTCGCCGACGCGCTGCGCCGGCAGGGGTACGACGTCGCCACCTTCGGCAATCGCGCCGAGGCCCTCGCGGCGCTCCGCGCGCGGCTTCCCGACCTCGCGCTGATCGACATCGGCCTGCCGGACGACATCGACGGCGGCTTCACGCTGTGCCGCGAGCTGCGCGCGCTGTCGGCGACGCTGCCGATCATCTTCCTCTCGGCGCGCGACTCGGATTTCGACATCGTCGCGGGGCTGCGCCTCGGCGCCGACGACTACGTCACCAAGGACACGAGCCTGCCGCATCTCGTCGCGCGGATCGCCGCGCTCTTCCGGCGCAGCGACCTCTCGGCGTCCGCGCCGGCGACCGACGACGTGATCGAGCGCGGGCCGCTGACGCTCGACGTCAAGCGCTTCACGGCGGACTGGAACGGCCAGCGCGTCGCGCTGACGCTGACGGAGTTCTGGATGGTGCACGCGCTGGCGCGCTACCCCGGCCACGTCAAGGACCGCGAGAGCCTGATGCGCGACGCGCGCATCGTCGTCGACGACAGCACGATCACGTCGCACGTGAAGCGCATCCGCCGCAAGTTCCAGGCGGTCGACGCCGCGTTCGATCGCATCGCCACCGTCTACGGCATGGGCTACCGGTGGGACCCTCACTAGAATGACGACCCCCACGCTCACTTCGTTCGCTGCCCCCAAAGGGGGAGCCAGCCTTCCTTGGGGCGGCCCGGCGGAAGGCTGCCGCACCGGAAGCGGGGCGTGCGCATAGCGCTCGGCATCCGCGCGCAGCTCCTGCTGGTGCTGCTCGTCTTCCTCGCGCTGCCGTGGCTCGGCTACGAGTACGTGCGCGAGCTCGAGCGCTTCCTGCGCGACGCGCAGCAGCAGGCGGTGGCGAGCACCGCGCAGGCGGTGGCGACCGCGCTGCACGATCGGCCGCGGCTCTTCGCGACGCCCGCCGATCCGATCGCATCGTTCGCGCGCGACCGCGCGCAGGAAGGCGGCGACACGGCGCTGCCGCCGTCGGCGTCGCCCGAGATCGCGCAGATCGTGCAAGGTCTGTCGCGGACGACGGCGCGCATCTGGGTCATCGACCGCGACGGCGTGGTGCTGGCGCGCGCGGGATCGCTCAAGCGGCCGGTGGATGCCACGGCCGACGCGGCCGGCGCCCGCGGCTGGCAGGCGCTGGTGCAGGCGCTGATGCACCCGCTGTACCGGCGCATCCTCGACCAGCCGACGGAGGACTTCAGCGATGACGCGGCCACGACCGGCCCGCCGCGCGGCCGCGACGTCGAGGGCGCGCTGTCCGGCATCCTCACCACCGACCGCCGCCAGACCGCCGACGGCCGCGCGGCGATCGTGTCGGCCGCGCATCCGGTGTGGCTCGGCGACCAGGTGCGCGGCGCGGTCGTCGTCGAGGAGACCGGCAATCGCGTGCTGGCCGAGCGCAACCGCGCGTTCGAACGGCTGTTCAACATCGTCCTCGCGGTGCTGCTGGTCGGATCGGTGGCGCTCACGCTCTTCGCGTCGCGGCTCACCGCGCGGATCCGCCGGCTCCGCGACGACGCCGAGCACGCGATCGACGCGCACGGGCGGGTGCGCGCGCCGCTCGCGAGCTCGGGGGCCGGCGACGAGATCGGCGACCTGTCGCGCAGCTTCGCCAGCGTGCTCGCGCGCCTCGCCGCCTACGCGAGCTACCAGGAAAAGATGGCGAGCCGGCTGTCGCACGAGCTCCGCACGCCGGTGGCCGTGGTGCGAAGCTCGCTCGAGAACCTGCGCGCCGCGCCGCTGGCCGAAGCGTCGCGCGTCTATCTCGACCGCGCGCAGGGCGGCCTCGACCGCCTCACCGCCATTCTCGCCCGGATGACCGAGGCGACGCGGCTCGAGCAGGCGCTCTCGGACGCGCAACGCGAGCGCTTCGACGCGGTCCCGGTCGTCGCGGGCTGCGTCGACGGCTACCGGCTCGCGTATCCGCAGGCAGCGTTCGCCCTCGAGCTGCCGGACGGCACGGTGCCGCTCGAAGGCGCGCCGGAGCTCTTCGCACAGATGCTCGACAAGCTGGTCGCGAACGCCGTCGAGTTCTCCACCGGCGGCCCCATCGCGGTCGCGCTCGCGCGCGACGACGTGTCGGCGCGGCTCGCCGTCGCGAACGCCGGCCCGCCGCTGCCGGCGGGCATGGAGGAGCGGCTGTTCGAGTCGATGGTGTCGGTGCGGGCGGGCAACGCGAGCGGCGCCCCGCACCTCGGCCTCGGTCTCTACATCGTGCGCCTGATCGCGCAGTTCCACGGCGGCGCGGCGACGGCGGAAAATCGCGTGGCGCCGCCGGGCGTGGCGGTGATCGTGCGCCTGCCGCTGGCCGCGGCCTAGTGCGCGGGAACGCGGCGTCTGAACGTCAGCGCCGGCGGGCGGCCGTCGGCGCCGCCACGGGCTTCATGGCGAGCTCGTTCACCAGGAAGGCGTACACGTCGGTGTCCTCGGCGATACGCGTCGCCAGCGCGGTGCCGATGCCGTGTCCCGCGGTGGCTTCGGTGCGCAGCAGCACGGGCCGCGCGTCGGGGCCCGCCGCCGCCTGCAGCCGCGCGGTCATCTTGCGCGATTCGTAGGGCGCGACGCGGCCGTCGTTGTCGCCGCTCGTCATCAGCACCGCGGGATACGCGGTGCCGTCGCGCACGGCGAGGTACGGCGAGTACGCGTGCAGCGCGCGGAACTGGTCGGGATCCTTCACCGTGCCGAACTCGGTGACGTTGAAGGCGCCGTTGGGTTGCGTCTCCCACCGCAACGCGTCGTACATGCCGACCTGGCTCACCACTGCGCGGAACATCGCGGGGTGCTGCGTGATCATCGCGCCCATCAGCAGGCCGCCGTTGCTGCCGCCGATGATCGCGAGGCGCTCCGGCCGCGTGTATTTCTGGTCGATCAGGAACTGCGCGCACGCGGCGAAATCGTCGAAGACGTTCTGCTTGCGCGTGAGGTTGCCCGCGAGATGCCACGCCTCGCCGAACTCGCCGCCGCCGCGCACGTTGGCCATCGCGTAGACGCCGCCCCAGTCGAGCCAGATGCGAAGGAGCGGCGAGAACCATGGCGCCATGCTGATGCCGTAGCCGCCGTAGCCCTCGAGCAGCACCGGCTGGTTGCCGTCCAGCGCGATGCCCTTGCGGGCGACCACGGTGAGCGGCACGCGCGTGCCGTCCTTCGACAACGCCGCCTGGCGAGTCACCGTGGCGTCGGCGAAGTCGAAGTCGTAGCGGCCGACGAGCTGCGTGCGCATCAGCCGGTTGCGCCGCTCCTCGTAGCGCGACAGCGTGGGCGGATCGATGAAGCCTTCGACGCGCACCAGCAGGTCGTCCTGCGGCAGGCGGGTCGCGATGCGGATCTCGGCAACGGGCGGCGCCGGCAGCTGGCCCACGCGGCGGCCGTCGAGCGCGAAGACGTGGACGGCGGACGGGCCGCCGACGCGGTAGGTGACGTAGAGGCGCGAGCGCGTCGCGACGACGCTCTCCGCGGCCACGTTGGTCTCGGGCACCACGACGCGCGCCCGCGCGAGCGCCGGCGTCGCGAGCGGAATCGCGACGATCCGCCCGAGCGGCGCGTCCTTCACCGTCATCGCGTAGAGGTTGGCGTCGTCGCCGAACACCATGTGCTTCACGCCATCGGTGAAGCCGGCGACCTCGCTCCAGCGCCCGTCCGGCGCGCGCAGGTGATAGGCCACTTCGCCGCCGTCGCCATTGTTGACGGCCGCGAGCAGGTAGCGGCCATCGACGCTCGCGCGGAGATCGATCTCCGCGATGCGCGGAAACGCCTTGCCGACGATGTAGCGATCGCTCGTCGCGGGCGTGCCGAGCGCGTGGAACCAGATCTGCTGGTAGAACTGCCGGTCCTCCGGCGGCCGCTCGTTGCCCTGCGGATACCGCGTGTAATAGAACCCGCGGCCGTCCGCCGCCCACTCGATGCTGCCCCCGCCCGTCGGGTACTGGACGCCGGGCACGACGTCCGCGAGGCGCTTGCCGGTGGCGACGTCGTACACGTACGCGGTGCCCACTTCGCTGCCGTCGCGGGACATCGATACGGCGAGGAGGCGCCCGTCGTGCGAAGGCCGGTAGAAATCGATCGCGGTGCGGCCGCTCGCGTCCTGCGCCAGCGGATCGACGACGGTGCGCTCGCTCGCGATGACGGCCGTCGGCTTCATCACGACGAGCAGCGGCTGGTTGCGCGGCGGCTGGCGCTTGAGCGCGAAGAGCTGCTTGCGAAACTGGAAGCCGTAGTGGTCGACGGGCTGCGATTGCAGGAGCCGCGCGACGCGCGCACCGATGGCGGCGCGCTGCGGCAGCGCGTCGAGGTAGCGCCGGCTGAGGGCGTTCTGCGCGGCCGACCATTGCGTGACCGTCGCGGCGGTGTCGTTCTCGAGCCAGCGATACGGGTCGGCGACGGTGACGTCGTGGTACGTCTCCGGCACCGGGATCTTCGGCGTGTCCGGGTACGCCAGCGGCGCGGCGGGCGGCGCCGCGCGCGCGGCGAACGCGACGGCGGCGGCGCACAGCAGGACGGCGAGCGGGTCGGGCGACTTCATCGGCGGGCGAGGTCGTGCGGCGAGACCGGCAATTGTACGCGGCCGATCGTAGATAATGCCGGCTGCATCCGCTTCAGGCCGCCCTCCGATGACTCCCGCCTCGATCGCCGCGCATCCCGCCCTCGTGTGCGCGGTGCTCCTCACGTTCTCGAACCTCTTCATGACGTTCGCGTGGTACGGACACCTGCGCACGCTGCACGACAAGCCGTGGTGGATCGCCGCGCTGGTGTCGTGGGGCATCGCGCTCTTCGAGTACCTGCTGCAGGTGCCGGCGAACCGCATCGGCTTCACGGTCCTGACGCTCGGCCAGCTCAAGATCATGCAGGAAGTGATCACGCTGTCCGTGTTCGTGCCGTTCGCCGTGCTCTACATGGGGCAGCCGCTGAAGCTCGACTATCTCTGGGCGGGCATCTGCCTGATGGGCGCCGTGTACTTCACGTTCCGCGGCTAGCCGGCGATGGCTGCGCTTCGCTTCGGCTCGATCTATTTCGTCTTCGCCGCCGGCTATTTCCTGTCGTACGTGTTCCGCGTCGTCAACGCGGTGATCGCGCCGGACCTGACGCGCGAGCTGGCGCTGCCGCCGTCATCGCTCGGCCTCCTCACCGGTGCGTACCTGCTGGCGTTCGGGCTGATGCAGATCCCGGCCGGCCTCCTGCTCGATCGCTTCGGCCCGCGCCGCGTCGAGCCGGCGTTCCTGGCAGTGGCCGCGCTCGGCGCGATCGGCTTCGGCCTCGCGCAGACGCAGGAAGGGCTGGTCGCCGCGCGCGCGGTGATCGGCGCCGGTGTGTGCGTTTGCCTGATGGCGCCGCTGAAGGCGCTGGCGATGTGGTATCCGCCGGAGCGTCACTCGACGCTGGCCGGCTGGATCATGGTCGCCGGCGGGCTCGGCGCGCTGACGGCGACGGCGCCGCTCGAATGGCTGCTGCGCGTGGTGACGTGGCGCCAGGTCTTCGTGGGCCTCGGCGCCGTCACGCTGACGGCGGCGCTCGCGATCGCCTGGCGCGTGCCCGACACGCAGCGTCCGGACCGGCCGCCGGGTTTCGCTGCGCAATGGGCCGGCGTGATCAAGGTCGTGCGGCACGCGCGGTTCTGGTGGCTCGCGCCGCTCGGCGCGTTCGGCATGGGCTCGTTCATGGCGATCCAGGGGCTCTGGGCCGTGCCGTGGATGATGGACGTCGACGGGATGACGCGCGCGGCGGCGGCCGATCGCCTGTTCGCGCTCGGCGTCGTCGTGCTGGCGGGCTACGTCGGCCTCGGGATGTTCTCGGCGCGCCTCGTGCGCCTCGGCATCACGCCGGCGCATCTCTTCGGCTCGGGCTTCGCCGCGCACACGGCCGCGCTCGCGGCGATCGTCGTCAACGTGCCGGGCAGCTATCTCTGGTGGTCGCTGTACGGCCTCGGCGCCGCGGTGAACATCCTCGGCTTCACCGTGCTGAACGCGGGCTTCCCGAAGGAACTGGCCGCGCGCGCGAACACGGCGCTCAACCTCCTCATGTTCACCGCGAGCTTCCTCGCGCAATGGGGCATCGGCGTCGCCGTCGAGGCGAACGGCGGATCGACGGCCGACGGCCTGCGCGTGGCGTTCGCCGCCGTCCTTGCGTTCGACGTCGCCGGCCTCGTCTGGTTCGTCCGGGGCTTTCGGCAGCAGTCGGGCGGCGCCATCGCGCCGGCGGCCGCATGAGCGCGACCGGCGGCCTCGGCGTCGCGCGGCTCGACGCGCTGGTGGCGCTCGCCGCCGAGCGCGCCGCCGCCGGCGACGGCGCGGGAGCCCGCGACGCGTATCGCGACGCGGTGCGCATCGCCCCGGCGCGCGCCGACCTGTGGCACAACCTCGGCGCCTTCGCCGCCGCGCAGGGCGACCGCGACGAGGCGCTGGCGGCGCTCGCCGAGGCAGCCAGGCTGCACGACCGATGGGCGGAGCCCTGGCACGCGCGCGGCCACGTGCTCTTTGCCGCCGGCGACTTCGAGGGTGCGCGCGCGGCGTTCGAGGCCGCCGTCGCGCGCGATCCTGCGCACGTCGGCGCGCATGCGAACCTGGCGCTGACGCTGCATCGCCTGCAGCGCTGGACGGACGCATTGGCGCCGCTCGAGCGTGCCCGCGCGCTCGCGCCGGCCGACGAGACGCTGTGGTGGCTCCTTCGCGGCAACCTGCTGCTGCTGCGCCGCGACGCCGAGGCGCTGGCGGATTTTCGCCGCTTCGAGGCGCATTCCGTCGCGCCTACCGCCCGGACGATCGCCGCCGCCCTGGCGGCGGCGATCGTCGACCGTGATGCCGCCGGCGAGAACGCCGCGCTCACCGCCGCCTGCGCGCATCGTTTCGCGCCGGGCGAGTCGGCGCTGCTCGCCGAGGTGCTGTCGCACGTCCAGTACGCCGATGTCGCGCCGGCGGCCCTCGCCGCGCTCTACCGCGACTACGACGCGCTGATGCGCGCGGAGCTCGCCGCCGCGGGCGAGACCGCGCCGCTGGCGCCGCCGGCGGCGAGGCGCGGCGACGGCGCCGACCGGCGAATCCGCATCGGCTACGTCTCCGCCGATTTCCGCGCGCACGTAATGGGCGCGCTCTGGCTGCCGGTGCTCGCGGCGCACGACCGCGCGCAGTTCGACGTGCGCCTGTACAGCCTCGCGCCGCCCGCGAGCGACGATGCGACGACCGCCGCGCTTCGCGCCGCCGCCGACGCGTTCACGTCCGTGGCAGCGCAAAACGATGCCATGGCCGCGCGGACGATCGCCGCCGACGACCTCGACCTTCTCGTGGACCTGATGGGCCACACGACGTTCGCGCGGCCCGGCATCCTCGCGCGCAAGCCCGCACGCGTAGTGCTGACGCACCTCGGCCAGCACGGCTGCCTCGGACTTTCCGCCGTCGACTACAAGGTCACCGATCCGCTCGCCGCCCCGACCGGCGGCGCGGAAGGGCAGATCGAGGCGTTCCTGCCACTCTCCGTGTGCGTGCTGCCGTTGGCGCCGTACCGGCCGCCGGCGCCGCGCTGGACGCGCGCCGCGCTCGACATCGACGCTGATGCCGTCGTGCTCGAAGCCTTCGTCGGCATTCGCAAGCTGTCGCCGCGCTGCCTCGCGCTGTGGCGCGCGGTGCTCGACGCGGCGCCGTCCGCCGTGCTGCTGCTGTCGCCGCAGCGCGACGCCGAGCGAGCGGCGCTGCTGCAGCGGCTCCGCACGCATGGCATCGCGCCGGCGCGCGTGCGCTTCGTGCCCTACGATCCGGCCGCGCTGCACGACCGTCACGCGCTCGCCGACGCGGCCCTCGACACGCTGCCGTACGCCGGCGGCGACACCACCGCTGCGGCGCTGGCCGCCGGCGTGCCCGTCGTCACCCGCGCCGGCGCGCGGCTCGCCGAGCGGATGGGCGCGAGCATCCTCGGCCACGCGGGCCTGCCGCAGCTCGTCGCCGATACCGACGCCGCGTACGTCGCACTGGCCGTGCGGCTCGCCACCGACGCTGCGTTCCGCGCCGCGCAGCGAGAGGCGGTGCGCGCGGCCTTCGCGAAGACTGCGCTCACGCGGCCCGCGATCTACGCGCGCGCGCTCGAAACCGCGTATCTGCGCGCGCTCACCGAGCAGAGGCGGCTGCCGCACTGACCGTCCGGACCCACGACATGCATCTCCACATCCTCGGCATCTGCGGCACGTTCATGGGCGGCATCGCGGCGATCGCGCAGGCCGCCGGCCATCGCGTGACGGGCTGCGACGCCAACGTCTACCCGCCGATGTCCACGCAGCTCACCGCGCTCGGCATCGAGCTCACCGAGGGCTTCGACGCCGCGCAGTTGAAGGGCGTGGCGGGCGACGCCGACGTGTTCGTCGTGGGCAACGTGGTGTCGCGCGGCAACCCGCTGATGGAGGCGATCCTCGACGCCAACCGCGCGTACGTCTCCGGCCCGCAGTGGCTCTACGAGAACGTGCTGCGCGAGCGCTTCGTGCTCGCCGTGGCGGGAACGCACGGCAAGACGACCACCACCGCGATGCTCGCGTGGATACTCGATCAGGCGGGTCTCGCGCCGGGCTTTCTCATCGGCGGCGTGCCCGTGGGCTTCGGCGTGTCGGCGCGGCACAGCGACTCCGCGTTCTTCGTCATCGAGGCAGACGAGTACGACACGGCGTTCTTCGACAAGCGCTCGAAGTTCGTCCACTACCGGCCGCGCACCGCGATCCTCAACAACCTCGAGTACGACCACGCCGACATCTTCCCGGACCTGGCGGCGATCGAGACGCAGTTCCATCACCTCGTGCGCACGGTGCCCGGGCAGGGCAGGCTCGTGGTCAACGGCGGCGAGGCGAGCCTGGCGCGCGTGCTCGCCCGCGGCTGCTGGAGCGAGGTCGAGCGCTTCGGCGTCGCCGAAGTCGCGGGTACCGGACCCGGCTGGACCATCGCCGTCGACGGGACGATCCAGCTCGGCGGCGCGCCGCAGGGCGCGCTGCGCTTCGGCGAGCTCGGGCGCCACAACCAGCTGAACGCGCTCGCCGCGATCGCCGCGGCGCGTCACGCAGGCGTTCCGGTGCGCGAGAGCCTTGCTGCGCTCGCGACGTTCACCGGCGTGCTGCGGCGGCTGCAATTGCGCGGCACGGTGCGCGGCGTCGCCGTCTACGACGATTTCGCGCATCATCCGACGGCCATCGCCACCACCCTCGACGGCCTGCGGCGCAAGGTCGGCGGGGCGCGCATCCTGGCGGTGCTGGAGCCGCGCTCCAACACGATGAAGCTCGGCACGATGAAGGCCGCGCTGCCCGGCAGCCTGCGCGCGGCCGACCGCGTCTACTGCTTCACCGGCAACCTCGGCTGGGACGCGGCCGCGGCGCTGGCGCCGCTCGGCGCGAAGGTCGAAGCGAACGACGACCTCGCGGCGCTGGTCGAAGCGATCGCGCGCGAGGCGCGCGCCGGCGACCACGTGCTCGTGATGAGCAACGGCGGCTTCGGCGGCATCCACGACAAGCTCCTCGCGCGGCTCGCGGCGTGATCGTCTATCTGCACGGCTTCCGCTCGTCGTCGCAGGGCATCAAGGCGACGATGCTGCGGGCGGCGATCGGCGTGCTGCCCGCGCACGAGCGCCCCGCGTTGTGGACGCCCGACCTGCCGCATCGCCCCGCCGCGGCGATCGCGCTCGTCGTGGCGCGGCTCGAGCGCGAAGCCGATCCGGCGGCGGCGACGTTCGTCGGCAGCTCGCTCGGCGGCTATTACGCCACGCACCTGGCCGAGCGGTTCGGCGCGCGCGCCGTGCTGATCAATCCGGCGATCCGGCCGTACGACGATCTCCGCCCTTACAAGGGAGCGCAGGTGAATCTGTACAGCGGCGAGACGTTCGAGGTCACCGACGCCCACTTCGCCGAGCTCGCCGCGCTCGCCGTGTCTCGTATCACGCGGCCGGCGCGCTACTGGCTGCTCGTCGAAACCGGCGACGAGGTGCTCGACTACCGCGCCGCCGTGGCGTTCTACAGCGGGGCGCGACAGTACGTGCAGGGCGGCGGCGACCACGCGTACCAGGGCTTCGCCGCCCAGATCCCCGCGCTGCTGCGCTTCGCCGGGCGTTGACGGTGCTGCACGTCGACACGGCGATCGTCGGCGGCGGCCTCGTCGGCGCCGCGCTCGCGCACGGCATGCGCACGCTCGGCGCCGACCTCATCGTCCTCGACGAGGGCGACCGCGCGCACCGCGCGTCGCGCGGCAACTTCGGCCTGATCTGGGTCCAGGGCAAGGGCCTCGGAATGCCGGCCTACGCCGAGTGGACGCTCCGTTCCGCGCGCGCGTGGCCGCGGCTCGCCGCGGAGCTTCGCGCCGCCACCGGCGTCGACGTGGCGCTGCGGCAGGGGGCGGGCGTGCACCTTTGCCACGGCGAGCGGGAGACGGCGGCGCGGCAGGCGCACCTGCAGGCGCTGGTTGCGCAGCCCGGGTTCCCCACGTATGCCGTCGAGACGCTGGAGCACACCGACCTCGCGCGCCGGCTGCCGGGGCTTGGGCCCGGCGTGACGAGCGGCACGTGGTGCGCCGAGGACGGCGACTGCAATCCGCTGCGGCTGCTGCGCGCGCTGCACGCGGCCGTCGCGCAGGCGGGATGCCGCTACGTGCCCGACGCCGGCGTCGCCGCGATCGAGGTCCGCGAGCGGCGCTTCCTGCTGCGCACGCGCCGCGGCGACGTCGAGGCGCGCCGCATGGTGCTGGCCGCGGGCCTCGGCAATGCGCGGCTCGCGCCGATGGTGGGCATCGACGCGCCCGTTCGTCCGAACAAGGGCCAGGTGATCGCCCTCGAGCGGATGGCGCCGTTCCTGGCGCTGCCGGCGGAAACGCTGCGCCAGACCGACGACGGCACGGTGCTGATCGGCGATTCGCAGCAGGACGTCGGCGCGGACGAGACGCTCGATCCGGCGGTGCTGGCGGCGATGGCGGCCCGCGCGGTCGCGGCGTTTCCCGCGCTGGCGGGGCGCCGCGTCGTCCGCGCGTGGGCGGCGCTTCGCGTGATGTCGCCCGACGGCTTCCCCATCTACGCGCAATCGCGCGCGCATCCGGGCGCGTTCGTCGCGACGTGCCACAGCGGCGTCACGCTGGCCGCCGCGCATGCGCACGTCCTCGGTCCGGCGCTCCTCGCCGGCGCGCTGCCCCCGGAGTGCGCGGCGTATGCGCCCGAGCGCTTCGATGTTCGCGCGGCGGCCTGACCTTCCGCCGGCGGCGGAGGTGCCGCTGACGATCGACGGCGCGCCGTTCGTCGCGCGCGCCGGCGATACCGTGGCCGCCGCGCTGCTCGCCGCCGGCGTGCAGGTGTTTCGCACCACGCCGGTGTCCGCGGCGCCGCGCGGCCCGTACTGCCTGATGGGCACGTGCTTCGAGTGCCTGGTCGAGATCGACGGCGAGCCGAACCGGCAGGCGTGCATGACGCCGGTCGCGCCGGGCATGCGCGTCGCCGTGCAGCGCGGCGCGGCGCGCGCAGGTGCGGCGCCGCCGTGACGATCGACGTCGCCATCGTCGGCGCGGGACCCGCCGGCCTCGCCGCCGCCGCGCGGTGCGCGAGGCTCGGCCTCGCCGCGACGCTCTTCGACGAGCAGTCCGCGCCGGGCGGACAGATCCACCGCGGCGTCGCCGCGCGCCGCGACGCCGGGCAGACGCTGCGCGACGCCGACGACGTGCGCGGCCTGGCGCTCGTCGACGCCTTGCGCGCCTCGACGGCCGCGTACGTGGCGGGCGCCGCCGTATGGTCGGCGCGCGCGCTGCCGGACGCGACGATCGAGCTCGGCGTGACGACGCACGCGGCCGGCGCGGCGGGCCCGGCGACGCGGCTCGTGCGCGCCCGCGCCGCGGTGCTCGCGACGGGCGCGATCGAGCGGCCGTTTCCGATCCCCGGCTGGACGCTGCCCGGCGTGATGACCGCCGGCGGCGCGCAGATCCTGCTGAAGACCGCGGGCCTCGTGCCGCAGGGCCGCATCGTGCTCGCGGGCACGGGACCGCTGCTGTGGCTCGCGGCGGCGCAGCTGCAGGACGCCGGCGCCACGATCGCCGCGCTGCTCGAGACGACGCCGCGCGGCCGCTTGCGCGAGGCGCTCGGATACGCGCCGGCGTTCCTGCGGTCGCCGTACTTTCGCCGCGGGCTCGAGCTGGCGCGCCGCGTGCGCCGCCGCACCCGCGTGGTCGAATTCGTGACGGCGCTCGAGGCGTACGACGACGCGCGCGGCAGCGGCCGCGTCGCCGCCGTGCGCTACGTCGCCGACGGCGTCGCGCACACGCTGCCGGCCGATCACCTGCTGTTGCACCAGGGCGTCGTGCCGTCGATCGAGCTCGCATCGGCCGCCGGCTGCGCGCTCGCGTGGAACGAAATCGCCGCAGCGTTCGTGCCCGTCGCCGACGAATGGGGCGGCACGACGGTGCCCTCGCTGTTCGTGACCGGGGACGGTGCCGGCGTCGCAGGCGCCGAGGCGGCCGCCGCCCGCGGCGCGCTGACGGCGCTCGCGGTGGCCAACGCGCTCGGCCGCATCGACGGGCGGGCGCGCGACCGCGCCGCGGCGCCGCTGCGGCGCGCGCTCGCGAATGCGCAGCGCGGACGGCGCTTTTTCGACACGCTGTGCCGGCCCGCCGACGACTTCCGGATTCCCGCAGGCGCCACGCTCGCCTGCCGCTGCGAGGAGGTGACCGCCGAGCAGGTCGTGGCAGCCGCCGTCGCCGGGTGCACCGGCCCCAACCAGGCCAAGGCGTGGCTGCGCTGCGGCATGGGACCGTGCCAGGGGCGCTATTGCGGGGTCACGGTCGCCGAGCTGATCGCGAAGGCGCGCGGCGTCCCTGTCGACGCCGTCGGGGCGTTGCGCGCGCGCTTTCCCGTCAAGCCGCTGACGCTCGGCGAGCTGGCGGCCGTGCCCGCCAACGCCGCCGCGCACGCGGCCGTCGTGCGCCTGCCGGGCCACTGACGCCCGCGGGAAGCGTGCACCGGCCGCCCGCCGGGCATGAGGTATGCTTCCCAGACCAGCGCGAGGTGTCCCATGAGCAACGATTCGCGCGCCGGGCGCATCCCCGGCACTTCGGCAGCGCCGCCGTCCGCCGTGGCGGCCGACCTGATCGCCCGCGAGCGCAGGTTCGGCGCGGAGAACTACGCGCCGTTGCCCGTCGTGCTCGCGCAGGGCCAGGGCAGCTGGGTCACCGACGTCGACGGCCGCCGCTACCTCGACCTGATGAGCGCGTACTCGGCGGTGAGCTTCGGGCATTCGCATCCGCGGATCGTCGAGGCGCTCGTCGCGCAGGCGCAGCGCCTCGGCGTCACGTCGCGCGCGTACTTCAACGACCGGCTGCCGGAATTGTTCGAGCGCCTGGCGGGCCTCACGGGGCTCGACCGCGTGCTGCCGGGCAACGGCGGCGCGGAGGCCGTCGAGACGGCGCTGAAGGCCGCGCGCAAGTGGGGGTACAAGGTCAAGGGCATTCCGGACGGGCGCGCGACCATCATCGCGTGCCGCGGCAATTTCCACGGCCGCACCATCGCCATCACCGGGTTGTCGACGGACCCGCAGTATCGCGACGGCTTCGGCCCGTTTCCGCCGGGGCTCGTCACGATTCCCTACGGCGACGCCGACGCGCTGGTCCAGGCGATCACGCCGGACACGGCGGCGTTCCTGGTCGAGCCCGTGCAAGGCGAGGGCGGCATCGTCGTGCCGCCGGCCGGCTATCTCGCGCGCTGCGCCGAGATCTGCCGCGCGAACCGCGTGCTGCTCATCTGCGACGAGATCCAGTCGGGCCTCGGCCGCACCGGCCGCTTTCTCGCGGCGGAGCACGACGGCGTGCGTCCCGACGGCGTGGTCCTCGGCAAGGCGCTCGGCGGCGGGCTGCTGCCGGTGTCGGCCTTCGTCGCCACCGACGACGTGATGCAGGTGTTCCATCCCGGCGACCACGGCAACACGTTCGGCGGCAATCCGCTGGCGGCGGCCGTGGCGCTCGCGGCGCTCGACGTGCTCGAGGACGAGGGCCTCGTCGCGCGCTCGGCCGATCTCGGCCAATGGCTGCTGGAGGCGCTGGCGCCGCTCGTGGGCGACGTCGTGACCGACGTGCGCGGCCGCGGCCTCTTCGTCGGCGTCGAGTTCGATCCGGCGCGGGCGAGCGCTCGCGAGGTCGTCGACCGGCTGCTCGAGCGCGGCGTGCTGTCGAAGGACACGCACGGCACCGTCGTGCGTCTCGCGCCGCCGCTTTCGATCGAGCGCGACGACCTGGCGTGGGCGGTCGGCGAGCTGCACGCGGTCGTGCGGGAGCTGGAGCGGGGCAGGAAGCGTGCGGCGTGACGCCGCGCCGGCGGCGCTGCAGTCGTTCGAGGCATCGGTCGCCTTCGTCGGAATGACCGACGCGGCGTTCTTCGCCGCCGATCTCTTCCGCGAGGCGTTCGGCGCCGCGTTCCCGGTCCCGCGCCGCGACAGCGGCCTCGCCATACCGACACCGCCGGAGATCTGGCGGCAGTACGTCGCCTTCTACAAATGGTCGGCCACCGACGTGGAGCCCGTGGCGTTCGTCAACTTCCTGCGGCACGACGACGCGTGGCTCGTCGGCGGACTGTGCGCGCGCCGCAACTTCTACCGCCGGCTGCCGGACGCGCACTGGCGCGCGTGCAGGGCGCATGGCGGCGTCGTGCAGATGCTGCTCGACGCGGCGGCGCGCGAGCTTGCCGGTGCGGCGGCGCTCTTCGGCTACTGCGGCGACGCGAAATCCTGGCGGGTCAGCGAGCGCGCGGGTTATCGCAAAACCCGCTACCCCTACGTGATCGTCAAATGGCTGCGCGACGTGCCGCCGCGTGAGCGCGAGGCGCTGGAAGCGAAGGTGGCCGCCGTGGGGCCGTTCTGACGCCCCGCCGGGCGCCGCCTTCCTAGGCCTGCCCCAGCAGCGCCGCCAGCTCGCCCGGCGTCGACCAGTTGTAGCCGCACGAGTAGCGCGGCAGCGCCCAGCGGTCTTCCGTCGCGGTCAGCGGACGCGCGTCGACGGTGAAGGCGGCCCTGACGCCGAGGCTCGAGTGCCCGTGCGGGAAATACCGCTCGACCAGATAGGGGCTGTAGTGCCCGAACGGATACGCGAAGAACGGCGCCGCGCGGCCGTTGGTGCGCGTGTCGATGTAGCGGGTCGCCGCGTGGATCTGGCGGTCCGCGTCCTCGGCGTTGTCGACGGACATGAAATTGCCCCGCACCTGGCGCGAATGCGCGACCCGCGGCAACGCCGGATGCAAATGGTCCCAGCTGTGATTGGCGATCGCGAGCCGCCCGGTGTCGATCGCGCCCGACCACCAGTCGTCGTTCAGTGCGCCTTCGTGCAGGTAGTAGGGTCCGGGGCCGGTCGCCGCCTCCATGCAGCGCCGCGCCTCGGGCGACGCGATGACGAAGCTGGTCCCGCAGGCGCCGCGCTGCCGTCCGCGCGCGGCGAAATCGTCGAGGATGTTGAGGAAGCTGCGCTGCACGCCGAACGTGGGATGCCGGTGGTCGACGGCGTCGTATTCGGGGCCGTCGTCGAAGGTGAGCGCGACGACGCGGGTCTCGCGCGCGGCCATCGGCTGGCGGCGCTGCATCGCCAGGAACAGCTCGACGAGCTCGGCCAGCGGGACGATCCGGTAGCCGGCGGCGTCGATGACGGGAAGATCCGTGGCCAGCGCCACGTGATCGTTCGAGGCGTAGTCGGCGCCGGCGATGTGATGCGAGTGGTACGTCAGGACGAACATACCCCGGGACCGTGGCAGCGGAACCGGCGGAGTATAGCCACTCGACGCGGTTTTGGCGCCGGCCACCGGCCGCGCCTTATACTTGTCCCATGGCGCCGCAGGACCCTTCCGAACAGCTCGTGGTCGCGATCAGCTCGCGCGCGCTGTTCGACTTCGAGGAGGAGAACGCGGTGTTCGAGACCACGGACGACCGCGCCTACATGCGGCTGCAGCTCGAGCGCCTCGAGCAGGCCGCGAAGCCGGGCATCGCCTACCGGCTGGTGAAGAAGCTCGAGGCATTCAACGCCGATGGCATCAAGCGCGTCGACGTCGTGATCCTGTCGCGCAACGACCCGGTGTCCGGCCTCCGCGTTTTCCGCTCGGTGCAGCGCGCACAGCTCGGCATCGAGCGGGGCGTGTTCACGCGCGGCCGCCCGCCGTTCGGCTATCTCGATCCGCTGAAGGCGAGCCTCTTCCTTTCCGCCAACGCGGACGACGTGCGGGCGGCGCTCAACGCGGGGTTTCCCGCGGCGCTGGTCTACACGCAGACGGCACGGGAGGACCCGCATCCCGACGAGGTCCGGGTGGCGTTCGACGGCGATGCCGTGCTGTTCGCCGACGAGGCGGAGCGCGTCTTCCACCAGCACGGTCTCGACGCCTTCCAGTCGCACGAGGCCGACCATGCCACGCGGCCGCTGCCGCCGGGACCGTTCAAGCCGCTGCTGGAAGCGCTGCATCGCCTGCAGCGCGTCGAGGGCTCGAGCGGCGTCAGGATGAAGCTCCGCACGGCGCTCGTCACCGCCCGCAGCGCCCCGGCGCACGAGCGCGCGATCCGCACGCTGATGGACTGGCACATCGACGTCGACGAGGCGATGTTCCTCGGCGGACTCGCGAAGGGACCGTTCCTGCGTGAGTTCGAGCCTGACTTCTACTTCGACGACCAGACGCGCCACGTCGAGTCGGCGTCGATGCACGTGCCGTCGGGCCACGTCCTGCACGGCATCGCCAACGAATGAGCGAATGATCATGCCGCACCGTGTCCGTTTCGCCCGCGCCACCGCCGCGTTCGCCGTCGCCGCCGCCGTGCTGCTCGGCGCGCCGCGTGCGGCCGCCGCCGACGACTACAAGATCGGCGTCATCAACACCGACCGCATCCTGCGCGAGTCGGCGCCGGCCAGGGACGCGCAGAAGCGCATCGAGCAGGAGTTCGCCGCGCGCGAGGCGAACGCGGCCAAGCTCGACCGCGAACTGCGGGAGCTGACGACGCGTCTCGATCGCGAGGGCCCGACGATGGCGGAAGCCGATCGCACGGCGCGCCAGCGCGAGGTCGAGTCGCGCGGGCGCGACCTCGAGCGGACGCGCCGCCAGCTCGCCGAGGACCTCAAGGCGCGCCAGTTCGACGAGATGAACAAGATCAAGGAGCGCCTCGACACGGTGCTCACGCGGCTGGCGAAGGAGCAGGGCTACGACCTGATCCTGCAGGATGGCCTGTTCGTGCGCCGCACCGTCGACATCACCGACAGCGTGATCAAGGCGCTCGACGCGAAGTGACGCGGCCGGCTGAAGCTGGCCCGCAACGAGACGCCTAGCTCCGCAACCGGCCGTAGAACGGATACTGCGGGTCGCTGTAGCCGGGCGTCGACGGGTGGCCGGGCGGCACCAGCGAATCGACCAGCGCCTCGTCCTCCGCGGTCCACGCGGTGCCGAGCGCGCCGACGTAGTCCTGCCACTGGGCGAGCGTGCGCGGTCCCGCGATCACCGAGGACACGATGCGGTTCGCCCATAGCCACGCGAGCGCCAGCTGGACCGGCGTGCGGCCCGTCTTGGCGGCGTGCGCCTTCAGCGTGTCGGCCACGGCGAGCGATTCCGCGCGAAACTCCGTCTCCATGATCCGCTGGTCCTTGCGGGCGGCGCGCGAGTCGGCCGGCGCCGCGCCCGCCGAATACTTGCCGGTGAGCACGCCGCGCGCGATCGGCGAATACGGCGCGACGCCGATGCCGTAGTGATCGCACGCGGGCAGGATCTCGACCTCGGGGCCGCGATTCAGCAGGTTGTAGTACGGCTGACAGACCACCGGCGCCGGCACGCCCAGCTTTTCGCACCAGCGCACGACCTCGGCGATGCGCCAGCCGCGGAAATTGGACACCCCGAAGTAGCGGATCTTGCCCGCGCGGATCAGGTCGCCGATCGCCGCCACCGTCTCGGCGATGGGCGTCTTCCGGTCGTCCTTGTGCAGGTAATAGATGTCGATGTAGTCGGTGCCGAGCCGCCGCAGGCTGCCTTCGCACGCCTGGAAGATCCAGCGGCGCGACAGCCCGCCGTCGTCCGGCGCCTTCGTCATCGTGTTGGCGACCTTGGTGGCGAGGATCCAGCGCGACCGCTGCGCGCGGAGGGCCGCGCCGGTCAGCGTTTCAGCGGCGCCCTTGGTGTAGACGTCCGCCGTGTCGATGAAATTGACGCCGGCATCGGCCGCGTGCGCCACGATCTCCTGCGCGGCGGCGGCGTCGGTGCGATCGCCGAACATCATCGTGCCGAGGCACAGCGCTGAAACTTCGAGGCCGCTGCGTCCGAGGCGGCGGTACTGCATGGGAACCATGGCGCGTCCGATCGCGGGAAAAAAGCGCCATCGTGAGGCAATCGGCGCCGGCGCACAAACGCGGCGCCTTCGGACTGTCAGGCCGCGCGGGCGGGCCGGGCGGCAGCGCCTGCCTTCTCCTCGCACGCGTCGACGAAGTCCTCGAACAACGCGTTGACGCGCGCCGGGTGCGTGATCGGCGCCAGGTGGCCCGCGTCGATCCAGGCGGTGCGCGCGCAGCGGAGCGCGCGCGCGAGCGCGTGGACGATCCGTTGCGACACGTCGGGACTGCGCGTGCCGCCGGCGATCAGCGCGGGGAGGTCGAGCGCCCGGCACTCGGCGGGGCGCAGGGAGTGGCGCGCTGCGGCGGCGTCGAGCGGCACCTTGACGATGCGCTGCGCGAGGTGCGATTGCACGGGCAGCGGCAGCGCGCGGTAGCTGCCTTCGCCGCTCCAGAAATCGACGAACGTCCGCGTCGCGTCGTGGTAGCGCTGCGCGGCGATGGCGCGCTCGACGTCGTCCACGCGCTGCGTGAACGCCGCCAGCGCCGGATCGGCGGCGTCGAGCATGCCGAACGCGACGGGCTCGAACAGCGCCAGGCTGGCGACGCGCCCGCCGAAGCGCTGCGCGTACCGCAGCGCGACCGCGCCGCCGTACGAGTGGCCGATCACGTGCACGCGGGCATGCCGTCCCGCCACGCGATCGACGTGCGCGGCGACGAGGCGCACCTCGTCGTCGAGCGTGAACTTCGGCTGCGCCGGCAGCGCGTTGTCGCCGTAGCCCGCGAGGTCGATGGCGAGCGTCCGGTAGCGGCCCGCGAAGCGTTCGACGAGGGCCGTCCACTGCGACTTCGACGCCAGCGACGAATGCAGCAGCACGACGGGAGAGCCGGCCCCCGCCACCGCGCAGCCCGGGGTCGCCGCCGGGGCGGCGATATCGCGCGCGGCGGGCGCGGGGGGCGGAAACACGAGCGCCTTCATTCGTGCCCCGCTCAGACGGCAGCCAGCGTGGCGGCGAAGCGCCGCCGCGCAAAGGCCGTCAACGCGGCGCCGGCCTCACGGAGCGCGCGCCGCCACCATGGCGTGCCCGCCGTGACGGCGAGCACCTGCGAGCCGTCGCGCTCGCAGAGCGCGAACGCGACGTCGGCCCGCGGCGCGGCGACGAGCAGGGTGGCGTCGGCGAACGCGCTGACGTTGACCCGTCCGCCCCCGTCGAGCACCGCCACGTCGCCGGGCCCCGCGATCACGTCGCGAAGACTTCCTTCCGTCGTGACCCACACCTCGCCGTCGACGACGTGCAGCCGGCATCCGGCCGCGCCCTCGATGGCGAGACAGCGATCCGCCGCGAGCGCGACCGAGAACGCCGGTGCGGGGCGGCGCGGGAGGGCGCTCCGGCCGCCCGCCAGCTTGCGGGCGCGCGCGACCATCGCCATCGCCAGGCGGCTGCCGTTGCCGTGCCGGACCGCCGAAACGGCCTGACCGACGAACCATTGGCTGGAGAGATTCATGATCAGCTCCTCCGCGCGGCCGCTGCGGCGGCCGGCATCCCCGGGCACTCGCCGGTCTCGGACACGTGCGCCGTAAGGGCTTCCGGGGCGGCGACCGTGGTGGCGGCCGCAAGTCCGGTGAACGCCGGCGCCGTCGCCAGCGTCGCGCTTACGATCAGGAGGGTCGCGGCGAATATCGCGCCGGTCGCGATGCGATCGAGCCGGCTCGCGGTCCTGTTGGTGCGGGTGTTCATTGCCTTGCTCCTTCGGTTTCCCGTCCGCCGCCGTTGGCGCGTCTCGGAAATCCGCGACGCCTGGCAGGGACGACCGCATTGTGGCCGCGATGCTGCGGTGCGTCATGGGGGCGGTGTCCCACCGGCGCCGCAGCGGAGCCTTGCAGGGCGGGAAACGTGGGACCGGGGTCCCGAGGGCGAATATTCGCGTGCGGCGCGCGAGGCGGCGCAGGAGCGTGCGGGTCAGCCGCGCTCGGCGCCGAACCCGGCTTCACGCGCGAGGACGATCGCCTGCGCGCGGTTCTCCACCTCGAGCTTGGCGAAGATGCTGGTGATGTGATTGCGCACCGTCTTGGCGGACAGGTCGAGATGGGCCGCGATCTGCGCGTTGTCGCGGCCTTGCGCGATCAGCTCGACCAAGTCGCGCTCGCGCCGCGTGAGGCCGTCGAAGCGCGGCGACGCCGCGGTGGTGGCCGGCAGGAACGCGCGGAACTCCTCGACCCAGCGCTGCCATGCCGGCTCGTCCTCGAGCAGCACGTGGTTGTGGGTCTCCAGCGGGACGAAGCGCGCGCCGGGGATGTGCGTCGCGATCAGCCGGCCTTCCTCGAACGGCACGCGGGCGTCGTGCACGCCGTGCAGGACGAGGGTCGGGCACGTCACCCGCGGCAGCAGCGCCACGACGTCGATCTCGTGGAACACGCGCATGAACTGCCCGGCGTTGCGCGGTGACGTCGAGATCCGCTCGAGCTCGTTGAACCACTGGTGCTGCTCGGGCGAGCCGCCGGGAATGAACTGCGTGGTGAAGAACTGGCGGAACGCCGGGTTGTGCTGGCCCCAGCCGAGCTCGGCGAGCCGGATCATCGTCTCGGCCTCGTCCCGCGAATCCTGCGTGCGGCCCCACGCGAGGCGGCCGCGCGCGTAGCCGCCGTGGATGATCAGGTGCGAGACGCGCTCGGGATGGCGCACCGCGTACGCGATGGCGATCGACGCGCCCTGCGACAGGCCCAGCAACGGAAAGCGCTCGAGGCCGCACGCGTCGACGATCGTCTCGAGATCGCTCACCCAGTTCTCGAAGGAAAGGTCGGCGTTCCAGTCGGACAGGCCGCACCCGCGCTCGTCGTAGCGCACGAGCGTGTGGCCGTGCGACAGCTCGCGCAGCAGGTGCGTCCATACCGGGCTTTGCCAGTCGAACTCGAGATGCGACAGCCAGTTCGACACCTTGACGAGCGGCGCGCCCGCGCCGGACGTGCCATACGCGATGCGCACGCCGTCGGGACTCGCGGCGAAACGGATCTGCTGGGTGAGCGGCTGCATCGGAATCGCGTGGAAAACTGCGCGGACGAAGCCCGCAATGGTAGCGCAATGGCATGCCGCGCCGCGTGCACTCTCATGGTGCGGGAAGCCCGTCGGTATAATCGGCGCCCCTCGCTGCAATTGCCCATTCCCGATGAACGTTCTGTTCGAGGACGACGGCCAGCTCAAGGCCGGCTCGGTCCTCGCCGATCATGACGCGTCGCTGCAGGTCGAAGCCGCGTCCGGCAAGCGGCTGAAGATCAAGGCGGCCAACGTGCTGCTGCGCTTCGCCTCGCCCGCGGCGGGCGAGCTCATCGCCGACGCGCAGCGCCTGGCGGCGGAGCTCGACGCGAGCTTCCTGTGGGAGGCGTCCGGCGACGGCGAGTTCGGCTTCGACGATCTGGCGCGCGAGTACTACGGGGGCACGCCGGCGCCGGCGCAGGCGGCGGCGGTGGCGCTGCTCCTCGCCGCGTCGCCGATGCATTTCTACCGCAAGGGGAAGGGCCGCTACCGCAAGGCGCCGCCCGAGTCGCTCAAGGCGGCGCTCGCCTCGGTCGAGCGCAAGAAGCGCGAGGCCGTCGAAGTGGACGGCTGGGTGGGGTCGCTCGCGGCGCACCGGCTGCCGGAGGCGCTCCGCGCCCGGCTCTCGATGCTGCTCTACAAGCCCGACAAGAACTCGCTCGAGTGGAAGGCGCTGGCGCGCGCCTGCGACGCGCAGAAGATCGGGCCGGTCGAGCTCCTCGCCGCCTGCGGCGCCATTCCGTCGACGCACGACTACCACTTCAACCGCTTTCTCGCCGAGGCGTTTCCGGGCGGCACCGAGTTCCCCGCGCGCGTTCCGATCGCACCGCTGCCGGAGCTCCCGGTGGCGGCGGTGCGCGCATTCTCGATCGACGACGCGACCACCACGGAGATCGACGACGCGTTCTCCGTCACCGATCTCCCCGGCGGCCGCACGCGCATCGGCATCCACATCGCGTGCCCGGCGCTGGCGATCGCGCGCGGCACCGTCGACGACGGCACGGCCCGGGCGCGCCTGTCCACCGTCTACATGCCGGGCCGCAAGCTGACGATGCTGCCCGACGAGACGGTGGCCGCGTTCACGCTGGAGGCGGGCACCACGCCGGCCGCGCTGTCGCTGTACGTCGACGTCGACGACGCCGGCAAGCCGGTGGCGCACTCGACGGCGATCGAGCGCGTGCCGATCGCCGCCAACCTGCGCCTCGACACGCTGACCGAGGCGTTCGCCAACGAGCTGCCGTCGCCGGCGGATCCGCCGTGGACGGCCGAGCTCCGCGCGCTGTGGACGCTCGCGCGCGAGCTCTCCGCTGCCCGCGGCAAGGCGGACATCGCGCGCATCGATTACAACTTCTACGTCGACTGGGACGCGCCGGGCGTGGACGGCGAGCCCGGCCGCGTCTCGATCGTCCCGCGCCCGCGCGGGAGCCCGCTGGACAAGCTCGTCGCCGAGCTGATGATTCACGTCAACGCGACCTGGGGCAAGGCGCTCGCCGACGCCGGCGTGCCGGGCCTCTACCGCGTGCAGTCCGGCGGCAAGGTCAAGATGAGCACGCGTCCGGGCGAGCACCAGGGCCTCGGCATCGGGCATTACCTGTGGGCGAGCTCGCCGCTGCGCCGCTACGCCGACCTCGTCAACCAGCGCCAGCTCCTGGCCGTGACGGCGGGCGAGCGCGCGCCGTACGGCGAGAACGATCCCGAGCTCTTCGCCGCGCTCGCCGATTTCGAGGCGACCTACGGCAACTACGCCGAGTTCCAGGACCGGATGGAGCACTACTGGTGCCTCCGCTGGTTCCGGCAGGAAGGGATCACCGAAACGACCGCGACGGTGATCCGCGAGAACCTGGTGCGCCTCGACCGGGTGCCGCTGGTGCTGCGCGTCGCCGACCTGCCCTCGCTGCCGCCCGACACCCCCGTGCGGCTGGCGATCGGCGCCATCGACCTCATCGCCGCCACCGTCGCCTGCCGCTACGCCGGAGCGGTCGCGCCGTGATTTAAGGTAGAACGTTGCAATTAGGGCACTAACCCGCTGAAAAGTGCGGGTTTTGTGCTCCGGAATTTGCGATGACGGCGGCCCCGGCGCGGTACAATGGCGCCGTTCGTACCTTGACGGGACGAAAGCTTGCCGCCCCGTAACGCCCGTTCGCAACCGCACCTGACCGACGTCTCCGCCAAGCGCGGAAACGCGCCGGCGGGCGCGCCGGCCGCGCGGAGCAAGGGCGCCGCGGCCGCACCGCCGGCGCGCACGGCCAAGATCCGCGTCGCCGGCGCGCTGCCGCCGGCGCGCATTCCCCCCGAGGCGCTGGCCTCCCCGCTAGGCAACCGCCGGCTCGCCACGTTCGTCACGCTGTCGCTCGCCCTGCACGGCGTGGCGATCGCCATCCACTTCAGCCCGTTCGATCCCCGCACGCTGCTCGATCGCGAGCCGCCGCTCGAGATCACGCTGGTGAACGCGCGGTCGGCCGGCAAGCCCGCCAGGGCCGACCTGCTCGCGCAGGCCAACCTCGACGGCGGCGGCAACACCGACGCCAACCGCCGCGCGAAGACGCCGCTGCCGGTCACGCCGAAGGAATTGCCGGCGAAGGACGTGTCGCTGCCCGCCGCGCCGCCCGCAGCCGAGGCGCCGCCGGAGACGCGCACGGAGTTCCTCACGCGGATGCGCGGGCCGAACGCCTCGCCGCAGGCCGTGGCGCCGCCGCCCGACCCGGCGCAGCCGACCGATTCGCCGACGGCGAACGAGATGATGCAGCGCGCGCTCGAGGCGCTGCGGCTGGAGGCGCAGATCGCGAAGGAGTGGGACACCTACCAGAAGCGGCCCAAGCGGACCTTCATCGGCGCGAGCGCGCAGGAGTACCGGTTCGCCCGCTACGTCGAGGACTGGCGGCTCAAGGTCGAGCGCGTCGGCAACATGAACTATCCGGAGGCCGCGCGGCAGATGAAGCTGTACGGCAGCCTGCAGCTCAGCGTCTCGATCCGGAAGGACGGCTCGCTCGAGAACGTCGAGGTCATGAAATCGTCGGGCCATCGCATCCTCGACGCGGCGGCGGTCAGGATCGTGCAGATGGCCGCGCCGTTCTCGGCCTTCCCGGCCGACGTCCGGCGCGACACCGACGTCCTCAACATCACCCGCACCTGGACGTTCACCAAGGGCGACGAACTGCAGAGCAATTGAAGCGCGTCCTGCGCGCGTTCGGCTGGCTCGCGGGCGCGCTGCTGCTCGCGCTGTTCGCGTGGCACGCCTACGTCGCGGCCACCATCTGGTGGTGGCGCGATCATCCGCCGCGCGAGACCGCGTTCATGGCGTCCCGGATGAGCGAGCTCCGGGAGAAGAATCCGAAGGCGGAGATCCGCTACCGCTTCGTCCCGTACGACCGCATCGCGACCAGCCTGAAGCGCGCGATGATCGCTGCCGAGGATTCGCGCTTCGTCGAGCACGAGGGCTTCGACTGGGACGGCATCCAGCTCGCGCTCGAGAAGAACCAGAAGAAGGGCCGCATCGTCGCCGGCGGCTCGACGATCACGCAGCAGCTCGCGAAGAACCTGTTCCTGTCGCCGGCGCGAAGCTACGTCCGCAAGGCGGAGGAAGCGGTGATCACCGTGATGCTCGAGTACATCCTCGACAAGGAGCGCATCTTCGAGCTCTACCTCAACGTGATCGAATGGGGCACCGGCATCTTCGGCGCGGAAGCCGCGGCGCAGCGCTACTTCGCGACCACGGCGGCGCGGCTGTCGCCCGAGCAGGCGGCGCGGCTCGCCGCGATGGCGCCGAATCCGCGCTTCTACGAGCGCAATCCGGGCGCGCCGGGCCTCGGGCGCAAGATCGGCATCATCCTCGCGCGGATGCCGTCGGCCGAGCTGCCGTGACCGGCAGCGGCGCGGCCGGCTGAAGCGGGCCCGAAGGCACAGGTCGGTTTCAGCCTGACGCAGTACCATGTCGACCATGCCCGAGACGATCGACGTTCCCTCCGAAGAGAGCGCGCTGCCGCGGGAGCGCGTCGAAGACGCGCTGGCCGACATCACGGCGCTCCTTCGCAAGCACCGCCTCGTGGAAGGCCTGGTGCGCGAGCAGGGCACCGACGCTTCCGCGGCGCCCGGCGCGCTCACCGACAACGCGGTCACGCGGCAGAGCAAGGCCGCGCTGGTGCGCAAGCTCGACCGGCTGCACGCCGCCGACGTCGCGCACCTGCTCGAGGCGCTGCCGCTCGACGAGCGGCTTTACGTGTGGGATCTCGTGCGCGCCGCGCGCGACGGCGAGATCCTGCTCGAGGTGTCGGACGCCGTCCGCGAATCGCTGATCTCGTCGATGGACACCGACGAGCTCGTCGCCGCCACGGAGTCGCTCGAGGCCGACGAGATCGCGGAGCTCGCGCCGGACCTGCCGCAGGAGGTGATGGACGACGTCCTCGACAGCCTGCCCGTCGGCGAGCGCGAGCAGCTTCGGGCGGCGATGTCGTTCGAGGAGGACATGGTCGGCGCGCTGATGGACTTCGAGGACATCAGCGTGCGGCCCGACGTGACGCTGGAGGTCGTGCTCCGCTACCTGCGCCGCTTCGAGGAGCTGCCCTCGCAGACGGACCAGCTGTTCGTCGTCGACCGCGAGGACAAGCTGCAGGGCGTGCTGCCGGTGCACCGGCTGCTCGTCACCGATCCGGCGACGCTCGTGCGCGACGTGATGCAGCCTTCGCCGGTCAAGCTTCTGCAGCACGAGAAGGCCGACGACGCGGCCAGCGCGTTCGAGCGATACGACCTCGTGTCGGCGCCGGTCGTCGACACGAACGACAAGCTCGTCGGCCGCGTGACCGTCGACGAGATCCTCGACTTCGTCCGCGAGCGCGGCCAGGAGGAAGTCCTGGCGCAGGCGGGCCTGCGCGAGGAGGAGGACGTCTTCGCGTCGGTGTGGAAGTCGTTCCAGAACCGCTGGGCGTGGCTGGCGATCAACCTCGTCACGGCGTTCATCGCCTCCCGCGTCATCGGCGTGTTCGAAGGCTCGATCCAGAAGCTCGTCGCGCTGGCGGCGCTGATGCCGATCGTCGCCGGCATCGGCGGCAACTCCGGCAACCAGACGATCACGATGATCGTGCGCGCGGTGGCGCTCGGACAGGTGACGCGCGAGCATGCGAACAAGCTGATCAGGAAGGAGCTCGCCGTCGCGCTGCTGAACGGGCTCATCTGGGGCGGCGTGATGGGGCTCGTCGCGATGCTGCTCTACAAGCAGGTGCCGCTCGGCCTCGTCATGGTGCTCGCGATGACGCTCAACCTGCTGCTCGCCGCGATCATGGGCGTGCTGATCCCGATGACGATGATGAAGGTGGGCCGCGATCCGGCCGTCGGCTCGTCGGTGCTGATCACCGCGGTCACCGATTCCGGCGGCTTTTTCATCTTCCTGGGCCTCGCGACGCTCTTCCTGCTGTAGCGGACATCGTTGCCGCGAGGGCGGCGCGCGCTTCGGCCGGCGCGCACCGGGGAATAGCCGTCGCCGCACGCCTGTTGGCATCCCCGTCTTCCAACCACCGAAGGGGATCGCCTTGCAATCATCCATCGACGTCGCGCGGCGCGCGGCCGCACTCCTCGCCATCCTCGCAGTCGCAGGCTACGCATCGCTCGGCAACGCGCAATCGCCCGCGAGGGCCGCCGCCGACGGCACGCTGACCAATGCCAACGGCATGACGCTCTACGTGTTCGACAAGGACGCCGGCGGCAAGAGCGCGTGCAACGGGCCGTGCGCGGCGAACTGGCCGCCGCTGATGGCGAGCGGCGACGCCAGGGACATGGGCGACTGGACGGTCGTCACGCGCGACGACGGCAGCAAGCAGTGGGCGTACAAGGGCAAGCCGCTCTACGCATGGGCGAAGGACGCGAAGCCGGGCGACAAGACGGGCGACGGCTTCAACAACGTCTGGCATGCGGCGAAGCAGTAGCGCCGGCATCTCCTTTGGCAGCAGCATCGGGCGTACCATCGCCCTTGGCGCCGGCGAACCCTCTCCCGTTCGCCGGCGCATCTTCTCCGATGGCCGACGATCCTGCATTGCCGCACCCCGAGCTCGTGGCCGCGATTCCGCGGCTGCGCCGGTATGCGCGCGTGCTCACCGGCGAGGCGACGCGCGCCGACGACCTGGTGCAGGAAACGCTGGCGCGCGCGTGGGAGAAGCGGCGGCTGTGGGCCGCCGGAACCGATCTCCGCGCATGGCTGTTCACGATCATGCACAACGTGTTCGTGAACCAGCGCGCGCTGGCGCGGCGCGACGCGCAGAACGTGTCGCTCGACGCCGAGGACGGCAGCCCGGCGTGGCAGATTCCCGTGCGGCCCGCGCAGCAGACGCGCGTGGAGCTGACCGAAGTGTTGCGCGAAGTGGGCCGCCTGCCGGTGGACCAGCGCGCCGTGCTGCTGCTGGCGGCGGTGGAAGAGATGCGTTACGAGGAGATCGCGACGGCGTTGTCGATTCCGGTGGGCACGGTGATGTCGCGGCTTTCCCGCGCGCGCGAAAAGCTGCGTCGCGCGCAGTCGCCGGACGCCGTCTCGCCGCTGAAGATCGTCAAGTGACGCGCGCGCCATGCCGATGAACCCCCTTCCGCTCACCGACGCCGATCTCAGTGCCTACGTCGACGGCCGCCTGCCGCCGGGGCGGCTGACCGAGGTCGAGGGCCTGGTGGCGCAGGACGCTGCGGTCGCCGCGCGCGTCGCCGACCTGCGGCGGCAGAACGCCGAGCTGCACGAGGCGTTCGACCCGTGGCTCGACGAGCCCATTCCGCAGCATCTGCTCGCCGCCGCGAAGCCGCCGTCCGAGCGCGGCCGCCTGCGCGGCACGGCGCCGTATTTCGCGGCCGCCGCCACGCTCGTGCTGGGGCTCGTCACCGGCTGGTTCGCGCGCGACGCGATCCTCGAGCAGGCGGGCACGCCCACCACGTTCGCGCGGCAGGCCGCGCTGACGCACGTGCTCTACGCCACCGACGCCAATCGTCCGGTCGAGATCTGGGCGGTGGAGGAGCAGCGGCTCGTCCGCTGGCTGTCGCGGCGGCTCAATCTCAACGTCCACGCGCCCGACCTCAACAGCTTCGGCTACGCGCTCGTCGGCGGCCGGCTCGTCGCCGGCAACGAAAAGCCCACGGCGCTCTTCATGTACGAGAACGCCGACAAGCAGCGGCTGTCGCTGCAGGTGAGGAAGCGCCCGGGCGCGAGCGAGACCGCCTTCCGCTACGCGGTGGAGGACGGCGTCGGCGTCTATTACTGGGTCGACGACAATTGCGCCTACGCGCTGTCGGGACAGATCGACCGCACGCAGATGCTCGCCATCGGCCGCCTCGTGTACGGCCAGCTCGCCGCGGCGGACGCCGCCACCGCGCAGCCGAAGTAGCGCCGTGCGTCCGCGCTTCCGGCGCCGCGCCGGCCGCGAGTAAAGTATTGCGGTTAGCCTTTTAGGTTGCCCGTGCCCATGCAAGCCGCACCTGCCCGCATCGACGATCCCGTGTCGGCGATCGACACGCCCGCGCTCGTCGTCGATCTCGACGCGTTCCACCGCAATCTCGACCGCATGGCGAACTCGGCGCTCGGCATCCGCCTGCGCCCGCATGCGAAGGCGCACAAGTGTCCCGACATCGCGCGGCTGCAGGTGACGGCAGGCGCGGTCGGCATCTGCTGCCAGAAGACCGACGAGGCCGCGGTCTTCGTCGCCGCGGGCATCACCGACGTCCTCGTGACCAACGAGGTCGTCGCGCCCGCCAAGGTGGAGCGGCTCGCGGCGCTGGCGCGCGCCGCCACGATCGGCGTCCTGGCCGACGATGCCGCCAACGTGATCGCGCTCGGCGACGCCGCGACGCGCGAAGGCGTGACGCTCGACGTCTACGTCGAGATCGACGTCGGCGCGCATCGCTGCGGCGTCGCGCCGCTGGCGCCCGCCGCGGAGCTCGCGCAGCGCATCGCGGTGTCCCCCGGCCTGCGGTTTCGCGGCCTCCACGCGTACCACGGTGGCGCGCAGCACCTGCGCGAGCCCGACGAGCGGGCCGCGGCCATCGCGGCGGCGGCCGAGCTCGCGCGCGACACGCGCGACCTGATCGAGGAGGCCGGCCTCCACTGCGCGATCGTCACGGGCGCGGGCACCGGCACCTGGAGACACGAGCGCGATTCCGGCATCTGGAACGAGCTGCAGCCCGGCTCCTACGTCTTCATGGACGCCGATTACCAGCGCAACCTCCACAGTCCGGACGAGATGCGCTTCGAGCAGAGCCTCTTCGTGCTGGCCGGCGTGATGAGCGTCACCGCGCCGGGTCGCGCCGTCGTCGACGCCGGACTCAAGGCCTTCGCGTTCGATTCGGGCCTGCCCGTGATGCACGACCGCGCCGGCACCCGCTACGTCAAGGCGACCGACGAGCACGGCGTGCTCGAGCTTGCCGCCGATGCCGCGCCGCTCGCGCGCAACGACCGCGTGTGGCTGGTGCCCGGCCATTGCGATCCCACGGTCAACCTGTACGACTGGATCGTGGGCGTCCGCGGCGGTCGCGTCGAATGCGTCTGGAGCGTCGCCGCGCGCGGGACCCTCGGCTAGCGCTTGCGGTGCCGCCGGTGCGATGGCTCCGCTGCCGGCCGAGGCCCGGCGCCCGGATCGCCGAACGCCGCGATGAACCGGTCGGGCATGATCTCCGCGACGATCGTCACGCCGATGTAGACGACGATCAGCACGAGCGGCGCGTACGCGCCGAACAGGTAGGTGAACGGGAGGTAGGCGGCGCCGATCGTCGCCACCCAGCGCAGGAACACCAGCGCGAAGCGCCGCTTCAGCCCGAGCTCTTCCGGCGTGTACGTGCGCAGCGCGGTCGCGAGGTCGCGGAACGACACCAGCGACGCGATCGCCTGCAGACCCAGGCCTGCCTGGAAGCCGCGATCGGCGAGCATGCCGGTGAACGATGCGTCGTTGACGCCGAACACCAGGATCAGCACGGGCATGCCCAGCGGTATGGCCATGATCAGCGTGACGAAGCCCGCGCCCGCCGCGTAGCTGACGATGGTCGCGAGACGCTCCGAGAAGCCCGGCATCTCCTCCACGGGGGACGCCGAGTACAGGAAGCCCGCGACGATGACGGCGATCGCGAGCAGCGTGTCGACGAAATACAGGATCAGCAGGTTGGCGGCCGACCAGTGGAAGAACAGCAGGCCGGCGAGCGGAACGGCATTGCGCGCGACGAGGCTGGCGATCTCCGGCGCCCGCAGCCTGCCGCTCACAGCGTGACGACGCCTCGCGGCGTGCGGATCATCGCGGCGAGACGGGGGTGCCGACCGTAGGTGACCTTAAGCGTGTCGCCGAGGCCGAGCGCGGCGAGCGCGGCACGCACCGGCGCCGGATCGGGATGCTCGCCCGCGAGCGCCGCGAGCGACAGGCGGGCGTCGGGCAGTCGCGCCGCCGGATGGGGCCCTTCCGGCCATTCGATCAGCGTCGGCACCAGCCCCGCGCCGGGCAGGTGGCCGTCGTCGGGAATGGTGATCCGCCAGTGCAGATCGCCGCGCGTCATCGAATGGACCGGGCCGGGGTCGATCGTGGCGATGCGGCGGAGCGCATCGATCTCGCGCGTGCGGGCGACGAAATGGACGAGGCGCGGGCCTTCGGCGAGCGTCGCGCGCATGCGCACCTCGTCGAGGTCGAACCACCGTGGGCGCGAAGGCGGCGGCGCGGCCGGATCGATCGCGATCACCTCGATGTACGTCGTCGGGGACAGCCGGAGCAGCGCGTTGTGCGTGCCCATCGCGACGTGCTTGCCGCCCGGCTGCGGCCGCACGCCGAGCCCGGCCTCCAGCCAGTCGCAGCCCTGCTCGAGCGCGGCGGCCGCGACGACGAGGTGATCGAGCTGGGCTTCCGGCCTCACGAGGCGGCGGCGGGTTGCCGCGATTCGGCGGCGTCGAAGTCGAGCTCGACCCGGGCGCCGTTGGGGTCGAAGAAGAACACCTGCCACGTGCCGGCCCCCACCAGGCGGCGGCAGTCGTACGGCAGCTTTCGCGCGTCGAGCTTGGCCAGCGTGTCGGCGAGCCCCACGGCGGTGAACGCCATGTGGTCGATCACGCCCGTGACGAGGCTCTCGCGCGGCTTGCCGCCGATGACGTGCAGGATCGGGACGTCGCCGGCGTAGAGCCACGCGCCGGGGAAATCGAACGGCGGCCGCGGACCGGCGGCGAGGCCGAGGAAGTCGGCGTAGAAGCGGATCGTCCCCGGCACGTCGTCGGTGAGGATCGTGAAGTGGTTCATCGTCGTTGCCGGCATGCGGTCTCCTTCGCGGTCGGGCGGCCGTTCAGCGGGCCATTATCGCAACTCGGGCTTCGCGCCGGCAGCGCCGCGCCGCGGGGCAAGTGCCCTGGCGCCCGGCCGCGCCGGCGCCGGCTGCAGCGTGCTGGCCGACAGCGCCAGCTCCTCCCGCAGCCACTGCCGCAGCGCGAGCAGCGGCGGCCACTCGCGCAGGCCGGGCGGATAGACGACGTGATAGGGGAATGCCATCTCGTACGTGGTGGCGTGCGGCGACAGCTTGACGAGGAGCCCCGCACGGAGCGCGTCGGCCGCGAGGAGTTCGCGGGAGATCGCGAGGCCGAGGTCCTGCTCGACGGCCTGCAGCATCAGGCCGGCGTCGTTGAACGTGGCGACGGTCGTGACGCGCGTCGGGGCACCCGCTTCGGCGAACCAGCGCTCCCACAGCTCGGCGTACCCGAGGAGCGGCTCGCGCGCGAGCGCCGCGGGCGGCGCGCCCGCCAGGCGCCGCGCGGCAGCCGGCGAGCCGACGACGATCATCGGCATGGGCGCGCCGATCAGCAGCTCGGACTCGAGGCCGGCCCAGGGCCCGCGCCCCTGGCGGAGCGCAGCGTGGAAGCCTTCGCGGTGGAGGTCGACGGCGTGCTGCGAGGCGTCGATCTCGATCAGGATGTCGGGATGCCGCTCGCGCCAGCGGTTCATCCGCGGCAACAGCCAGCGCTGCGCGAACGACGGCAGCACGCTGATGCGCAGTCTCTGCTGCGTGTCGCTCGCCGCCGCGGCGGCGGCCTGCACGCCCTGGTCGAGCGTCGCCAGCGCGGCGGCGACGCTGCGAAGCAGCGTCTCGCCCGCGGCGTTCAGCACGACGCGCCGGCCGCGCCGCTCGAAGAGCTGGAAGCCGAGCTGCGCCTCCATGCCGCGAAGCTGCTGGCTCACCGCGCTGTGCGTGAGATGAAGGGACTCCGCTGCGGCGCGCAGGTTCTGCATTTCCGCCACGGCGCGAAACGCGGGCAGGGTGTTGAGCGGCAGGCGCGGCGGACGTGGCATGGTGGTAAGCATAGCTTACCAATTTGGCGACGACAAATCGCTTCCGCCGGCCAATTTGGGCGACTACGCTTACCAACGTTGGAAATCGACCGGAGCCGCCCATGACCACGCAACCCGCTTTCCCCCTCGCGCTCGCCGCGGTGACGGCCGCGCCCGGCGCCGGCGCCGCATGGACCGTCGCGCTGGCGCGTGCGGCCGCGTGGCTCCGCGCCCGCGCCGGACGCAGGGCCGCCCGGGGCGCCCCCCTTTCGGAACAGGACGTGCAGGCGGCGCTGCGGGGACTCAACGCGCACCTGCTGCGCGACATCGGCGCCCCGCACGAGCTCATCGCCCGCCACGTCGAGGAGATCGAGCCGCGCGCGCTGCTCGGCTCGCTCGAGATTCGCGGCTGACCGCCACGTGGGTCAGGGCAGCGCCGCGCGCACGAACGCGTCGACCAGCGCCAGCGCCTCCGGCGGTCGCGCGTCGTTGAACGGCAACGCGGCGTCGCCGCCCGACCAGGCGTGGTCGAGGCCCGCGACGCTGACGTAGCGCACGACGAGGCGTCCGTCGACGCGCCAGTCGCGCGTCGTCACCGCGCGCCCGTCCGGCAGCGTTTCCACTGCAGTGGCGTCGGCGTCGGGCAACGCGGCCGCGCCCGCGGCCGCCGCTGTCTCGGCCGTGACGATCGCGTGGCCGTTGAGCCGCAGGTACTGGCGCACGAGCGCGACGGCGTTGCGCGGCGCGACGACGCCGTCCTGCTCGCCATGGATCGCGAGCAGCGGCACCGGCAATACGCGCGGCGGCGCGGCGAGGCGCGCTTCCTGCGCCAGCGCCTCGACGTCGACGTCGGGCCCGCGTTTCATGACGGCGAGCGCGGTCATCGCCGACGACGCGGCGCCGCAGGCCAGCCCTGAATGGACGACGACGGCGCGCACGCGTTCCGGATGCCGCACGCCCAGCACGGCCGCGAGCGCGCCGCCGGCGGACATTCCCGCCACGACGATGCGCCTGGGGTCGGCGCGATAGCGGCTCGCGACCGTCTCGATCTGCGCCGCGACGATCGCGGCCTCGCCACGGCCGTCGATCGTGCGCGAATCGAACCAGTTCCAGCAGCGCCACGCGTTCGCCTGGTCCTTCTGGCGCGGCAGCAGCACCAGCGTGCGATGCGCGTCGGCCCACGCGGCGATCCGCGTGCCGTCGGCGAACCCCTCCGGCGTCTGCCGGCAGCCGTGGCACAGCACGATGAGCGGCGAGCGCCGCCAGCGCGACCAGCCGCGCGGCACGTAGACGAGATAGTCGCGGCGCGGCCACACGAGCGGCGCCGCCGCGAGCGTGCCCTGCCACGCGAACTTCGCCCCCGTCTCGAACCGTCCGGGCGCGACCTCGCGCCCGAACAGCCGGCGGAAGAAGGCCTTGACGCGGGACCAGGCGCTCACTCGATTCCCTTCGCGCGCCGCGCGCCGGGCGCTAGATCAGCACGATGTCGTACTGTTCCTGCGTGTACAGCGTCTCGACCTGCAGCGAGATCGGCTTGCCGATGAAGTCGCCCAGCATCGCGAGGCCCTGCGATTCCTCGTCGAGGAACATGTCGATCACCGCCTGCGATGCGAGGATCCTGAATTCGCGGGCGTTGAATTGCTTCGCCTCGCGCAGGATCTCGCGCAGCACTTCGTAGCAGACCGTCTGCGCAGTCTTGAGCTCGCCGCGCCCCTGGCACATCGGGCACGGCTGGCAGAGCACGTGCGCGAGCGATTCGCGCGTGCGCTTGCGCGTCATCTCGACCAGCCCGAGCTGCGTGAAGCCATTGACGGTGAGCCGCGTGCGGTCCTTCTCCAGCGCCTTGTCGAGCTCGGACAGCACCGACGTCCGGTGGTCGGAGTTCTCCATGTCGATGAAGTCGATGATGATGATGCCGCCGAGGTTGCGCATCCGCAGCTGGCGCGCGATCACCTGCGCCGCCTCGAGGTTGGTCTTGAAGATCGTGTCGTCGAAGCTGCGGCCGCCGACGAAGCCGCCGGTGTTGACGTCGATCGTCGTCATCGCCTCGGTCTGGTCGATGAT